>Ga0102917_1000690_pt1 | contig 11272 bp, 9 predicted proteins | sample Colrivmet1562A02_FD_78201 | JGI IMG/M metagenome (GOLD analysis project Ga0102917, IMG submission 78201) | Estuarine microbial communities from the Columbia River estuary - metaG 1562A-02 | ecosystem: Environmental > Aquatic > Marine > Intertidal zone > Estuary | place: USA: Columbia River...
ACTTCTCATTTATTTTGAAATAAATAACTTGATGATTTTTTTTAGCGAGCATACTTTTAAAGTCTCTCATCGCTGCAAAAATAGCTAAAATCTTTTGTGCATGATGAAGCACATAATTTGTTTCTTGTTTTACCTCCATTAAAACGTAGAGGATTTCATCATCTGTATTTTTAAACCACGAATGATTTGGATTGAGTTGATCGCCCAGAATAAGTCTAAGGATTTTCATTGTCGAGGTCTAATAATAGAATTGGTTCGTTAAGATTAAATAGCACTTAGATCCCAGATTTACAAATACGCAGAAGTAGATATTTTAATTGAAAACATATCGCTCGAGCAGCTTCAGGTTACCGCCGAAAAATTTTCGCTATCAATGATATACAGATATTTGTAAAAAAACATTGTAGTATTTAGGCTCATTATAAGTGTCCTAAAATAACCTTCATATCATTATTTAATAGCTCTTTTAATAGGGCTATGTTCTATCTATCCTTGCAAATGAAACCACTCAAAACAATTCAGAAATTTATCTCTGACTATCTTCCGTTAAAAATCTCAAAAGAAAATATTAGATTTGTTCTTATTTTTTTAATTTTCTTGTTTGCGGCCTTGCTTTTAGTAACTTTTACAGAATACAACCGTCAAAACTTCTAACGTTTGGTATATTTACTTATCAAAAATCTTGTCCTGAAGCCCAATGGGCAAGAGTTTCATAATTTACCCACACGTTAAGAGGGGTATTAGGAGACAACTACCATTCCATCTGAGCCAATTCCTCACAAGTAGATATTTTTTAGTGCTTGTCGTTATTTTATTGAATCTTCGATGAATATTATCTATGGGACAGAATAAGAGCATGTAACAAAAAAATGCTTATTCATACTAAAAGTTGGTATTAAAAAAATGAATTTTCAATATAATTAAAGTCTTCCTTTATTGTCTTAAGAATGGCGAGGTCTACCAAATGAAAGCATTAGTCAAAAAATACGCTGAAGAGGGTTTATGGCTAGAGGATATGCCAGAACCTGAAATGGGTAATAACGACGTATTAGTTAAAATAAAAAAGACAGCTATTTGCGGCACAGACATCCATATCTACAATTGGGATGAGTGGGCGCAAAAAACAATCCCTGTTCCTATGATTACTGGACATGAGTATGCAGGAGAAATTGTAGATGTCGGCTCTAATGTAACGGATTTAAAAGTAGGCGATATCGTCTCAGGAGAAGGCCATTTAACATGTGGTCGATGCAGAAACTGCCTAGGTGGCAGAACACACTTATGCCCTAATACCATAGGTGTAGGTGTAAATCGAACAGGATGTTTTGCTGAGCTCTTGGCAGTGCCAGCTAAGAACATTTTTAAACCAAGTCGTGAAATTTCAACTGACTTACTTGCTATTTTTGATCCTTATGGAAATGCAGTACATACAGCACTCTCTTTTAATATGGTAGGCGAAGATGTGCTTATTACAGGAGCAGGTCCAATCGGTATGATGGCCGCTCTGGTTTCAGATCATGCTGGCGCAAGAAATATTGTCATCACGGATGTAAATCAATATCGTTTAGATTTCATCAAAAAAATTCTTCCACGTGTTATTGCAATTAATGTTGAAAAAGAAACAATTAGTCGTGACATGATGAAGTCCGTTGGTATTTTTGAAGGATTTGATGTGGGACTCGAAATGTCAGGCTCCCCCAAAGCTTTTAGTGACATGTTGAATCTCATGATTAATGGTGGCCATATTGCCATGCTAGCAATCATGCCTGCAGGTTCTGGCATAGATTGGGATATGGTGGTATTCAAAGGTCTCACAATTAAAGGAGTCTATGGACGTGAAATTTTTGAGACTTGGTATAAAGGTACGATGATGGTTCAAAGTGGACTGCCTTTAGAAAAGATAATTACACATCGATTTCCTTATACTGAATTTAAAGAAGGTTTTGACATTATGCGATCAGGTAAGTCTGGCAAAATTATCTTAAATTGGGAAAATTAATATTAAGGGTCTTTAAATGAGCTTTAAAAAAGTTAAAGAAAGTTTTTCCTCTGATTTAGAAGAAATTAAAAAAGCAGGACTTTGGAAAACTGAACGTATTATTAATTCTGATCAGAAAAGTAAGATTCAACTTTCTGATAATCAAGAAGTTATTAACATGTGTGCGAATAACTATCTGGGTTTAGCTAATAATCCAGAAGTTATTCAGGCAGCCAAAGATGGTCTTGATCGATGGGGCTTTGGCCTTGCCTCTGTTCGATTTATATGTGGAACACAAACATTACATAAAACTCTAGAAGAAAAAGTGAGTGAGTATTTAGGCATGGAAGATACGATTCTCTATGCTGCTTGCTTCGATGCTAATGGGGTTTATTTGAAACCATTCTCACAGCAGATGATGCTGTTATTTCTGATGAACTTAATCATGCGTCGATTATTGATGGTATTCGTTTATGTAAAGCGCAACGTTATCGTTATAAAAATAATGATATGAATGATTTACGTGCAAAGCTAGAAGAGGCCAAGAAAAATAAAGCGAGACGCATTCTCATTACTACCGATGGTGTTTTTTCTATGGATGGTACGATTGCACAATTAGATAAGATTTGTGATCTAGCGGATGAATTTGATGCCATGGTCCATCATGATGATTGTCATGCAACAGGGTTCATGGGCAAAACAGGCCGTGGTATTCATGAATATTGTAATGTAATGGATCGTGTTGATATTATTACTAGTACATTTGGCAAAGCTTTAGGTGGTGCTACTGGTGGCTTTACATCCGGCCGTAAAGAAATTATTGATATGTTAAGACAAAGATCCCGACCTTATCTATTTTCAAATACACTCGCCCCTAATATTTGCACTGCTTCATTAAAAGTTTTTGAGATGCTAGAAAAATCAACTGCACTTCGCGATACATTAGAGAAAAATGTTCATTACTTTAGAGCTGGCATGCAAAAAGCTGGTTTTGATGTAAGCGATGGTGATCATCCTATTGTTCCTATTATGTTAGGTGATGCTAATCTTGCTCAATCAATGAGTAAAAAATTATTAGAAAAAGGTATTTTTGCGATTGGATTTTTTTATCCAGTGGTACCGCAAGGAAAAGCTAGAATTAGAACCCAAATTTCAGCTGCTCATACATTCGAAGATCTAGATAAAGCCATAGATGCTTTTACTGCAACTAAAAATCAATTAATCTAACATCAAAAATTTTGTCTTGAATTGATATAAGTTAGAAAATTATTCAAAGCGTTTGATAAACGTTTCTATTTCGTTATTCAGTTCATCATGGGCGATTAAGCCATCAATCCAGCGCTTAGGAATGGCTTCAAACCCCAAACTTGAGCCAAGTATCGCGCCCAAGACAGCACCACGGTGGCAGTTGTCGCCACCAACATTAGTATTAGCGATCAGTGCCGCTTCGAAATTATTAGAGTAGCGTGAGGCGAGGTAAAGGACGGAGGGGAAAGACTGGTCTACGTAACAAGCAGAACTGAGTAAGCCGCCAATGACATCACAATCAGAACTTTGCTTACTGCGCACAGAAGCAACTACTTTTGCCGCAGGAAATCCAAGGCGACTTGCTGCAGCGCAGGCGAGTTCTTCGATATTTGGATTTGTGTCATGAAAAATATGAAACAACAATGCGCTAAGTTCACTGGAGTAGATTTCCAGTGAGGGTGAGCGGTGAGTTAGGCGTTGATGGTTTAAGGCTTGAGCGTTAGTAGTTGATAAGTTACCCTCGTTTAAGCTTGCTATGATGAGTATCGGGAGACTAACTAAGCCGCCAATAGATGCCGTATCATGACCTTCGGCCCCAGCACACTTTTCAGGATGGATACCTTTCGCGTAGTTAGCAAAAAAGTCTCGATGGTAAGATTCCGCGTAAGTATCGTTATGTCGGTCAGGCTCTGTCATAAAGCTAATATACTCACGTAAAAAATCAGCGGGATCATAATCACCTGTTGCATTAAGCGAGCGCAACAAAACCCTCGCGCACAGTAAATTAAGTGTATTTTCGCCTGCTTGCATTCCCTGATGATAATGACGATTAGCTGGACCCCAATGGTGCTTTTTGCCTTTGAGTATCACGCTTCCAACAATATCGCCTTCTTGCGTTCCACGTCCTGCTTTGCTGGTGTTGGCTAGAGACATGATTGAGTTAGGATGATGCGCTTTAGGCGCTTGGTAATCTTTTATCTGACCAAAATCTTGCCAAAGGGTAGCAATGCTGTAGTACCAATGCACTGGCATCGCCAGCGCATCACCAACAAACATGCCCCATAGCGCGCCACGCATGCGGTCAGTTTTATTAAGGGGCATAGTATTCATGAGGGCATCCTTAGCCTAATTGAAAAAGTATTATTTATAAACCAATCTTTAGTGACACTTTTTACAGTATAAGTTTCAATGTTATGTGAATAAAAAATCAAGATTTTGATGCAGCGTATTAAGAACTAATTTTTTTAAATCACATCTGACGAGTACAATTTATTCACTCATAACCTTAAGGGTATTTTTATGCTGACTTGGCAAGATATTGAAAATCGCGTACTTCATGGTAATCCGCCCGCGAATCATCGCGTAGAAAAAACAGACGATCAATGGAGCAAAATATTGCCTAGCGATGTCCATGATGTCACACGTAAGGCAGGTACAGAACGTCCCTTCAGTTCACCCATGTGCGCTCATTTTGAACCAGGCTTTTATGCTTGCGCCTGCTGCGACACCATGCTGTTTGATGCAACACAAAAGTTTGATTCCGGCACGGGCTGGCCTTCTTTTACTCAACCCCTAGAGCCCAATGCGGTAGCTTATTTTAGCGATGGCAGCTTAAGTAGTGTTCGGGTTGAAATCACCTGCAGCACTTGCGATGCGCACTTAGGTCATATATTTCCAGATGGTCCAGCGCCCAGCAAGCTTCGCTATTGTGTGAATGCACTCTCATTAAAACGTATTGCCTGACCTTGCTTGTTCAATAAAGAACTTAATCACATTGCTTATGAATGAATCTGGCTTTGCTGCACACGCCACATTTCGGCATAGCGCTGACCATCCTTTAGAAGTAATTCATGGGTGCCGCGTTCAATAATACTGCCTGCTTCCATGACTAAAATCTGATGGGCATGTGTGATGGTTGAAAGGCGATGCGCGATGATTAATGTCGTGCGATTTTTAGCTAACTCGTTTAATTCTTTTTGAATGCTGCGTTCCGTTTCAGAATCCAACGCCGAGGTCGCTTCGTCAAAGACAAGTAAGGAAGGATTTTTTAGCAGTGTTCTTGCAATAGCAACGCGCTGCTTTTCGCCACCAGAGAGCTTTAGGCCTCGCTCACCAACATTGGTGTTGTAACCATTTGGTAGGCTACAAATAAAATCATGGATTTGGGCAGATTGAGCTGCTGCTTCTATGGCAGATTGACTCGCACCGGGCTTACCGTAGGCAATATTAAATCCTATGGTGTCGTTAAACAGCACCGTATCTTGCGGCACTATACCTATAGCCTGTCTAAGACCTGCTTGCTTAACCGTTTTGATGTCTTGGTCGTCCAAATAAATGGCACCCGATTGCACGTCATAAAAACGAAATATCAGTCGACCTAAAGTACTTTTTCCGGCACCGCTATGACCAACAACGGCAGTTGTTTGGCCTGGTAATATTTCAAACGATACTTGATTTAATATGCCGCGGTTTTTTTCGTAATAAAAACTAACGTCTTTAAAACAAACATGCGGTCCTATCTTTGGAGATTTTATTTGCAATGCTGTTGCGTTTGGTAGATCAGAAATTTCTTGATCCGTTTCTAGTAAGCTAAACATTCGGTCTATATCAGTTAACGATTGCTTCATTTCACGGTAGAGCACACCGAGAAAGTTAAGTGGTATGTAGAGTTGTATCATTAGCACATTCACTAATACTAAATCACCAATGGTCATTTCTTGTTTTGCAACTCCTTGACTAGCCAAACCTAAAATACATACCAATCCAAAAACGATAATAATTTGCTGACCAAAGTTTAAAAAAGCTAATGACTTTTGCGATTTAATAACAGCGTGTGCATATTTTTTTAGGCTGACATCATAACGTGCAGATTCAAACTGTTCGTTGCCAAAATACTTAACTGTTTCAAAATTAATTAAAGTATCTACAGCACTTTGGTTGGCCTGTGAGTCAAGACTATTCATTTCTCGTCGAAAGTTTGTTCGCCACTCTGTAACAACCACTGTAAATACCACATAACAAATAAGTGCAATAAACGTCACCAATACAAACCTAACATCGTAAGCAAATAAAAGGTACCCTAACACCATAGCAAGTTCGATTAAGGTTGGAATAATACTGTAAAGAGAATACGAGATGAGGGATTGAATGCCGCGCGTGCCACGTTCAATATCTCGTGTCATACCCCCTGTTTGACGAGACAAGTGGAAACGTAAAGATAAGGCATGGAGATGATTAAACACTTGTAAACCTACTTGCCTTACAGCTTGCTCAGTGACTTTAGAAAAAATTAACTCTCGCAACTCTGCAAATAGTGAGGCTGAAAGGCGCAACAAACCATAAGCCACAATTAAGCTCACGGGCACTACCAGTAATGCTTTTGGTGTTGAAGTAATGCTCATCGCATCTACTATATTCTTGAGCATAATAGGTACACCCAAGTTAGCCATCTTCGCTAACACTAAGCATATAAGCGTAAAAATAATACGTGCTTTGTAAGCTTTTATGTAAGGCAATAAGTTCTTGATAACTTTCCAGTCTTGATGACGCTGCTTTTTTTCTTTAACGTTATTTTCTATTTTAGAGGAGTGCATAGGCGTGGCTTAGAGGGTGCAAGTAAAAGTTAATAAAGAAGTTAAAAAAAAGTCTTTGTGTCAATAAGGTAACTTAGAGATAAAAGGGTGAAACAGCCTTGGCTTTAAGAGTGAACAGTAAAAGCATCAAATCACGACAAGGCAGATTTCAAACGATTAAGCGCTTTCATGACATTTGCTCTGGGAGTGCCTATGTTCATGCGCATAAAACCCTTGCCACCACGACCAAACATCGCACCACTGGATAAACCTAACTGCGCTTCTTGCACAAAAAATAGCGCTAATGCTTTGTCATCTAGGTTTAATTTTCTACAATCTAGCCAAAGTAGATAGGTACCTTCTGGGCACACCACATTTATTTTTGGTATATGCGCACGAATAAACGCAACAGCCTCATCACGCGTCGCTTGAAGGTAAGCCATTAATTCACTTAACCAGTCAGCCCCGCCACGGTAGGCGGCTTCAAACGCAATCATACTAAATGGGTTGGTCACTGAAACAGCGATCTTAGTAAGATGTGATTGGATGGTTTGACGGTAATTGGCATCGGGTATGATTAATGCAGAAAGTCCCAAGCCTGGGATATTAAAGGTTTTGCTGGGCGAAACGGCTGTGATGATAGCGTGAGGCGCATCTATGCTTGATGGTGCTGGAGCATTCTCAAAAGCAAGGCGACTTAGTGTGTGATGTTGCATATTGGCATACACCAAATCTGCATGAATTTCATCGGCTAGAATAATTAAATTGTGCTTTTTGGCGACAGCCAATAGGGCTAGTAACTCCTCTTTTAACCAAACCCGTCCGACTGGATTGTGAGGTGAGCAAAACATTAGTAAGCTCGCTTCTTTAGAGCAGGTATCTAGCTGTGAAAGATCCATTTGGTAATGCAAATTACCCAAATCATCTTCTTCTAAAATCAAGGGGTTTTCTATCAAACGACGATGCTGATCTTTTACCGCAGATAGAAAGGGGAAATATACTGGGGGCTGGACTATCACACCTGCATTTTCTGCTGTTAATGCTGCCACAACCAAGTTTAAGGAAGGTACCACGCCAGGGGTCAGTACTATCCACTCGCGTTTTACTGGCCATTGATGCTTTGCAAGTAACCAATCGATTAGAGCTTGATAGAGACCCTCAGGTGCAATTGAATATCCGTATATGGGATGGCTGGCTCTTGCTTGTAATGCTTTTGTAACAGCATCGGGCACCGCAAAATCCATGTCAGCGACCCACATTGGCAAGATATCATTCGTGCCAAATGTTTCAAGCCTGCCATCATATTTTAGCGATGCACTAACCTCCCGTGGAATGGTTTTGTCAAAGCGTTGCATCAGCGCATGCGTTCCCACAAGGTCACTTCGGACAAGCTGTGTTGGAATTTATGGCGTGTTTCACGAATTACAAAAGGAATTTCAATGGGTGATTGCATAAGCTTAAAGTGTTCACCGAGCAGTGCTTTGAGACCATCTATAGTGCTGACATTTTCGCCGTCTTGCTTGTAGCCACCTATCCATTGGTCGCGTGGCGTGTGTTCTTCTAGCCAGGTGTAGGGTGAGGTGATCATTAAGACGCCGCCTATATTTAACCTATGGTGAATATTGCTTAAAAAATCACGCGGGTTGTAAAGACGATCAATTAAATTGGCAGCCAGTATAAAATCGTAGCCAGTAAATTGTGGCTTAAGATTGCAGGCATCACCTTGCCAAAAGTCGACTTTGTGCGCCACATCCGTTAATTTAAGTTCAGCTAGACTGCGTTCCTGGTAGCTCACTAAATCACCTTCGTTCACCATGGTGTAACGCAGTATGCCTTGTTGGACTAGTTTTAGCGCTAAACCAATAAACCGTGCGGAAAAATCGATACCAGTGACATGGTCAAAATGCTTTGCTAACTCAAACGAAGCGCGGCCAGTGGCGCATCCCAAATCCAAGGCCTTTTTGGCGGGTCGTGTGTGTAAGTGTTGAACTGCAAAATCACTCAGCGCTTTAGGAAAATTTGGCACACCATAGTAAATATCACCATAATGAAACTCAGCATATTCTGAAAGTTGTTTATCAGTTTCGTAATGCGAAGCATGAATTTGTAGAGGAGTATCAGTCACAATATAGCGGAATCCTGCGTGTTGAAAAAAATGTCGGCGAAATGCGTAACGTGCATCTTTTAAAGCTTCGTTGCCAGAGGCTATCCACGAACCGCCTTTAATAATGTTATGACGACCATCGAATGTGGGTGTGGAGAAATCATCATATAAGGGGTGCACCTTAAACCCATCAAACGGAAAAATAGGAGTTTCTGTCCATTGCCAAACATTACCAACCACATCATACAAATCACCGTGTGCATATGTATTGACCGGACAAGAGGAAGCGTAATGGTCTAAAAATAGATTTGCGTTCATACTACCTCTTACTTTTTCATCTGACAAGCCAGCATGGGCATAGAGGCTATACCACTCGTGCTCTGAGGGCATACGCACTTGCTTTCCCGTATTAGCAGAGTGCCAATTGCAAAAGGCTTTTGCTTCGTGGTAGTTGACTTCGACTGGCCAGCTCCAAGGCATAGCAACTTCTTCCGTCATTAATCTGAGTTTCCAAACATCGCCTTGTTGTACCCAGAAAGTTGGATGCATTGCTTGAGCGTAATGCCGCCAAGCTAATCCTTCTTCCTGCCAATATGAGTCGTCTTTGTACCCGCCGGCTTCGACAAAAGCAAGAAACTCCGCATTAGAGGTTAAGTATTTTGCTGCCTGAAACGCTGTGCATTCACTTTCAAAATTACCGTACTCATTATCCCAGCCGTAATGTTCGGGAGATTTACTTAATGTAATTAGTCTAGGTGGTATGTCTACCAAACTATTGGAAGGCGCTGCGGTGTCTATCGCTGAACATGATCGCCAAGTGTCTTTTTTTTGCACATAGTGCAAAGCATGTTGGCGTATTAATACTGAGCTGGTTTCTAAATGAATACGCTCATGCTCTATGCCCATTAAAATCGTCCACCATTGATTCTCCCAATCCATAGGTAGGTTAAGTGGCAATGTACAAATTAATTGATCAACCACTTTGCGCACGCTGGCGCGGTAAGTTTTAACCTCTAAAGGCGTGGGCCAATTATAATTTTGCGCATTGATATCGTCCCAGCCCATTTCATCTACACCCACAGCAAACATCGATTCAAATTGAGGATTGACGCGCTCAGTGATTAAGCCTGCTAAAATTAATTTATTAATAAAAAAAGTATTAGTATGGCCATAATAAAAAATCAGCGGATGCCTCAATTTAATAGAGTTCACATAATAGGCTTCATCACTAACTAATGTCTGAAACAAGCTCTCATATAAATCTGCAGTTTGATGAAAGTACTGGCGAATTTGCTCACGCAAGGCCGTTGCTTCCTGGGTGTCTAGGAGTGTGCTGCGATTTAAATAGGTACTCATTAAATTTATGGCTTTGCTAGTAATGGTTATGATGGGCTTAAACTGACGCGTTGTTTTATTACAAACTAAAAGCTGGCAATTGCCAGCTTTTAGTTTTCGCTATATTTCTTTAAATATTTTAAAGCTTTTATATTTGTAAATTAATACACAGACACGTATTGGTGCAGTTTTCCCTGCATTAGTTCACCATAATTTCCTTAATTTTTTTTGGATCCCAACATGCCATGGCTGTAATAGAGGCACTGGATTAAATTTCAGCCGATTGAGTTTTCGTCTTCATTTTTATATTTCACAGTTTTCTCAATAATAATTACACACAATCGCCCATTGCTGATGAATATCGATGCCAACAGTCTTTGTCATTGTGCTTACATACAAAATTATTTTCATCATTATTTTCATCTATGTTTTTTGACATGTTTGAATTTTTTAAATTTTCATTTTTCTCTAAAATTTTAGATGCTTTAATTTCTTTTTTTGATTTCATTTTCATTTCCTTACAAATAGTTTGTATGAATGAATTCTATGTGTCTTGTTTAGATAAATCCAATGAATTGTTTTTAAGTGTGTGATAAGTATTACTTATCAATAATAAAACCTATCAGGGTTAGAGGTAAGCCCTAATTACAGATTTTTTTGAGACAGTGATAGGGTAGCGTTGTAGGGCGTTAAAACTTCTGAGGCTCTTAAACTGGTTTTCTTTTAGCACTAAGCTTCGAAATATTATTTCTAATTTGGATAAACTCTTGCTCAGTTGGTTTGCTCCAATTGCCACCAGAAGAATTAACCATATAAATTAAAGCCTCCGAGAAATCCTCTAGAGTTAAATCAGGCTTTCCACCTTTAGCTGGCATTTTTCTGACGCCGTTATAAGCTTCAGCAATAACATGAACTTTGCCTTCCTTAATAATAGGCGCCCACGCGAGATTATTCTGAAATTTAGGAGCCCCATTCAAGCCAGAAGCATGACAAGCTATACAAATTGATTTATAGGTAGACTCTCCACCCGCGTAA
>Ga0102917_1000691_pt1 | contig 11271 bp, 6 predicted proteins | sample Colrivmet1562A02_FD_78201 | JGI IMG/M metagenome (GOLD analysis project Ga0102917, IMG submission 78201) | Estuarine microbial communities from the Columbia River estuary - metaG 1562A-02 | ecosystem: Environmental > Aquatic > Marine > Intertidal zone > Estuary | place: USA: Columbia River...
CAGCCTCTAAGAACACACCAGAATCATAAGATTGATCTCCAACATTCGAAATAGCCAGTTTTATGTGATAAAGTTGGTTACACTGAACGGACGCTGCCGCCGTTAACTTTACAGTTGTTCCATCATATTGAATGGCGTCACCATAAGTTAGTGTGGATGCATTCTCATTAAACACATAATATGCTGTATTAGAAACATCACCTACATTGTTGATGGTAACTGGAATCCCACCAGGAATGGTCGCAATATTTACCCCTCCATTTGGATAGCCAGCTTGCACATAAGAACCCGTGATACCAGGGCCCCACAGAAATAATCCGAATGCATCATTAAAAGATGATGGAGAAAATTCAGGGTATTCATCTGACCCGAACATGTAATTAAAAATGACAGAATCTCCCTGCGGAATAAAGTCGAATTCCAATACTACACCATTTGTTACACTACCCGCAGCAATGTCATTCAAGTGCGGATCCGAGGTAACCATTGGTGTTGGAGGATTATTATTCGTAAAAGAAGTTTGAAGGTTAGGACCAATGGCACCAATGGCATTTCCAGTTGTCAAGATTAGACCACTATCAATTGAAAGGCTGGATTTGTACTTGTAAAGAAACCTACATTTCCTTGAGGAACATTTGCCAAAAGTGGATCTCCATTGATGGTTACGTTTAAAGCGGTAACACCGAATCCAAGCAACACGTTATCAACAAGTTGTTGGGGTGATTGGGCAGTTGAAACGGTGATTGGTTGAGCGAAAGAAAGGGTATTAACCAAGGTAAATACACCTAAAAAAAATGTGCGTAAAGAGTTCATCATAATCTATCGAATTGACACTAAGACCATTTGTTCATAAGAATGGTTGCATCACAAAATTAATATAATGTTTGAATAACTAAAAATCAATGAATTTTCGCAACTTTGAGTCTCAAAAAAATGGCATGAAAAACACACAAGATTACATTCAAGGAAATAAAGATAAATTCCTAAAAGAGTTAATTGAATTATTGCGTATTCCATCGGTTTCTGCAGACCCGGTTTACAAGAAAGATGTTGCACATTGTGCAGATGAATTAGCAAAACACATGAAGGAAATCGGCTTGGATGCTGTGGAAATATGTACAACCGCTGGACACCCAATTGTTTATGCAGAAAAAATTATAGATGCATCCTTACCAACCATTTTGGTATATGGCCATTATGATGTACAGCCTGCTGATCCAATTGAATTATGGACTTCTCCGCCATTTGAACCAGTCATCAAAGAAACTCCGATTCATCCAATGGGAGCGATTTTTGCGCGTGGAGCATGTGATGACAAAGGACAAATGTTTATGCATGTGAAAGCGTTTGAAGCGATGTTGGCCAGCAACGAACTACCGTGTAACGTGAAATTTATGATTGAAGGCGAAGAGGAAGTGGGTAGTCCAAACCTTGCGATTTATGTCAAAGAGAATAAAGCAAAATTAGCAGCAGACATCATTTTGGTTTCAGATACAGGAATGTTGGCAAATGATGTTCCATCTATTACAACCGGACTAAGAGGATTAAGTTATGTAGAAGTGGAAGTCGTTGGCCCAAATCGAGATTTACATTCCGGACTTTACGGTGGTTGTGTAGCAAATCCAATCAATATTTTAACAGAAATGATTGCTTCTCTGCACGACGAAAACGGAAGAATTACCATTCCTGGTTTTTATGATACAGTAGAGGAATTATCCGTTGAGGAAAGAACGGAAATGGCAAAAGCTCCTTTTTCCAATGTGGCATACTGTGCATCGTTAAATATTGAAGAGACACATGGTGAAGCTACATATTCTACCATGGAGCGTGGGTCGATTCGTCCAACCTTGGATGTAAACGGAATTTGGGGCGGATACATTGGTGAAGGCGCTAAAACAGTCATTGCATCGAAAGCACAAGCAAAAATTTCCATGCGATTGGTTCCTCATCAAACATCAGAGGAAATCACAGATTTATTCGTAAAACACTTCGAATCAATAGCGCCAAAAAGTGTCCGTGTAAAAGTACACCCACATCATGGAGGAGAACCTGTTGTTACACCAACAGATTCTATCGCTTACAAAGCGGCCAGTTTGTCCTATGAAACCACATTTGGCAAAAAACCGATTCCAGTGAGAAGCGGAGGAAGTATTCCAATCATTGCGATGTTTGAACAAGAACTTGGACTTAAAACCATGATGATGGGATTTGGTCTAGATAGCGATGCCATTCACTCACCAAATGAGCATTTCGGACTTTTCAATTACTACCGAGGTATTGAAACGATTCCTTATTTTTTCTCCAACTACACTAAATTGATGATGAATGAAAACGCTTAGTTTTCTTTTATTCCTTTTCCTTTTCTCGTCCTGTGCTACATTCGAAGATCCAGTGGAGGTAGTGAGCTACGACATGAAAATGGAAAATTTAAATTTGGACGAAGCAGCACTTCGTTTTAATACGACCATCCATAATAATACTTGGACACCCATTAAAATCAAACCGTCCACACTCGAATTGTACGTCGATGGTGAAAAATTAGGGGATGTGTACTTGGATGAAAAAATCCGACTAAAATCCAACAAGGACAATGAGGTCAATACGCTTGTGTATGTAAAATTTGCGGATGGAATATTGGGTAAACTTATTCGATATCGTTTTAAAGAAACGGCGCAATTGGAATTACGTGGAAAGGTAAAAACCGGACTTTTATTCGTTCCCATTAAAATACCGGTAAATTATTCAAAAGTGATTTCTCCGAAAAACCTAAATCTTAATCTAGACAATCAATAATGCTCTCAGCTGACAAACCAAAAAAACTATTTTTACTTGATGCATACGCATTGATCTATCGTGCTTATTTCGCCTTTTCGAAAAACCCTAGGGTTAATTCAAAAGGTCAAAACACCTCTGCTGCATTTGGATTTACGAATGTGCTTATTGATGTCATCAAAAACGAAAAACCGACACATTTAGCGGTCGTTTTCGATCCACCAGGTGGATCTGCACATCGACAAGAAGAGTTCGCAGCTTATAAAGCTCAACGGGAAGAGATGCCCGAAGATATTCGTTCGATGATTCACCCCATTAAACAAATCGTAGAAGCTTTTAATGTACCCATTTTAGAAGTTCCAGGATTTGAGGCAGATGATGTTGTGGGAACTGTTGCCAAGGTGGCGGAAAAACATGGTTTCACGACGTACATGATGACACCGGATAAAGATTACGCGCAACTTGTCAGTGAAAATATTTTTATGTTCAAACCTGGACGAGGCGGAAATCCACCGGAAATCCTTGGCGTGAAAGAGGTGTGTGAAAAGTTCGAGGTGGAACGACCGGAACAAGTCATTGATATTTTAGGACTTTGGGGGGATGCTTCGGATAACATACCAGGTATACCAGGTATCGGCGAAAAAACAGCGAAAACCTTAATTGCAAAATATGGTTCAGTTGAGAATTTAATTGACCATGCACACGAATTAAAAGGAAAACAGCAAGAAAACGTAATCAACTTTGCGGATCAAGGTCGGGTTTCAAAAATGTTGGCAACCATTATTTGTGATGTCGATGTGGAGTTTAACGAATCCGAATTAGAAATGTGTGATGTCGACGCGGAAAAAGTTCTGCGGATTTTCACGGAATTGGAGTTTAGAACCTTAGCGAAACGAGTGATTGGTGAAGAAATTGTTGTTACTACCGCAGCGAGTATCAACACCTCAAAAGAGCCCAAAGATGCTTCACAGCTCGATCTTTTTGGTGTTCAAAGTATGATTGAACCGCAGGAAGCAACACCAACAGCAAATTATAAAACCATCGCGACAGAACGTCCTAGCTATCATTTGATTTCGACAGCAGAGGAGCGCAAAGAATTATTGGAAATTCTATTAAAACATTCACAGGTTTGTTTTGACACCGAAACAACGGATATTGATGCACTACATGCAGATTTAGTTGGGTTTTCATTTTCCTACAAAGCAAGGGAAGCATTTTATGTGTCCGTTCCGCCAGATTTTGATGCAGCCAAGAAAATAGTTGAAGAGTTTAAACCATTTTTTGAAGATCCTTCGATTGAGAAGATTGCACACAATATAAAGTATGATTTAAAGGTGTTGCAACGCTATGGCATCGAGGTAGCAGAACCTCTGTTTGACACGATGATTGCACATTATTTAATCAATCCAGAGGCAAAGCAAAGCATGGATTTCTTGTCTACCTTTTATTTGAATTATCAACCCGTTTCCATTGAAACATTGATTGGTAAAAAAGGGAAAGGCCAAGGAAACATGCGTGATTTGAAGCCAGAAGAAATCTGTGATTATGCGTGTGAAGATGCAGACATCACGCTTCAATTAAAAACCTTGTTCGAACCTGAAATTCAGAAGCCCCATCTTTCGGAGTTGTTTTACAACATGGAAATGCCATTAGTAAAAGTTTTGAAGGACATGGAGTTCGAAGGAATTTCTATTGATGTTCCCGTTCTAATAGACTATTCAAAAGAATTGGATCATACATTGATTCGTTTAGACGAAGAAATTAAATCCGCTGCCGGTGAGGATTTCAACATCGATTCACCCAAACAATTAGGAGAAATTCTTTTCGAAAAATTAAAAATCTCTAGTAAAGCGAAAAAAACCAAAACAGGACAATACGCAACATCTGAGGATATCCTTCAAAAACATGAACATGATCACCCGATCATTCCAATGATTTTGGAGTACCGACAACTGCGCAAATTAAAAAGCACCTATGTTGACCCGCTTCCAACGATGTGTGATCCTATGGATGGACGAATCCACACCAATTTTATGCAAACGGTGACCGCAACAGGAAGACTAAGTTCAAACAACCCGAATTTGCAAAATATTCCGATTCGCTCCGCGAAAGGTCGAGAAATACGCCGGGCATTTGTGGCTAGAAGCTCAGAATTTAAGTTAATGGCCGTGGATTATTCTCAGATTGAATTGAGAATAATTGCCGCATTAAGTGAGGACCCGAATATGATTGAGGCCTTTCAAAAAGGACAGGATATTCACGCGGCTACAGCGGCGAAAGTATTCCATACGCCAATAGAAGAAGTGACTCGTGATCAACGAAGCGCAGCAAAAGCAGTCAATTTCGGTATTATTTACGGTCAGTCAGCATTTGGACTAGCGCAGAACTTGTCGATTTCCAGAACGGAAGCGAAAGGGATTATCGATGCGTATTTTGCAGAGTATAATACCATTAAAACATACATGGACCAGGTTATTGCTCAAGCGAGAGAGCTGGGCTATGTAGAAACAATCATGAAGCGCAGACGGTATTTACCGGATATTAATTCAGCGAATGCTGTGGTTCGGGGCTATGCGGAAAGGAATGCGGTGAATGCGCCGATTCAAGGTTCCGCAGCTGACATCATTAAAATGGCCATGATTGCAGTAGACCATGCCATGAAAAAGGAAAAAGTGCAATCAAAAATGATTTTACAAGTGCACGATGAGCTCGTGTTTGATGTCCATGTTTCGGAAGAAGAACGCATGCAAATATTGGTCAAAGAAGCGATGGAAAACGCGATAAAACTAGTCGTGCCAATGGAGGTTGAATGGAAGATCGCACAAAATTGGCTCGAAGCGCATTAATCTCTGCGAATCCTAGTAAAAACTAGGTCTATTATTAAGCGTATATTTGTTATTCATAAAAAAGAAATATGGATTTTTTGATTAAAGCAGCACAGTTATTTTTGTCACTAGCAATTTTAGTGACGCTACATGAATTCGGTCATTTTATACCAGCAAGGCTATTTAAAACACGCATTGAAAAGTTCTACCTTTTCTTTAATCCCTTCTTTTCGGTTTTCAGAAGAAAAAAAGTAAATGGTGTTACGAAAACCTCATGGTTTACAAAGGATTCTCCAAAAGAATGGAAAGAGGACCCAGATACTACTGAATGGGGATTTGGTTGGCTTCCATTAGGTGGATATGTGAAAATTGCTGGGATGATAGATGAGTCCATGGATACAGAACAACTAAAGCAACCTGCACAAGAATGGGAGTTTCGTTCCAAAAAAGCATGGCAACGATTGATCATTATGGTCGGTGGAGTTACCGTAAACCTTGTCTTAGGTTTTGGGATTTATATTGGAGTAGTGTTCACTTGGGGTCAGATGGAATTGAAACCAGTTAATTTAGAACACGGATTAAGTGTCCATCCATATTTAGAAAAACACCACTTAAGCTCAGGTGATAAAGTTCTAACGATTGAAGGAAAAGAAGTCCTGAATTTAGATGAATTGAATAAAGGAATCATGTTCCGTGGAGCACGAAATTTAACAGTTCTTCATCCAGATGGATCAAAAGAAACGATTCGTTTACCCAAAGAAATTGACCGAACATTATTTCAAGTGGGGGCTTTACCTGCTTTTGGATTAAGGTCAAGCGGGCATAGCGTTGGTGAAGTCGTGAAAAATTCCCCAGCGAAAGCAGCTGGATTAAAAAAAGATGATGTCATTCTTAGCGTTGGAAACCAACAAGTGACGTATTTCGATGAACTTTCCAAAGGACTTTATGATGCGAAAGGGAAGCGAATAAACCTAACGGTTTTAAGAGGAAATGACACCCTTGAATTAAAAACGAAGGTAAAAAAAGATGGAACCATTGGATTTCAAACAAGTGGAAAAATCCTCATTGATTCGAATGCGATTCAAACGAAACATTATGGCCTAGGTCAAAGCATCGCGATCGGAATGAGCTACGGAAAAAATACGCTCTCTGACTATATTTCTCAATTTAAATTTGTCTTTACGAAAAAAGGAGCTACGTCAATCGGTGGATTTGCAGCAATTGGAAACATGTTCCCACCCGTATGGGATTGGGAATCGTTCTGGTTATCAACGGCCCTTTTATCAATCATTTTAGCTTTTATGAACATCCTTCCAATTCCAGCACTAGATGGTGGACACGTGGTTTTCTTATTATATGAAATCATCACCGGAAAAGAAGCTCCTCAAAAGGTGTTGGAATACGCACAAATGGTTGGAATCGTCTTATTATTAACCTTAATGGTTTATGCCAATGGGAATGACCTCATCCGTTGGATAACTTCTTTCTAACTATTCGTTTATGAGTACTTTTCAAAATTACATACTTGGAAATTGGATAACGGGTGATGGAGTGGAAACACAACTTTTTCACGCCGTAACAAACGCAGAATTGGGATCAGTTTCGAGCGCCGGAATTGATTACGAGCAAGTCCTGGATTATGGACGAAGAACGGGCGGAAGAGCTTTGCGTAAAATGACCTTTCAAGAAAGAGGTCGAATGCTAAAAGCACTAGCCCTATTCTTAATGGAACGTAAAGACCGTTATTATGAGGTCAGTTCTTGGACAGGAGCAACGAAAGTAGATTCATGGATCGACATCGAAGGAGGAATCGGAAACTTATTTGCCAACGCATCTCTGAGAAAACAATTCCCGGATTTACCCTATTATGTTGACGGTTCTGCTGTACCACTTTCCAAAAATGGAACCTTCATTGGACACCACATTATGGTGCCAAAAGAAGGTGTAGCCGTTCATATCAACGCCTTTAATTTCCCGGTTTGGGGAATGTTGGAAAAAATAGCAGTGAATCTAATGGCGGGAGTTCCCGCGTTGGTAAAACCGTCAGAATACACGTGTTATTTAACAGAAGTAGTTGTCCGTGATATCATCGCATCGAAAATTCTTCCCGAGGGATCTCTTCAATTGATTTGTGGATTAGGTCGTGGAATTTTAGATCATGTAGATGCTAGAGACATTGTGACGTTTACCGGTAGTGCTTCAACAGGAAAAATCTTAAAAGGATTACCACGTATTTCTCAAGAAAGTGTTTCTTTTAACTTGGAAGCCGACTCCTTGAACGCAACCGTTTTAGGTAAAAAAGCGACACCAGGAACGGTAGAGTTCGATTTATTTATCAAAGAAACGGTCAAAGAAATCACCATCAAAGCTGGACAAAAATGTACAGCCGTCCGAAGAATTATGGTTCCGGAAGAGTTAATCGATGAGGTTCAATCTGCAATCTCCGCACGTTTAGCCTCCACGAAAATCGGAAATCCATCGGAGGAAGGTGTGCGCATGGGTCCTTTAGCAACAAGATTACAGGCGGAACGTGTTCGATCATCCGTGGAAGAATTAAGTAAATCTCAACGCATCGTTTTTGGTGACCTAGATCATTTGGACATCATTGGAGCATCTGCCAAACCAGAGGCGTTTTTCTCTCCAATATTATTCAGAAATGACGATCCGTTCCATCAAACGGCTTGTCACGATATTGAAGCGTTTGGACCAGTTGCGACGATTATGCCGTATAAAGACTTGGATGACGCCATCGAAGTAGCGAAAATGGGTAAGGGATCATTGGTCTCTTCCATCGTTACTCCAGATAATCAAGAAGCGCGAGCGTATGTAGTTGGGGCCGCAAGTATGCACGGACGTATTCTCGTTCTAAACGAACATTGTGCGAAGGAAAGCACTGGACATGGTTCGCCGATGCCATTGTTAACACACGGTGGTCCAGGTCGCGCTGGAGGCGGAGAAGAAATGGGTGGAAAGCGAGGTGTTTTACATTATTTACAGCGAACAGCCATTCAGGGTCATCCAACAACAATAACGGCAATCACAGAGCAATTCCAAGTAGGAGCAGAGATGCCCGAGGCAAATCCACATGTGTTTAGAAAGCACTTTGAGGAATTGGTGATAGGAGAAACAGTATTTACACACAAGCACACGGTTACGGATGCAGATATTGTCAATTTTGCCAACGTTTCTGGAGACAATTTCTATGCACACATGGATGCAACGTCTTTAGAAGGAACGATTTTCGAACGTCGAGTTGCTCACGGATACTTCATCCTTTCCAAAGCTGCTGGATTGTTTGTTGATCCGAAAAAAGGACCAGTCCTGTTAAATTATGGATTAGAAGAAGCTCGTTTCACGAAGCCTGTTTATCCAGGTGCTACCATTGGTGTGCGCTTCACAGTGAAAGAAAAAATCGATCAAGAAAAACGCAGTGAGGATGATATACCGAAAGGAATCGTGAAGTTTTTAGTGGACGTTTACGACGAAACAGGAGAAACGGTCGCATTAGCTACAATCTTGACGATGGTCAAAAAACTAAACAATCATTAACCCAAGTTTATAGAAAACAAAAAAGACAGCCTACAAGCTGTCTTTTTTATGGCATGAAGTTTTTTTATCCTTCAATTTCTTTACGGATTCCTTCGATTTCAACTTCTAATTTGTCTGTGTCGTAGTCTGTTTCTTCATCGTAGATATCGAAGTAAGGCTCTTCAAATGACTTCACAAATGAATTGCGTTCGAAGGTCAATAATAGTGAAGGAAGGATGATTAAGTTTGTCACCATCCCAACTAAAATGGTAATGGAAACTAATAAACCAAGTCCTTTTGTTCCACCAAATTGGGAGAAGACAAACATGATAAATCCAAAGAATAAAATCACAGATGTGTAGAAAATTCCGAGTCCAGTTTCTCTCAAAGAGTGTAAAATGGCATGTTTCACATCCCAGGAATGCGCACGCAATTCTTGACGGTACTTCGCTAAGAATAGGATAGCGTTGTCAACGGTGATTCCTAAAGCAATACCAAAGACCAAAATAGTTGATGGTTTCAATGGGATTTTGAAGTAACCCATAATTCCCGCTGTAAATAGCAATGGAATAATATTTGGAATCATGGAAACCACAATAATCTTAAACGAACGGAACAAAAATGCCATCAGTATAGCAATGGAAATGATGGCAAACACCAAACTTTGAAGTAGGTTCACAAACAAGTATTTTGTCCCTTCAGAGACAACCACGGCCGTTCCTGTGAACGTGGACACATAATATTCTTGGTCAATTGCTGTGCGGAGCACTTTTTTAAAGTTTGGTTTACTCAAGTATGGACGAAGGTTCTCTGGATCAAGATCGAAAGACATCTGAACATTGTTGTTTCCTTTCGAAAGCAATGCGGTTACATTGTTGTAAATGCTTGAATAATTGTATACCAAGGAATCAGCTGCGCTTTTATTCCCCTTGACATATTTAGTGTACAAACGTTCAAAATCTTTCTTCTCAGGATTTAAGATGCTATCAACTTTGACGCGTAATAAATCAACTTTATCTGATACTTTGTACGATCCAAGTTCACGCATCTGCATGCGAATTCGCAGGGTAGTTTTGTTGGTATCGATGAGGTTTTTCAAGGAAATATTTCCTCCATTCAAACTACTCACATCGAATTTATCGAAATAACGTTTTAATCGTAATTTATCTCGGTTGGAAATTAAACGGTAAAATTCCGGGTTGTTTCCATGGTAACTCATGTTGATGGACTTCAAAAAGTCTACATAGGAGAGGCTTTTCGAAAACAAGGTGTCTTGAGCAAATGTTTGCTGTATTTCTTCGACCTTTTCTAACGTTTTTTGAGAAAACAAACGAGCCTTTTGTTTATAATTAACAGTAACTTCAAATGGAATCGATCCACCAAAGTTTTTCTCAATGAATTTTAAATCGATGAGAATTTGATCGTCATTTGGAATGTCACCGGTTATGTTTCCCGTCGCAATGATTTTGGTCATTCCGTAAAGGCCAATCACCACAAGTCCTACAGAAGCCACATATACCCAAGTACGGTATTTGCTGACAATAATGATCACATACTCTATGAATCCTTTGGAATAAACACGATACAAGTGCTGTAAATGCCTAGGTTTTGGAGGTTTCGAGTAAGAAGCAATGATTGGGATGATACACAAGGATAGAATGAACACTACCATGATGTTGATACTGGAAATAATCCCGAACTGTGCCAACTTCTCTGAACTCGTAAAGGTCACGAATCCAACAGCGGTGGTTAAGTTCGTAAGGAAGGTAACAGATCCAATGCGACGAATCATGATGTACAAGGCCTTGGTCTTCATGTTCGTTCGAACATATTCTTGATGATACCTTGTAATAAGGAATACACAGTTTGGCACACCAATGACAATCAACAACGGCGGAATGAGTGCCATCATAATAGATAACTTGAATCCAAATAAGGCAATGCTTCCAAGGGCCCATATCACGGAAACGAACACAACGATGTTACATTGAATCACTACCCGCACGGATCGGAAGAACAAGTATAAAAGCAAAGAAGATGCAATAACGGACAGCGCAAGGAAAATATACATTTCGCTGACAATTCTCTTGCCCATTACCACACGAATGTGTGGGAGTCCGGCAAAGTATGTTTTTCCAAAATAGGG
>Ga0102917_1000694_pt1 | contig 11265 bp, 14 predicted proteins | sample Colrivmet1562A02_FD_78201 | JGI IMG/M metagenome (GOLD analysis project Ga0102917, IMG submission 78201) | Estuarine microbial communities from the Columbia River estuary - metaG 1562A-02 | ecosystem: Environmental > Aquatic > Marine > Intertidal zone > Estuary | place: USA: Columbia River...
AAAATGTGGGTTGATGGTGAGAGTGGTGCAAACGGATTTAATAATATAAATTTACATTGGACTGTTCATCCTGAAAGAAATCAATCATGGAGAGATGAACAAACTCGTATATTGGGAGTAAAGGGTGCTGCACAGGAATGTGATTGTGACTTTGTGGGTTCAGGTGATACTGTAATTGACCCGGCATTATTAACATGGTATAAAGACACATATGTAATGGACCCGATTGAAAAAAGTGGGTTTGACGGAAATTATTGGAAATGGGAACATCCTAATTACAATAGAGCATATATGGTAGTTGCCGATGTCGCTAGAGGTGATGGTTCGGATTATTCTACATTCCAAGTTATTGATATTGAAGATAGTTCACAGGTTGCAGAATATAGAGGTAAAATTGAAACAAAAGATTTTGGAAACTTTTTAGTAGCAGTATCCACAGAATGGAATAATTCACTATTAATTATAGAAAACTCAAATGTAGGATGGGCAACTATCCAACAGGCGATTGATAGAGGATATGGTAATTTATTCTATATGAGTAATGACCTAAAATATATTGATGTTGAAAAACAAATGTCTAATAAGTTTTATAGAGACGAAAAGAAATTGGTTGCAGGATTTGGAACAACGATAAAAACAAGGCCACTTATAATTTCTACATTAGACACATACATAAATGGTAAAGATATTTTAATTCGTTCTCAAAGACTTATAGATGAATTATTTACATTTATTTGGAGTGGTGGCAGAGCCGAAGCAATGAAGGGATATAATGATGACTTAACAATGGCAATGGCAATTGGACTTTGGGTTCGTAATACAGCACTTCGTTTAAAACAAGAAGGTATTGATTTAACAAAAACAATGTTAAATTCAACACAGGTAAGTCAATATACTGGTTTTGTTTCATCGGGACATCTTAAACAAAATCCTTATGAAATGGATATGGGTAAAAAGGGAGTAGAAAATTTAACTTGGTTATTGGGATAATTATATATTTATATAGTGAAACTATTCTAAATGAACGAAGACTTAAATAATTGGTTTAAAGAAAAATGGGTAAACATCGGCAAAAAAGTTGATGGCAAACACCCGCCATGTGGAACTTCGGGAGAAAAAAGGGGTTATGCAAAATGTGTTCCTGCAGCAAAAGCAGCCGGAATGAGTAAAAAAGAAAAAGAAAGTGCCACTCAAAGAAAAAGAGCTGCACAAAATGATGCAGGGAGAGGTGGTAAGGATAGTAGTGGACAAGGTAAGAAACCAATATATGTTTCAACAAAACCAAAAAATGAAACTATGAATATAGAAGAAAGACTAAATTTATTTTTAGAAAAGAATTGCCCAACAGACCCAGGTAAATGGTCGGCAAGTAAATCAGCTGCAAAATCTAAGTTTGATGTTTATCCATCTGCATATGCAAACGGATGGGCAGCAAAAAATTATAAATCAAAAGGTGGTAGTTGGAAAACCTGCAGCGAAAATGTAGTAAACGAAGTAACGGGTAGAGAAGCAAAAGAAATTGCTAAATTGACGGGTACGCGTGATAGTATAGTACAAAAATTTATAGATGATTTTAATTTGAATGCTAAAAACCTTTTTAATTTTATAGCTAAAGGAAAAGAAAAAGTTAGAAAAGATTTCGCAACTGCAATGTCAGGTAGACCTGGTAATAGATATCAAGGTGATTTCGTAGGTATGTTTGGTGAAGGTATATTAAACGAAGCTTGTTGGGAAGGATATAAACAAGTAGGTGGTAAAATGAAAAATGGTAGAATGGTTCCAAATTGTGTTCCAATAAGTGAAGAGGTTGATACTGATTACGATGAATTGGATGTAGAGCCTGAAGAGATTGAAGATTTTATTGAATTTTTAAAAGCATATAAAAACACTTTAGCTGAAGCCAATTGTGGTTGTGTTTATGAAGCTGAATATCAAGGTAGAGAAGTTAAGTTGGGTAAACCAATGCAAGGTGATGTTAAGAAATTCAAAGTGTATGTAAAAAATCCTGCAGGGAATATAGTTAAGGTAAACTTCGGCCAAAAAGGAATGAAAATTAGAAAATCAAATCCCGCAGCTAGAAAATCATTTAGAGCAAGAATGAATTGTGATAATCCAGGCCCAAGACATAAAGCAAATTATTGGAGTTGTAGAAAATGGTAATATTTGGAAATACCAAATATTTTTCGTATATTTAGAAAAATAGAATTATATAAAATGGCAGACAAATCAATATTTAGTAGGTTACAGAAATTATTTTCAACAAACACTATTGTCCGTAAAACGGCCGACGGTGTAAAAGTTATAGATACGGATGAGTATCAAAATATGACTACAAACTTAGTTGACCGCTTTATGAAAATGAAAGTGTCAAACTATGGTGCAGGAGCAACTCAATCTTCAATGGCATATCAACAAGTTAGAATTGATTTGTTTAGAGATTACGATTCAATGGATATGGACCCGATTTTGTCATCCGCATTAGATGTTTATTCGGATGAGTGTACGGCTAGAAATGAAATGGGTAATGTATTAAAGATACATCATGAAGATGACCAAATTAAACAAATATTAGAAAATTTATTTTACGATATATTAAATGTAGAATTTAACTTATGGCCATGGACTAGAAACTTAGTTAAATATGGTGATTTCTTTTTACAATTAGAAATAGCAGATAAATTAGGTATTGTAAATGTAATGGCGTTATCAACATACGAAGTTAGTAGAGTAGAAGGATTTGATCCAGAAAATCCACAAAGAGTTAAATTTATATATGCACCATACCAAAACCCATCGAGTGGATATGGTCAAACTCCAAAGAAAGAATTTGAGAACTATGAAATGGCACACTTCCGTTTAAATTCGGATTCAAACTTTTTACCTTACGGAAAATCAATGATTGAAGGTGGTAGAAGAGTTTGGAAACAATTGATGTTAATGGAAGATGCTATGTTAATTCATAGAGTAATGAGAGCTCCTGAAAAGAGAATATTCAAAATTGATGTGGGTAATATTCCACCAAATGAGGTTGATAACTATATGCAGAAGATTATCAATGGTTCAAAGAAAGTTCCATTTGTAGACGAAAGAACTGGAGATTACAATTTGAAATACAATATGCAAAATCTTGTTGAAGATTATTATATGCCAGTTCGTGGTAATGATAATGGTACTTCAATTGATACCCTAAAAGGTTTGGAGTACAATATGATTGATGACATTAACTACTTAAAAGGTAAGTTAATGGCAGCATTGAAAATTCCAAAAGCATTCTTAGGATATGAAGAAGATGTAAATGGTAAAGCAACTCTTGCAGCACAAGATGTTAGGTTTGCAAAAACAATTGAAAGAATACAAAGAGTGTTGATTTCAGAATTAACTAAAGTGGCAATTATTCATTTATATGCACAAGGTATTACCGATGATAAATTAACAGACTTCTCATTGGAACTTACAATACCATCTAAAATATACGAACAAGAACAAGTTGAATTATATACTTCTAAAGTAGCATTGATTACACAAATGCAAGCAACTAAAATGTTCTCTAAAGAGTGGATGTATGAAGCAGTAATGAAACTTGCAAAAGATGAACAGGATACAATGACATTACAGGTATTGGAAGATACAAAACAAACATTCCGTTTAACCTCAATTGAAACACAAGGTGTAGACCCAGCAAAAGAAACAGGTACCGATGAACCAACTAATGTAGAAGAAGAATTAAATAGACTTAAATCGGAACTAGAAGAAGAAGATAAAGGTGGTAGACCAAAAGACCCCGTTAGATATGGTAAAGATGACCACCCACAAGGTAGAGACCCATTGGGTATTAAGACTCTTAAACAAAAAGAAGGGTCTGTAAAATATAAGGCAAGAGATTCATATTTAGAGATATTTAAAGATATGGACGGAAATAAAAAGACTATTTTAACAGAAGATAACATAAAATAGTAATAAACCAATAATAAAATATATTTATATCAGAATAATTGTATAATTTAATGAAAAAAATAAAACATTCAAAGTTTAAAAATACGGGATTCTTATTTGAATTATTAGTAAGACAAATTACCTCAGAGGTTATGTCATCTAGTAAGTCGGTGGCTGAAAAACTTTTGAAAGAACACTTTAATTCTAAACAAGAATTATCAAAAGAATTGAAATTATATCAATATCTTATTAATGAAAAATATAATTCAGAATCAAAGGCTGAACAATTCATCAATACGATATTAGAAGCTCGTAAAAAAATAGATGAGAAAAAACTTACAAAGGAAAAATACAATCTTATTAAAGAGATTAAAGAAACTTATAATTTAGATGAGTTTATTAAATCTCCAATTTCTAATTATAAAACATTAGCATCTATTTATAAAATATTTGAAACTGTTATTAATAATGAAGAATATGAACCAACCGACATAGTATCAGCGAGATTTACAATCGCAGAAAATATTATTAATTCTTCTATTCAAAATAAAGATATAAAAATCAAAGATGCGGTTTTAGAAGAATATAGAAAACAAGATGATGATTTAAGAGCAGTTTCTTATAAATTATTGGTTGAATCATTTAATAACAAATATAGTAATCTTACAAATGACCAAAAGGGTTTATTAAGAGAATACATTAATAATATCAATAATACTGGTAAGTTAAATGAATATGTTTCAAATGAGGTAACTAAATTAGTAGACGGATTAAAAGAAGTTGGTTCTAAAATTTCTGACAAAGTTACAAAAATCAAATTAGCAGAAACAATTGCAAACATTAAAAAAATTAAATCTGTTAAAAAGATTAAAGAACAACATTTATCTGCAATGATGATGACGTATGAATTATTAAAAGAATTAAAAGAATCAATTAAAAAATAAAAAATGACAAATTATAGAATTTTTAACGCAAAAGAATATACAGCAGGCCAATCAGGTTCTTTGGAAAGAGCATGGGGTGTAATGAGAGGTTCGGCAGTTTGTTCAGGTTCAATAACATTAGAAGGTATTGTTGATAATAACCTAAGTGGTACAATTGCACAAACTAATAATCACTCTACTATGAAATTAGAACATTTAGCAATCGGAGAGCCAGTTCCTTGTTATGTTAGAAGTATTGTAGTAACATCTGGTAATGCATATTTATTAGCTTAAAATTAAACGGAGAATAAAATGCCAGAAACATTAAAAACAGAACAACTTAATAAAATAAGAGAAATTGTTCGTAAGATGGTGAGAGAAAGAATGATTGACGAAATGAACACCACAGGTAATATTGAAGGGTATAATACTCCATATGCATTTAGTGGTAAAGATGGTGAAAAGAAAAAAGCTAAAAGACAAGCAGACCTTACAGGATACACACCGGTTAATGAAAATAGATGGTTGGCATTGAAACAAGATGAATCAACTGCTCAAGCTAAAATAGGTAGAGGTATATCTAATATCAATAAACAATTAAAAGAAATGGAAAGATTTCTTAATTGGTATGGTAAGATTAAAAATGAAAGTGGTGTAGATAACAAATCTTATTGGAAAAGGACAAATAGTCATATTTATAGTATACAAGAGAGATTATTAAAATTAGACCAAAAAATCAGACAAATATCAGAATAATGAAACATACAGAATTAAAAGAACTTATTAGACAAGTTGTAAAAGAAGAAAGTGATTACCAACAACTATTCAAACATATGTTAGATAGAACAGGTAAATCTATTCCTGATATGTCCGATGCAGAAAAAGTTAAATTCTTTACCGCAGTAGATAAAGCAAATAAAGCAAAATCAGAAGGTAAATTAACAGGATACAACGAAGCCGAATTATCAGCAGGTCAAAAGAAAATTGATGTTGATGGTGATGGTGAGATTGAAGGTTCTGATTTAGCAGCATTAAGAAATAAAAAATAATGAGTAAAGGATTATTAATTGAAACACATTTGTTTGAGGCAAAACTTCAACAAGAAGAAAATGGAACTTATTTAGTTAAGGGAATCCTACAAAGAGCAGGTGCTCCAAATCAAAATAATAGAAGATATCCTAAAGAAATATTAGAAAGAGAGTGTCAAAAGTATCAACAACTTATTAAAGAACGTAGAGCATTGGGTGAATTAGACCATCCTGAGTCTCCGGTTATTAATTTAAAGAATGTATCACATAACATTAGAGAAATCTATTGGGAAGGTGATGATGTATGTGGAGTGGTAGAAATACTTTCAACACCATCTGGAAACATCTTAAAAGAATTGTTAAAAAACAATATTCGTTTAGGTATTTCATCTAGAGGATTGGGTTCAGTAAAAGAATTAAGAGATGGTACTGTAATGGTAGCAGAAGATTTTGAATTGGTAGGTTGGGACTTTGTATCTAACCCATCAACACATGGAGCATTTATGGCACCATTACAAGAATCAAAACAATGGGCAAAGATAGCAGAAGAATGTGGTAAGTGGTGTAAGTCACAAGATTTAATGAGAGAAATTATAATAGAACTTAATTAATAAAATGAAATTAGTAAATTTAATACCTGGTAAAGAATTGAAAAGTGAGGCCATAGAAGATATGGATACAAACTTACCTGCACAGATGCAAAAATTTTTGGATAGAACTATTAATATTATTAAAAGTTATAATTTACCAAGAAAAAAAGAACAATTGGTAATAGCAAGAATAATTGACTCATTAGGAATGGATAAACAACAATTAATGCAAGCAATTAATAAAATTAAGAAAAACGATATTTTAAAGAAATAATAATGATAAAGTTAAAAGATATATTAAAAGAAACCGAAGAGTTTCAACAACTTCCAACAGAACTAAAAAGACATTTTTTAGAAATTATATCTACATACAACCAACATAGAGAAGGTATGAGTAGAAAATCGGATATTAGACAAGTTGCAGAATCATTGGGTGGTATTGCAGATGCAGCACAAGAATATACTTTGAGAGAAGGTGGTGACTGGTTTGATAGAGTTACTATTAAAAGAAATATGACTGAATTAAAAAAGTTTCAAGCTGCATTTGAAAAAGAAGCACAAGAAGCTACCGCACAAGAACAAAGATTAGAAGCATTATACGAAGATATGGGACATGTATTAGGAAGATATTTTGAAATAGCAGATATTACCGAACAACAAATGGCCGAAAGATTGGGTATTAATGAGTGTAAAACTTGTAAAAAATAAATGGAAACCAAAGAAAAAATAAACGAATCATCATTGGTCGTTATTTTGGGTGGAATTGCCTTATTTGCATTTTTCCAAATGTTCTTTAATAATTTAGCAGATAAAGTTGATGCATATTATTCAGGACATAGTGTTCCTATTAGTAAAGCTTTAAAACAAATTCTAAAAGGTTTAAGAAATAACAAATCTCTTATTGGAAAAATAGATGATTATGTACAAGAAAAAGGTCCAGGTGATACATTAGTTTATGCATTGATGGGTTGGCCGGAAGTAAAATCAGAATTAAATAAATTTAAAAGTGATAAAGAAATAAATTTAGAAGAATTGAATATAGAATTAACTAAATTGTTACAAAAAGCTTTTCAAGATGAAGCAGAAGAACAGGGTTTGACATATAAATTCAAAAAGAAAATAAGAAATCAAAAATGGAGCAATTAGCATCATTGTTATTACATAGTAGAACACAAGCACATTCATTTCATTTAGGAGTTAAAGGTGTTGGTGCATTTTCTACACATTCTGCATTACAATTATACTATCTTAATATTGCAGGCTTAGTTGATGGTTTAGTTGAAGCATATCAAGGACAATACGGATTAATTAAATTACAACCTGTTAGTGGATTGGATACAAATAATGATATCAAAAATGTTATTTCATATTTTGATAAATTGATTGCAGCAGTTGCAAAATTAAGAAAAGACGAAAAATTACAAATGAGTTGGTTACAAAACGATATAGATACGATTGTAACTTTATTATACTCAACAAAATACAAGTTGACAAATTTACAATAGAAGAATGTTAGTAGTAAGTGTTAAGGGTGGAAATATAGAGTGGGCAATAAAAGATTACAAAAAGAGAGTTCAGTCCATAAAACAAATAGAAGAACTTAGAGAAAGGAAGAATTTTATTAAACCTTCCAAAAGAAAGAGGTTACAAAAAGAAGAAACTATAAGAAAAAACAAACTATTTTAGTAGTTTTCTTTAGTTTTCTAAAAAATTTACATATATATTATCAAATATCTTATTTTTTATTATAAGATTACAAGACAGAGTTGATTAATGAATACCCTTCTTATAAGGTGTGACCGAACAATCAACATAATTACATTGGAGTTCCCTACAAGAATAACTTCACAAACAAATTTAAGGAAAAAACAAGATGGCAAATTCAAAATTATTGAAAGAAGCAATCGCTGATGCCAAAGCCGTTAAAGAAACTGCTTTAGCAAACGCTAAAATCGCACTTGAAGAAGCTTTTACTCCTAGACTTCAATCTATCTTATCTCAAAAGATGAGAGCAGAAGCTGAAGCACAGGATGATGAAGTAGAAAAAGTTGACGAAGAATTAAAGTCTACGGGTATCGGGTCTAAATCAGACGCAGGATACGCTGAGACTCCAGGTGCAACCCCAGCTTACGATGCAATGACTGATTTATCAGTTGGTGTAAAGAAAGATAGTGGTAAACCTGAACAAGCTGGTACTGACTATAAGAAAGTAGCAGACATTTCTGAAGAAGAAAATCCATTCGCACAAGATGATGCTATGGCTAGTGATGACAAAGATGCAGAAATTGCAGAATTGAAAGCTAGACTTGCAGAATTAGAAGGTGAGAACGGAGAAGAAACTGAAGAAAATCCTTTCGCAGCAGCAGAAGGTGAAGATGAAATGGGCATGGATGACATGAGCATGGATTCTGAAATGGGTGACGATTCAATGGACATGGGTTCTGATGACGAAGAGTCAGAAGATGATATGGACTTAGAAGCAATCATTCGTGAATTAGAAGCATCAATCAATGGTGAGGAAGAAACTGAAGAAGTTCCAAGTGAAGAAGGAAGCATGTATGAAAATCTTGCAGACGGTTCTGAAGCTGGTACTGACAAAGGTGAAACACCAAAAGTTGTTGTAACTAATGAAGCGGAAGAAGATGACAAAGAAGATAACAAAGATGTTGTTGACTTAGAAGAAATCTTACGTGAAATGGAAGCTGATATGAAAGATGACAAAGAAAAAGTTGATGAAGAAAAAGAAGAAGATGAGAAAGAAATGAAAGCAGACTTACAAGAAGCTTACAAAACTATCAAGTCTTTACAAAAAACAATCAACGAAGTTAACTTATTAAACGCTAAGTTATTATTCGCAAACAAATTATTCAGAGCTCACAACATGACTAACGAACAAAAAGTTAAAGTGATTGAAACTTTGGATAGAACAAATTCAGTTAGAGAAGTTAAATTGGTGTATTCTACATTAGCAGAAAACTTCAAATTCTCTACAAACAAATCTACTAAAAAATCTATTTCTGAAGGAATCGCAAGCAAAGTAACAAAATCTACTAAGCCAGCACAATCTAAGCAAGTAATTGCTGAGAACACAGATTTCTCTGACAGATTTAAGAAATTAGCAGGTATTATTAAATAAAATATTAAAAAACAAACAATGGACATTAAAAAATTAATGACAGGTGCTAACCCACAAAGCATTATGCTTGAACAAACTAGAGGTTTGAAAAGCAAATGGGAAAAAACAGGTTTATTAGAAGGTGCAGGTACTGAAACTTCTAAGCATGGTATGGCAGTAATGTTAGAGAACCAAGCAAAACAATTATTAGATGAGGCTACAAGAACAGGTACATCTTCAGGTTCTGAAGAGTGGGCTGGTGTTGCGTTACCTTTAGTAAGAAGAATCTTCGGTTCTATCGCAGCTAAAGAATTCGTTTCAGTTCAACCAATGAACTTACCTTCTGGTCTTATTTTCTACATGGATTTCAAATATGGTACTAACCCAGCAGGTAATCCAAACTTTGCTGGTTCTTCTTTATTCGGTAATGGTGGTGCATTTGGTAAAGATTCTTTATCTCCTGCAGGTAACAAATTAGGTTCTACACAAGCTACTGAAGGTGGTTTGTATGGTGCAGGTAGATATGGATATACAATCAATAACTCAACTGCAGCAGTAGTAGCTACTATGGCTTCTGCTTCTTTAGCTGATATGAATTATGACTTATCTAACGCTACAGTTTCTGCATCTTATGCAGCTAACACTTTGAAGAAATTCACAATCGCTTTACCAGCAGGTGCTGATTTTAATGGTATTAGAGCTTTCGAACCAACTTCATTGACTGGTTCTGTAACTTTCTACCCTCAACTTACAGTTAAAAGTGGTGACAACGTAGTATTCGTTGCAACAGCAACTGGTATGACAAATGATAACTCAGTAGAGTGTTCTTTAGCTTACCACGTTCAACCAACTGATATCTCAAGAGGTGACTTCGAAGATAGAGGTACTGATTTGGCTATTCCAGAAATCGAATTAGAATTGAAATCTGAGCCTATCGTTGCTAAGACAAGAAAATTAAAAGCAATTTGGACTCCAGAATTAGCTCAAGATTTAAACGCTTACCATAGTGTAGACGCTGAAGCTGAGTTAACTCAAATGTTGTCTGAATACATCTCTTTAGAAATCGACTTAGAAATCTTAGAAATGTTACAACAAAACGCATTCACAACTGAATACTGGTCTGCAAAGACTGGATATGAGTGGAATGGTGGTGGATTCTCAGTTGATTCTTCTGTGGCTGCACTTGCATACCAAAAGAGTACTTGGTTCCAAACTTTAGGTATCAAATTACAAAAAGTATCTAACAAGATTCATCAGTTAACAATGAGAGGTGGTGCTAACTTCGTAGTAGTATCTCCAAACGTTGCAACTATCTTAGAATCTATGAACGGATTCTCTGCTAACCCAGGTAAAGACGCAACAACTTTCTCTGCTGGTGTAACTAACATCGGTTCTATCTCTAACAGATATGACGTTTACAAAAACCCATACATGACTGAGAACGTATTATTAATGGGCTTCAAAGGTTCTAACTTCTTCGAAACAGGAGCAGTTTACGCACCTTATGTTCCATTGATTATGACTCCATTAGTGTATGACCCAACTAACTTCACTCCAAGAAGAGGTGTTATGACTAGATACGCTAAGAAAATCGTTAGACCAGAATTCTACGGTAAGATTGTCGTTGATGGTTTGAACACTTTATAATCTTTGAGTAGATTAGATAAGTAATAACC
>Ga0102917_1000697_pt1 | contig 11225 bp, 9 predicted proteins | sample Colrivmet1562A02_FD_78201 | JGI IMG/M metagenome (GOLD analysis project Ga0102917, IMG submission 78201) | Estuarine microbial communities from the Columbia River estuary - metaG 1562A-02 | ecosystem: Environmental > Aquatic > Marine > Intertidal zone > Estuary | place: USA: Columbia River...
ACCTTCAACGCCGCGCCGGTGAGTATGGCCGCTGGCATCGCCACCCTCACCATGCTCGAGCGCGACGACGGTGCGGCGTTCCGCCGTATCGACACGATGCAGTCCGCGCTGATGGAAGGCATCCGCGAGCGCGCGCGGCGGCACGGCCATGCGGCGCTGGTGCAGGGCGTGCGCGGCGTGTTTTGTGTGCACTTCACCGATCTCGCTGTCGCCCATTCGCCGCGCGAGCTGGCACAGCATGCCGACCTGCCGAAGGCGCGCCGGTTCCGGCAGTTGCTTATCCGCGAGGGCCTCTACCCTGGACGCGGCGACCGCTATTTCGTCTCCACCGTGTTGAGCGCCGCGGAGCTCGAGGATGCGCTGCGGCGCATCGACGCCGCGCTCAAGTCTCTGTGACCGTTCCTCCGAGGTGATGACATGAGATCCCGCAGTATGTTCCGTTCTGCCCGCCTGCTTCTCGCTACCTGCGCGGCTCTCTGCCTACCGAGCGCGCTCGAGGCGGCGGCCCCTACCTTCACCAAGCGTCCGACGGTGGGGCCGAACGCCAACCTGCGTGCGCCGATGGTCGGTATGCTGCGGTTCGCCAGCGACCAACCGGTGACGACGGTGCTCAGCGTCTCGGACCGCTCGCGCCGCTGGGAGATGGAGTTCGATGCGTCTTGGGATCCGTCGAAGGGCATCCCGCTGCTCGGTCTCGAGGCAGATGTGCGGCACGAGATCTTCGTGACGATCCGCAACGCAGCCGGTGAGACCGCCCGGTTCCCCAACAAGCTCGTCTTCGTCCCGCAGCCGATGGCGAGCGCGGCCTACGCGGGCCCGCGCATCCGGGTCACCAAGATCTCTCCGGGGCGCACCGAGCCCGGCTACACGCTGTTCGTGCTGCGGCGCGCCGTGCCGATCCGGCCGCCGTACCGCAGCGTGGGCCAGCTGAACTTCATGCGGCAATGGGGCGCGCTGGTCGTCCTCGACGACCACGGCCGCATCGTCTGGCGCTACGAATCCGAATCGCGCATCGCCGGCATCGACCAGTTTGAGGACGGCAACATCCTGTTCCACCGCGCCGACAACCGCACGCTCGAGGTCGACCTGCTCGGCAACGTCGTGAACCAGTGGTACGCCGCGCGCAACCCCGATATCACCTCCAGCGCGGGCGTGGGCATCGACGTGCAGACGCTGCACCACCAGCCGCACGAGATGCCGAACGGCAACTTCCTCGCGCTGACCGCCAACGCGCGCATGGTCAAGGGCTATTACGACGACGCCTTCGACCTCTCGAAGCGCCGCGATCGCATGGTGATGGGCGACGACATCATCGAGATCGACCGCAAGACCGGCGCCGTGCTGTGGCGTTGGAGCGCCTGGGACCATATCGACCCGTTCCGCATTGGCTACGAGGCGACCAACGCCTATTGGCCGACGCGCGGGTTCCCCGACCATGCGGACTGGACGCACGGCAACGGCGTGTCGTACGACGCCGCCGACGATTCGGTGCTGGTGTCGTTCCGCACGCAGGAAGCGATCCTCAAGATCGACCGCAAGAGCGGCAAGGTGAAGTGGATCCTCGGCCGTCCCGGCGGCTGGGGCGCGCTCGAGGACAAGGTGCTGCGCCCCGTCGGCCAGCCGTTCCTCTGGCCGTCGCACCAGCACAATCCGCAGCTCACGGCCTTCGGTACGATCGTGGTCTACGACAACGGCTTCCTGCGGGCGCGTCCGCCCGAGCCCTGGATGGCGCCCGACAAGTCCTTCAGCCGCGGCGTCGAGTACAAGGTCGACGAAAAGGCGATGACGGTACGGCAGGTCTGGTCGTCGCATGACGGGCCGGTCCCCGGCTCGTGTTTCTCGTGGGCCATGAGCGACGCGCGGCGCCTGCCGAAGACCGGCAACATGTTCATCGTCGATGCCATCTGCGCCGACCGCGAGCGCGGTCTCGGTGTGGATGAGTCGGACGCCGGAAAGTACCTCAACGAGGTGCCGAGCTATGGCCGCATCCGCGAGTACGACCACGCGACCAAGGACGTGCTGTTTGAGGCCATCATCGAGGACCCGAACGAGTTGACAGGCTACGAGGTCTTCGGGGGCTTGCGCATCCCGTCGCTGTATCCGCCTGGTCGCGCACCGAAGATCCGGCCGCTGCCTTGAGCGTACATCCGGTATCGCGCAGCGCGGCATCGGGATCCGACACGCTCGGCTTCTTGATCGCAGCGCTCGTCATCCATCTGAGCGCACCGCAGGCCTTCATCACGGCGCCGGTGTTCGTCGAGGCGATGGTCAAGTGGGCGCAGCTGACGCCTGCACAGGCCGGCTATGTGCAGGCGGCCGAGAGCGTAGGCAAGGCGCTGGCGGCCATCAGTCTGCTGTTCTTCGTCCACAAGATCGAATGGCGCCGGCTGGTGCGCTTCGCACTTGCGCTGCTGGTCGTCGGCAACCTTGTCAGCATGTTCGTCACCGATTTCACCGCGCTAGCGGTCGTGCGCTTCGTCTGCGGTATGGCGCCTGGGATGGTGGTGCCGATCGCGTATGCCATGGTCGGCATGACGGCCAAGCGCGAGCGCAACTTCGGTTGGCTGCTGACCACGCTGCTGATGTATGGCGCGGTGGCGTTCACGGTGCTGCCGCTGCTCTACGCGAAGTTCGGTCTCGCGGGCGGCCTCGTGTTCTACGCAGCCTTTGCGCTCATCGGGCTGCTCGCCACCGGGGCCGTACCGGCCACCGCAGGTGGCGATGCCGCGGCGTCGGTCGATGCCCGGGCTGATGCGGCGTCCGGCGTGCTGCATACGCTGCCGTCGCGCCTGCGGCCGGCCACCGTCCTCACGCTCGGCTTCTACTTCATCGGCATGATGGGCGCCTGGGCGTATTTCTCGCTGATCGCAGCAGCGGGCGGCGTCGCGGAATCCTCGATCTCCGGCGCGCTCGCCAGTTCACAGATCTTCGGCATCCTGGGCGGACTGCTGGTGGTGGTGACCGGTGACCGCCTCGGGCGTCTGTGGCCGATCACGGCGGGGCTGCTGGCCACCGTCGGCGCGCTGCTGCTGCTCGAGGGGCATCTCACCGCCCTGACCTTCACGGTGAGCGCGTTCGCTTTCGCGTTCTTGTGGAACCACACCCATCCGTATCTGCTGTCGGCGATCTCGAGCTTCGATCGGACGGGCAAGCTCGTGGTGTACGCGACCGTTGCGCAGATGTGCGGCGTCGCGATCGGACCGGCCCTTGCGGCGAGGCTGCTTGGCGAGTCGGGCGACTACACTCGTGTCGTGTCGATGTGCGCCATGGCCCTGGGCATCGCCTTGGCCTGCATCCTGCCGGCGCTGCTCTGGCAGCGGCGGACGGCGCCCGCCGCGGAGCCCGCGGGCCGCTGACTGACCTCGCCGCCAGTCACCGGTCAAGCTTCCCGATCGCCAACACACGCTAGTTGTGTGTTGAAGCCTCGACCTCCGGCTCGGGCGGCAGACGGACGTCCTTCGGGCGGATGCCGAAGTGCGCCTTGAACGCCGATGCGAAGGTGCCCTGATGCTGGTACCCCACTGCCTCAGCGACCTTGCTGATGCGGATCCGCTTGTCGCGCAGCAGATGCAGCGCATGCTGCATGCGGCACTCATGCCCGTACTCGAACACCGTATGGCCGAAGAGCGCCTTGAAACCGCTCTTGAGCTTCGTTTCGTTGATGGCGAGCTCACGCGCCAGCGATGCGATGGTGGGCGGCGGACTGAACTTGGTGGCGAGGATCTCCCGGGCCTTGTGGAACCGCGCGACATCGGTCTCCGAGAATTGCTGTACCGACGCAGCTTCCAGCCGGCCGAAGGCCGCGACGCAGAGCGTCAGCAGCTCGAGCACCTTCGCTTCGGCGTAGGGTAGGCGCAGTAGCCCGGAGACCGGGTTGTTTAGCAGCGCGGCGGCGCACTGGATGATCTCAGCCGTCACCGTGAGACGGCAGTAGCTGAAATCGGGCGCTGCGGCGGTCAGCAGCTGCTGCGCTTGCGGCGGCAGGGTGTCGCGCTCGGTGACGAGATTGCCTAGCAGGAACTGCGGCGTGCAGAACAGCGTGACCGAGCGGGCAAGCCGGGTAGGCGGGAAATACAGACGCAGCGAGGTGCCGCGAGGCTGGAAGCGTGCGCCGAGATGCGGGCAATGGAAATGCACCGGGTCGCTGCCGCCGATGCCGGCGATGAACTCGCCGGCCAGCTGGATGCGTAAGGAGATCAGGTTCTCGCCGGGTGCCCTCTCGAGCCGCGGCCCGGTGTTCTGGAGGTCCTCGATGACCACGCGGATCTGGTCGCGTATCGAGAACAGTTCGTATCGGCCCGAGGCATGCGGCAGGCTGCGGTCGACGAGGAACCGCGTGACCCCGCGCTCGGTGTTGGCCTCGACGCGGGACGTGTGGGGCGAGGTCCAGGCGTTCTCGAACGCCTGCGACAGGCGGCCATTCGGGCCGGCCAGAAGGGTGCGGATGAAGCCCTCAGCATGATCGTCTGCCGGGCCCGTGGCCCGTGGCGTCTGGCTTTTCATGGGAGCGAAGGATGCAACTCCGGAGAGGTCATTTCAATCACGGACGGGGCGCCTCCACTGCGGTCGACGGAGATTTACAGAATCGGACGATTGATTTGAGAAAGCGGGTGCAAGGTCTTCCCGGGTCGTTTGGCTGCACGCCGTTTGGGGGATGATGGACTTTGCCGCCGAGGAGCCCTGTCCCCGTGAAGATCGACATCTTCAACCCTATCTGGTCGAAGCCCTGTTTCGAGGGGGTAGAGCGCTACCTGCTGAAGCTCCTCGGTGCGGGAACGCACGTGACGCTATGAAGGTCCTGATCGCCGGCGCCGGTCTCGGCGGCCTCACAGCGGCGGCCTGCCTCATCCAGCGCGGCCACAAGGTGCGGATCTATGAACAGGCGCCGGAACTCGGTGAGGTCGGCGCGGGCATCCAGCTGAGCGCCAACTCCGTCAAGGTTCTGGACACCCTCGGTCTGCGCGAGCGGCTTGATGCGGTGGGGGTGCGGCCGCTCGCCTACGAGTTCCGTCGTTTCGACACCGGCGAGATGCTGCATCGCGTGCCGCTGAACGAGGACGGCACCCACGAGCGCCTGCACGGCACGCCTTACTACCACGTGCACCGCCGCGACCTGCACGGTCTGCTAGCCGAGGTGGTGCAGCGGCTCGATCCGGATTGCATCACCTTGTCGGCGCGCACTACCGGGTTCACCGAGACCGGTGAGGCGGCACGTGTGCACTTAGCGGACGGTCGGGAGGACGATGGGGATGTGCTCGTCGGCGCCGATGGCATCAAGTCCGTCGTTCGCGGCCTCATCATCGGTCCTGCGCGGCCGGTGTACACCGGGCAAGCCGCATGGCGAGTCACGGTTCCGGCCGAGCGCCTGCCCGCTGCTGTTTCGCGTCCGGTGGTGACCGTCTGGTGCGGACCTCGCAACCATGCTGTGGTCTACATGCTGCGGGGCGGTTCGCTGCTCAACTTCGTCGGTTGTCACGAGCGCGACTGGGAAGAGGAATCCTGGACCGCGCGCCGTCCTTGGTCCGAGCTGCAGCAGGACTATTCGGGTTGGCATCCCGAGGTGCAGGCGATCATCGATGCGATGGACCACGACCAGTGCTTCCGGTGGGCGCTCAACAGCCGCGAACTGCACGAGCGCTGGAGCACCGACCGCGCGACGCTGCTTGGTGATGCCATCCATCCGACGCTGCCCTACATGGCACAAGGGGCGAACATGGCGATTGAGGACGGCGCGGTGCTTGCGCGCTGTCTCGATGGCGGCGAGCCGGTGCCAGATGCGCTACGGCGCTACGAGCGCAACCGTGCGCCTCGCACGTCGCGCATCGTGAACGAGTCGACGGAGCACGGTGAGCTGTTCCACATCACCGATGCCGCAGAAATGCGCGAGGCCTTCATCCGCAAGGACATCGCGCGATCACGGCGCGAGTGGCTCTATTGCTACGATCCGATGACCGTGGCGTTGACCTGAGGGGCTGCGCCGCCCGACCAAACGGAGACGAAGGATGTCCGCACGACGTGACGAGACCGCGAGCCGACGGCAGGAGTTCTATGACCGTCTCGCGCAGCGCAACCTCGCACCGTTGTGGCTCTCGCTTGCGGCACTCGTCACCAAGCAGCCCTCGAGCGGCTGCAAGGCCGCCGCGTGGCGCTATCCGGAGATGCGGGCGCTGCTGATGGAGGCCGGCGGATTGGTCTCGGTGGAAGAGGCCGAGCGGCGGGTACTGGTGCTCGAGAACCCCATGTTCGCGGGTCAGTCACGCATCACGACGTCTCTGTATGCCGGGATGCAGCTGGTGCTGCCGGGCGAGCGTGCGCGCAGTCATCGCCATACGCAGAGCGCCCTGCGCTTCGTTCTCGAGGGTACCGGCGCCTACACGGCGGTGGGCGGCGAGCGCACGCCGATGTATCCCGGTGATTTCATCATCACGCCGTCGTGGGAGTGGCACGACCACGGCAACGACACGCCGGATCCGGTGATCTGGCTCGACGGGCTCGACATCCCGTTGGTCCAGGCGTTGGACGCCTCGTTCATGGAGCACCTCGGCGCCGTCGAGCAGCCGGTGACGCGCCCGGTCGGTGACAGCTTCGCGCGCTACGGCTCGAACTTGCTGCCGGTCGATCACCGCTCGTCCGGTCTGACCTCGCCGGTCTTCAGCTACCCCTACGCACGCACGCGCGAGGCGCTCGAGACGCTGCGCCGCAACGGCGAGCCGGACCCCTACCATGGCTACAAGATGCGCTTCGTGAACCCGGTGACCGGCGGCTTCGCGATGCCGACCATCGCCACCTTCATGCAGCTGCTGCCGCGCGGTCTCACGACGCAGCCCTACCGCAGCACCGACGCCACGGTGTTCACGCCGGTCGAGGGCGAAGGCAGGACGCACATCGGTGGCACCGTCATTGAATGGTCGGCCCGCGATGTGTTCATCGCGCCGGGCTGGGCCACGGTGCGGCATGAGGCGTCAAGCGACGCGGTGCTGTTCTCGTTCTCGGACCGGCCCGTGCAGCAAGCGACAGGATTGTTCAGGGAAGAGAGGTTGGCATGAACTACATCATCGATCCCCCGCCGCAGGTGTCGGTCGCTGTCCGCGGCAGCGATGCGCGTTTCCCGGTGCGACGCGTCTACTGCGTCGGCCGCAACTACGAGGCCCATGCGCGCGAGATGGGCAAGGACCCGACGCGCGAGCCGCCGTTCATGTTCCAGAAGCCGGCGGATGCCGTGATCGAGGGCGGTTCGGTCATCGCCTATCCGCCGCAGACCGGCAACTTCCACCACGAGATCGAGCTCGTCGTGGCGATCGCGCGCGGCGGTCGCAACATCGGCGTCGATCGGGCCAACGAGCATGTCTTCGGCTATGCCGTGGGCATCGATCTCACGCGCCGCGACCTGCAGTTGGCGGCGCGCGATGCGGGCCGCCCCTGGGAATGGGGCAAAGCCTTCGACCATTCGGCCCCTTGTGCGCCGATCGTGCCTGCGGCCGAGATCGATCATCCGTCAAAAGGCCGGATCTGGCTGTCGGTCAACGGTGCGGTCAAGCAGGACGCCGACATCTCGCAGCTCATCTGGTCCGTGCCGGAGGTCATCGCCTTCGTGTCGGCCTCGATGGTGCTCGCGCCGGGCGATCTCATCTTCACCGGCACGCCGGCAGGCGTCGGGCCGCTGGTCGCCGGCGATGTGGTCGCGGGTGGCATCGATGGCATCGGCGACATCGGCATCCGGATCGGACCCGCGCAAGGATGAAGCTGCATGGCTATTGGCGCAGCTCCGCTGCTTATCGCGTGCGGATTGCGCTCAACCTCAAAGGGTTGCAGGCCGAGAGTGCCACCCACGCGTTGCCGCGCGGTGAGCAGCGATCCGAGGCCTATCTCGCGCTCAACCCCCAAGGTCTGGTGCCGGCCCTCGAGACCGAGGACGGCGTCTTCATCCAGTCCACCGCGATCATCGAATATCTCGATGAACGCTGGCCGCAACCGTCGTTGCTGCCGTCTTCGCCCGCAGCGCGAGCAGTCGTGCGCGGCATGGCGGGCATCATCAGCGCGGACATCCACCCGATCAACAATCTGCGGATACTGAACCGGCTGCGCCGCGATCACGGCGCGGACGATGCGGCAGTCGCGCGGTGGGTGAACCACTGGATCCGCGAGGGGTTCCTCGCGCTCGAGGCGCTGGTGGCGCGACATTCGACGGCCGGCCGATTTTGTCACGGCGACAGCGTCACGGTCGCTGATCTCTGTCTCGTACCGCAGATGTACAACGCCCGCCGCTTCGGCTGCGACCTCGCGCCGTTCCCGACGTTGGTCGCCATCGACGCGCATTGCCGCGGCTTGGAGGCGTTCCGCCGCGCGGAGCCGGAGTCGCAGCCCGATGCCACCCAGTGAGGGCGCGGCCCGGGCGTTGACGCGCCACGGGCACTGGATCGGCGGCATCGAGGTGCCGCCGTCGGCGGGCGGCTACTTCGAGGATCTTGATCCCGACATCGACCGCCCGTTCGCGCTGGCGGCGCGCGGCACCGCCGCTGATGTCGATGCGGCGGTGCAGGCGGCGCAGGCTGCGTTTGCGGCTTTCAGCCGTGCGCCTGTCAACTTCCGCGAAGGCGTGTTGAGCCGCGCTGCCGCCATCCTGGAGCGCGACATCGAGTCGCTCGCGGCGCTGATGATCACCGAGATCGGGTCACCGATCGGCAAGGCCCGTCACGAAGTGCAGCGTGCCGCGGATGTGTTCCGCGCGGCCGCTGGCGCGACTCGGCACCTCTCCGGCAAGACCTTGCCGAGCGATGTGCCCGGCAAGATGAACCTGACCTTCCGCGCACCGCTCGGCGTGGTGGCGAGCATCACGCCGTTCAACGTGCCTTTGGGCAAAGGCGTGCGGCTGAGTGCGATACCGCTCGCCTTCGGCAACACCGTGGTGATGCTGCCTTCCGAGGAATCGCCGCTGATGGCGCTGCGCCTCGCCAAGGTCTATGAAGAAGCAGGGCTGCCGCCCGGCTGCTTCAATGTGGTGACGGGGTTCGGTCATGAGATCGGCGACGCGCTGACCGGTCATCCGCTCGTGCGCAGCATCAGTTTCACCGGTTCGACGCGCGTCGGTACGCACATCCGTGAGCTCGCCGCCCGCTCCGGAAAGAAGCTGACGCTAGAGCTCGGCGGGAAGAGTCCGCTCGTGGTGCTCGATGACGCCGATCTGTCGCGCGCGGTGCAGGCGGCGGTGCAAGGATCTTTCGGCAACCAGGGCCAGATCTGCATGGCCTCGAGCCGCATCTACGTGCAGCGCGGCGTCTCCGCGGAGTTCCTCGCGCGCTTCGCGGCGTCGGCTTCATCGCTCGGCATGGGCGATCTGCATGATCCCGCGACCCTGATCGGACCGATCATCAACGCGCGGCAGCGCGCGCGGATCAAAGCCCATATCGATGACGCGATCGCTCAAGGCGCGTCGGTGGTGAGCGGCGGCGGCTGGGTCGGTCACCGGTGCCAGCCCACGGTACTGACGGGCGTCACGCGCGGGATGCTCTGCCACGCCGAGGAGACCTTCGGCCCTGTGACTTCGGTGTATGTCGTCGACAGCCTCGATGAGGCCTTGCAGGCCGCGAACGACAGCCGCTACGGCCTGTCATCGGCCATCTTCACCGCTGACCTCGCCCATGCGATGCGGTTCGCGCGCGAGGTCAGCGCCGGCATGGTGCATGTGAACGGCGCGACTGCGCAGGCCGAGCCGCATGTTCCGTTCGGCGGCATCGGCGACAGCGGCACGGGCCGCGAGGGACCCGAGTACGACATGGAAGCGATGACCGAGTGGAAATGGGTGAGCATCCAACTCTAGATGCCGTCGTCGTCGCATAGTCAATACTCCGTCTGAAAACGCGCAACATGGCGCTTATAACGCTCCTATTTGAGCTGGGCGAATTTATTACCTACGACCCCCGTTATTTTTGTCGGGAGGCGTTCTCGCCCAGCTGGGTACAATGCGTTGATGGAAGGCATGCTCGGAGAATTAGGTTCGCTCGTCGCAATCGGCCTGTTCGTCGTCATGATGGCGGCGGTGGAGTTCGGCCGCCGCATCGGGCGGCGTCGTTACCAGACCGACAAGGAATCGCTGACCGAGGGGCTGAGCGTCGCCGAAGGGGCGATTTTTGCGCTTCTCGGGCTGCTGATCGCGTTTACGTTCTCCGGGGCCGCCACGCGTTTCGAGGATCGGCGTCACCTTATCACCGAAGAAGCCAACGATATCGGCACGGCCTGGTTGCGGATCGATCTGTTGCCCGCCGCTGATCAACCTCTGGTTCGAGAGCTCTTTCGTCGCTACACGGACCTGCGCATCGAGGCGTACTCGAATGTGCAGAACGAGGCAGCAGTTGAGGCGCGTCTCGAGGCTGCAGCGGTGCTGCAGGCGGAGATCTGGCAGCGCGCCGTCACGGGTGTTCGTAGTCCCGACGCGTCGCCGGGTGCGGCGCAAGTGCTGCTGCCCGCTCTGAATAGCATGTTCGACATCGTCAATACGCGCGACACGGCGACTCGAAATCATCCGCCGCTCGCGATCTACCTTTTGCTCGGGGTCTTGTGCGCCATTGGCTCGATGCTGTTCGGGCACTCCATCGGAGCCAGCCGAAATCCCAACTGGCTGCATCGGCTGGCCTTCGCCGGGCTCATCCGCATCGACGGCGAGGACGCCGTGTTGATGGAGTTGCGTCAGTCCTTCGACTGAACGGCAGCGCTCGCCACAACGACCCGGTTTCGTCCGGAGTGCTTGGCCTCGTAGGGCGCCGTGTCCGCCGCCTGCATGAGTTGATCGGTGCTGAGCGCATCGGCGGGGTCGGCCGTTGCCACGCCGATGCTCACCGTGACCGGAATGGAGATGACCTCGCCAGGTGAGTTTTCGAAGTCGATGGTGACTGCGGCTGTGAGCTTGCAGAGTTTCTCAGCAAGTCGTCGCGTTTGTTCGGTGGTGGTCCTGGGCAACACGACACAGAACTCTTCGCCGCCGAGGCGGGCGAGCATGTCGGAGGCGCGTATTTCGCGCTCCCACCGTATGGCGACCTCACGTAACACAGCATCACCAGCCAAATGCCCGTAGCTATCGTTGATCTGCTTGAAATGGTCGATGTCGAGCATCATGACTGACAGCGGTTTCTGGTCATCCTTGGAGATGGCCACGGCCTGCGGCATGAACAGATCAAAGGCGCGCTTGTTCGGCCTGCCGGTGAGTGGATCGGTGGTTGCTTCGGTGACCA
>Ga0102917_1000729_pt1 | contig 11030 bp, 11 predicted proteins | sample Colrivmet1562A02_FD_78201 | JGI IMG/M metagenome (GOLD analysis project Ga0102917, IMG submission 78201) | Estuarine microbial communities from the Columbia River estuary - metaG 1562A-02 | ecosystem: Environmental > Aquatic > Marine > Intertidal zone > Estuary | place: USA: Columbia River...
CTGTGCGCCACGCGGCCACACCTACTGCCATGGCGTCAATATTGTGTACGTAACCGTCTCTTTCAGCCAGCAGCTCTGAAGTGAAGCTGGATTGTGCAACGTCTAGCGGTAGCTTACAACCCTGTGCTTTGGCTATCTCCTCAAAGACACGCATAGCCTCTCCGTTGCTCAGGACTTTCTCTGGATCTACGCCTTGCACTCCGCCAACGCGTAGCATCTGTTCTGCTAGAACTAACGTCAGCTCTCGCAAGTCCGCAGGACCTCCTCCGTTTAAGCACTCTAACGCCTCGAGTACTTCTACCCCGTTGCCAGCAGAACGCCCTAACGGCCGGTCCATGCTAGTTAGTGCCGCCAGAGTCCTTACACCATTGGCTTGACCGATACGACACATTGTCTCTGCAAGATCGCGCCCATCTTCGAGTGTTTTCATGAACGCGCCCTTACCAACTTTGACGTCAAGAACGAGGCCGCTTGTACCTTCAGCTATCTTCTTGCCCATGATAGACGCGGCAATGAGCGGTATAGACTCGACTGTTCCAGTGACGTCGCGCAACGCGTAAAGCCTCTTGTCTGCGGGTGCGATCTCGGCGCTAGCAGACACGATCATGCCGCCGACACCTCGCATCTGTTCTTGCATCTCTTCACGGGTGATCTCAGAGCGCCATCCCTTAATAGCGTCGAGTTTGTCAAGGGTGCCGCCGGTATGCCCAAGTCCTCGCCCTGAAAGTTGTGGTACCGCAAGACCGCACGCCACCGCTAGAGGCGTGAGAACGAGCGTCACTTTGTCGCCGACTCCCCCTGTCGAGTGCTTGTCTACCAAAGGACGACCACCAGTTTCCCAACTCAATACTTCGCCTGACTCAACATACAATCGGGTCCACGTATTCAGTTCACGCTCGCTCATTCCTTGAAATACGACAGCCATCGCGAACGCTGACATCTGCTCTTCAGCCACACTGCCTTGCATGTACGAACCTAGAAACCACGACAGCTCTTCGTCACTTAGTTCTATCCCGTCTCTCTTTTTACAGATGATGTCTGCAGGGCTCATGGCTTCCTCAGATCCGCACTCGAGAACGCACCAGGGAGTAAGTAGGACAGCGCGACGGGCCCGTCACCAGTGAGTACCTGACAGTGTTCTCTACCGAACTCTGCTAGTAGCTGTCTGCACCGACCGCATGGCGCGAGTAGTTTCCCGTACTCATCTAGGCAGACGACAAAGGCAAGATCTCTTGATCCTGATAAAGCCATCTGCGAAATCATGGAACACTCAGCGCACAAGGTCAGACCAAAGGAAGAGTTCTCAATGTTGCAACCTACAAAGATGTCCCCGTTGCTGTTTGCGCCAGCTGCTCCTACTTTTAACTTAGAGTACGGAGCATAAGCGTGCTGCGCAGCCTCAATCGCTTTTGACGTTAGTTTGGTCCAGATATCTTCCATACCTACAAGGTGTCGAAAGGGGCCTACTGCACCACCTTCTTAGCGCGAGCCGCTATCAGGTTTCGACGCTCAGCCATCTCGCGCCAGGACATCTTCTCAACGTCTGCCCCAACACCCATAGAGGACTTCACAGCTTCCACAGAGAGCGTCACTTCTCCTCCAACAAGAGGCAACAACTCAGCGGCGTTGCCCTGCAGAAAGTTCGATGCGACTTTGGTCAAAAGGGTGATCATGTCTACTTCTGGGGCGAGAATACCGATTGTCCGGTCGAGGAATGCGAGGTTTTTGGCCCACAGCATCAGCTGCGTCGGCAACCGCGCACCTGAGCTCAAGAGAGTACGCGATAGGTTTTGCAGCTCTCTCGCGAGTTCATCAGCTTCAAGTGACCCAACGTCCAGCTGTCGGTCCAGTCCAAGTTCTCTTCCTAAGAACTCAACATCAACGTCTGCAGGTAACGCGTTAAGACCGACCAAGGCACGGACCTGCGAACGCCAGTCGCCGCTCATGCCGCCCGTTACTAGTCTCGCAAAATGCAAACGCTCATCTGCGGTGAAACGCGCCGTGATACCAAAGTCCAACAGATAGACGGATCCTGAAGGGTTTACAATTAAGTTCCCGCCGTGCAAGTCGCCGTGAAAAACTCCAGATAAAAGCGCACCCTCTAGAAGGCAGGTGAGGAGAGCGGACACCATCTCGACACCCATCTGATGAGAGACGTTTAGACCATCGCCAGACAATGTCTCTCCTTCTACGAACTCCGAGACCAAAACTCGCTTGGTTGTCAGTTCAACTCTGGCGCGCGGGACCTTCAGTACTTCGTGGTTTGCAACACGCAACGACATGGCTACTTCCACTGAAGCAGACGCCTCTATACGGAAGTCGAGTTCCTCGCTAATAGTCGAAGCGAACAACGCCACTAACGCCGGTGGATTCGCAAGAGCTGCTATGGGCAACCTCCCCACTGCTTTGTTAGCTATCCAGCTGAGCGCTTTTACATCCTTTTCAACTAGTTTTTTTATGTCGCGTCTCTGTACTTTGACGGCAACCGTAGCGCCGCTTAGTAACGTTCCTTTATGCACCTGAGCTATGGACGCTGCTGCAACTGGCACTTTATCCAAACTGCTGAAATACTGCATGTAGCTCTCGCCAAGCTCTTCAGAAAGAGTTTTATGAACTTCCGAAAAGTCTGCCGCCGGGGCTTTATCTAAAAGCGTTCGACACTGAGAAACCAGCGAGTCCGGGAAGATGCCTTCCCCAGCTGAGATGATCTGAGCTAGCTTCACGAAAGTAGGCCCTAGCTTGCTAAAAGTGCGAACTAGTTCTGCAGCTAGACGGTCACCACGATCTACTCGACGAGATAACTTGTGCTTTCCAAGCACTACTGCCAGACGCAGTAACACTATAAATGATCTCGTAGGCGGCAGCAGTCTAGGTTTCAACCACTCCCTGACTTCTGCAGAGCAACTCGCGCGTAATTCTTCAGTATCCACAAATAAGGAGCGCGGGTCTGGGCCTAGATCCCAACCACCAGGGCTCGGGAAAGCTCCCCATGTTATATCTTCTGAGCGTTTCTCTGTGCTAGCCACAAGTAACACGGTCCGGTGCCGGTACTACGTATCTGGGTACCCCTGCGTAGCGATAACAAAGCAGGACTATAAGCAGTATGGCCTACCCTAAAAATCTGCTAACCGAGGATGAAGCGCTGGTACTAGATCTAAAACCACACTGGTTGACAATCGCTCCGCAGGCATTGATCACGGTGGCTTTGTTGGTGTTGTGGATACGAGCCTCTATAGGTAACGGCTGGCTCTGGCAGGGTCTGAGCTACATCGCTGTTGCAGCGCTCGTAGTCTCATCCTTATGGTTGCTTGCAGCTCTTGCTCGTTGGTTCACGACCAACTTTGTTGTCACTTCTGAGAGGATTGTGGTGCGAGCCGGAGTTTTTGCTAAAAGCGGTATTGAGATTCCACTTGGGAACATCAACACGGTAGTTTTCAAACAGTCGATATTCGAACGCATAGTCGGCGCCGGCGACCTAGTTATTGAGTCCGCATCAGAAGGCGGCCAGCAACACATCACAGACGTGCGGAATCCAAACAGTGTCCAACAGGTTATCTACCGCTGTAAAGAGCAGCTAGAAGAGCGTGGTAGAACTAGGAGTGCCCACGCGATCGCTAGTGCAGTTGGTTCAGGACCATCAGCAGTGTCAGAACTCGCGACGCTTCACCGTCTCTTGCAGGACGGAGCTATAGGACGTGATGAGTTCGAGCGTCTGAAGGCAAAGCTCCTTCAGTAGTTATACGCACAATGACTTTGCGCTAGCCCAGACTAAGTCATTACTGAAATCATTGGACAACTGCTCACGAAGCGTCTCGTATACAGAAGCTGCAGCAGCGTCACTTGCGCAAAAGTGAGCAGACAGCATAGTCCCCCAACGCGCGCAGTCGTCTGTCGTGACCACTATGGATGTTCCGTCTGCATAGTGAGATAACGAACCTTCCAACACCATGTGGCGCTCCAGTGACGACGCTTCATTACGCCGCACAAGCCACACGCCACCCCTTAAAGATGTATCTCTAGGGCACGAAACCATACGTAGCAGCTCGCTTATTGTTGCTTGCCGCAAAAGACGCGTCTCCACTATACGGGAGAGGTTGTAGCCAGCCCTGCCAACACCGTTGAGCATGTCGTGTGTAGCTAGCGCAGGAGCAAGCTGCTGCATCATCCACTTGGCGCCAGCGCCTCTGTCTTGATAGAAACCAGCGCAGTAAGCACAAGTAGTGGGAGCTACGAGAACTGAAAGAGATACGCCAACCATCTCACCACGTTGCGGTATCATGTCCTCAGACGGCCAAGTCGCGGGGCACTCTGGGTTAGGATGCAAAATACCGCCGATAGATACGGTCGCGTAAGGGCCGTCAAGAAGGGCGTTGTGAGTATGAGAAAGCTTGTTTTCTAACTCTCTCATCAGCGCGGTAGTCACATAACACACCGTCACGTCTGGTGTATCTGTTTTCATGGTATCTCAAAGAGACATCAGCGGCTACTGCGTATGTTAGTTGTTAAGCCTCAAAGCGCGGTGCGCTACGTTACCGTCCTGCATGAGCGTGACAGTGTGACCTGCTTGCGGTATAACAAAGCCCGCTTCGCGCATGTTGTACACCGTACCTGCAGAGATGTCGCTACGGTGTACCAAGAGACATCTCGAACGATCCTGTACTGGAGTTTTCGACAAAAGTTCGTCACAGCTCGCATGGATAGGGCCTCCCGCACAGTCATGGGCGAACACGTCAGCAGACGCTAGCCAAGACAGAAGCGTGCTATCAAACACCGTATCAGCCGAGTACGCGAACGATCTTCCGTTAGGGGCCGTGACTCGGATAGCTGTTGTAGGCACGACGTGCGTAGCTCTGGCTATCTCAACAGAGAATAAACCTAACTGGACTGGCTCGTCGTAACGCAGAAGAACAGAGTTGTACACATCGCGAGCCCGCAATGGATCCCTCTCACCTGCGATGGTCGTCTGCTTACTGAGGGCGCTCACATCATGTATCTGTAACAAATCCTCTAGTACTGCACCGACACCGACGACATTGGTCTTTTTGTGCGCCCCATACCAGCGAGAGAAAGCAAGGCTCTCTAGCCCTGAGGCGTGGTCTGCGTGTATGTGCGTGATGATCCAGTCGTCGATCAGCCGGGCATCCCCACCACCTGCCTCATGGACCTGGTGCAGTATCGGATGCGGGCAATCAATCGCGAGCTTCTGCCCAGCGTACTCAAGTACGAAGGAGGTGGAAGAATGCTCTCTGCTCGATGAGCAACCCACTCCTATAACTCGGACAACTAAACTATCTGCAGAGGGCATCCCTGTCACCGTCCAGTTATCTCTCCGCGGGTCACGGTACGCAAAGAAAGCATTGCTATAAACAACAGGACGCACAGCATTCCGACTGAGACGCCAACCACGTGCGGTACGTAGCTAGACCCCTCCCGCAGGTGCGACACTCTGAACCCTGCGGTGTATACCAGCATCGAGATTGTTGATGCTAAAAGCAACCCAGGAGGAATGTCGCGTTGCCGCGCGCCTAGAACTGTCTCAAAAACTAGAACAGCCAACACGCCCGCTGAGGCTCCAAGCACAGGTCTCTGTGAGAAAATAGTGACCGCTACGTTCCCGCACAGTCCTCCGATAAGGAATATAAAAAACAGGCGAAACGCTGAGGCGCGCCACGGACGAGAAAGCACCAGTAGAACTGCGATGTTTGGCAGCATGTGACCAAGGTCGACATGAGAGAAAACAGAGAGTACCGCTGATACCAATCCCTCCCCTGCTTCGTAAGAGAGTCCCCGCGGGGTCGCTACTAAAGCGGCCAACAACGCGCCTGTGGGAAAGTACTTTTTCACACAATAACTATGCTCACCAGGATCTCTGGAGCACGCTTTTATTCAAAATACAAGCCTGAGTCCCAGGGTTTATAGCCGTAGGCTCGGTACAACGCGCCTGCGCACCGCACGTTCGTCACAGGCTCCAGGAGCTCTTCCCGCTGCGATACCTGGCAACGATCTTGTATCTCCCCCCATAGATAGCCAAGGGTGTTGATTTGAAAGTACCCATAAGATAGGTCTCCGGTAGAGACGTCATCACGGAGCGCTCCTGACTTGCACCGACTTTCACGCCAAGCAACAAGACTCATCCACTCGGGTAGCCCTGCAGACGAGATGAGTGGGAGTATTTTCACGCAGCCAACTGGTACGTGCGTATAACCGGCAGCCAGCGGCGCATTACGCACTGTCGCAAGAAGTCTGGGCGGCGCAGGCTCTACTGTTACAGGTGCTGGAGCTGTCGTTGTGGTGGTAGTGGTTTGTACGTCGCGACCGGCAACAACAACAGCAGGTGCTACACGTTCGTCGATAGCGGCTGCTTCTACCCGAGCCGCTACCCAGGAACAAGACGCGATAAATACAAACACGACGAGTGTGAGACAGGCGTAGTTCACGCCCTTAACGTCACGTTTCGCGCTTGGTCTACTACAAGAGCACAGCACTAAGGGGTCTATAGGACGGCAAACAACGCATCTGATGTTCATCTAATAATGTTGCCCAAAATACCCAGCAAGGCACGTAGGCCTTCTACGCGTCCTTAGTGGGTTTGCTCTATACGCCAGAGGCGTTTGCCAGCTTCGTCTGCTTCAGATAGCAGTGCTACTAACGATGGGTGCGCCTCGTCAGCACCGGGGTTACTGGCCCAGTACGCATCCACCATGGGACCATCGGCACACACCAAGATAGCGTCAGCGGTACTACCTTCAAAGTAAGACACTCCTTGATCGCTTCGCAGTACTGTCCAATCTGACCCGTTTCTAACGCACACAGCAGCACCTTCAGTGAGAGCGGTTCGTGTTGACCCATCAGGACGCGCGTCGATCACAGCGCACGAGCCGCCGATTGATGCCACAAGAGTCAAAGGGGACATGTCACTACGGATTAGTTCATCGTCATACAGTGACTCGTCACAGACCATGAAGCGGACATAGTGAGGGAACTCACGCGAAGCTAGACGACAGCTCTCAGCGAGCACTAGGAGTTCTCCATCTCACAGATAGCGTCGCTAGAGCCCCTGTCGCACAAAAAGTCTACTGCCTCTTGTATTGTTGAGACTTCGTAAAGAGGTAACGCTGGATCCTCGACGCTCTCCTTGTTACCTTTAGGAACTAGTAGCAAAGTCGCACCATCACGCGCAGCACCGCGTGCTTTGTACTGGACGCCGTCAACCATACCTATGGAGCCGTCAGGCATGATCACCCCTGTGGCTGCTAGGCGATCTCCGTTAGTTAAGTCACCTGGCGTCAAGGAGTCGATAAAAGCTAAGGTCATCGCCAGTCCAGCACTAGCACCACCAACTTCTGCTGTGAACGTATTAACCAGAGGCTGGCCAGAGTAGTAGTTACTCACGACAACACCGATCTTCCCTTTTTTGAGTGGGATATCTATTTCTTGAGTAGTGCCGTCACGTGCTATCTCAACGCTAACCGCCTCTCCTCGCACAGCCGCCACTACGTCCGCTGCTGTTAATACCGACTCACCATTCACCTTCAGTATGACGTCTCCTGTCAGTACGCCTGCGCTCTGCGCAGGTCCGCCGAACAGAGCATCAAGCACTACCGCGCCAGCTGGCTTCATGCTTTTTAGAGATCCAAACACGTATTGCTCAGCGATCATCGCTGCGGTGTCATGCGACGAAGTCATATCAGCCTGAGAGGCTTCGCGATTAGTAGGATTTAGATCTACCTTTAAAGACCCCGTGTCTGACCACGGCATCTTTGACCACACGTACTCTCGCCAGTTAGACGAAGAAACAAATACGGTAACGAGCCTAATCTCTCCTGTGCTTTTATACAGGCGCGTTCTGGAGCTCTCTACACCTGACGACACGTCAATCGTCGGCCCAGCGGAAAGAAGGGCGTAAGGAGCAGGTCGAGACCCAGCCCAGAAAGTGCCCAGCAGCACTAGCGAGATAATTAACTGCACAACTGCCCACTTTCGAGCATGCCACCATGGAGTTGTACCGTCTTGTGTTGGTTCCACAGGCGCTGCGCCGTCGTCTCCCTCAACCACGGCAGGGATGTCTGGTATCTGCGGATCTTCTATTTCTGGCAGTTCTGAAGTCACCTCAACAACTGTCCAGTCATTTAGTGACTAGACACGAGGCTGCGACACTATAACGAGGATGCTTCTATCTGTATTCATCCTGACATGGCTAGGGGCATCAACTGCGTCTTACCTAGGAGTCGTCGCTGATCGTGGTTGGAGAGGGTCTCTCGTCGGCAGATCAGTATGCGTCTGTGGCCGGCAGTTGTCTTGGTCTGAGAACATACCGGTACTGTCGTATTTATTTTTAAAGGGCCGCGCAAAGTGTTGTAGCGCCAAAATACCAAGTCGTTACGTGAAAACAGAGGTAGGGCTTGCGCTAGTGTCAGGGGCAGCTACTTTACTTCTTGGCCCTAGGGCTGGCGTAATGGCTTTACTGATAGGTTCATACCTTACGTTGAAGGCAAGCACTGCAGACGCTGCTAGAAAAGCATCTCAGTAAAGCATACAGCTGTTCAAAAACTCACCTCACTAGTAGGTGCTGGTGTGTTACCATAAGTTGATGTGGTCGATGAGTTCGCGCAGCTCGCCGTTGCTTTTCTTATCAAACGCCAGACTGATACGAGGGAGGTCGAGAAGTTCCTGGTCGTACAGTTCTGCTCGAGAGGGGCCGCACTCTTCTATAGAGCCACTGGTGCAGATGTGTCCGAACTTCTCGTTAAGTTCCAGGAGCTGCTCAGAGCTTGGTCCTTTAGATAGGCGCACTATGAGACGACCACCAGCCCAGCGAGTTGAGTTGTAATTGCGGTAGAACTGCATGATGTGAGCTACAGCGTTAGCTGGCGTGTTTGCTACGTACAGTAGTGACAGGTCGTGCTTGTCGATGAGACCAGCCGACACGAGATGATCCCGGCACCAATCAAACCAACTCGACCAGTATGTTCCTGACACTGAGTCAAGAAGGACTAGAGGGGTGATGGAGGCCTTCCCAGTCTGCATCAAAGTTAGTTGTTCAAATGTCTCGTCTTGTGTCCCAAAACCGCCAGGCATGCACACAAAAGCGTGGCTCTCTTTGCACAACATCAACTTGCGTGTGAAGAAGTACTTCATTGAGCTGACGTATTTGTCATCGACTAAAGCCGCACCCTCTGATGACTCAAATGGCAATTGAATAGTTACACCAAGCGCGTTCGATTCTCCTGCGCCCACCATTCCGGCTTTCATAATCCCGGGGCCCGCACCGGTAACTGTCATCCAGTCATGAGTAGAAAGCTCCTCGGCTACCGCACGGGCGGCTTCGTAGAGTTCGCTATCTTCAGGTGTGCGCGCCGAACCAAAAATAGTCACTTTTCGCCGCTGGATGAAAGGACGAAACACCGCAAAAGCCTGGTGTAACTCGCGTACAGCAGTTCCGGCGATCTTCAAGTTGAGCATCCCCACATCGTCTTGAGCCATGTCTTCTGCAGCAGTGATTAGCTGCTCTCGTAGAACTTGGTCGTAGCTCTTACTAGATTTGTCGTCAGCTGGTTTTTTATCTTGTTCCATAACGTATTCTTTCTCCCGGATGCAATTGCGGGTGTCGTTTTACTGTGCCGTATAGCAGCCGGATCACACGTAACACCTGACAGATATGGCCACCAGCGGACATTCCAAGGGATGCTGGTGGCCTGCCTTATCGTAAAAGACGAAGAATTAATGCTTCAAGAGTGTCTAGAGTCGCTACAAGAGCTGACGGACGCAGTAGTGGTGTGTGACACAGGCTCGTCTGACAACTCTGTTGCTCTAGCCGTGAGCATGGGCGCCATAGTTGTACACCACCCATGGCAGGACGACTTTGCAGCAGCTCGAAACGTGGCGCTCGCCAAAGCTGTGGAGATCGGGGCCGAATGGGGCATTAGTATAGATGCGGACGAGCGTCTCTCTTCTACTGATATCAAAACTATGCGTGAGGTTCTCGCGGTTACAAACTACGACGTACTTGAGGTCTTCATCTGGAACGCGCACGGACCTTTGTCCAACCCGAGGCCAGCAGGCGCGCCTGCGCGAGTGGCTAGAGTATTCAAAGCCAAAGAGGTTCGTTGGAGAGGCAAAATACACGAACAGCTCACGTCCGCGTTCGGAGATGAACTAAACGTCGGACTACTCGCCGCTAATCTCCTCAGGCTAGATCACCTAGGTTATTGTGAAGACTTCGCTGAGCGCAAACGCGCACGGAATTTACGAATCGCGCAGTCATCATACGACGAAGATAAAAACCCGTCTACTACTTTTGAACTCGCTAGGGCCTACGCCTTGAACTTCAGAACAGAAGAGGCGACCGTTCTGCATAAAGAAGCTCTCCAGTCTAAAACTCTTCCAGGGAACTTCCGCAGGGCAGCTCTAGGATGGCTCGTTCTCGACTCGCTTGAAAATAAGAGAAACGAGATCGCACTTTCTTGGGCTGACGAGCTTCTGGCCTTAGGTAAACCAGAAGGTGCTGCCAGATTCTTGAAAGCTGCAGCCCTCACAGCGATGCACCGTTATCAAGAAGCACTAGCGACGATCGACGGGGTTGTCTCTATACACGACGCTAGTTTGGCGCTGGACACCGTGCGTCTTCACGCAATGCGCGTATCGCTACTATCTGAGTTGAATCAACCTTACTGCCAGGCTGTGGCTGAGTTGTTAGAAGTAGACGCCGAGCATCCTCTCAGCGTAGAGGCTTGCGCTAGGGCAGCAGCCAGAAATCCAGGTGGTTTCGCTACGGCAGTAGCAGACCTGCCCGCTGTAATGGCAGCGCGCTGCTTGGCCACAGTTGGGCCGCACTTTGCCGCTCCAGTAGCAGAGGATTTGTGGGCGCGAGGATCACAAGAGAACGCCACACTCGCCTGGGCAAAAGCTAGCTGGCAACACATGCCCGTGGAACAGGTGCTTTTATGGTCTGTACGCATGGTTTCAGCTGGAGTAAAACAAGGCTTACCAGTGTTTGAGCTATTAGAGAACGGAACTTGTACCGCGCCAGA
>Ga0102917_1000734_pt1 | contig 10998 bp, 9 predicted proteins | sample Colrivmet1562A02_FD_78201 | JGI IMG/M metagenome (GOLD analysis project Ga0102917, IMG submission 78201) | Estuarine microbial communities from the Columbia River estuary - metaG 1562A-02 | ecosystem: Environmental > Aquatic > Marine > Intertidal zone > Estuary | place: USA: Columbia River...
AAGCCGGAAGGTTACGTGGAGCGCGCACCTCGCGAAGACCGTGGACCGCGTGAAGACCGCCCGCGCCGGGACGACCGTCCCCGTCGGGACGACCGCCCAAGCCGGAACGAAAACAACAACACAAGCGAGTCCTAAAAATCCGTAGATTCAATCCATGCGTCAGTTAAAAATCACCAAACAGGTTACCAACCGCGAAACCGCGTCGTTGGACAAATACCTGCAGGAAATTGGTAAAGTTGAACTGATCACGGCCCAAGAAGAGGTCGAATTGGCCCAGCGCATCAAAGCGGGGGACCAACGCGCTTTGGAGAAGTTGACGAAAGCCAACCTCCGTTTTGTGGTGTCCGTGGCCAAGCAATACCAAAACCAAGGATTGACGCTGCCGGATCTGATCAACGAAGGCAACCTGGGATTGATCAAAGCCGCGCAGCGGTTCGACGAAACCCGCGGTTTCAAGTTCATTTCGTATGCGGTTTGGTGGATTCGTCAATCCATTTTGCAGGCTTTGGCTGAGCAAAGCCGGATTGTTCGCCTTCCCTTGAACAAAATCGGTTCGATCAACAAAATCAACAAGGCCTATGCCGCGTTGGAGCAGCAGCACCAACGTCCGCCAAGTGCGGAAGAGATTGCGGAGGTCCTAGAAATGAGCGAAGACGACGTAAAGGAAAGCTTGCGCAACTCCGGTCGCCACGTGTCCATGGACGCACCGTTGGTGGAAGGAGAAGACAGCAACCTGTACGACGTTTTGAATTCATCGGATTCTCCGCACCCGGATCAGGATTTGATGGTGGACTCGTTGCGCACGGAAATCGAGCGCTCTCTGGCCACCCTGACGCCGCGTGAAGGCGACGTCATCCGATTGTACTTCGGCTTGAACGGGCAACACCCGCTCACACTGGAAGAAATTGGCGAAAAATTTGATCTGACCCGCGAGCGCGTGCGTCAAATCAAGGAGAAAGCCATTCGTCGGATGAAGCATACCTCGCGAAGCAAGATCCTAAAGACCTATTTGGGTTGATCTTGGGATTGCAAACAGCAGTTATTCCATAACGAGTTAAGTAGTAACAAACCGGCGCCTGCGCCGGTTTTTTTTATTTTGTACCTTTCTAACTATGAAACTACGCGCCTTATTGGCCCTTTTGCTTGTTGCCGTATTGGCGGCATCTTGCGGCCCCTCTTCCGCCGCCCTGAAACGATCCAAAAAATTAGACGCCGCCGGATTGGGCTACGAAGCGTCGGAAGCTGCCTTAGATGCAGTGGAAGCCAACCCAAGCAACACCAAAGCCTTGGTTCAGGCCAAGTTGCTCGGCCAAAAAGAAATCAAGAAAATCGGAAATGAATTTGACAAATACGCAGACGCCAACGAAGTGGTGGGCGCGTTGGAATCCTACGTGCGGGGCCGCAATTTGGTGGAACGCGCTGCGGAATCCAACGTCGAATTGACCGGCTTAGAAATCTACACCGGACGCTTTGCACAACTGCGCCAAGGACACGTGGGCCAGTTGGTGGCTCAGGCAGACGCCGCTTTGGGAAGCAATGACTTCTCTGGAGCCCAGCGCCTGTACGAAAACGCCTTGCGGTACGACCCAGAAAACGCACTCATCCTCATCCAGTGGCGCATCTCGGTGGCCGAGCCCCTGTTTCGTCAAGGCTTGCAATCCTATAAAGTCAAGCGCTACCGCACGGCCTACTACCAGTGGGTAGACCTGGAGAAGTCCATTGGGCAAGCGTACAAAAACAGCCGCCAATTGCGGGATTCTGCCGTTTTTTACGGCAAAGTCACGGTGGGGATCCGGGACGTCATTGCCCCCACGCGCCAAGAATTGGACCTGGCCCGCGGGCTTCGTGCAGATCTGCTCAGCAATTTGATCAACACCCAAGAGCCCTTCATTGAGTGGGTCGACTACAACGAACAGTCCCGCTTTGCGTCAAGTACTCAGCCCGATTTCCTCCTGAACATGGAAATGACGGATTGGCAAGAACAACCGGGGATGGCTTCCCGATTTGAGCGCCAAGGCTACCGCAAGGAAACCGTCAAGGTGAAAGATCCGCAAACCGGGGTGGAATCAAACAAAGACATCTTCCATAAAGTCACGTACTTCGATATCGACTACCGGTTTTTCGTGAAAGGAACGTTCCTCTTTAACCTGGAAAACGTCCGCACCAAACAAGTGGTGAGCAGCCGGGAAGTAAGCGATTTTCGCGAACAAATTGTGGCCTCAGCAGAATACACCGGGGGTAGCGCTGCTTCCTTGTACCCCGGCACGTGGGGTTCCACGAGCGAAGCCCGTGCCACGGACGTCATCTCCTACAACCAAAAGGGTCAATTAGACCAACGTTTCCGCACGGTGTACAACCCACGCGCCATAGACACCATGCGGGATCAAGTGCGCGACGGACTGACCAAAAAGGCCTCCAACGTGCTGTTTGAAACCCTGCGCTCCAACACGTTCTTGCCCTGATCGTACGGAACTGATTTGATTGAGCTCCCGCCTTACAACATGGTGTAGGGCGGGAGTTTTTGCATCCAGTCGGAAAACAAACAGCAACAAAATATCTTTTTGCAACGGTTATTGTAGGACAATTTCCTAAATTAACCGAATGATTACCAACTGGTTAATTGGAATCCTTCGGGGAATCGGCACGCTGCTGGGTTTGACGCTGCTTTCCGCATTGATTCCGGTGGTTCGTTGGGGCTTCGGAACCGACCGTGCGCATAAATTCACCTTGGGGGGCTTGCGCGTGCTGTGCTGGGCGTTAACCCTCAATCCCCGCGTGAACGGCAAATTTGCCAGCCAACCCGCCCTTTATTTGTGCAACCACCCCTCCTACCTGGACATCCTATTTGCCGTGGGTCAAACACCGTCCGTTTTGGTTGCAGCGGATGAATTCCGGAGCGCACCGTTCATTGGGTGGCTGGGGCGAGCGCTCCAGACCGTTTGGGTGCGTCGCAAATGCCCCTTAAGCCGGAGCCGAGTTCGGGAAACCGTCGTGCGGAAAGTGAAAGAAGGCACCAGCGTTTTTGTCTTCCCCGAAGGCCAAACCACCGGGGCTCACGCGGTTCAAGAAGTAAAACCCGGCCTGTTTCGGACGGCCGTGGAGGAGTCACTGCCCATCGCATTTTTGTCCATTCGCTACAGCAACCCCGCACCGTTGTATTTCCACACCATGGGGCCCGGTTTTTTCAGGGACTGGCTGCGGCACGCCTGGCACGTACTCTGCCAGCCGCAACTCGGGGTAGTGCTGAAAGTGAGTGTTCCAATGTTCTACTCGTCTCCGGAGCAAGCCCAAGAAGCGTTTTATGCTTTTCACCAGCGGCACCTGCGGCGCGCCGCCTGATCCAATTTCCACATCCTGGAAATTTCCCCTCTCGCTTTCTTTCCCAGGGGCTGCTTAAATTGGCGTACCTTTGCACCAACGCAATTGCGTCGGGGCTGACCGGTTTTGACAGCAAGACGAAGAAGTGTGTAAGCATGCCGAGCTATCCAGTTGAATGCTCGTAAATACAATGCTGGAATCTTCAATTGGCGAGTCTAACTACGCTCTTGCCGCTTAATCTGCAGTTTGTAGATTGAGCTTGTCCCGCACCAGGTGCGGGAGCAGGACATCCCCCGGAATCCCTGACCTGCGGAGTCCGATCAGGGGGTGCTGGAAATGCAGGAATAGGAACGGCCGGGGCGCTCGGCTGTTTTGAAAACTTTAGCGTCTAAGCGACCGGTAGCGCGTGCCCCCGCGGCCGGCCGACGAAAATTAATGGGTCACTAAGCATGTAGAAAGCCCTCGGCTTCCTTGTTTGGACGCGGGTTCGATTCCCGCCAGCTCCACCAAAAAAGCCCGCGCAAGCGGGCTTTTTTCAATCCGTACCGATCCTGACTGATTCGGCGTATTTTCGCTCGTATGATTGCCTACAACCCACGCGCCTGGTTCACCTTTGTTTTCCGACTCCACAAATCGGAGACACTCAGCGTTTTGGGCCCGCTGTTGTGGGCCGTGGCCGCCTACGCCGCAATCGTGACGTACCTGGAGGAACAGTACCTCAACGACCCGGATTGGATCTCGCACACGCAGAGCATTTCCATCATGTACACCATGCTGGGTTTTACGCTTTCCTTGCTCCTGGTTTTTCGCACCAACACCGCCTACGACCGTTGGTGGGAAGGCAGAAAGCTGTGGGGATCCCTTACCAATTCCAGTAGAATCCTGGCCAACCACTTTTCCATACTTTTCGCGACGGACGGAGAACGTCGCCAACGATTGGCCCAGAATCTGGGTACTTTTGGACAAGCGCTTCAATACCACCTGCGCAACGAGCGCGCACCGGTTAATCTTGCGTCTCCAACTCCATGGGACAACGCACCGCACCAACCGTTAGCGGTCCATCAAGAATTGATTCGGCAGCTGCACCAAGCGGTTGCCCAAGGACATTTAACGGAAAATCAGCTGCTGCACCTGCAGCCTGAATTGTCCGACCTCATGAACGTTTGCGGGGCCTGCGAACGCATAAAAACGACGCCCATCCCCTTCTCCTACAGCGTATTCTTGAAAAAATTCGTCTTTTACTACGTCATGATTTTTCCCGTGGTCTACGCCCCCAGCATGGGCTATGCCGTAGTGCCGGTCACGGCTTTCATTCTGTACGTCTTGGCCAGTGTGGAGTTGATTGCTGAAGAAATAGAGGACCCGTTCCACGGCGACCCCAACGACCTGCCCACGGCGGAGATGGCCAGCAAAATTGAGGAAACCGTTCTCCGAACGTTGGCTTGACAGGAACGGCCCTTGGCGCGCGCTGCCGTGCCAGCTCAGTAATTCCAGCGCCCCAGGTAGGCGTCGTAGAAATCAAAACCAAACTTAACGCGAAAAACCTCCGGGGTCGGTTCGCCAATGCGTCGAACCCAGTACATGCCGTAGCGCGCGCGTTGGTCCCACAAACGGAACGGAACTTCAATGCCCGCATAGGCTTCCAAATGCAACCAATTGGCCTCGCCCACGAACATGCCGCCTCCGCCCACTACTGGGGTGGCGCGCAAACGTTTGATCAACGGCAGGTAGTCCAACGGGCTGTGCGCAAAATGGTGCACCCCGTAAAAATCCAGGTACGGGCGCGCGGTGTTGTAGGTGGAATCCAAGGCCTGCAGGGAATTGCTGGGGTTGGAGAAAATAGCTTGGTCCGACCCGCGGAAAAACTTGTGTTCAATAAACCGAATGCTGTCCAGATTTCGGGCCAAAAATCCACCGGCGCCGGCAGACCACCGGGTATACCCCCACCGCGGGTGCTCCCAGTTGTCGGACACTTCAAACCGCAGCGAGGTAAAGCCCACCATGCCACCCAGCAAGCCCGGCACGCCCTGCTGCAGGCGCAAGGTGAAGTCCGGGTACGGCGAACCCAAGGCAATCTTCCGGTTGCCGCGCATCAGGTAGCGCTGTCCGGGGCGGTAAAGCACCTCCAAGCCCAAAAGGGAAACGGTGTACGGGCGGAACGGTTGCGGTTGGTTCAATTCGCCAAACAAGTCGTTGGCCCATTCCTCCAAACGCAGATTGTCGATGGACCGTCTGGCCGCAAAATCAAAGGACGAGCGCACGTACAGTCCGTTGCGCACCTCCAGCCGGTGGCTTCCGGAAAACGAAATCTTGCGAGCGTAGTTGCCGCGCGCAAAAGTCCCCAAAATGGGCTCGTAGGAGTTGATCTGCACGTACTGATCCCCCACCGCCAGCCGCACTTGGCCAAATTTTAATGGTTTGTAGGTGTAGGTCCAAGCCAGTTGGCCCTTAACGTCCTGATTGACCACCCCGTAGTCCACGTCCCCACGGATTTCCCAACGGCGTTGGTTGGGCAGCGTGCGCTCGTAGGCGCCGCCCAGGTTGTGGCGGTAGCCGCCCACGCCAAAAAAGCGCATCTGCGCCACCAACGGGTCAATGTTCCAGGCATACCCCTTCACCCGCGATCGGTAGCCAATGCCGGCCACCAAGGGCTCCCACCAGCGCAACTTGTTGTATTCCGCATCCACGGAATCGATGTAGGCGTCGGAGGACCGGTAGATCAAAAGACTGTCTTGCTTGGTGGCAAACCGACGTTCCTCCACGGTCAGCGGTGCTCGCCGCACTGCGGTCCAGGCCGCTGCGCCCGCCTCTTCGGCCCCCGGTGCAAAGCGAACCACCGCCAGCCCCACGTCTGCCACCCGAAGGGGTGGGTTGATTTGCCAACCGCTGTGGTACAAGCGCAAAGCCCCCGTGTCCGCAGCCAATTCATCCCAACGGTACCGAACCGCACGCTCTACCGGAACCAGCGCCTGGCGTGCCGGATCCACCCCGGCCCACCCGTGTTCCTGAACCACCACCACACGGCTCATGGTGCCCAACCGCAAGCCTTCCGGGATGCACCACACAAACCGAACCACACTCCACGCGCTGTCTTCCACCGTCAATTCGCCTACAAATCCAGGCGCAGCCAAGGCCGACGGGCCTACCCCAATGCGGTACTCGGTGCGCCCGCGCACGGAGTCGATGTCCAACAATGTAAACTTGTAGTGCACAAAGGCATCGTCTGCCAAGGGCGACGGAACCGCAACGGGCAAAAGGCGCGACAATTCCAAGCTGCCACGGTAGAGGTTGAGGTCAAAATCCTTCCAGCCGTCGTAAAAATGCGCCCCATCTTGGGCCACAAACTGGCGCGGAGCAATGTTGTCTTGCCGCTCAAAGGAAAGCGACGCATTGATTTCCACCGACTGCCCTCCGCGAGGGCCTGCTTTGTGGTCGTCGAACAAGAGGATCTCGTCGCTCATTTTGGCCGGACCCAAGTACCGGGTAACGGCCAACTGTTCGCGCAGGCGAACTTCGCTGCCTTCCCAATAAGAGGACTTGGCGTAGGTGGTGCATTGAAAGGACTCCAGCCGCTGCGCCAAAACACTGCGTTGGGCAATAGCTGCCCGCATTACTTCACGCGCACGGTCTGTGGGTTTGGCCACAACGGTAGCCGTGCCCAAAACCTCGTGTTTGGGAGGTTGCTGCGCACGTACCGAAGGAACCGCAACCAACAGCAAAAGCACCAAAGAAGCAGCGCGAAAGACGCGGGAGGGGTAAAGTGTGCGCAAGAAAGTACGTGGGTAGCTGGAGTAATTGGGCAATCGGAACGTCTGTTAGATGCAAAAATCGGATAAAATGTTGCGCGGTGCGCTAAAAAATCCACGCACCGGCCAACAAACCACTGAACGAGCCCCCTAAAGCCGGAACGACGCCCCCACCAAAGGAAGGGCTACCGCCCATCCCCAATGATCCACGTGCACGCCCAATCCTGCATCCACGCTGAAGCGAGGCCACAAGTACCGGGTATAGGCAATTCCTGCATTGGACGTGCCGTCGAGCGTAAACTCCGATCCTCCGGTCCAGGTAGTGATTCCGGTGAAGGTGGTCAAGGCGTACTCGCCGCCCACCAACCAGCGCTTCGCCACGCGTCGGGTACCGGATAAATATACCGTTGGGTAGCGCGCCCATTTTTTCACCGGCGTGCCAAAAATCAAATCGTCGTACACCCACCCCATTCCCGCAGTAATGTTGCGATCCGCGGTGCCCCACGTGTAGGCTACAAAAGGCATTGCCGAACCACTTTCGTACACCCCTTGCCACGTGCCCACCAGGCCCACCGCACCTACCGCCGCATGGCGTGTGGGGCTGAACGAATGGGCGTACTTAAGGGTGGGCGCCATTTGCAGACCCCAAATGAGGGAAGAAAAAAGCAAGCCCGAAGCCCCTACGGACACATGATCCGTGAGCGCGAATTCAAACGTGTTGTACTCCACCCAAACGTTGCTGTAGAGCAATTCGCCTCGCTTCATGGGAATGGCCGTAGGAGCAAAGAAGCTGCGCGAACCGTGCGGGGATTGACGCAAAATCTGGGCCTGTCCTCCCTGCCCAATGGAAGCTCCCAACTCCACCCGAGCTACTGCCGCGCGGTAGACCCGGGCACTGCCGCGCTTGGCGGGTGTGAAGTAGATGAACCGATCCGTAACCGAATCCAGTACGCCGGAAATACGGGTGCTGTCCAGCAAGGTAAAGGTGTAATTGCGCCCAACTTGCAGCGATGGGGAGGTTTGGGCCTGGGCCGACGGTGCCGCACCAAACGTGAAAAATGCCGCAAAACAAAATGCAAAGGGAGTAAGAAGGGATCGCAAGAACATGGAATAAACTTTAAGGCAACCAAGTTAGGAACTTACCCGAATGCCGGAGCCGTAAACCTGTGTCCTGAATTTGCAAAAAATGCAACTGCAGGAGCCCAAACTAGTCCGAAATTGCAATGTTCAATTCTGTCTCCCACATAATCCTCTTCCCAGTGTTGCTCCACATCCTGCCCAACCGTTTTCCACGCCTGCTCCACCGAACTTCCGTCCTGCTCCTCTTGGTGCTTGCTGCCTGTACGGTCGACTACGGCGAAGAGCCGGTTACCGTGTACGTGCGAGCAGCGGAGCCCTTGGATCCCTACAACTCTGATTATTGGAACAACATCCGAGACGGTCAGCGTGTGGTATTTGCCCTCAGGGATTACCACGAATGGAAGGAGGGAGGCTCTTCGCAAGCCTTCAACGAATACGCCGTTCGCGGTACCGAAATGAAGTACTGGATCTACTTGGACGACCTCGACGAACGGGGCACCTTGGGTTTTCAATTGGACGTGGTGGCGTATGGAGATACCGTCCATACGGAAACGTTTTCGTTGGAGGACGACCGCACCAATCCAGAGCCGGGACGGCCGAACTACCGCAACGGAACTTTTGTCTGGCAATGGTGATTTTGATTCCGCTTAAAACAAAAAAGGCTGCCTCGTCAAGAGCCAGCCTTTTTTGTGAAGGGTCAAAAAATCAACCCCAACTCGCCTTGGTTAAAACCGCTGCGTGTACCCAAACAACGGGAAGGGAACAACGTCGCCGTACGGACCGACTACCGTGCAGATGGCAAAATCCCAACTGCTGGACGGTCGGATGTTGCGGCCGTAGAACATGGCTATGGTCGAGGACTGTGTTGTGGGAATTTCCGTACCGCCCGGCCATGTATCGTACTCGTTGTACATGAGTTGGTAAAATTCCCCACCGATCAGCCAACCGCGCGCCACGCGGTGGGAGCCGGCGGCGTAAAACGTAGGGAACATAGCCCAACCGCCTCCGTTCAAAAGCAAATCGTCGTCGTACAACCAACCCAGGCCCGCAGATATTTGGGATTCCGCACCGCCGTAGGTGTAAACGGCAAAAGGTAAAGCGCCTGCCCCCTCGTAGCTGAAGTTTGCAAAGCGCATCAAACCAATGGCCCCTACCGCCACGTGGTGTTTTTCGTTGAGGGACACCCCGTACTTTGCGTTGGGCATCAAAAGCGGGTATCCGGCCAAGGTAGAGAACAACCCAAAACCCATGCCCACGGAGAGGTTATCGGTTAGGCCGTATTGAAACGTATTGGCTTCCAGCAACAAATTGTTCCAATAAACTTCTGATTTTCGCTGCGGGATGGCCGACGGTCCAAAGACGTAGCGACTGTAGTGCGGAGAGGCAAACTGACCGTTTTTGCCCAAAATTTGAATGCGCGCGCGGCTCACCGCCTTTCGGTAGAACTTGTCCTGACCGGAAACTATGTTGGTAATGTAGACGTAATCGGTATCCACTGAATCCAAAATCCCGCTGCGGTTGGAACCGTCGACCAATTCAAAGCGGTAGATCTGCCCTACCTGCAGGGATTCCGCCTGGGTAATTACCTGAGCCCCCGCGGTGGCAGCAGTTACAGCGAACAAAACGGCGCAAGCAACGATTTTCAGTAGGTTCATGACGAATGGTTTTTGGGCTTTCTACGAATTTACGCGACAATTGGGACACAGGGCCGTAAAAGTCAGTCTGCTTTTTGCAAATAATGCAAATAAGACAGCCTATTTTTCGCGAACTTAGAACCCTCTGCATCGCCATCGAAGCGGCGCTTGCAGCGGCAACAAGTTATTAAACCCCATTTCCGCGATGCGCACTACCTTCTCTTTGGGTAAATCCCTTAAATTGTTCCTTTCCGCACTCCTTCCTGTGTTTGCTTTGGGCGGATGCGACCGCGTTTACGAAGAGATTCAAACCACGGTCTACATTCGGGTGGACCCACCCCTGGAGGCATACTCCGGCGAGTACGTCAACGGGAATTTTGTTCAATCCGGACAGATCTTGAGTTTTGCGTTGCGGAACTACGGAGATTGGATGTTCGGGGGGAATTACTTTGCCTTGAACGAAAACGTTTATCGTGACTTGGACATCAAGTACCAATTGCAACTTCAAGACTACAGCGACCACACGCAATACAACGTAACGGTGGATGTGTTGTACAACGGCGACACCGTGCACCACACTGTTCATCCGCTTCGCGACTCCGCCAACGTTTGGAACGACCCTACTGCGCGCGCCACGGGAACCTTCCGGATTCGCTAAATCACTCCTATTCGGGGGGAGTCTTTAACTGGAGGATCCTCTTGGGCGTTGGTAATTTACCCGGGACGCATACCCTTTTTCAAGCGCACTCCCGTTGGTACGGCGTACCTTTGGGGCCTATGAAAAATCTAGTTCTAGGCCTGCTTTGCGAGCGTAAAATACCGGTGGACCGTCGGGCGGTTCTCACGCCGGAGCAATGCGCTTCCCTCCTGCAAAACGGGATTGTGGAGCGCATCTTGGTGGAGCCCAGCGCGGTTCGGATTTTCGACGACTCGGAGTACGAAGCAGTAGGCTGTACAGTGACTTCTGACTTATCCGACGCGGCCTATTTGTTGGGCGTGAAGGAAGTAAAACTGGACTATTTGCGGCCCGGACAACGCCACTTTTTCTTTTCACACACCTTTAAGTTTCAGCCGTACAACCGCGGTTTGCTCCGTGCGTGCTTGGACAAAAACGTTGAATTGATCGATTGGGAGCGCATTACCCAACCCAACGGCCAGCGCGTGATTGGATTTGGGCGGTTTGCCGGGTTGGTAGGCGCATACGAAGCGCTGCGCGGCTG
>Ga0102917_1000745_pt1 | contig 10940 bp, 10 predicted proteins | sample Colrivmet1562A02_FD_78201 | JGI IMG/M metagenome (GOLD analysis project Ga0102917, IMG submission 78201) | Estuarine microbial communities from the Columbia River estuary - metaG 1562A-02 | ecosystem: Environmental > Aquatic > Marine > Intertidal zone > Estuary | place: USA: Columbia River...
CGCAAATCGCTGATCAGCTTTTTCGAAACACCCATTTCAACATTTCCCCCCAGGTAGGTTTTTTGCCGTACATCAGAATCCCGGTACGATAGATCTTTCCGGCAAACCAAACGGTTCCCAAAAATCCGATCACCAACATGACCATAGACAATCCAAGTTGCCACCAGGGAACGGTGCCCGGTACGCCATAGGGAATGCGGGCCATCATCACGATGGGGGAACTGAAAGGGATGATGCTGGCCCACACAGCGATTGGTCCGGTCGGATTCGCCGTTGCGGTCGACATCAGGGCAATTGAAATGATCACCAGCATCGTAATGGGAAAACTGAGTGATTGTGCTTCGCGGAGATCTTCATTCACGGCACTGCCGATGGCCGCATAGAGGGAAGAGTAAAAGAAGAATCCCCCCAGGAAATAAAAGCCGAAGCAGAATAGGATCAAGGGTACGTTGATGCCGGTGAATACCTGCTGCATCTTTCCAACCATGACCGTGGCTGCGCTCATGGATTCGCCCGATGCTTTGGATACATTGTATACGATCAACACAAAACCGATCCAAAGAAGAAATTGAGTCAGTGCCACCAGGCCAATGCCGATGATCTTGCCCATCATCATTTGGAAGGGGCGTACCGAAGAGACCAATACTTCTGCAATGCGATTGGTTTTTTCTTCCATGACACCCATCATTACCTGGGATCCGTAGATCAATAAGATCAAATAGATCAACAGACCGGCTACATATCCAATGACCTCGGCGATGTTCGCATTGGAGCTGGCGTCGTCCATATTCTTGGATCGGACCGAAAGCTGACTGGCCTGCAGGATCACTTGTTTGTTTTCATCGATCGAGAGGCTGTCGTTCTTGATGCGATTCCAAATGCGGTTGAGTTTGGCCTCCACGGTGGCGGTGGTGCCACTGCCGTATGATTTTTTTGCTTCGATGAAGATCTGGTCAGAACCTTGTCGCCAGTCCAATTTCGGCAGGCGAATGAACCCGTCATAGCCAGCCGCTTCGGGATCTTTCAATACGTCTGTAGCGCGCTCAGTAACCAAGATGATCTTGGAGCTGGGATCGAGGGTGTTTTCGCGGTCCAGATCGACTTGCTTGAAATAGCCACTTTGATCGATCAAGGCGATGTTCAGATTTTGTTTGCTGTTCTCGGCCAGGAATCCCATCCCGAAGATGAGTCCGACGTAAAGGATCGGAAACAGCAATGTGGAAATAATGAAAGTCTTTTTCCGTACGCGGGTCAGGTATTCGCGTTGTATGATGATGAATGTCTTGTACATGATGTTGGATTATCAGGCTGGTTGAAATTGACGGGTGACCGGAGTGTCTTCGACCAAGCGAATGAAAATATCGTTCAGGCTGGGCAATATCTCTACGAAGGAGTGGACCGGAATCGAGCGATCAATGAGAAAACGCAATACGTCGTTGGAGCTTTTTCCATCGGCGATGCGTACGATCTGTTCGTTTTCCTTTGACTGAATGAGTTCAAACGGTGCTTCGGCGAGATGTGCTTCGTTGAGGGCCGGGATTCCGATGCGGTATTGACTCTGTTTGTATTGCTGTTTGATCGAGTTGACTGTGCCGTCCAAGATCTTTTGTCCGCGATTCACCAAAATGATCTGTTGGCAGATCTCTTCCACTTGCTCCATTCGATGCGTACTGAAGATGATGGTCGATCCGTTCTTCGCCAGCCGATGAATTTCATCTTTGATTAGGTTGCTGTTTACCGGATCGAGACCACTGAAGGGCTCATCCAAGATGATCAAACGGGGCTCGTGCAATACGGTGCTCACGAATTGAAGTTTTTGACTCATCCCCTTGGAGAGGTCTTCCACTTTTTTATTCCACCAGCTTTCCATTTCCAGGCGCTCAAACCAAATTTTTACTTGACGCATCGCATCGCTTCGTGATAATCCTTTGAGTTGGGCCAGATAGAGCGCATGCTCGCCGATCTTCATTTTCTTGTATAGGCCTCTTTCTTCCGGCATGTATCCGATGTGACGTACATCGTGGATGGGATCGAAGGGCTTTCCTTGAAACGTGATCTGGCCCGCATCCGGGTAAAAGATGCCGGTGATCATACGGATCAGGGTGGTCTTGCCAGCTCCGTTGGGACCCAGAAGTCCGAATATGGATCCCTCCTCTACAGAGAAGCTGATGTCGTCCACCGCCTTCTGATTGGCGAAATATTTTTTCAGGTGTTGCACCTGCAGCAGCTCGGCCATGGCGAGAAAAATTTCAGCAAAGGTATTGGTCCTGCTGTGAGCCCGTGTTATCCATTCGTTAAACGCTGGAGGATCGCCGCGGCAACCCGTTCTCCATCCATGGCGGCACTCACGATGCCTCCGGCGTAGCCGGCTCCTTCGCCGCAGGGGTAGAGATTAGTGACCTCCGGATGATGAAAAGCGTCGCGGTCGCGGGGGATCCGCACCGGGGAGGAGGTCCGTGATTCCGTAGCCACCACCACCGCTTCCCGGGTGTAATACCCGCGCATTTTTTTGCCTACCCGTACAAACGCCTCTTTCAGTCGGCGGTGTATGAATGCAGGCAACACTTCTCGTAGATCAGCGGCTTTGAGTCCGGGGAGGTAAGAACAATCTGGCAAATCACCGGAAGTCCGTCCCTCACAAAAATCGGTGAGGCGCAGGGCTGGGGCGACCAATTCACCACCTCCGGCACGAAATGCCTGCTGCTCGATGGACCGTTGAAAGGCCAGGGCCGCGAGCGGACCTGTTTGTTCGAATTTTTTACAATCGGCCAAGTCCACACTGACCACGATGCCACTGTTGGCGTATGGATTGTTTCGTTTGGAGGGGCTCCAGCCATTTACCACGATTTCCCCAGGGGCGGTCGAGGCGGGCGCGATGATGCCACCCGGACACATACAAAAAGAAAAAACGCCGCGCTCTTCCACTTGTTCAACCCAACTGTAGGCAGCCGGAGGCAAAAGGGGGTCGCGGTGCCCTTGACAATGGTATTGGGCCTGATCGATGGAATCTTGTGGGTGCTCGACCCGAACGCCCAACGCAAAGGGTTTGGCTTCGATCCGGATTCCTTTGTGGTGCAATAGTTCAAATACATCGCGGGCCGAATGGCCGGTCGCCAACAAATAGGCATCGGCCTGGTGGATACGACCAGCGGCATCGACCAAGGCGCGGATTTGTCCGGCTTGCAGCTGTAGGTCGCTCATTCGGGATTCGAAATGGATCTCACCACCCGCTTGCTGAATGGCTTCCCGCATGGCGGTGATAATTCCGGGAAGTTTATTGGTGCCAATATGGGGATGGGCGTCGATCAAAATATTGGATGAGGCGCCAAAAAACACAAATAGTTGGAGAATGCGTTCCAGATCGCCCCGCTTCTGGCTTCGGGTATACAATTTGCCGTCGCTGTAGGTACCGGCACCTCCTTCTCCAAAGCAATAGTTGCTGTCTGGATCTACCTGGCCCTGTTTATTCAGAGCGGCTAAGTCCCGGCGCCTGCTGCGAACATCCTTTCCCCGTTCAATAATGATGGGTTGAATGCCCGATTGTATGAGTTTGAGTGCGGCAAACAATCCGGCTGGTCCGGCCCCCACGATCACCACTTTTTTGGCACCGGGTTTCAGGACCGGGAATTCGAACTGAATCGGGACCTCTGGAGATAGGGGTTCGTCGATGTATGCATCGATGGTCAGAATCACACGAACCGATCGGTGGCGTGCATCGATCGATCGTTTTCGGATGCGGTATCCGGAGAGTTGTTGAGTTGGGATGCCAAGGGCAGACAGCAATACCGATCGGACCAGATGCGGGTTGGTCGCTTCTGCCGGCAATACGGGGATTCGAATGGAGCGTATCATTATCGGTCAGGGAGTTATCCTGAAAGCATAAAGATCGGTTTTTATGAGCGATTTCACTTAGTGCAGAATCAAACGATTGTTCGATGTTTCAACGCGGATTCTTTGCCAAATTGGCCGATGAACAGCTGAAAGGGAATGAGGTTGATATTTCCAAATTTTTGCATGAAAAAAGCAGGAAAAAATAAGGTTCTGCGGAATGCTCAAAAAACAAATCCGCAAAAGTTTTTTTTCTGGAAAAAATGTTGATATTCGCCGTCCCACTAGACTTTTTGTGAATAAGCATAGCGAGGAGGTGGGCTTAACATCAACAACCGGTCATTCTAGATAAACTGCTTTGAGCTCGATGGAGAAGAACGTGGAAAAAGTTTGGTCGAACTGTCTCAAGATCATCAAGGACATCGTGGAATGGCAGCATTTCAAGACCTGGTTTGAGCCCATTGAGCCAGTTTCTCTGAAAGGCAGTGTGCTGGTCATTCAGGTTCCCAGTCAATTCTTTTACGAATATTTGGAAGAGCATTACGTGAATCTCTTGTCCAAGACCCTGAAGCGGGAAATGGGCAAAGAGGCGCGTTTGGAATACCGGATCATGGTCGACAGTGGCAACAGCCGCAACAAGCCGGTGACCATGGACGTGGCGGGTCAAGGTTTCAAAGCCTATTCCAACAACGAAATGGATTTCCCGCTGGTGATCAATACACCTGTACGCAATCCCTTTGTGATTCCGGGATTGAAGAAAATGCAGATTGACCCGCAGTTGAATGCCAGCTATACCTTCGACAGTTTTGTGGAAGGGGATTGCAACCGGGTGGCGCGTCGGGCCGGGAAAACGGTGGCCGAGAAGCCCGGGGCCAATTCGTTCAATCCCTTGGTGATCTACGGGGGTGTCGGGTTGGGAAAAACCCACTTGGCGCAGGCCATCGGCAATGAGGTGAAGCGTTCGCATCCCAATAAAGTGGTGCTGTATGTAAGTGCGGAGAAGTTCATCAACCAGTTCATGGACCACAGCCGCAACAATGCCATCAACGATTTCATTCATTTTTATCAGTTGATCGATGTATTGATCGTGGACGATGTCCATTTCTTCGCCAAGGCGGAGAAAACACAGGACGCCTTCTTTGCGATCTTCAATCACCTGCATCAGTCCCAAAAGCAACTGGTTCTCACTTCCGATAAATCACCCAAGGACCTGGAAGGATTGAATGAGCGTTTGCTCAGTCGTTTCCGCTGGGGGCTCAGCGCCGACCTGCAAGTGCCGGAATACGAGACCCGCGTGGAGATCCTGGAACTGAAAATGAAGAAGAACGGCCTGGAGATGCCCAAAGAGGTCGTTAAATACATCGCTTACAACATCAGCAACAACGTGCGCGAGTTGGAAGGCGCCTTGATCTCTTTATTGGCCCAGTCTTCCTTGAACCGCCGTGAGATCGACCTCGATCTGGCTAAAAAGGTGTTGCGCAACTTCGTGAAATCTTCCAGCAAGGAGATCACCATCGATACGATCCAGAAGATGGTCTGCGAATACTTCGATGTCGCATACGATAAGTTACTTCAAAAAACCCGCAAGCGCGAGATCGTGCAAGCCCGTCAGATTACCATGTACCTGGCCAAAGCCTTCACGAAGAACTCACTGAAGACAATCGGGGAGCATTTCGGAGGCCGCGATCATACTACAGTCATTCACTCCTGCCAGACCGTCAAGGATCTGATGGACACGGATGGCGTGTTTCGAGAAAACGTGCTCGAACTGCAACAGAAAGTGCAGTTGGCGGCAATGTGATCGGAAGACTTGTAAATCGAATCCAGAATCTTTAATTTTGTCGCCCAAACCCGGAGAGGTGCCTGAGTGGCCGAAAGGGCCGGTTTGCTAAACCGTTGTACGGACTTAAATCTGTACCGAGGGTTCGAATCCCTCCCTCTCCGCATCTTAAAAAAACAAATGCCCCGATTTCGGGGCATTTGTTTTACAAGGTCTCTACACTCCGATTTACAAAAGCCGTAAGGTCGGCGCCTTTCAGCATCCCCTGTGCCAGCAAGGCCAGGTCATACGCTTGTTTGGCCAACTTGGCTTGTTGCTCGGCATCGGCCAGGAGGATCTTTTTCAACAGCGGATGATTGCCGTTCAAAGAAACCTTGAAGGTCTCCGGCAAATTGCCGTAGAAGTTCATACCCCCACCCATTTTGCTCATTTCTTTCATCCGGCGCATCCATTCTTCGCGGGTGATGATCACCGGCAATTGTTCAGCCTGTAAGCTTTCCAACTCCACACTCATCGCTTTGTTGTTGATGGCCTCCTCGAAGATCTTCTTGATGTCGTGCACTTCGGTTTCCGTCAATGCATGGGTAGGCGTGTCCGACTTCTCTATGAGTTTGTCGAGTATGTCCGCATCCACCCGCTTCATCGAGGTTTTTTCCAGTTTCATCTCCAGGTGCTGGATGAAATGCATGTCAATGGGCGAGTCCATCACCAAAACATCATATCCCTTTTGATTGGCAGCCTCCACATAGCTGTGTTGTCCGTCGGCGTCTTGCGTATACAGCCAAACCAGTTGGCCATTTTTATCGGTCTGGAAATCCTGCACTTTGATCTTGTATTCGTCCAGGGTGTTCGTTTCCGATTTCGTGTTGGTCAGCAACACAAAGTTTTTAGACTTCTCAAAAAACTTCTCATCGGAGAGAGACCCATACTTGATGAACATGCCCAGGTCCTTCCATTTTTCTTCGAACGATTTTCGGTCCTTGTTGAACAGCTCCTGCAATTTCTCGGCCACCTTGCGGCTGATGTAGCCGTTGATCTTTTTGACGTTGCTGTCGGCTTGCAGGAACGAGCGGCTTACATTCAGCGGAATATCGGGTGAATCGATCACGCCATGCAGCAATAACAAGAACTCAGGCACGATGTCTTTGACCTCATCGGTAATGAACACCTGGCGACTGAATAATTTGATCTTGTTGCGTTGCAGTTCGAGGTCGTTCTTGACCTTAGGGAAATACAAAATGCCGGTCAGGTTGAACGGATAGTCCACATTTAAGTGTATCCAGAACAACGGATCCTCCGACATTGGATACAGCTCTCGGTAAAAGCTCAAATAATCTTCATCGGTGAGTTCGCTGGGCGTTCGGGTCCACAGCGGGTTGGTGGTGTTGACGATGTTGTCAACTTCCACTGATTTGTATTTGGGTTTGCCCTCCTTGTCTTCGCCGTCGGGCACGGATTCGGTCTTGGTGCCGAATTGAATGGGCACGGGCAGAAACTTGCAATATTTGTTTAGGATCTCCTGGATGCGGAATTGCTCTAGGAATTCCTTGGACTCATCATTAATGTACAGAATGATGTCGGTACCGCGCGTTTGGCGGTTACCTTTTCCGATTTCGAATTGTGTAGAACCATCGCAAGACCAATACGCCGCTTCGGATCCCTCTTGGTAAGAGAGGGTTTGAATCTCTACTTTTTCCGCGACCATGAAGGCGGAGTAGAAGCCAAGTCCGAATCGTCCGATGATCTCATTGGCATCTTGGGCTTCTTTGAATTTTTCCATGAACTCCGTAGCTCCGGAAAAAGCGACTTGATTGATGTATTTCTTGATCTCCTCGGCGGTCAGTCCAATACCCGCATCGGAGATGGTCAGGGTCTTGGCCTTTTCATCGAGTTTCACCTGAATGCGCAGATCGCCCAGCTCCTGCTTGACATGGCCCAGGCTGTTCAGTCGTTTGAGCTTTTGGGTGGCGTCGACGGCATTGCTGACCAGCTCGCGCAGGAAGATCTCGTGATCCGAATAGAGAAATTTCTTGATGATGGGGAAGATGTTCTCCGTGTTGATGGAAATACTGCCTTTTTCGGTGATCATGGTTTTGCGGTTATGTTCGGGTTCCATAGCTCAATCCCCGTACCAGCCCGCCGATCTTGTCAGAATGTCACGTATATATGATTGCAAATTTGCGAATCCCAGTTTCTGGGAACTAAGTCCTTTCATTCTGTCAGTATTATCGGACGGTTTTTCCTTTAGTTTGCATAAATAATCCCGAAAGTGACTCACGAACTCCTGGATCTATTAAACTTGTTCGATCCGATCGGATTGGAGGAGACCAATGCGCAAGCCGCACTGCTGCGACGAGTCGACACCAAATACGTGTTGCGCCCTGATCAATTGCAGGCCCTCTTGCCAGCTTGGGTCGATGATTATCGGGTGTTGGAGATCGAAGGCGCACGTTCCTCACATTATCACAGTGTTTATTACGATACGCCCGGTTTGGCACTTTATCGGGCTCATCATGCAGGCGCGTCGAGTCGGGTTAAATTTCGGTTGCGCGAATACACCGAATCCAACTTGAGCTATTACGAGGTCAAGATCCGCTCCAACAAAGGCATAACCGACAAACAAAGATCCCGCATGCGGGAAACCCAATCCTTGGAGGAGCACCTAGAGCATTCGGTCCAACAACATCCTCGACACTTACAGGGAGAACTGGTTCAGGAGACTTTGCAGATCGACTACGATCGGATTACCCTCGTAGCCAAGACCGGTTCGGAACGAGTAACCATCGATCGGAATTTGCATTTTTCGGCGGAAGGTCGTTCCGTATTGCTGGATGATCGCATCATCGTCGAAGTGAAGCAGGAGCGAGGCAAGCGCACATCGCTGGACCGACAGATGCGTTCCATCGGAATCAAACCCGGCTCCATCAGTAAATACTGCTTGGGGATCCTGCAACTCTATCCGGAGGCCAAGCGCAATCGCTTCAAATTGCCAATGCGTATCTTAGATAAACAACTGCGAACAAATGGAATTGATGCAAGTGGTGGCCGAGGCCACTAAAAACAACGGACTTGAACTCTTCGAGCGATTGAACTGGAAGTTTGCCATCCGGCTGGGCATCGACTTGCTCACCACGCTGATCGTGATCCGCGGTATCTATTATCGGCACTACCGCCGCACCGACTTGTTCCTTACTTTTTTTGCATTCAACGTCACCATCTTTCTCATTACCTATTTGCTGAATAAAGTGGAGATGACCATGGGGGCTGCCTTTGGTCTGTTTGCCGTTTTTTCCATGTTGCGTTATCGGACGGAGAATATCTCCGCCAAAGACATGACTTACATTTTCATTGTCATTGCGCTGGGTCTGGTCATGGCCATCAGCAAAGGGGGGTGGGACGAGTTGGGATTGATCGGACTGATCGTGGTGGTGCTCATGGCTTTGCTCGAAAGCGATTGGTTGATTCGCCGCGAGCAAACTCAAGAGGTGTTGTACGACCGCATCGAATTGATACAGCCTAATCGAAGAGCGGAACTATTAGCGGATCTGAAGGAGCGGACCGGACTCGATATCATTCGCATTGAGATCGGCCACATCGATCTGTTAAAGGATGCAGCTCGCATCATCATATTTCATTATTAATAAGACTTCCATGCGATTACTGTCTCTTTCGGCTTTGCTGATGCTGTTCACGCAGATCGGCCTTTCTCAAACCAGTGCCTCCGATCCGGTGGATGTCCAAGGATGGTATGGAGTCGGTCTAGGCATCGATTTAAAAAATAAGTGGGCTGTGGGGCTTGATTACCAAGCTCGTTTTCAGAATAATCTGGCTTCCTATAAAGGGTCTTATATTAGTTTTTCCGGTTCCAAAGGAATCACGAAGCGATTGGATCTGTTGGCCGAATACCGATTGGGATTGCTGCAGGGGGCTACCTATCACCGATTCTCGGGCGGGGCCGAGTACCAGCCGAAGCTAAAGAACCTCGATCTGGGATTGCGTGTATTGGTGCTTAACAATATTCAGGATTTTCTGGATCCGGCCGAGGCATCTAAGCGCAAAGGCTTTTGGAGAGCCCGACTCAAGGTGGGCAAGAAGTTTAGTAAGAAATGGGAAGGGTACTTGGCTACGGAACCGGTCATGGAATTCGGTGGAAATAGTTTGATTGACAATTGGCGCAACACCATCGGTGTAAAGCGGAAGGTTGCCTCTAACACCAAGCTGGATGTTTTTTATATGTATCGTCCGGATTATTCAAAAGCGAGCTACAACCGACTGTTTCATGTTATTGGACTGAATCTGGATTTCAGCGTGGATCCGGGAAAAAAGAAAAAATAGATCAACTCCGGCGATATGGGAAAAGCACAAGAGATTGCTAAACAGATTGATCGCGCTTTTTTTGGCGAAAATTGGTGTGGCGTCTCGTTGCGTAAAACGGTGGAGTCAATAACGTTTGAACAAGCCGCCCAGCCTCAACCCCATTCTCATACCATTGCCGAACTGGTCTTTCACATTGGCTATTATTATGAAGGGGTAAGTGCTGTGTTGAAGGGTGGTTCGTTAGAAATAAAGGACAAATTCAGTTTTGATTTGCCATCGGTTCAATCTGAAGCTGATTGGCAGGCGTTGTTGGAGCGTACCTGGAAGAACGCCAAAGATTTTGTTCAGCTTGTCGAAGGGTTATCCGATGAGCAGATCGGAAGTACGTTTGTGGATGAAAAATACGGCGATTATTATCGGAACCTAACCGGATTGGTGGAGCATCTCTATTATCACCTGGGCCAGATCGTATTACTCAAGAAGGGGCTTCCGAATTAATGAAGCGAAACGTCGGTTACGCTCCATTGACCTTTTTCAACTAGCAATGTAGCTTGATGGGCCTCGGTTTGGCGCATGGGTTCTCCCGTCTGGTATTCTGGGGCCAATCCGGAGGTGGGGTGTCGGGTGAAGTCGATCTGGAACTGAACGCGGGCGGTGTTGGGTTGCCCTCCGGGTTCTATTTGTTTGATCTCGAAGGTGTGGATGTCGATTCGGTTTCCACCGGGCATATTTCCGTTCTCGATCAGCAGTTCTTGGATGGCGTTGGCTGCCAGGGTCTTTTCGGGCAGTGTCTTTTTTTCTTGGCAGCCCAAGCAGCAAAAGGACAATAAACCGGTTGCCAAGACGGCGAACAGCGTGTTTTTCATGTCTGAATTTAAGCAGAAAGATCGAGCCGGGCATCTCTTTTCGCCCCACAATTCATACATTTGCCACCGCTCGGGAAGTAGCGCAGGCCGGTAGCGCACCTGGTTTGGGACCAGGGGGTCGCAGGTTCGAATCCTGTCTTCCCGACAAA
>Ga0102917_1000750_pt1 | contig 10900 bp, 10 predicted proteins | sample Colrivmet1562A02_FD_78201 | JGI IMG/M metagenome (GOLD analysis project Ga0102917, IMG submission 78201) | Estuarine microbial communities from the Columbia River estuary - metaG 1562A-02 | ecosystem: Environmental > Aquatic > Marine > Intertidal zone > Estuary | place: USA: Columbia River...
CGAGTCCGTTATTGATGCTGCATTGCGAAAGTGTCTGTGTGGGTGTCGCGATCGGATCAAACCCGAAGTGCGTGTGAAACGCCTCTTGATAACGGATACGTTGTAAAGCTCTTGCCGAGCGCCCCGCGGCAACAACGACTGCGTTGAAAAGCTCGGCCACCTCGTCGATCAAGGCATCCATCGTCCAGCCAACTCGATACCACTCAAGCAGCATGAACTCCGGATTGTGATGCCGACCACACTCATCGCCGCGCACGACGTGACAAAGTTGGTAGATGTCGCCGCTGCCTGCGGCAAGCAAGCGCTTCATCGCATACTCAGGCGAGGTATGCAGAAAGCCGGTACGAGCACCGCAGCGCACCGCGGCCGAATCCAGATTGATATCGGTGACGCCGTGATTGACGAGCACCGGAGTGTCGACCTCAATGAGACCGCGTGAGTCAAAGAATTCGCGCGTCGTCGCCAGCAGTCGTGCTCGCAGACGCAACTGCTCCAAGCTGGCGCTCGGTCGCCACATCATGTCGACTGCCCTAGATCAACCGCCACGGCGATATCCGAGCACTTCACCCATACGAACCGTGCGCCCTGAGACGAACTCGGGGTTCCATTCCATCGTGTCACGCGGGAAGAGCAGGATCACCGTCGAGCCCATATTGAAGCGACCCATCTCGTCACCACGCGCAGCGACGTAGGCCTTGCCTGTGCTGTCCTCGCTCGACAGTGCGGTGACTCGGCGCGGCTGCCTTGGCGCCACTTCGCCGTGCCATACGGTATCCATGCTGCCCACGTTCAGCGCGCCAATGAGCAACAGCGCATGCGGCAACGAACCATCTTTGAAGCAGCACACGACTCGTTCGTTACGCGCGAAGAGATTGGCAACGCCGTCAGCCGTAGTTCGATTCACCGAAAACAAATCGCCGGGCACGAACCACGCCGCACGTAGCTCACCGCGCGTGGCCATGTGGATGCGGTGGTAGTTATAGGGTGCAAGATAGATCGTCGCGAAGCGACCGCCACGAAAATACTCGACCCACTCACTCTGTCCTGCGAGTAGAGCCTCGAGGGTGTAGTAGCGACCCTTAGCCTGCAGTAGGCGGTTGTTATCGATCTCACCGATTTCGCTCACCGTGCCATCGACGGGGCAGGCAAGCGCCCGTGGGTCTGCGGGTAAAGGACGAGCGTCCGCGCGTAAGGCTCGAGTGAAGAAGGCGTTGAACGAGGGATAGCCCAAAGGGTCCGTCACCACGGCATCCGACAGGTCCGGCTTGAAGCCCTTCATGAACGCGCTGATCAGCGCATTCTTGAACCAAGGTGTGGTACTGCGAGCCGCCGCGTGGACGAGTCGCGAAATCCCGTGCTGCGGCAGCACGTGCTGCAGGGCAATGAACGCCCGGGCTGCGAGCCCGAGTGGCACAATACCCTCTGTTTCTCGGTGTGATGACATGCGCAAAGTATCCCACAAGCCCAAGGTTCTGACCGTCTCGCAGGCGTTGCGGCGGGCAGCCCGTCGTCTTGAGGCTGCCGAGGTTTTCTTCGGTCACGGTACCGACAACGCGATCGACGAGGCGGCTGCCTTGTTGTGGCACGTACTCGGTATCGAAGGGGTCATTTCCGATCGGCTGTGGAGTCGCACGCTCAAGCCGCGCGAACAGCTCGCCTTCGAAGCCTTGCTGGAGCTGCGGATCTCGACGCGGCAGCCGGCCGTCTACCTCACCGGTCGAACCTGGTTCGCCGGGCTGCCGATGAAAACGGATGCTCGCGCGCTGATCCCACGCTCACCGATCGCAGAGCTCATCGAGCAACAGTTCACGCCTTGGATCGACCCCGCTCGCGTTAAGCGCATCCTCGATCTGTGCACCGGCGGAGGTTGTATCGCGCTGGCTGCGGCACATTACTTCCCGGCGGCGAAAGTGGATGCGTCAGACATCAGCGCCGAGGCGCTCTCGCTCGCGCGGGAAAATCGCCGTGCGCTCGGCTTGTCGCGCCGTGTGAGGCTCGTCGAATCGGATCACTTCCGAGCCCTGAAGGGGCGTCGGTACGATATCATCGTGACCAATCCCCCCTACGTCGGCGCGCGGGAAATGCGTGGATTGCCGCCGGAGTATGGGCACGAGCCGCGCATGGCCTTGGCAGCCGGCAAACAGGGTCTCGATTCGGTTCGCATCATCCTCAAGGAAGCCGCGAGCCATCTCACCCCAGGCGGCATCCTCGTCGTCGAGGTGGGTAACACCGAGACACTCGTTCGACGCACTTGGCCGCGCGTGCCGTTCACTTGGCTCGAGTTCGAGCGAGGTGGGGGCGGTGTCTTCTTACTCACTCGCGAGCAGTTGCAACGCCATGTCCGGTAACACCATCGGCCGTTTGTTTCAGGTGACGACTTTTGGCGAAAGCCATGGTCCTGCCATTGGTTGCATCGTGGATGGTTGTCCGCCGGGGCTCGAACTCTCCGAAGATGATTTCAAGCAGGACATCGATCGCCGCCGTACCGGCACATCGCACTTCGTCAGTCAGCGCAAAGAAGCGGATGCCGTGCGCATTCTCTCGGGCGTCTTCGAAGGGCGTACGACCGGAAGCTCGATCGGTCTTTTGATCGAAAACACCGACGCCCGATCGCGCGATTACGACAAGATCAAAGATCGATTCCGTCCCGGCCATGCTGACTACACCTACCAGCAGAAATACGGTTTTCGTGACTATCGCGGTGGTGGTCGCTCTTCAGCGCGAGAGACTGTGGTGCGCGTCGCGGCCGGTGCCATCGCCAAGAAATATTTGGCAAGTCGTTTGGGCATCGAGATCTACGGCTATCTGAGTCAGATCGGCGATCGTGTCCTCGAGCCGGTGGCACCGCACACCGCCTACGACAATCCGTTTTTCTGCCCTGATCCTTCGCGCGTGAAGGAACTCGAAGATCTCATCTGGAAGATCCGGGAAGAGGGTGACTCGATCGGTGCGAAGGTGACGGTTGTCGCGCGCGGCGTGCCGCCGGGGCTCGGTGAGCCGGTATTCGATCGTCTGGATGCTGACATCGCCTACGCGATGATGGGTATCAATGCCGTCAAGGCCGTCGAGATTGGCGCTGGCGTCGCTGTGGTGGCGCAGCGCGGTAGCGAACACCGCGATGAACTCACGCCCACGGGTTTCATCGGCAATAACGCCGGTGGGGTGTTGGGTGGTATCTCGAGCGGCCAAGACATCGTCGCGCACGTGTCGCTCAAGCCAACGTCCAGCATTCAAGTACCGGGCAAAACCATCGACATCGATGGCAATCCCGTCGATGTCATCACGACGGGTCGTCACGACCCTTGCGTTGGCATCCGTGCCACGCCGATCGCAGAAGCCATGCTCGCCATCGTGCTCATGGATCACTGGATGCGCCATCGCGCGCAGAACGCCGATGTGCAATCGCGCACCCCGGTTATCACGAATTCACAATCTGGAGACTCCAAGAAATGACTCGGCAATGGAAAGTAGCGGTACTCGGTGCAACCGGACTCGTGGGCGACACGATGATCAAGGTGCTCGAGGAGCGCAAATTCCCGGTCGCCGAGTTGTTTCCACTCGCGAGCAACCGCTCGCTGGGTAAGTCGATCGAGTTCAATGGCAAGAAGGTGCCGGTCATCGACGTGGAGACCTTTGACTTCGCCAATGCGGATATCGGTTTGTTCTCGGCGGGCGGTGAGATTTCACGGATCTATGCGCCCAAAGCGGCGGCCGCGGGTTGCGTCGTGATCGACAACACCTCGGAGTTTCGTTACGACGATGACATCCCGCTCGTCGTGCCTGAAGTGAACCCGGAGGCGATCGCGCAATTTAAGCAGCGCCGCATTATTGCCAACCCCAATTGCTCGACCATCCAGATGTTGGTGGCGCTGAAGCCGCTGCATGACGCAGCCAAGATCGAGCGCATCAATGTCGCGACCTATCAGTCAGTCTCGGGCGCGGGTAAAGAGGCAGTTGAAGAGCTCGCCGCGCAGAGTGTGGCGCTGATGAGCGGAAAGGGGCCCGTCAAGCCCAAGGTGGTCGCAGCGCAGATCGCTTTTAACGTGGTGCCGCAGATCGATAAGTTCCAGGACAACGGCTACACCAAAGAAGAAATGAAGATGTTCTGGGAAACCCGAAAAATCTTCAATGATCCTGAGATCCGCGTGAACGCCACCGCAGTGCGTGTGCCGGTTTTCTTTGGGCACTCCGAGGTGGTGAGCATCGAGACCGCGCGCAAGTTGACCGTGGCTGAGGCTCACAAGCTTCTAGATAAAGCGCCTGGTGTGAAGGTGATCGACACTCGTAAACCAGGTGGCTACCCGACCGCAGCGGTCGAGGCGGCGAACGACGATCGCGTGTTCGTCGGGCGCATCCGAGAGGACATCTCGCACGAACGCGGTCTCAATCTCTGGATCGTTTCCGACAACATCCGCAAAGGCGCTGCGACCAATAGCGTGCAGATCGCCGAGATTCTGACGCGCGACTATCTTTGATGGAGGTCGATGCTCGCATGCTGCACCGCTCCGCTAATGCCTTGACGACACTGCTCGCGCTAGTGGTCAGTGCCGGTGCGCCCATCGCTTTAGGCCAAGAGCCGCCGCCAGCATCAGTTGAGAAGCCGGTACCCGAAGAGAATATCTACCGTACCGGTGGCGGCGAAACGCGGCTGGTCCGTACCGGCGAAACGCTGATGTCGATCGCCCGTGAGTGGTCCACGACGACCGACACGACGCTCGCGCAGACGATGGTGAGCATCTATCGCAACAATCCCGAGGCCTTCGGGAATGGCATGAGCGACATGCAGCGCGGCGCGGCGCTGCGTTTGCCGACGCCTGAGCAGATTCGTGCGGTGCCCGCTGCCGAGGCGATGTCGGAGGTGTCGAGGCAACTGAATATTTGGCGCACTCAAGTCGTGCCGCAGCAGGCGGCGAGCGCTGCGCCGAAAATCGTCACGCCTGTGCCGGCAGCACCGGTCGTCACGCCACCGAGCACGGCCAATGTCGAGTCGCGAGTGCGGCTCATCGCGCCGGCGCAAGTGACACCGGAGCCTGCGATCGCCGTCACGCCCGAGGCACAAGCGCTGATCGCGCTTGAGCAACGCATGGCGCGCATCGAGGCGCAATTGGCTGAATCGAAACGACTACTCGAAGAACGCAGCCAAGAACTGCAGCGATTGCAGGCGCGCGCCGCGCAGGCGGAGTCTTGGCAAAGCACGCTCGCCAGTCTCTGGTGGTTATCACCGATCTTTATCGTGATCACGCTCGTGCTCGCGATGGCGCTATGGCTTCGTTCGCGCCGCGCTGAGACGGATCTCTCCATCGCTCAAGCCACCGTTGAGCCTGCCAAAGAAATGACCTTCGATTTGCCGCCGATTAAACCGGCGGCAACAGTGTCAGAGCCGGTGGTTTCGCCAAGTCCCATTATGGCGACCGATGCTCTGATCGCGAACGACTTGATGCCCGATGCCTTGATGCGGGTACCCACGAATCGTGCCGCACTGTTGATCGAGCCGCCGAGCTTGGATCCACTCGATCTCGAAGGCGACCCACCGCCACTCAATGAAGCGGGTAGCATGATCGATCTCGCGCGTGCCTACATCGAGATGGGCGACTATCGTTCGGCGTTGCTCGAGTTGCAGGCGGCGCTCAAGATCGGCGATGAGGTGCAACGCGCCGAAGCTCTGCGTCTACTGGATTCGCTGCCGAAGTCATGATGCGCTGGGCCCTCGGGGTCGAATACGACGGCACGCATTTTTGCGGCTGGCAGCAACAGCCCGGCTTGAAGACCGTGCAAGGCGAATTGGAGTCGGCGTTGTCGAATGTGGCCGACGATACGATTGAGTTGATATGCGGTGGCCGCACGGATGCGGGTGTGCATGCGGCCGGACAAGTCGTGCACTTTGACACCCCGGTTCGTCGATCTGCCCGCGCTTGGGCGCTCGGCGCCAACGCGCATCTATCGCGTCAGCTGAGTGTGTCTTGGGCAGTGCCCGTGCCCGATTTTTTTCATGCGCGGTTTTCGGCGCAGCGACGTCACTATCGCTACACATTTTTCAACCGAGCGACGCGGTCGGCGCTGCACGCCGCGACGAGCACTTGGGTCGCAATGCCGCTCAATGTTGAAGCGATGCAGGCCGGTGCCCAGCATCTGATTGGCGAGCATGATTTCAGTGCCTTTCGCGCAGCCGAGTGCCAGTCACGATCGCCGATCCGCCGCGTCGATAGCCTCGTGGTGAGACGCGAGGGGCCACTCGTGTATTTCGATATCGCCGCGAATGCGTTTCTGCACCACATGGTCCGCAACATCGCCGGGCTTTTGATGGCGGTCGGGCGTGGCGATCGGGAGGCTCACGAGGTAGCCACGCTCCTGACGAGTCGCGATCGACGGCTCAATGCGCCAACCGCACCGGCGGAGGGGCTCTGTCTGCGTCGGATCGACTACCCATCGGCCTTCGCCTTGCCCGATCCGGTATAGTCGCACCCATGGCTTGGTTCGAAAAAATCGTTCCGTCACGTATCAAGACTGAGCGGCGTTCGCGCTCGGTGCCCGAAGGCTTGTGGATCAAATGCACGGCTTGTGACTCGCCGCTCTATCGCGCTGAGCTCGAGCGTAATTTGCATGTGTGTCCGAAGTGCTCGCATCACATGCGCATCGGTGCGCGGGATCGTCTGCTGCGATTCCTCGATGAAGGTACGGCCGTCGAGTTGGCGAGCAAAGTCACGCCGGAAGATCCGCTCAAGTTTCGTGATAGCAAAAAGTACAAAGATCGTCTCTCCGCAGCACAAAAAAGCACCGGCGAGAAAGATGCACTGATCGTTATGGCCGGCCAACTCGAGGCCATGCCCGTCGTCGCGTGCGCGTTCGAGTTTCAGTTTCTCGGCGGCTCGATGGGCTCGGTGGTGGGTGAGCGGTTCAGACGCGCTGCTGATCACGCACTGAAGCATCGAATACCGCTGATTTGCTTTTCGGCCAGCGGCGGCGCGCGCATGCAGGAAGCCTTGTTGTCATTGCTGCAAATGGCAAAGACCAGCGCGGCGATTGCCGAGTTGTCGGCTGCGGGGATTCCGTTCATTTCTGTTCTGACCGATCCGACGACCGGCGGCGTCTCGGCAAGTCTTGCTATGCTGGGCGATCTCAACGTTGCCGAGCCGAAGGCCCTGATCGGATTTGCGGGCCCGCGTGTTATCGAACAAACCGTGCGCGAGAAGTTGCCTGAGGGTTTTCAGCGCAGCGAGTTTCTGCTCGAGCACGGTGTGATCGACATGATCGTCGATCGTCGCGACATGCGCGTACGCCTCGCGCAAGCACTGCGTATGTTGATGCGGCAGCCTGCCCCCGAGCCCGCGCCGTCGTCCGATGCGCCTCGATGATTGGCTCGCGCATCAGCAAGCGCAACATCCCAACGCGATAGAACTCGGCCTCGACCGCGTACGCGCGGTCGCAACGCGACTTGGCATCCTGCCCTGGCGCATCCCTTCAGTGATCGTGGGCGGCACCAACGGTAAAGGATCGACCGTCGCCTATCTGACCGCGTTGGCGCGGCATTCGGGACTTCGCGTTGGCACCTATACTTCGCCGCATCTGCAGCGCTATAACGAGCGCATCGCCATCGATGGCGCGCCGATCCTCGATGAGTCATTGATCGCGCTATTCGAGCGAATCGAGGCAGCGCGTCACGGTGTGGCACTCACGTTTTTCGAATACGGTACGTTGGCCGCCTATCTCGCCTTCATCGAAGCTAAGGTGGATATCGCCATCATCGAGGTCGGTCTCGGGGGTCGATTGGATGCGACCAATATCATTGATGCCGATGTTGCTGTACTCACATCGGTTGGACTCGATCACATGGAGTGGCTCGGGCCCACTCGTGAAGAGATTGGGCGCGAAAAGGCTGGCATTTTCCGAGCTGGATCGCCGGTTGTTCTGGGCAGCCAAGATATGCCGCAGAGCGTGCACGAGGCGCTGCGCATCTTCGATTGCCAGGCGATTTGGCCACCTGAGGATTGGAGCGCTATCCCTGAAACGGCATTAAGCGGACCCGTGCAGCGTCTGAACGCGGCGGCTGCGATCTCGGCATTTGAAGCGGTGTGCACCAAGAGAGTCGAACTCGGTTTGCAGACACCGCTATCTTTCGACGCGCGTGCTCGCGCCTTGCAATCGGCGCAGCTGCGCGGTCGCTGTCAGCGCATCGAAGATCCTTTCGGGGCTGCTATCGAATGGGTACTCGATGTCGCACACAATCCCGATGCGGCGCGGGAGTTGGCAAAAGCGCTGGCCACGTTACCGCCGAGAGCGCGAGTGATCGGTGTTGTCGGCATCCTGGCCGATAAGAATGCGGATGAGATCGTGGGCGAGCTCACCGCCGTCATCGACGCATGGGTGCTCTGTGCGCTTGATGGCGCACGCGGACGAACGGCCGAGCAACTTCGCGCCGAGTTATCGCCGCCGGTGAGCGTGATCGGCATGACACCGTCGGTCGCTGAGGCCTGCGTCTTGGCGCGAGCGATCGCCGGGTCGAACGATCGCATTGTCGTCCTCGGTTCCTTCCACGTCGTTGGGCCGGCACTCGACTGGCTTGGCGTATAATTTCACCGGTGGATACAGCTCTTCGAAATCGTCTCACCGGTGCCGCGCTGCTCATATTGCTTGCGGTGATTTTGTTGCCGGAGATGTTGACCGGGGAGGGCGGTGCTCGATCGGTACCAACCGAAACCGTGGGCGGGGTCGATCAGCCGGTCCAGAGCTACGATTTCGACTTAAGCGAACAGGCTGAGGTTCCGCCGCCTGCCGTCGAAGCGCCCGCACCGACGCCGACGCCAGCCCCTTCTGTGTCGACTCCGGCATCGTCCCCGGCATCGACCGCTGCGCCTCCCTCTCCGGTTGCTGCACCAACTACGTCGCCGGCCACGCCACCGGCCGCAACGCCGGTTGCGGCGGTGACGCCGGCGTCTAAGCCCGTTGCGGCACCCGAAACGGGCTACTTCGTGCAGATCGGTGTGTTCTCGAACCCAGCGAGCGCGAATCGTCTCGCGACCGAATTGCGCAAAAAGAAGTTCGCCGTCGTCGTGACGAAAATCGACGGGGCGAAGCCGCTACATCGAGTGCGGGTGGGGCCCGAGCCCGACCGGAAGGCGGCGGAGGCGCTCGCTAAGCGCCTAGTCTTGGCGGGCCACAAGGGCAGCGTCGTTTCTGCACCTTGATCTGATGTCCCGGGGCCATCCCGATCCGGTAGAATTCGGTCACGCATTCGCGCGCCTTCCTAGGGACACGGCATGACGGCGTTGGATTACCTCATCCTCGCGATCTTTCTGATTTTCGCGGTCTGGGGAATGGTGCGCGGTCTCGTCGCCGAAGTCTTCAGCATCCTCGCTTGGGTTGCGGCTCTCTATCTCGGTTCCCACTACGGCCAAGCCGTGGCTCCATGGCTCGAATCAAGTATCGACAGTGTGACTGTGCGGCGATTGATGGCTTGCGTCGCCGTCGGCATTGCAGCCTATGCGGTCGTCTCGATTGCGGGTGTGTTTTTAAGCCGATCGATTCAGGCCTCGGTGTTCGGGCCGCTTAATCGCATGCTGGGTTTGCTCTTTGGCGCGGCACGCGGCGCGATCGTGATCGCGGTCGTCGTGCTCATCGGGTTGCAGTTCGGTTTGCAGGATGAGACGTGGTGGCAGGCCGCAAAACTGCAGCCTTCGGCGACCGTCGCCGCCGATCTGCTCGATAGTCTCGTGGATTTTGATGCGCTCATGCGCTCGCAAACATTTGTCGACCTTCCCAAGGTTCCGACCGAGGAATAACTGATGTGTGGCATTGCAGGTATCGTCGGTACGGGTCCAGTCAATCAGCGTCTCTATGACGCGCTGACCATCCTGCAGCACCGTGGTCAGGACGCCGCGGGCATTGTCACGGCGGTCGATGGTCTCGTCTCGATGCGCAAGGGCTCGGGTCTCGTGCGCGACGTGTTTAGTCAGCAAGATATGCTTGAGCTGCGTGGCAACATCGGCATTGGCCACGTGCGTTATCCGACGGCGGGAGCCGGTGGTGCATCGGAGTCGCAGCCGTTCTACGTGAATGCGCCTTACGGCATCGTGCTCGGTCACAACGGCAATCTCACGAATGCGTCCGAGTTGTCGGATGTGCTCATTCGCGAGGAGCGTCGGCACCTCAACACGACTTCTGATTCCGAAGTGTTGCTCAACGTACTCGCGTCCGAGTTGCAGCGCGTGGGTACACCGCGCGTCACCGCCGCCGATGTCTTCGCTGCGGTGACGGCGCTCTATCGACGTTGTCGCGGCGGCTATGCGGTCGTCGCGATGGTGATCGGGCACGGCATCCTGGGTTTTCGCGATCCGAATGGTATTCGTCCGCTGATCCTCGGTTCGCGCGAGACGCCAAAAGGGCTTGAGTACATGCTCGCCTCTGAGTCAGTGGCGCTCGATATGCTGGGTTTCAAGACCCTGCGTGACATCGCTCCGGGTGAAGCGGTATTCATTGACGAAGCGGGCCGTCTGAACACGCAGCAGTGTGTCGCGACCGTGGGCCACACGCCCTGCATTTTCGAGTATGTGTATTTCGCCAGACCCGACAGCATTATCGATAACGTGTCGGTGCAGCGCGCTCGCATGCGCATGGGTGACCGACTGGCCGACAAGATCCGTCGCCTTCGTCCCGATCACGACATCGACGTCGTGATCCCGATTCCCGATACGAGCCGCACTGCCGCACTGCAGCTGGCGCAAGTCTTGGGTCTGAAGTTTCGCGAAGGTTTCATCAAGAACCGCTATATCGGCCGCACGTTCATCATGCCGGGGCAGGAGCAGCGACAGAAGTCGGTGCGCTCGAAGTTGAACGCGATCGATCTCGAGTTCCGCAATAAAAACGTGCTCCTGATCGACGATTCGATTGTGCGCGGCACGACCTC
>Ga0102917_1000780_pt1 | contig 10689 bp, 10 predicted proteins | sample Colrivmet1562A02_FD_78201 | JGI IMG/M metagenome (GOLD analysis project Ga0102917, IMG submission 78201) | Estuarine microbial communities from the Columbia River estuary - metaG 1562A-02 | ecosystem: Environmental > Aquatic > Marine > Intertidal zone > Estuary | place: USA: Columbia River...
GGGAATTAGACGACGTCCGTCTGCAGAAGCTGCTGACGGTAAACCGCCCGCAATCGCTGCTGCCGCTTGTTGACCGAAGGCTTTTCGAAAGCCTGACGGGCACGCAGTTCTTTGAGAACCCCTGTTTTCTCGAATTTCTTCTTGAAACGCTTGAGGGCCTTGTCGACGGCTTCGTTGTCTTTGATGTCAATTTTGAGCATACCTAGATTATGAGGACGGCAAAGATATCAGGATTCTTTGAATAATTGCCTCGCAATTACCAATTTTTGGATTTCACTGGTTCCTTCGCCAATGGTGCAGAGCTTGGAATCGCGGTAATATTTCTCCACCGGAAAATCCTTGGTGTACCCATACCCCCCAAAAATCTGCACCGCCTCGGTCGAAGCCCGCACCGCCACTTCGGATGCATAGTATTTGGCCATAGCCGAAACCTTGGTCACCGGCTCCCCAGCGTTTTTGAGGGCCACCGCCTGCATCGTCAACAAATGGGCGGCCTCTATCTCGGTAGCCATATCGGCCAATTTGAAGGAAATACCCTGGAATTCGGCAATGGGCTTCCCGAATTGCTGACGTTCTCCGGCATAGCGGGTCGCAGCCTCCAAGGCCCCACGAGCAATCCCTAACGACAAAGCGGCAATACTGATGCGTCCCCCGTCCAAGATTTTCATCGCCTGAATAAAGCCATCGCCCACCTGACCCAAAAGATTCTCTTTGGGGACGCGGCAATCTTGAAAGATCATTTCGGTGGTCTCTGAGCAACGCATTCCTAATTTGTTTTCCTTCCTCCCCTGCAGCCATCCTTCGGTACCTCGCTCCACAACAATCGCAGAAATACCATGTGAATCCAAAAGATCACCGGTACGAACCATCACCACCGCCACCTCGGCCGAATTCCCATGAGTTATCCAGCATTTGGCGCCGTTGAGCACCCAATGATCGCCCCCATCCACCGCCGTCGTCAGCATTCGCAGGGCATCCGATCCGGTATTGGGCTCGGTGAGGCCCCAAGCCCCCAGCCATTCCCCACTCGCTAAACGTGGCAGCCAGCGTTTCTTTTGATCCTCGTTACCAAATTGCAAAATATGCCCGGTGCACAATGAATTATGGGCAGCCATGGACAAACCAATGGAGGGGTCCACCTTGGTCAGTTGAACAATGGCTTCGACATATTCCTCGTAACCCAGTCCCGCCCCACCGTAAGATTCGGGCACCAAGACCCCCAACAAACCCAATGCACCCATTTGGCCAAAGAGTTCCCTGGGGAAATGCTGACGTTCATCCCAATCCATAACGTGGGGACGGATATTGCGTTCGGCAAATTCTCGAACCGATTCGCTAATCAAACGGGTATTTTCTGAAACATTAAAATCCATGCTCAAAGGTAGAAAGAAATCCCAAGCTATCGGGCCAAATAAGGGGCCAGCCGATATCGATCCAGGGAATCCAAAGCCAGAATCTTTAACAAGTCCACCCCCCTCGTATAAGGTCCGTTTTGCCGACGATACGCCACTATTTTCTTGGCCAGATTCCAACCCACATACGGATGGTCTGCAAGGCCTTCCAAATCCATTCCATTTACATCCAAAGGCTTAACGAAACCCGTATCCAGGGTTAGGTACTTTAACACAACTTCGTAGGTGAGACTATCCATTCCGTAGACCTCCAGCAATTGTTCAGTCCTCAAAAAACCACCCAGCCGCTGACGATAATCCGCAATCCGCCGTGCTGTGGCCGCACCTACTCCCCGGAGACGTCGCAGTGCCAACGTATCGGCGCTATTCAACTCCAATTGCTGACCGGGGCGAAGTTTCACGATCTTAAGGCTATCCCCCTCCCATCCCCTGGATCTCCATTTGGCCTCCTGTTTCCTCAGGTCGTGAATGGTTGCAAGGAGCGTAGGATCTGTGCTTTCCATGGGAACAAAACGGGGCGTTAACAAGCCACGCAACCAGGGCATCACCAAGATAATTAATGAGATCCCTATCAACCCCAAAGACTCACCTCGCCCCATGGTCCACCAATCCCGCATCTTAAACCCTGGTTAACTCATGGATTCTCTGATTCTTCGGGCTGCGCAGGTGATCGAAGCACCTTGAAGAGGAAATAAAGAGTAAAGAAAGTAACCGTTCCCTGGGCTAGGAGCATGGTTAGCAAAGCAGGCGTGGTCATGGCAGTAGAATGTGAAATGGACGGATAGGGACAGCGTATTATTTGTTAGGCGTCGCTTTGGCAGTGTTCAAAACACGACGCCTGTAGGCCACATACACCGCGTAAGCGATGCCGACATACAAAGCCAATAACAAAATTCGAGCACCAACAATGTAGGGATTGCCCGGGTTCTGTATTTTGGAAACAATATCCGGTATGGAGGCCATCAAGACCGCAAAGAGAATGGCCGGCGTTATGTATTGAATCACCCATCGAAAGAAAACGGGTATACGCATATCAGCCCCTTCGTTGATTTCTTTCCAACCACGATCCATGCCAAAAACCCAGGCAAACAAAATGACCTCAAAAAAGGCAAAGACTACCAAGCTTACCGTACCGGCCCAATAATCGTATTCATCAAAAACTCCTTCGTTAAAAAAGAAAACAGTCGGTGCCCCTAGGACCAAGACTATGAGACCAAAGGCCCACGCAGATTGCCCACGTTTCCATCCAAATTCATCTCGCAAAAAGGCCATCACGGGAGTCCCCATGGCCAAAGAAGAGGTAATGCCTGCAAAGAATAGCAATCCGAACCAACATATACCGGCCACAGCCCCCATCAAGGGACCCCACTGGGTGAAGAGATAGGGCAAGGTTTTGAAGCCTAGGCCCAAGCCACCGCTTTGGGTTAATTCAACAACCCGATCAACGCCCAAATATCCAATAGCAATGGGAATCAAGATCGATGATCCCAAAACCACTTCGACAAACTCGTTCATCCATCCGGCTGACATGGCGTTGAGGGCAATGTCTTGTTTGCTGCGGACATAGGCTGCATAACATTGAATTGAACCCATGCCTACGCTCAGCGTGAAAAAGATTTGACCCGCAGCCGCCAACCACACTTTGGTATTCCAAATGCTGTCAAAATTAGGGGTCCACAGATAATTCAAACCAACCGTCCCATCCAAGATGGCCCCAAATTCCCCGGCCTTCAAGGTGATTCCTTTGTAGGCCAGGAACAAGCCAAATAGAAGGAGCAAGGGCATCCCTACTTTGGCCGCTTTTTCAACACCCCCTGAAAGTCCCCGCGATAAAATATAGGTGTTGAGAAACAGGCACAATAGCCAGAAATAAATAGCTGTACTGGAACCGCTCAACGAAATATAGGAACCAAAATAATCGGCAACTCCTTCCTGACCCATTCCGTTAAAACTGCCTTGGATGAACATCCAAACATAGTTGAGGGTCCAACTCTCCAGGTAACAATAATAGGCGGCAACGGCAATATTGGTGAAGATCCCAAAGACGCCGATATACTTCCAAATGGCCCGACCCGGATCCAATTCATGCAGGATGAAGGGGGTCGAGTGATTTCCCTTCTTGCCCCCAAATCGCCCCGTAGCCCATTCCACCCATAACAAGGGAATACCCATCAACAAGAAACAGACCAAATAAGGAATGATAAAGGCTCCACCCCCGTTCTGAATGGCTTGGACCGGAAATCGGAGAAAATTCCCTAAACCGACCGCGTTACCGGCCATGGCCAGAATTAAACCAAGGCGAGAGCCCCAGGACTCTTGATTATTGCTCATGTTGTTTGATTTTGATTTGGTCCCATTGCTCCAAAATGAGAGCGATTCCCTGTTCGAGGGTCCGGGGATGGTAGCCCAGGTCTTTGATAGCTTTGTCAATAACAAACCCGCTTTTTAAGGGGCGGGGCGCCGCCTGCCCCAATTCGGCTGTCGTAACGGGTTGTAGCAAGGAGGCATCCAAACCGCAATAACGAGCAATGCGTTGGGACATCTCCAAAACGGACATGTATTCCCCTCCACTGATGTTGTAGAGACCGGTGGCCCGCTGCAAAGCAATGCGGATGCATCCTTCGGCCAAGTCTTCGGCCAAGGTAGGTGTCCTGTATTGGTCTGCAACAATGCGTAGGTTGCGACCTTCTTCGAGAGATTTCTTGACCCACAAGACGATGTTGGAGCGACTCATGTCGGCGGCCAAGCCGTAAACAAGAACGGTCCTAACGATACAAGACGGTCCCGTATAAGCAGCGATTTCGTGTTCGGCGTCCAATTTGGCACGGCCGTAAACACTGAGCGGAGCAGGAAGCGCATCCTCCGTGTAAGGCCCGTGCTCACCATCAAAGACAAAATCCGTGGAAAGATGCACCAGGTGTATACCGTAGGGTGTACAAGCTTGGCATAGATTGCGAACAGCCAAAACATTGTGGAGATAGCAGGCATCGGGGTCCTTTTCGCAATCATCCACCTGCGTCATTGCCGCCGTGTGGATGATGGTATCCGGTCGAAAATCCCCTACAATACGGGCAACTTCCTCGGCCTTGGTGGTATCCATGCTTTGGTAAAGAAACCGACCCTCGTTCACAGCATCGGCCAAATGGCTAACTGGGAGCCGGGAAGGGCCCCTGCCGGTGGCCAGAACCCTCATCGAGGGATGCTGAGCAAGCGCGGTTACCAACTTCTGCCCCAAGAGTCCATTGGCGCCGGTGATGAGGATTTTGGTTGACATGTTTTGCTAAAGCCCACGCAAATTAGGCAAGTTCACGCCAAAATCCGCCTTTTAACGCTTATCAGCGGGTAAAACGCCGTATTCGTTTGCGATGTTGGCCCAGTCCCTTATATTTGCGACCCGGTTTAGGCCGGAGACCGTTTGACGGTCATCGGGGTGTAGCGCAGTCCGGTTAGCGTACACGTCTGGGGGGCGTGAGGTCGGAGGTTCGAATCCTCTCACCCCGACATTCATAATTGGTCATTAAAGCCTCTTTTTGCGAAGGGGCTTTTTTGGTTGTAAATTAGACCAAACCCCACCCCAAATATCAATGGATTTGCATAACACAACGGACCCCGAAGGCCGCCAAGCCAGCCCTGTCCTCGCAAACGGGGTCAAGAATTTTTTGATTGATATCGATGGAACGGTTTGCGAAGATGTGCCCAACGAGGAACCCGATCGGATGATCGATTGTGCTCATTTTCCAGATGCATTGGAGACCTGCAACCGCTGGTACGACGAAGGGCACGTGATTACCTTTTTTACGAGCCGCACCGAAGACCTTCGAAGTGTCACTGAATCCTGGCTAATCGGCAGGGGCTTCAAATACCACGGCCTGCTTATGAACAAGCCACGGGGTGGAAATTACCATTGGATTGACAACCATCTGGTAAGGGCAACCCGTTTTGAAGGACGCTTCACCGATTTGGTCAAGGCCACCAAAAGCATCGAGGTTTTTCGGGAAGACCTCAGCGATGAATCACCCGCTGGGTGCTAATGTGTTCCGGGGTCACCAGGCGAACAATGTAAGATCCGGCGGGGAGCTCACGCGCATCCCACAAACGCTGCTGGGTCCCTGCTCGGTACCGATCGTACGATTCTCGGGCCACCAGCCGACCCAAGGGGTCCAAAACCTCCAAGGTCGCAGGCCCTGCTTGGGGCAAATAAAAGGATAGGTACGTTTCCCCCGCAAAAGGGTTGGGGCTCGGGGGGTAGAGGTGCGGATGATCCGGTCAACATGTTCATATTACCCAATTCAACCGTTGTTTATAATTAAGTGAAGGCCCCAATTATGCAAATAAACCAACCTAGGCGCTCAGGCCCCATCTTTGCCCGAAAGACCTTTGTATGAGCCCCATTCATTCCCTTCGCCCCCCTTTCTTTTTTTTAGCCTTGTTTATGAGCCATAGCCTGTCCCTTGTTGCCCAGATCGCCCCTCCCGATGTACGCCCAAGGCCCCATTCCACGATAATCCACGGGGATACCTTGGTGGACCCTTACTTCTGGCTTAACCAGCGTGAAAACACAGAAGTCCTGGACTACCTGCGTGCCGAAAATCGCTACGCGGAATCCATGCTCTCCCCTACAAAACCTCTGCAGGAGCAACTTTTCAACGAAATGAAAGGACGAATCAAGGAGGACGACCGCAATGTACCCTATTTTGATCGGGGGTATTGGTACTACAGCCGGGTTGTCAAGGGCCAGGACTATGCCGTCTATTGCCGCCGGAAAGGAAGCATGGACGCCCCCGAAGAAATCATGCTGGATGCCAACGACTACGCCAAGGGGCATTCATTTTTTAGCATCGCGGGACTCAAAGTCAGCCCCGATAATCGTTACCTCCTGTTTTGTATGGACACTGTGGGAAGACGACAGTACATCCTAGGCATTCGGGATTTGAAAACCGGCAAGGATTTGGAAGACCAAGTTTTTCCTGTCAATGGATCCGCTGCGTGGGCCGCTGATAACAAAACCATCTTTTTTGGGACCTCCGATGAACAAACATTGCGCTCCGATGAAGTTTGGAAATACCGTATTGGGCAGGGTTCCGATAACAAAACATTGGTCTTCCGTGAAGAGGATGAGACCTTTAGCACCTATGTTTTTGGCGGAAAGTCCGGCGACTTTCTTTATATCCTAAGCTCCAGCACCTTGAGCTCGGAACAACGCTACCTTTCCTCGGATCGTCCGGACGATGCTTGGACGATCATCTGCCCCCGACAAAAGGACTTGCTTTACAGTGCCGAAGATTATAACAAAGAATTTTACATCCTAACTAACCACGAGGCCAAGAATTTTCGGATGGTCAAAGCGCCGCTGGGAACCGGGTCTACTTCTCGTTGGGTGGAGACTCTGGCCCATCGACCATTGGTTCGCTTGGAGGGCTTTGAATTATTCGAAGACTTCATGGTTTTGGAAGAAAGGGAAGGGGGGTTAAAACGGCTTAGGGTTCGTCGTTGGGACGGGAAGGACGATCATTACCTCCGTTTTCCAGATCCGGTTTACACCGTTTCAACCGAAATCAACAAAGATTACAAGAGTCGTGAATTGCGGTATACGTATTCCTCCCTCACGACCCCAACGCGGGTTGTTGCCTATCAGATGAACGACCGCAGCGAACGCATTCTCAAAACCCAGGAAGTGGTGGGCGGCCACGACCCATCGGCGTACCAATCCGAAAGGGTTTGGGTCAAAGCAGCCGACGGAACCGACGTACCCGTTTCATTGGTTTACAAAAAATCACTGCGCAAGGCCGGAGGCAACCCCACCCTGCTTTATGGCTATGGCAGTTATGGCATCACCATGGAGGCCTATTTTAGCATGAATCGGCTGAGTCTGTTGGACCGGGGTTGGGTTTTTGCCATCGCCCATATCCGTGGTGGTGAAGAAATGGGCCGTGGCTGGTACGAAGACGGCAAACTCCTCAAGAAAAAGAACTCGTTCACCGACTTCATCGCCTGCGGTGAGGCGATGCTGTCCCTTGGCTATTGCGAACCGGGGCAATTGTACGCGATGGGTGGAAGTGCAGGTGGTCTTTTGATGGGTGCTGTGGTGAATGAGCGACCCGATCTCTGGAAAGGGGTGATTGCCGGAGTGCCCTTTGTGGATGTGATCAATACGATGTTGGATGCTTCGATTCCATTAACCACTTCTGAATACGATGAGTGGGGCAATCCCAACGATGAAACCTATTATCGTTATATGTTATCGTATTCTCCGTACGACAATGTGCGCGCCGCTGAATACCCTAACCTATTGGTTACCACGGGTCTCCATGATTCGCAGGTCCAGTATTGGGAGCCTGCCAAATGGGTTGCCAAGTTGCGGGATGTGCATCAGGGTAACAACAAAATTTACCTGGTCACGGACATGGAGGCCGGTCACGGAGGCAAATCCGGGCGTTACAACGCCCTCAAAGATGACGCCCTCGAATTTGCCTTTTTGATTGACCTTGCCAACAAGAAACCCTAACGACGAACCGGCTTGGTCCAAACCCAACAGGTTCGGCAGAGGCCGCTTTCGAGTCGTTCTTCTTCATCATCCGGAAGCCCGGCCAAAAAATCAAGTCCGGTGATATTTTCAATGCTATCCACCGTCACCATGGTGGCTGATATATCTTCTTGGGAGGATGCGTTTTGCATTAAGCAAGCAACGACCCTGTTTTGGGCTGGATGGTAGATGATTTTATAAAATCGGGTGGGAACCCACAAGGAACCCCATCGATCGGGTTCAGGTTCAAGGACCGGTCCGGCCCAAACCATCAAACCCAGGGTATCGTTTGCTGACAAATCCGAGGCCCAGGTTCTGACCTGGTTTTCGAGGCGTTTCCAAATTCCTCGGTTAAAGCCAGGTCGCTGAGGGGAGACGTTGGCATACGAAAAACTCTCGTGCATGGTCCTTACGGACCAAGCCATATCAGCTGCAGGCACCAAATGCCCTCGATCCATCCCCGATCCTTTGTAATCTTCGTCTGAGGCGTCTTGACTCTTCAGCCGGGGTTCGTTCCAAAAACCACTGGAACGTTCAGCCCCACCACCAACCCGTTCGCGGTTCAGATTGTAGCTTACCCAAATAGGTTGTTGGAACAACGGATCAAATGCCGTTTGATAGGCGGTATAGGTGAGGGTAATGACTAGACGACTTCCATCCAGCAGAGTAGGATTTAGCGCATCAAGGTTAGAAAATTGAGGTTGGTCTAGGTTCTTAACCCGGTTTTGGGCTTGCAAGTTCCCTGCGACAAGCCCAAGTAGGAGAAGACCAACCCACCAAGGGTGGAAGGGTAACCTAAAGTTCGGACGTAGGTTGTTCACTGGATGGTTCTTCCGATGTTCCGGATTTGCGGGCATCCCAGGCCTTCTTCAAACCCAATCCGGCCCCGGCTGCCAGGAGTATGCTCAATCCTCCGTCAATGGGCACGCCGGCTCCTCCGGTACCACCGCCCACGTTGTTGGGGTCATCAGGCGGTGGCGGCTGGGCCAGGGTGACCTGGGCGCAGAGGACCAAAGCCAGGATGGCTGCGTTGAGGCCGAAACGATGGAAGATTTTGTTTTGAAAGCAACGAATCATTACAAAAGATTTACGGTGTTGGTTTGTTGAAGATTGGTAGGTGACCTAGCGACGCAAACGGAAATGGTAGCTTCCCTGGGGGCTCTGGACGCTGAGCAAGTAGTAGTGGCCTTCCTGCAGGAAGGTCGGGCAGGTCAAGACCTGGTCGGAATCGTTCAGGGTTTCATGGCCCAGGACCCTTCCGCTTAGGTCCATCCACAGGAGGGTGGCCGGTCCCTGACGCAAACCACGCAGGTTCAGGCGACCGTTGGATAGGTGGGCGGTGACTTTTTCAACCGACTCCAAAGCTTGGACCGCCGTCCCCTGGGCCGCAAAAACCAAATGAAAGCGATCCACCGCATCCCCGGCCTGGGCCGTGAAGGGTTGGGCTTGCCCGGTGACTATCGGTGTGAGCGTGCCCAGGCGGGTGTCCTCCAACCAGGCTTGATGGCCGGTCGTCAGCCCGCTCAGGTCCAAGGTCCAGGTATAGGCCGCCCCGGCTTGGGTATGGGTCAGGTGCAGGGGGATGCGGGTCTGCGCGTTCAGGGCCAATTCTGGCAAGGATTGGATGGAATAGGTCTGGCCTTGGGGATCCTTGGTGTACAGGTCTTGACTAGCGGAGACCCCGTCGCTGACGTAACGGGCCTCCAGGTTGGCATCGTAGGCGATGCTGGCCTGGGGCAGGAAACAAAGAACGGTTTCCAAACCAAAGCCGGAAGCCTGATGGGTTACGCGGGCTCTGGCCACATCGGCGGTCTGTTGTTGGCGAACATAGTTGGCCGGTTGATCAACGCGAGCGCTGCTTGGATAGGCCAGGGAAGCCGATGAGGCACCGCTGCTGGCCTGCACCATAAAGCCCTGCATCGGGGCCATGTAGCGAGAACCCCCGTTGGCGGTTACTTGGGTAGATTGAACATAGGTTCCCCAGGTTCCGGCAGCCAGGCTGCTTCCGGCCGAGAGGGTGGCGGTGCTTTTGTCCCAGCGGTAGATGGTGCCTTCGATGTTGGTCTTGGTGACTTCGTGCCAGTCCATCACCGAGGGGAAGGGATTGGCCGCGTAGTTCCAGCGGTTGGTCGCTGTTCCCATGGCCACGGCCGGTACCGCGTCCAGTTGAAGCTCTCCGCTGAAAGCCAGGGTATTGGTGGCCCCGCTGGTCCAGACCCCGTAGCCTATGGCCTGTGGCCAGGTCGTGGTGCGATCGCTGACGGCGGTATAGCTGTTGCTAGCATTGTTATAGCCAATCACGGTATTGCTCGTCGAGGGGAGGTTGATGACCGTGTTAAGAACTGGGTTCGAGCGCAGTGGGTGCCCCACAAAGCGGAAGCCTTTGTGATTGGCGCTGCTCCACGGCAGGAATCGCTGCACCGTAACATTCCCCGTTAAATCGCTGTTGGTTCCGCCGATCACCACCGCCGTACCGTTGGTATCCGAGGCCAGCGTCAAGCTATCCCCTGTGGCAAAGACCCCGTTCAGGGTCAATTTGCCGGTGGAGGAAATCGTGCGCTCCACGCCCAATGTCACCCCTCCGCTGCCTATGGTCACGTTCAAAGGCCCGTTGCTATTGGGCCACTCGGCCCCGACGGTTCGGTTGCTGGAACCGTACACCAAAGCGCCCGACGCCCCGTAGGCGATGGTCCCGTTGTTGGTAATGGTTCCACCGCTCACTGTCAGCGTCCCGTTGATGGTCAGGGTGGCCCC
>Ga0102917_1000787_pt1 | contig 10629 bp, 10 predicted proteins | sample Colrivmet1562A02_FD_78201 | JGI IMG/M metagenome (GOLD analysis project Ga0102917, IMG submission 78201) | Estuarine microbial communities from the Columbia River estuary - metaG 1562A-02 | ecosystem: Environmental > Aquatic > Marine > Intertidal zone > Estuary | place: USA: Columbia River...
AAAGCTGCTAAGAAAGTAGCAAAGAAGCCGGTAAAAAAAGCTGCTAAGAAAGTAGCAAAGAAGAAATCAGCACGCAAGCCCTCCGCTGCCTTCATGAAGCCCCTGACTCCTAGCGCCAACCTGGCCGCTGTAGTTGGAGCTAAGGCGATGCCCCGCACCGAAGTGGTGAAAAAGATCTGGGTGTACATCAAGGCGAACAAACTGCAGGACAAAGCCAACAAGCGCATGATCAATGCGGATGCAAAACTCAAAGCCGTATTCGGTGGAAAGAGTCAAGTATCCATGTTCGACATGGCCAAGCACCTGGCGAAGAACCTGAGCTAAGATTCCCTTGCTCAACGAATAGAGGCACCTTTTAGGTGCCTTTTTCGTTTCTACAGATCGGGGAAACGCTCGTTGATCAACTTGATCAACGACAGGGAATTCTTTAATTGGAGCTTCTTCAAGATCTTGGCACGGTGCGTATCGACCGTCCGCGGCGATAGGAATAATTTTTCTGCAATCTCATCTGTGGTACACCCTTCTTTGAGCAGCTTGATGATGTCGATCTCCCGATCAGTCAATGAATTCAAGCGAGCCGATTCATCGTCCTCCAGCAAAACGTTCTGCGTGATGCGATTCTTGATTTCGGCACAGATATAGGTTTTCCCTTCCATGACCTCGTAGATTGCCTTATACATTTCGTCTTTCGTGGAGTTCTTGGTCACATACCCCATGGCGCCATTGGAGATCATACGCTTGGCAAAAGAAGGTTGATTGTGCATCGATACACCAATGGTGCGTGAATTCGGTGATCTCTCCCGAATGATCTTGACTGCATCCAATCCGGAGATGGGCATGATGTTGATATCGAGAATCACGATCTGCGGTTGCAATTCGGCCACCTCCTCGATCAACGATTGCGTATTGTCATAGACCTTGATCACCTGAAAGGAGGGATCCAAATTGATGAGCGTGGCCCAGGTTTCTGCAATGAGCACATGATCATCGGCGATCACGATCTTGATTTTATCCAACATGATTAATGAATTGGAAATTGAATGAGTGTTTTCGTTCCTTTTCCGAGAGAAGATTGAATGTCAATGTGTCCTTTATAAAAAGCGATCCGCGAACGCATGCTGTCGAGCCCTACGCCTTTTTGGATTTTGGTAATATCAAATCCTTTGCCATCATCGGCGTATTCCAAGAAGAAATGATTGTCTTTGAAATAAAGATGGATGGAGATTGTATCGGCGGCGGCGTACTTGAATGTGTTGTTCAATAATTCTTGCAGTACGCGGAAGACAACGATCTTCTTATCCAGCGTCAATTGCTCGTCATCGTATTGTGGATAAACCCGCAACTTGAAAATGGGTTTGGTCAGGATGCCATAACTGTTCACTAACTCCACCACCGAATCGCGCAAGCCCAAATCGCGAATGGCAGGAGGCGCTAAGGTGCGGGACAGTGTACGAACTTGTTCCAAGGTCTGCTTGACCGTTTTCTCCAACTGATGGATGTCGGTCGGATCGTATACGGCCTTCGCTTTGATCATATTTAGGAAGAGTGACATATACGCCAACATTTGTCCAACCCCATCGTGTAGGTCGCGTCCGATCTGGGACCGCTGCTCCTCCTCCGCTTGTAGTTTAGCCTCCAGGATGTATTTTTCCTGACTGATGCGCTCTTCCAACAACTCCTGCTCCATCAAGCGTATCCGCGTCACATCCCAGTGAATACCTACCGATCCCTTAACCTTACCCTCAATATCAAAAATGGGCGCCCCGCTGATGATCACCGTGGCCGACTCGCCCGTCTTCCGCATCAGGTCGATCTCATAAACAGATTCTTTTCCTTTTTTTCGGATGCGTTCTTGTTTTTGGATGGTCTTCTTAGCCCCTACGGCATTGGGACGCAACAAAAGACGCGATGCCACTTCCCCCTTCAGTTCGTCCAGTGAATAACCAGTAATCCGTTCAAAGGCCGGGTTCGCATATAAAATGCGCTCATCCACGTCTACTTCCATGACCCCTAAGTCCATGTTCTCAAACAAGGTCCGGTATTTCTCCTCACTGGCCTTCAGGGTCTGCAAGGCCAATTGTTGCTGATGAATATCACGGATGTGGAACAGCAGGTTCTGGGACTTGTCGATACCCGATTGAATTTCCCGAACAGCCGTCTCTACCCACAACAGATCTCCATTGCTCTTGACCAAGCGAAAAGTCAAGTTCTTAATGTCTCCTCCCTGCAAATTTTGCTTGCTCAGTTGGGGCTTCAACATACGCCGACACTCCTCGCAGAAATAGTCGTAGAGATTGGCACCCGCTAATTCTTCCGCCTGATAATCCAACAAGCGCTTTACACCCGGGGAGATGTACGAGATCTTACCCTTCCAATCCGTGATCACCGTTACATCACCTGAATTCAAGGCGATCAACTCGAACTGTTGCTTGTCCGCCTCCAGTTCTTTTTGATATTGATGCTCTTTGGTCAGATCAAAATAAGCCCCGATGTAACCCATGAATTGACCACTCTCCAAGAAACGAGGTACGGCAACCTCCTGGATGTAATGATATTGCTCGTCTTTGGCTTTGATCAGAAACTCGCTGTTGATCACCTCCCGATTTTTGATGCGAGTAGCCCAGTCTTTTATTGCCTGATTCCGATAATCGGGATGGATGAGCGGCTCAAACTCAGCCTGACTCTTTATGTCCTCCAAGGGAAATCCGAAGAATTCCTTGGTCTTATCGTTTGAGTAATTCACCACATCGTTCTGGTCGGATACCCAAATCATCACCGGCAAGGCGTCTGTGATGCGCTTGAATCTTTTTTCACTCTCCAAGATATACTCCCGGTAGAATTCGGCGCCACTCACGTCGGCAATGCGACCAGTAAGAACCTCATCATTCAGGAATGGATCGAATTTTTTCTTTACTTCTTCTTCGAGCCAGAGTTGCTTGTGCGTAACCGCATTCTCCACCTGATACTTGAATGTAGCCTGGCCACTAAAATCCAATTGATCCATGGCTTTCCGGTAGGCATCGATCGTTGCCGGTAAAATGTACCGCTGGCGCTCGCGCAACGGATCCTTAAAATTAGTCGGATTGAATCCGAAGTATAAGGGCCATCGGGAAGTAAAGAAACTCTTCTCGGGGTGATTCTTATAAATGATATAATAAACCGCATCGGTCGACTCCAGGAAGTTGTTCAACCGATAAAAGTTGTCGTATGCTTTCTCTTGCAGATGTTTTTGATCCGTTACATCCAGAAAATAGAGATTGTAATCTCCGCCGAACAGCTGCTTATACGTGATCGAAAAAATCTGACTTTCCGACTTGACCTCGATATTTCCCACAGCTTTTTTGGCAATGGAAGCGAAGGCTTCCAAAAAATCAGCTATGAGATAGGCTGCTCCCTGGTATTCGATCATTCGAATCGTAAGCGCCGGTGGATTTTGGTAAACGACTCGCCCGGTAGATTGGATCCGAAAAACAGGATTGGGATTCTCCAGTGGAAATTGCGCCAGCATTTCTTTCTCTTGCGTGCGCAGCTCCACCTGACGTTCTAGCTCTTGATTCAGTTGAACCATCCGGCGATGAGCCTGGGCATAGTCCTCTTGAGAAGCGGTAATGGATTGCTCCATGATCTTCTTCTCCCGGTCAAAATCAAAAAAATTGCGGCTGATCTCGGAGCATATCTCGTCCATTACGTCCGGGATCGGGCGGCCCTCCCGTTGCCATTTTTCCAACAAACGTTTGAGGCGAGGGTGTTGCATCACTAGTTCTCTTCGAAAATAGTCAATACCACGGTTTGATTGTGCAGGTCACAAGTCAAGCCTTGATGATTCATGGGAGAAAATTCTCCGTACGAATAAAAACCGATCATGGGCGTATTGGGAGCGAGACCCGATAAGATGGATTCGATCTCCTCATCGGCCCGGTGGCCCAGTACCAGTCGGCGGCCTACACAATTCATGGCCAACGCAAAATCGGGTTTCTTGAAGTGTTTCGTAGACGCTTCTTTGCTCGCTTCACCAGCCGCGTCGACCAACTCTTGCAGGCCTGCACGCATCAAGCGGACGCGGGCTCCTGTTGGAACATCTCCTGCAAAAACCATTGACTTATTTGCCTCATCGATGGATAGGATGGTGCGAACCAACGGCGGATCCGTTGGATTTTCCTGTAACAAGGCCAAAGGAAACAACAGGGCCGATCCCGGTAATTCATCGGCAAAAGAACCCAGATATCGTTTATAGAGATCCAATGCCGGCTCCCCATCGATCTCATACAACACGTTGTTGGTAGAAGCAGTAATGGTGCGGTCCGGACCCAGATACAACCAACCACCGCGTGAACCATATCCCACTTGTAAACGATCGCCATAAAAACCGACTAGGATGACATTTCCCTCTCCGATCTGATCATTCAATCCGGTCACGGTGGTTTGAAAACGATCGCCATCACCGGCCATGCCACCCGTCACCAACACGCCTTTGGGTAACCCTTGATTGATACCATGTATTAGCTGAGAGCCATTTACCCGACTTCCGTCCGACAAAAGATAAACGTATTTCAGTCCATCAACCGGCAATTCAGCCGCCAGATTCTTTCCCAAATCGAACGAGTCAGCAAATTCGGCGACGTTTCGGCATACAGTCTTTATCGGTGTATGATCGAACTGCATTGCCACGCCTACGATTGAGTTCAGCATATTGCGATCTTGGAAAATCTCACCGGCCGTTGAACCGATCACCAGCTGGGCTTGAGGAAATTGTTGACGGACAGGCTCCAACACCGAAGCGTTTGATAACAAGATCCGATCGGCAAACAAAAGGACCAACTGATAGGCGTCAGCCGGCTGATCGATCCGATCGAAGCCCTGCCATTGGCCATCCTGAAAATGAAAGGTAGTAGTGGTCATTTTGAAGAAGAATTGAGGCGAAAAATGAATCAATGATTCAACGATTTCGACGGAGAATTCTTCAAAACTAACCCCTCAAACAGGGTATAAAATAAATGGAATCAATCCTTTAGATATCTAAAGGGTTTTTCAGTCAAACTACGCGACAACAATACGTGTTATTACTTACTTTTAGATGAAAATAGTCGCGCCCGCAGTCCCTCCAGAACGAGTTTACCCAGCGGACCCCAAATCAGGTCTTTCGTTTCTCCCGAGGTAAAGGCGCGAATCTTGTCCAGCATCTCGCCACCCTGCTCCGCGGATGTACGCAAGGAATGCCAATTCTCCCGGAGGCGCTTCTCCGTTTCAAGCCGCTTTACTTTCAACTGCAGCTGATAGCCTTCAAAATCTTCCCAAGGTTTAGGCGTGGTCATCTTTTTTCTCTTCATCGAATAGTACGCGCAACAGTGCTTTTCGAATGGGGCGACGAATCCAATACTCGCGCTTGTACCAGATCCAAAGCGTAGCCAATAAAACCAACCCAGCCACGATCAAGAAGCCCAGCGACCGACTGCCCAGCCAATCGCCCAGAAACAAAGCACCGGCCACGGCAATCAACACAAAAAAGAGGAAGAAAACAGCGGCCGTCAGGAATACCGAAACCGTCAGCGACAACAAACGCGATGATTTGTCGGCCGCCGCCAATTTCATTTCATCAAGACGGGTTTGCACGTACTGCTTCCCGTCCTCAATCAACGATTCTATTTTTCGAATCTCATCCAGCATGTATGGAAGATACAATTTTAATCACCCACCTCCCCATCGACCCGCTCCGACATCTTCGACAAAATATCTTGTCCCTTCTTCACGCCTTGGTCAAAACGCTGCCGCCATTTCTTACGCTGCCGTCCCCAATTCTCCCGAGTTTCCGAACCCTTCGCAGGCGCATACAACACGCCGAGTATACCCCCGACGACGAACCCCACACCCAAGGCAACCGCCACTTTAGTCGATGTTTTCATGATTATTTATTTGAAACAACAAGATCGAGGAGCCAACCCAACAAAGAAATGATGCACGACATCCAAAATCCTGCAAACAGTCAGCACGAGCACCTAACGAACGAATTCAGTATTTTGGATGGAATTTCACACCATGCACAATACGATCGATCAAAATCGCATCCGACAGATCATTTTCATCCTACTGATCGCCGGCCTGGGAACCCTGCTCTTCATTGAGCTCTATAGTTTTTTGCCCGCCGCCCTCGGTGCCGCCACCCTATACATCCTGCTCAGAAAAAGCATGTTCTATCTCGCCGAAAAACGCAAATGGCGAAAAGGGGCCGCCGCCCTTGTGCTCATGTTGATCTCCTTGATCCTGATCTTACTGCCGCTGTGGATGCTGGTTGATATGCTCTACGACAAGGTGACCTACGCCGTGCAACACGCCAATGAATGGATCGACGCATTGCACCGCACCGTGGCCGATTTTGAGACCCGCTACAACGTCGAATTACTCAGTGACGCCAACATCGCCCGAATCGGAAATACAGTGAGCACGGCCATCCCACAGATTTTGGGTGCCACATTCAACGGACTCACCGCGATCTTCTTTATGTACTTCATTCTTTATTTCATGTTCGTAGGCGGCCGACAAATGGAAAAATTGCTCTTCGACTATATCCCCCTGCAAGACAAGAACGTGGAACGACTGGAAAAAGAGATTCACCTGATGGTGGTGTCCAATGCTGTTGGCATTCCGGTAGTCGCCATCGCACAAGGGATCGTCGGATTATTTGGTTATTGGCTGATCGGCGTACCCGAACCCTTCTTCTGGTTCGGCGTTACCTGCATTGCCGGCATGGTACCCGTGGTTGGTGCGGCACTGGCCTATATACCCCTCACCATTCTTTTCCTGGCCAACGGACAGATCGGGCAGGGAGTTGCAATGGCCATCTTTGGATTTGGGATCATCGGAACAGTCGACAATGTGTTGCGCTTCTCCTTGCTCCGAAAGATCGGCGATGTACATCCACTGACTACCGTATTTGGCGTAATCATTGGACTCAATCTATTTGGATTCATCGGATTGATCTTTGGTCCACTATTGATCTCGTTGTTCAATCTTTTATTACGCATTTACTCCAGCGAATTCATCCCGCGCCAACGAGGATCCAGCGCGGAAACCCATTCCTAATCCAGGTAGTTTTCGGTATACGCAAACCTTTCACGCGTACTTCTACGAAATCAAGCAAGTGCTCCAGTAGGAAATACCCTCGATTTATCAAGAAATCGGTTGGAACATTCGTGCCCATGCATACATGCGGGCTAGGTTTGTATTGTCGATCGAAAGAAAGACATCCTATCAAAAACCAACCATCCAATATCCAAACTGAATTACCACCCATGAACGTCTGATTCAAAAGATTCCATCCGAGATCCCGCACGGATTGATAGTAGACAAAAGACAAAACGTCTGATTGGACACATAAGGATGGATGAAACAAAAAGCCCGATATTTCTATATCGGGCTTTTTGTTTTAACTCATATTGGCCGTTTCCAATATATTTGTTTGCACACTTTTAAATCAGATTCATGAAAAATATTTCCTTTTTTAATACCACCAGGCATAAATGTGTTATTCTTGGACTACTAACTTATCTCATATCCCACAATCCAATATGGAGTCAATGTCCTACGCCTGTTAACAATAATTTTAGAAATAATGGTACGGGGGGGTCGTGCTTATCCGGCATTACAATTCCGGCAGGAAAACAACATACGGGAAGATTTACTTTTCAAAATGGTACGGGGCCTGCTAATAATCAATATTTGGATAAAGTATTATTGAATGGACAGCTATATCAAGAGGATCAAACCTTGTACAATAATTTAGGTACGATCTGGTTTGGGGGTTACAATGCTTCATCAAAAGATCTTTGTTTTTATGGAATTTCTAATAATAACAATGCAGTTCCTGCCGGTCGATGGACCTTATTTTTTAGAGACGTAATTACAGGGGGTCTTACCACTTGTATATACACAATTGACAACACAGGAAACAGCTCGTCGTTTTCAGCCGGCACCATCAGTGGCGATCAAACCATTTGTACGGGCTCCGCAGCTTCAACCATAACCAGTAGCAGCAATGCAACCTCTTGCGCAAGCCCCCCTACCTACCAATGGCGACAGTCTACTACTTCTAGCACTAATGGCTATACCGATATTGTAGGTGCTACCGGCATCACATATTCGCCGGGTACACTAACTCAAACCACCTACTTTCTGCGAGTTGCAACTTGTGCCGCCAGCTCCGTTTCGTCAAGCACCGATCCAATTGCTGTGAGTGTTATTAGTTTGAGTGGTACACAAAATGTGGCTCAGAACGGAAACACATCCTTTTCTAGTACTATAACTGGAGGAGTATGGGCTAGCGACAATACCTCAATTGCTACCGTAAATTCAAGCACCGGTAGTATTACGGCTGGCAATACTGTAGGAACATGCAGCATTACTTATACAATCAACGGTGTTACTTGCTCCAGATCCTTATTTGTAAGCAATACCCTCCCCGTCACCTGGTCTTCATTCACCGGAAAGGCTGTGAACAAACAAGTGATTTTGAATTGGAGTACGGCCTCGGAAACCAACAGTCGTGATTTCCTGGTGATGCACAGCACGAACGGCGTACAATGGAAAGAGATTGGAACCGCACAAGCTGCAGGCAATAGCCAAAACATCCGCAACTATCAATTTACACACATCACACCTGTAGAAGGAAATAATGCTTACCAACTTTTTCAACGTGATCTGGATGGTCGAACAGAACGTAGCCGCATAGTCAATGTGGTTCTAGGAAAAGGACAATCCGGGTTGTTCGTATACCCCAATCCCGTTGAAAACAATCGGATCTATATACAACTCACATCCGCCTCTACGATCTTAATTTACAACAGCATTGGTGCAGAAGTCTATCGTCAACCTCTTCCCATTGGCACGCATACCATCATCCTACCAAAGTTGGCAGCCGGCCTATACCGCGTCCGAGCCGGAATGGAAACAAGGCCACTGCTGATACAATAATCGATCAGACAACCACTCTCAAAACCCCACGACCCGTGGGGCTTTTTATTTCCATGAACCAGCCTTTCCCTGCACCGCATCCAAATACTATCTTTATTCCATGAGCCGACTGTACCGGAGTGATGCGCTGAATTTTATTTCCAAACTGACGGTTCGCCGCGTTGCAAACGCGCTTCAACTCTGGTCCAGCTACCAACTAAGTCGCCTGATCCGACGACCCATTCATTGGGGCAATCCATTTTCCATTTCCATTGAACCCACCACCTCCTGCAACCTGCGTTGCCCGGAATGTCCGAGCGGACTGCGCGCCTTCACCCGTCCCACCGGCATGCTCCACACCGATTTCTTTCGCAACACCATCGATCAACTCCACCGCGATCTCACCTACCTGGTCTTCTATTTTCAAGGAGAACCCTATCTCAATCCCGACTTCCTCCAGATGGTAAAGTATGCCGCCGATAAAAACATCTACACCGCTACCTCCACCAATGCCCATTACTTGAACGACGAAAATGCCAAGCGCACCATCGAAAGCGGCCTCGACCGGCTGATCATCTCCATCGACGGCACCACTCAAGACGTCTATCAACAATACCGAGTGGGCGGAAAACTAGATAAAGTATTGGAAGGAACGCGGAACATCGTACGCTGGAAAAAAGAATTGAAAAGCAAAACGCCTTTCATCATCTTTCAATTTTTGGTGGTGAAACCCAATGAACACCAAATTGAGGAAGTACAGGAGTTGGGTAAGTCCATGGGGGTAGATGCCGTCTGGCTGAAAACCGCCCAGATTTACGATTACGAAAATGACCCGAACGGACTGATCCCTTCGCTGGATCGGTTCAGCCGATACAAAAGGACAGCCGCCGGAACCCGATTCAAAGGAAACATCACGAACAGCTGCTGGCGACTTTGGCAAGACCCGGTAATTACCTGGGACGGACTGGTGGCCCCCTGCTGTTTTGACAAAGACGCCACCCACCAACTCGGCGACCTGAAAGCACAATCCTTCGCCGAAATCTGGCGATCGCCCACCTACCGCACATTCCGGAAAAAACTCTGGTCGGGACGAAAACAGATCGACATCTGCTCCAATTGCTCCGAAGGCACCAAGGTCTGGGGATAGAATGTTTTTTGGCTATTCAATGTTGCAACATCATATTTGCAAGGCGAACAAGGCATCGAATGAGCTTAGAACAAGACATCCAGCAGAAAAAATTCCGCAACGAACACCAGAAAGTGGTCGTCAATCTGTTGTATACGGTTGGCTGGATGAAAGACCGTACCCGTTCCATCTTTGAATCGGAAGACATCACCGCCCAGCAATTCAACATCCTTCGCATCCTCCGAGGCAGTCATCCTCAACCACTATCCACACAAGCGATTCGCGAACGGATGTTGGAAAAAATGAGCGACACAAGCCGCATCGTCGACCGACTCGTTGTGAAAGGTTTGGTAAAAAAGGTTGTCTGCAAGACCGACCGTCGTCTCGTCGATGTACAGATCACCGACAAAGGGAAAAAACTCCTGGAGCGCGTGGACCAACGGGAAGACGAAATGGATGAAGTGATCAACGGACTGAATGAAAAAGAAGCCGCGTTGCTGAATAGCTTGCTTGATAAGATCCGTCAAGGAGGAGAATGACCTAATTTTGGGGCATGAAAT
>Ga0102917_1000798_pt1 | contig 10554 bp, 4 predicted proteins | sample Colrivmet1562A02_FD_78201 | JGI IMG/M metagenome (GOLD analysis project Ga0102917, IMG submission 78201) | Estuarine microbial communities from the Columbia River estuary - metaG 1562A-02 | ecosystem: Environmental > Aquatic > Marine > Intertidal zone > Estuary | place: USA: Columbia River...
GGTGTTGTCGAACTGGCTGCCCACGCCGATGACGTCGAACAAACCGGTAGGAGCTGCAGAGCCGTAAACGTTTACGTCCGCATCCACCCGCATCAAGAAGGTCTGGGTTCCGTTGGTGATGTCCACGTTGAAGCCACTGCCGGCGTTGGTCCACTGCGCGGCGTTCACCAAGGTCATGTTGTTCAGACGAACCAAGATGGACTCGGTAGTTTCGGCCAAGCTGGTAACAACCACGGGAGTAGGCAGGGTTTGGCCCGTTGCCAACAAGATGATGGAGTCGGGGATGATTTCGGTCAGACCGTTGAATTGGTCGATGGTGCCGCGGATTTCCAATTGGTGTCCGGGAGTAGGTGTGGTGTAGTTGAGTTTGTCTGCCGTACGGAATACGTTGATGCCGCCGGTGGCGTCTTGGAGGTAGAACGAGTAGCCGGTGTTGCCGTCAAAGTCGGGGGTAGTGACGATGCCGCGAACAACATGCACTTGGCCGTCGCGCAGGGAAACGCCCGTCGTGGGGTTGACTTCAGCCGCTACGTTCAAGGGCGTCAGTACGCCCAAGGTGCCCATAGGAACTAAGTCAGCCCGCTTGCTGGGCAACAACTGGTAGCCCGCGTCAAAGGGGGAGGTGGCGTCGAATTGCGTGATGGTGGCGTACACGCCAAACATACCGGTTGGGGCGGGAGAACCGTCGATGTCGGTGTCGTTGTCGATGCGCAGGACGATCGTCTGGGTGCCGCGGGTCAGGTTGACGTTGGCGCTGGAACCGGTAGCTGGCCACGCGGAGGTGGTGGGAAGCAGCAAGGAGTCCATAAAGACGTAGCGGCTTTCAAAGGGCTCCGTCAAGGAGGTGATGCGCGCTGCGCTGCCAAAATTGCGGTTGGTTTGGATGACGCGAATGGAGTCGGGGATGATTTCGGTGAGGCCGTTGAACTGGTCCACGATGCCGTAGACTTTCAAAGAGTCGCCCACGGCGGGGGCCGTGTAGTTGGTCAAATCCGCAGCGCGGAAGATGTTCATGCCGGCGGTGCCGTCTTCGATGTAGAAGGAGTATCCGGTGTTGCCGTCAAAATCCAAGCTGTGCACGGTTCCGGTAACGTAGACCGTGTCCCCGTCCTTGGTAGCCACGCCGTTGGCGTCGTTGGCGCGCAAAACGGACAAGTTGGTGCGCACGGGGCCGGTGGGAGGAGGGGTGGAGCTGCACGCGCTGCTGGTGTGTGCGCCCAAGTAGGTGATGGTGTTAACGGGGTAGACGTCCCATTCGGTAGCGCCAATGACCCAGTTGCGTTGGCCTTTGTTGACCGTCGCTTTGCGCACAAGGGTGTAATCCAAGGTGGAGCCGGTGCCCACGGTCCAGTTGGTTCCGGGGTCAAAGCCCACTTTGCCAATGATGTCTAACGTGTCGGTGTTTTTGAAAAGCACCACGGCGTCGTCTCCGTTGTAAAAGGTGATGGTGCTGGTGGTGTCTGCAACGCTCAAAATGCCCGCTAACGCTTGGCTGTTGGCGATGGTGTACACACCTCCCGCAGGAATGGTGACGTTGGCTGGAAAGGTAAAGGTATTTGAAACGGTCAATAGACCGTTGTTGTAGCCCTTCAAGGAGTAACCCGCCATGTTCAACGGCGTGGAACGCGGATTGTAGATTTCCAAGGCCTTGTTGTTGCTAGATCCCTCCAAGTATTCGGAGATAAACGGCTCGGTACACGGCTGGGCAGCGGCTGGCTGCACCACAATGGTGCCGTCCATGCCCGCATGCGGGTCGCAGTGGTAGCTGTAGGTGCCGGGGATCGTGAAGGTGAAGCTGTACGTCCAGTTGCCACCCGCTACCGCGCCGCTGCTGAAGCTGGCCGGATTGTTGGGAAAAGTACCTTGCGTGCCGTTGACGTTGTGCGCGCCGCTCACTTGGGTCCAAATGACTTGGTCGCCCACTTGGATGGTTAATGTGCTGGGCTGGAAGAAGTTGCTGTTGACAGACACGTTGTGCACGGTGGCCTGCAGGGAAACCAATCCGCCTACGAAGGCGAGTGCGGTTGCCACTAAGGAGTAGAAGCGATTTTTCATAATACAAAGGTACGGGTTGCGGTGTTAAAGGGGTGTTAATGTGTTTTCAAACGTTTGCAGGCGTTTGTGCCCTGGGGTCAGTCAAAGTCCAGGGTTAATTTGTAGCGAACGATGCGTCCATTGCCGGCATCCGCAACGTAGAGGATCTTCTTGTAGTACGCTGCTGCGCGGGGTTCGTTAAACTGCCCAACACCGGATCCGGTGCCGCCAAAGGAGGTGACGGCGTACCGCCGCTCGCCGCTGGCGGGCGGCGGTGGGACCCCTTCCAGCCCGTTGGAAGTGAACTGGTAAATGCTGTCTTTTTCCGAATCCACCACCCACAGGTACCGGGTGTTGTCTCCGGCCATGCACAGGCCCATGGGTTTCCCAAAACGCTGCGGCTTTTGCAGGTAGTTGTTGGCCAGGGAGGGGTCCGGCTGAAACGTCTGCGGACGGAATTCTGCGCCAAAGTCCGATTCTTCAAACGTGACTCCTTGGATTTGAATGGCTTGGGTTTCAGACAACGAGGTGACCAAGAAGTCATCGCCGGCGTTGGCCGTGATTTGTGGCGGTTGGCAGTAGGTCACCAGGCCAAAGGGCTTTTTGAAGTAATTGTTGAACAAGCCGCTGGAGGTATTGACGGAAACGGAGGTCAGCCATTCGTCCGACGAAGAAAATTGCAAGACGGCGTCGTCCGGGCCTTGGTTGGCGTTGTTGGCGCTGGGACCTGTTCGGGTCACGTAGTAGCGGTTGTTTTTGGCCGGCTGGTTGCTGCCCAATACCCCAATGGATTCAAAGCGCACTTGGGCGTCTCCTAGCGAGAAGGTGTTTTTGAAGTAGAACGGATGGACGGTTTTGTGCACAATTTGGCCGTATTCCAAGCCGTAGTTGGTTCCTTGGATCATCCGAATGCGGTAAAGACAGGCCAGGTCGTAGGTAACGCCGTTGATGGCGGTGTCGTGCGTGCCCAAAGCCAAGAGGTCAAACCGTCGGTCTTGGCGAACGGCGTGCACGCCGGGAACGGTCAGTCGGCCCAATTCGCGGCCGGCCTCGTCCAAGCAAATGATTTCTTCGGTGGCCTCGTCCACCACGTAGAGCAATTCGTCAAAGCCCACGCAGAGGTCCACAGGCCGAACGAATCCCTTCCATTCGGGCTGGATAGGAACGTAGGCAATTTCGCGGATGGTGTAGTCTGGGATGTCAATAAAGTCTATGTCCGTGCGGGTGCCGAAGTAACCTTCGCATCCGGTGAGGAAGAGCAGTGCCGCAGCACCCAGGGAAACAAGTAGGGAGCGTTGCATGGTTCAGTTTTGAAGCGTTAGGGGCAAGCGAAGGCCCACTACGGAAGCCATTCCGGTGAAGGCGGTGGGGGTGGCGGCGTAGTCCAACCAGATGGGTTGGCGTCCCAGGCGCGCTTTGGCGCTGAGGCCCAGAGCGGGCCACGTGCGTCCGGCTACTTGCAGAGCCACGCCGGTGCGCACCACCAGGCGGTCGTTGGCGGTGTATTCCAAGCCAATGCGGTAGTTCTCCGCGTTGTCGTTGGGGTGGTTGAGTTGAATGCCCACACGCAGGTTTTGCTTGCCGCGTTCCCAAGCGATGCCGTTGACGCCCATGCAAAATTCCGTGGGAAAGGTGTTTTTGTTGAGCGCGGTCACCGGGGTGCGGTTGAACAGGCTGGCCAGGAAGTCGCCTTGCAAGGCAGAAGAACCGCCAAAATTGCGCAGGGCCACCGCGAATTGCAGCCCGCGAACGTCCGTGCGGTAAAGGAATCCCAGGTCTACGCCGGCGGTGGTGTTGCGGTAATCCCCCACCACTTCGTGTATTCCTTTGATCACCAGGCCCATACTGAATTGTTCGCTCAGCCGGCGCGCTAGGCCCACGCCCAAGCTGGCGTGCGTGCCGTACAGCAACCGTCCGGTTCCTTCCGGTTGAAATTCGGTGCGCTCTTCAAAGGCTCCGGTCTGCAACACGTTCCCAATCAAGCCGATGCTCGTGGTCTTGTCTTTGGTGGGCAGGGTGAGGGCCAAAAGGCTGTGCTGCACGCCGCCGCCCACAAAACCGTTGCTGAGGGCCAGGCTGCGCTCGTTGACGTCTGAGGCTCCCGCCGGATTTCCGTTCCAAGAATAGGGGTTGCCTACTTGGGCCGCATGGGCTCCCGCCATGCCCACGCTGCCCACGTGGAGGTCGTTTTTCAAAAAAGACAAAGCCGATGCGCCGGCACGCTCGCCGCCGTAGGAGGGAAGAAGTTGGGCTGAGGCCGGTGCGGCCAAGAACAAGGCGGTGGAAACGGCCAGGAAATACGCTTTTTTCATGCCGTTACAGTTTGAAGGTTACCCCAAAAAGGATTTGACGCGGCGCAGAATAGCGCGAGGGATCGCGCGGGTCCAGACCGGATTCCTGAGGTCCGTTGTACTCCGGACGCGGATCGCGCCAGGTGTTGGGAACGTCGTCTCCGTATTCGTAGGCGCGGCCCGTAATGGGGTTGATTACCTGGGCGTTGCGGTTGTTGAGCACGTTGCGGGCGTCCAGGGTGAAAGTGGCGCCGGCGTCGCGCTTTTTACTGGGGCGCAGGGTGTAGGACCACTTCAGGTCCGCATTCCACCACGGCGCTCCAATTTTGGACAGCAATTGGTCGTTCAGCACCTGAAACTGCGGGCGGCCCAAATCGTTCACGCCCACGAACAACTGTGGAGTGTAGCGGTAGCCGCTGGTGTAGGAGGACTGCGCAAACAGCTCCATCCCGCGCCATAGTCCTTTTTTGGGCGCCCAAACGGTGCCTAAATTGACGTTCCAGGGGCGGTCCCAAGCCAGGAATTGCTCGCGGCTCAAGGCCACTTCGCCGTTTTGTTCGATTTGCAGGGCGCTCTCCCGGGCGGAGTTGGATTTTCCGCGCGCCACCTGGTAGGCCACGTTGGTGAAGAACCGCAAGGCGGGTGTGGCCTGGGCTTGAAGGCCCAATTCTGCCCCCTGAACCTTGGCGTAGTCCTGGTTGATGTACATGGTTTTGGCCACCAGTCGTCCCGTCTGATCCTTTACCAATACGCGGCGAGACACGATGTAATCGAAACGATTGTTGTTGTACGCGGAAAGGGTGATGCCCAGCGATTTGTTCAGGGCGGCCTTGTAGCCCACCTCGTAGCTGACGTTCACCTCTGGATCCAGGTCCGGGTTGCCCAAGAAGCTCAAGAAGCTTCGGTCTTGGTAGACGGGGTCCAGGCCGGCGTACGAAAAACGCGGGTGCGGCAAGCGCATGCTGTGGCCGTAGTTGAAGTACAGCACGTTGTTGGCGGTGACGGGGAAGGATACGTTGATGCGCGGCAAAAGGCGAGCCTTCCAACGCAATCCGCCCAATTGGAGCGTTTTGTTTAAGTAATCCTCCCGGATTTGCTCCACCACGGGAGCGTCCGGATTGGCGATGGCGTCGTCCGCAAATTTTCCCGGCGCCCAGCCGTTGAGGCGCATGCCCAGGGTAGCAATGATGCCCTTGTAGGTCAGTTCGTCTTCCGCAAAAAAGGCCATTCGGTGCGGTTTTACGCGCCAGATGTCGTTGCTGGAACCAATGGAGACGGAGGGGGTAAAGGTGCCGTCGGCCAGCTGAATGGGCGCCCCCACCCACGGCCGGGTGACGTCCACCCACTGGTAGGCGTTGTACTGGTATTCGGTGCCCAAACTGACCTTGTGGACGTTGCCGTCTGGTTTGTAGGTGGCCTTGACGCGCGCGGTCCATTCTTCGGCGTAGTGGTCGTGCCACACGGAGGAAATCCCGTTGTTGTTGACCAAACCGTCTCCCGGGCGAACGTACAGTATGCCCGACGGATCGTTGGGGTTGAAGACGCTGACCGGTCCGGTGACGATGTTGTCCTCGTCCAGGATTTCGTCCACGGTGGGCGCCCGGAACGGCCGACCGTTGGCATCCGCCCGAAGGTTGGTGAACAACCGCCCCACGCTGGCATTCAACCCCCAACGCACGTTGATCAGGTGGTTTAAATTCAACGCGGTCAAGTTGGAATGGTGCGTGTAGGTGGTGGCGTTGTCCAGGTTGTTGCTCCGGTTGTACTGGTATCCGGGGGCCAGAATAGCGTCAAAACCAACGATTTGCAGCGTGCGCGTGTTTTGGTTGATGTTGAGCGAATGCTGGTTGGTGAGCGTCAGCTTGGTGCCGGACTTGATTTTCCACGCCATTTTGGCGGTGTGGGTCCAGGAGTTACTTTGGCGCGGAGCCCAGCGTTCCATGTTGGACGGAAACAAGCTGGATTTCAGCTGATTGGCCACATTGGGGAAGTAGTCGTCGCTCAGGTTGAGGGTGGCGTCGTTGTACAACGTGACTTTCTTCTTGGTGCCCGGAACGGGAAATCCCACGGAAACTTCCGCGATGTCTGTGAAAAAACTGGAGGCCCAGCGCGGTGTGCGCAGGTAGTCCCGGGTGAGTCCGCCAGAAATTTCCAAACGGTCCGAAGCCTCGCGAATTTTGGTGTTGATGACCCCGGACGAACCGCCGCCAAACTCCGCACCGGCACCGCCGGTCAAAACGGAAATGCTTTGGATGGACGACGCTGAAACTTTCACGCCAAATCCAGTTCCCGCCAAGGGGTCCGACGCGGAAATGCCGTCCACCAAGTATTCCGTTTCGTAGATGCGCGCGCCCCGAATTTGCAGTCCGTCTGTGGTTTTGATGACCCCGGCCTGCAGCGCAACCACGTCCTCCACATTGCGCACGTTCATTTGCTGAATTTCTTCGCGTTTGAGGTTCACTTCCGACGCCGCCTTTTCCAAGTCCACTTGCGCTTTTTGCCCCGTTACGGTCACCGTTTGCAAGGCCTCCGCTGTGGAAGACAGCCGTGCGTCGTGGGTGGTGGTTTGGCCCACCTTCACCGTTACGGCGTTGTGCACGGCCGTTCCGTAGCCCATCGTCTGGTACTTGACGCTGTAATCTCCGGCCGGAACACGTGCCAACAGGTACTGCCCTTTGACGTCCGTCACGGCGGCAAAATAGGTTCCCACCACCGTTACAGCAACTCCGGGCAGCGTCTCGCCGGTTTCTTTGTCCATCACCGTACCGCGCAATACGCCCGTTTTGCTGCTGGTTTGGCTCCACAGGGAGGGGACCGCCACCAGGAGCAGCAGGGCCACCCAAGCCATGGCCCAGCCCGAAGGCAGCCCAAAAGCAGGGCGTTTTGTTGCGTGCGAACCCACGGCGTTACCAGTTGAAGTCATCGACCAAAATGCTTTGCAGCAATCCAGGCAAGGCACCGGGAACGCCATTTAATTTGAACAGTTCTACCGAAAAGAAGACCTGTTGAACCTTGGTGGGTTGTCCGGGCGCAAATCGCCGCACACCCACTACATTCGTACCGCTCCAGCCGTTCAATTTGGTAAGTTGGGCCCGGTAAAAAGGCTGGGCATCTGCCGCCGGCACCAAGGGGGTCAACCCAATCAAGATGCTCTCTGGTTTCAGCGAAGGATATCCGGGTACCAACGGCACCAGGGCACTGTCCTGAACCAACCGAACTTGCCCCACGGAGCTAACCATGCCGTCAACCGGGTAGGTGCCAATGTAGGGCGTCAGGTCCAAAGTGGAATTGAAGGAGGTGGTTACCAGTAACTTACCGCCGTTCTGGGTGTAGCGTTGCAGTGCTGGACCCATCAAGCCCAACAACGTGCCGGTTTGGCCGGTAGACGGATCCAAAACGGGTGTGGGCCCGCTGAAAACAAAGAGTTTATCGTACTGCTGCGCAATCCAGCGAAATGTAGGATTCCAATAAGCGGGTAAGTTGGCCGCAACGTTCAGGTCCCAAAAATCAATATCCAGGGAGGTTCCTGTCAGTGCAGTTAAGTACGTGTTGGCGGTGGTGGACGGCGAGCCGCTGACCACCAAGAGGTCGCCGGTGGGCCTGCTGAAAACAACGGGCAGGGCCGTGTCTACCGCACTCCAACGGTTGGCAACGTCCTTCACCCGGATGTAAAGCAAATTGGGCTCGTCCACCTCCAGGCCGTCGAACACGGTGGATTCCAAGGTGTTGTTGTTTCCGTAGACCACGCGCGCAGTGGCGTTTGCGCCGGTACCGGCATCCAAAACAAAGGTCAAAATCGGTTGGTTGACGGGAATGGTGAACCAGGTGCCGTTGTTGAAACGCGCCTCTGCCTGCACCACGGTTTCGTCGCCGTCCGGATCAGATCCGCGCCATTTGTAGGTGGCCACGCCCAAGGTGGTGCCGGCGGTTTGTCCTTCCGGGTCAATTTCCGCAACGGGTTGGGCGTTTTTGAGGGGCAAACGCAGTCTGGCCGGAGTGGGGTCCGTCGCACCGTCGTCGTCTATGGCGCGCACGCGAAGAACCACGTCCGCGGTGTCTTGGCCGGCGGGAATGGACAGGGTGAAGGAACTGTCTTGGCGCACGGTAGACTTCCAAATTTCACCGTCTAAGGAAACTTCGTAGCGGGTGATGTAGCCGTCTTGGTCCGTGCCGTACCAGCTCATGCGGACTACAGAATTTAAGCGATTCTCTCCTTGAAGGGCAATGGTGTCCAAGGCCAAGTGGGTCTCTGGGGCTTTATTGTCCACGGGAGTGCCGCGCTCGCAGGAAGCAGCACCCATCCACGCCGTGAGGAGAACCACCGCCGGCAAGAAAGAGGCAGCCGCGGTTTTGCCCCAGGCCCGCAGGGCCTGGATGCGGTCTGCGCCCGTGGGCGCGTCCGTTGCGGTTCGCTGTTTCTTGGATTCCATACGGGGATTCGCTTCTTTCTGAACTTGGCGGGTGCGGATTCGTTTAGCGTTGCAGCACCACTTGGGTTGCGGCAGCACGCCCATTTTGTACCGCGCGGAGGTAGTAGCTGCCCGGTGCCAAGTGGCCCACATCCAAGCGGTTGGAACCGGCGGGGAGCACGGTGCGCAGCACGGTGCGGCCCAAGGCATCCGTCAATTCCACTTGAACGGCAGCATCGGCCAATCCGTCCAAAAACAGCGCGGATTGCGCTGGATTCGGGCGAACGGAAACGCCCACCAACGGAGCATTTTCGTTCAAGCCAATCAGCGGAGACTTTTGCAGGTTGGTGCTGTCCAAAGAAATGTTGATGCCGATGAAATCATCGTTGTTGCGCGGCAGCACACGGTAGTTGCTGAAGCCAAAGAACGCAATGCCCTCCAGGGCGTCCATGTTCATGGTGTCGCTCACCACTAGGGGATCCACTTCCATAAAACCGTCGATGGTGTCGTAGGCGAGGCTGGTCACCGGTTGTACCCACAAAGAGCTAAACGCTGTTCCGGATTGACGACCCGCCAAAACGTAGGTGCTGCGCCCTTTACCAGCTCCGGGTACGGCGCTCACGGCGTAATCGCCAAAGCCCAAATTGGTTTTGGATACGTGCAGTTTTCCGTTGGCGGGATCCTGCAAACGAACCAAACAACCTTCCCACTTTTCCCAGCCGTAGTTCAATTTGCTGATGGAGTCTGTAGGGTCCACTGCGGTGGCAACAGGTGCCACCCACTTGCCCGTTTTGTTGCTGGAAGAAACCACCAAGCGGGTCATGTTGAAGTATTCCTCTACGGTGCCGGTTACGTTTAACTCTTCACCGCGGTAGTAGTTGGCGATGCCGCTGCCCACCAACCAAATGCCGCTGTAGGGGCCTCCGTTTTCGTCCTGAATGTACAAGTAGCCCAGGTCGTAGTTCTTGGTGGAAGCGGTCACAATGCCCTTCACGGTGATCTCGCGGCCCGTCATGGGCGACGCGCTGTTGCTGGCCAAGGAGTACTGAATGTCGTAAATTTTGGGGCCTCCCGCACGAACCGTGTAGTACTCGTAGTTGGGTTGCGCCTGTCCCACAGAAGTGACCGGGTAGTAGGATTTGTTGCCGGCGTTGTCTTTTGAGCGGATGTAGTAACGCACCAAGGTGCCGTCGGGGAATGCCGGCAAGGTGTAGGCGTAATCGTCCGTTGATCCGGCCACCAATGGCATCACCATTTTGGTGAACTGCGCAGGCAAGGTGGCTGCATTGGTGGAGTAGTAAAAATGCACGGAATCCACGCTGCCGTCGAAATCCGTGATGTTGCAAGTAAAGTCTACGGACTGGTTGGGGGTGGGCAAGAACGGTTCGCGGTCAAAGTTGGAGATGTACGGGGGAGCGTAGGCCACCTGGTAGTGAGAGGCCGCAAACGGGTTCAGCTCGTAGCCGCGTGTGGTTCCGGCGTTCGGAAAACAGCCGTTTCCGTCGTGGCGCACCATGCCCTTCAAGCTGGAATAGAAGGTGCCGGGAACGGGAGGAACAAAAGAGCCGGTGGTTTGGGGGCTGGCCGGGTTGACGGTCTGCCAAGAGGGTAATTTCTGGGCCAAAAAGCGGTCCGACACATTGATTTTATTGCCCTGTCCGTCCACTACGTTGAAGCTCACGCGGTTGCTGCCAAAAGGCAAAACCTCCGTGACGGTAACGTTCTGCAGCTCCACAAAGGCATTCTCCCACTGTTCGCCGGTGGTGGGGATGTTCACGCGCAAAGGGTCGTTCAATTGGCTCAAAGGCACCACCACAGAC
>Ga0102917_1000801_pt1 | contig 10530 bp, 8 predicted proteins | sample Colrivmet1562A02_FD_78201 | JGI IMG/M metagenome (GOLD analysis project Ga0102917, IMG submission 78201) | Estuarine microbial communities from the Columbia River estuary - metaG 1562A-02 | ecosystem: Environmental > Aquatic > Marine > Intertidal zone > Estuary | place: USA: Columbia River...
AAAGCGGCCGTCACAATACCCATTCGACCCAAAAAGTAAAGCAAGATGGGCAATTCAAAGAGCAGACCGCAGGCCAAGGTAACGCTGGCCACCATGGACAAATAGGACCCGACGTCGATCATGTTTTGAATTTCCGTGGACACGTTGTAGTGGGACAAGAACTGCACGGAGAGCGGGACGATGAGGAAGTACCCAAAAGCTGCTCCGCTGAAGAACAAGGAAGAAACGGAGCCCAAAAAGAACCGCGATGCCTTGCGTTCTTTGGCCGTGAGCCCAGGTGCCACAAAACGCCAAAGTTCCCACACCACGTAGGGAAAAGCCACCACCATGCCCACCATGAAGCTCAACCAGATGTGGAGCGTGAATTGCCCGGCCATGGTGGTGTTGATGAGGTTGAACGGCAAGTCCGTGATGCACAATCCCTCCAACTGCAACTGTTCGCCCACCCAACAAAAAGCACGGTAGGTCCAGAAGGATGGTTCTTTGGGACCAAAGAGCACTCGGTTCACCACAAAGTCTACGGCAGCAAAGGCCCCGGCAGCAGCAACCACCACGGCTAAAGCCGCACGGACCAGGTGCGAACGCAAGGCACCCAAGTGGTCCATGAAGCTCATGGTGTTGTTTTCTGCTGCGGGAGGAGTAGGCATGTGCAACAAAGGTACAATCTGAATTATCTTCGGACTCCGCAACAAATAGGGCTTGGGGTTGTGGCCTAAATAATGTACCTTTAAATAATCGCGAATCAACTTGTTTCATGCCTGACGGCTCCCCCACAGTACAGCACATCCTCCAAGAGGTTTTTGGCTTTTCCCAGTTCCGCGGCCCCCAAGAGGAGATTGTGCAGCACGTTATGGACGGAAAAGACGCCTTTGTGGTGCTGCCCACCGGAGGAGGGAAGTCTTTGTGCTACCAACTGCCCGCATTGGCTCTTCCGGGAACCGCGATTGTGGTATCTCCCTTGATTGCGTTGATGAAAAACCAGGTGGACGTCCTCCGCGGAACTACAGACGAGCCGGGAATGGCCCACGTTTGGAACTCCACACTGAACAAGCGAGAAATGGTGGTGGTGCGGCAAGATTTACAGCGCGGCGTGACGAAGCTCTTGTACGTTGCGCCGGAATCGCTTACCAAAGAGGACAATATTGCTTTTTTGCGGTCGCTGAACATTTCTTTTTACGCCATCGACGAGGCACACTGCATTTCTGAGTGGGGGCATGATTTCCGGCCGGAATACCGCAACCTCCGGGCAGCCATGCAGGAGATACAGGCCAAACCGGTCATTGCCTTGACCGCAACGGCAACCCCAAAAGTGCAGATCGACATTCTCAAAACGTTGGGCATGGAGGGCGCCACGATCTTTGCTTCGTCCTTCAACCGGCCCAATCTGCAGTACGAGATACGCCCCAAAGTGAATGTGGAGCGCGAAATCGTAAAGCTGCTCAAGCAACACGACGGCCAAAGCGCTATTGTTTATTGCCTCAGTCGTGCCAAGGTGGAGGAAATTTCACAGCAACTCCAAGTCAACGGAATTCAGGCCATCCCCTACCACGCAGGATTGGACTCCAACACGCGTGCGAAGCACCAAGATTTGTTTCTCAACGAACACGTGCACGTGGTGGTGGCCACCATTGCGTTTGGCATGGGGATCGACAAACCGGACATCCGGCTTGTGATTCACCACGACATGCCCAAATCCCTGGAATCATACTACCAGGAGACGGGCCGGGGTGGGCGCGACGGAGGACAAGGACGTTGCGTGGCCTTTTATGCGTCCAAAGACATGGATAAGCTGGATAAATTTTTATCCAAGAAACCCGTTTCCGAGCAAGAAATTGGCAAGCAACTGCTCCTGGATGCGCAGGGGTACGCGGAAACCTCGATCTGCCGGCGTCAGTACCTGCTGCATTACTTTGGGGAAAAATACACGGAAGAAAATTGCGGTGCGTGCGACAACTGTTTGTCCCCCCGGACGCGCGTAAACGTTCAGGAGCACATCGAATGGGTTCTGGAGACGGTGGAGTTGGGTCGCAAGCAATTCAAAGCCCTGCAGGTGGTCAACACCCTCCTGGGAAACCTGACGGCCGTACTCAAAACGTTTAATGCGCCAAGTTTGCCCACGTGGGGACGCGGAAGTGCTTTGTCGGCAGCGTATTGGCAAGATTTGGTGCGTCAAGCGCACGTAGAAGGGTTTCTGTACAAAGACATTGAAGCGTACGGAATGCTCACCCTAACCGAGGAAGGACGCACCTTTTTGGACCGTCCCCAAGCGGTGTGGATGGCGGAATTTAAGGAGCCCGAAGACGGGGAAAGCGAGGCGTCTGGTGGGCGAACCATTGCACTGGACCCCATTATGTACGCGCAATTGAAGGAGTTGACGCGGAGCTTGGCCAAAAAACACGGACTTCCCCCCTACGCGCTGTTTTCGGACCATTCCTTGAACGAAATGGCCACGGCATTCCCCTGCAGCGAAGAAGAATTGCGTTCCATCAGCGGGGTGGGCGAACACAAGGCCCGTAAATTTGGCGGCCCTTTGGTTGCCGCCATCCGGGACTACGTGGCGGCCCATCAAATCGACCGTCCGTACGACGAAGTCATCAAGGCGGTTGGATCCAAGAACACGCAAAAGGTGTACATCATACAGAACATGGACCGTCGGGTTCCGCTGGCGGACATTGCGCGCTCCAAGCAAATTTCCATGGGCGACCTGCTGGGTGCCTTGGAATTGATTGTGCAGTCCGGAACCAAAATCAACTTGCGCTACATGCTTCAAGAGCACTTTGACGAAGACAGTTTGGACCAAGTACTGGATTACTTCCGAGAAGATTCAGAAGATGGCGACATTCCCCAAGCCGTGCGGGACTTCGACGGTGTTTATTCCGAAGAGGAGCTTCGGTTGGTCAAATTGCAGTTCCTGAGCGAAGTGGCGAGCTAAGGCGCGGATAGGCTTGAAAAGCGCGCAAAATGCGCAAATCCAAATCGTCTAAAGTTGGAGTGCCCAGAGGCATGTCTGATCCCGAAAGCGCACGAACCGTCAACCATTCTCCCAAAACGGGTTCCAAAACTTCCAATAATTCAGCCTCAGCGGCGGGGGTAACGTGCATCATGCGCAAGGTTTTACCCATTAACGCAGCTCAGCCCTCTATTCGTATGCATCCCCAAACGCACAAGCTACAGCAGCCCTTGCGCGGAATGGCTTGACGCTAAGCCACCGCGGCCTCTGCGGCCATCTGCTTGCGCATGTTGATGAGCGCATAGCGCATGCGGCCCAGCGCCGTGTTGATGGAAACCCCCGTTTCGTCTGCGATTTCTTGGAAGGTCAAGTTGGCGTAGATGCGCAAGTGAACCACTTCGTACTGTTCCCTAGGCAAGGCGTGCATCCAACGAACGGCGTCTGCAAGCCATCCCTCTTGAACCGCCTTTTCTTCCGAATTGAGGGACTCTTCCTGGAGCTCCATCCACAGGGGCGACTCATCTTCCAAAGACTCAGAGGATGATTTTTTGGCCCGACGAAAAGCGTCGGTTACAGCGTTTTGGGTGACGCGCGTCAACCAGCCGCCAAACTTGCCTTCGTCTTTGTAGCGACCGTCCCGCAGCGTGTGCAAGACTTTGATCCATACCTCTTGGTATAGATCATCGGCCCAATCCCGGTCTTTGATTTTGGACAAAAGAGTGCGGTACACCGTGGTGCGGTGGCGCTGCAGCAACAAAGAAAAAGAGTGTTCACACCCTTGGGCAGCGCGTTGGACCAACACGGAGTCGGTCAGAGCTTCTGTACTCACGATTTAATTGTTTAAGAATGAATCGAGTACAGTTGCTTTATAGGCGCTTGGGGTTGGGTGAATGAATGATTAACTGAACGAAAATAGGTTTTTTAAACGAATGCACAAGCGGTACCTTTGCATTTTCCATGAAAAACCGCGTCGTCGAAATACAAGGAGCTCGCGTGCACAACCTGAAAAACGTGCACGTCACCTTCCCCCAGCGGGCGTTGGTGGTGTTCACGGGCGTGAGCGGATCGGGTAAGTCCTCGCTGGCCTTCGATACGTTGTATGCAGAGGGACAGCGTCGGTACGTGGAAAGCTTGAGTGCCTACGTGCGGCAATTCATGGGGCGTTTGGACAAGCCGGACGTGGACGACATCAAGGGCTTGTCTCCGGCGGTGGCCATTGAGCAAAAAGTAGCCTCCCGGAATCCGCGGTCTACCGTGGGCACCGCAACGGAAATTTACGACTACCTCAAGGTTTTGTTTGCGCGCATTGGGCGAACGTATAGCCCGATAACCGGTGCAGAGGTTCGGAGGCACACCCCTATGGATGTTGTACAGGCTGTGGAATCGGGGGTGCCCGGAGATCGACTGCTCCTCACCTGTCCCCTGCCCACGGGCGATCGCCCGCTGGAGGTGGCCGCACCTCTGCTGCTCCAGCAAGGTTATGCCCGATTGTGGACGCCCAACGGCGTTTGCGCTTTGAATGATTTTGAGGCTTGGGCCGGAACCTCTTGGGAGGATGCGCGTTTGGTGGTGGACCGTTTGGTGGCGGGTCCGCTGGACGAAGAGGCGCAAAGCCGCGTTGCGGAATCCGCCCAAATAGCTTTTTTTGAAGGACACGGAACCGCTTTTTTGGTTCACCCCAACGGCAGCCAAACCGCCTTTTCCAGCCGGTTTGAGGCGGACGGCCAAACGTTTGAAGAACCTACCCCAAACCTGTTTGCTTTCAACAATCCCGTGGGCGCCTGCCCCACGTGCGAAGGATTTGGATCCGTACTGGGTATTGATCCGTTGCTGGTCATTCCCAACACGCAATTGTCTGTGTACGAAGACTGCGTTGCACCGTGGAAGGGCGAGCGAATGGGCGAATGGAAGGATCAACTGCTTCTGGGAGCTCCCAAGGTGAATTTCCCCGTGCACCGGCCGTACCGCGATTTAACCGATGCAGAACGAACCTTGCTGTGGAAGGGGTGTGCTCATTTTCAGGGTATAAATGCCTTTTTTGCGTACGTTGAATCCAAATCCTACAAAATCCAATACCGCGTGCTCCAAGCGCGCTACCGGGGCCGTACGGTTTGTTCTTCTTGCGGCGGCAGCCGTTTGAAGCCGGAGACCTACCACGTTAAAATCAACGGTACGTCTTTGCCGGAATTGCTGCAATGGCCCTTGGACCGAGTACAGCAGTGGTTTGTTTCGTTGGTTCTTTCCAACTCCGATCAAAAATTAGCCGAACGTTTGCTTCAGGAAGTGCGGCAACGTCTGGGGTACTTGGTCAACGTTGGCCTCCCCTACCTTACGCTTGCCCGCGCATCGGCCACGCTTTCCGGTGGCGAGTCGCAACGTATCCAATTGGCCACCGGCCTGGGAAGTGCCCTGGTGGGTTCCCTGTACATTTTGGACGAACCCAGCATTGGGTTGCACCCGCAAGACAGCGAAAAACTCCTGATCGTAGTGAAGGCCCTACGCGACGCCGGAAACACGGTGGTGGTGGTGGAGCACGACGACTTGTTCATGGAGCGAGCCGATTGGCTGGTGGATTTGGGGCCCAACGCGGGTTCCTTGGGCGGTGAAGTGGTTTATTCCGGTCCTCCCGCCGGCGTGATTTCTGCAGCACGAAGTTTGACGGGCGATTACTTAACCGGACGACGGGTAGTTCAGCGCCCCAACCGGCGCGAACCGTCGGGATTTCTAAACTTGACCGGAGCACGCGAGAACAATTTGAAAAACGTTTCCGTTGAGCTCCCATTGGGCTGCTTGTTGGTGGTTGCCGGCGTCAGCGGATCCGGGAAGAGCACGTTGATTCGGAAGATTGCGGTCCCCGCCGTAGAGCGGAAATTGACCGGGTTCGGGGATAAACCGGGCCAGTTTGATGCAATCGAAGGCGACTTTCAGCAAATTCACAGCATCGAATTCATCGATCAAAACCCCATTGGGAAGTCCAGCCGGTCCAACCCCGTGACCTACCTCAAGGCCTACGACGACATCCGCAATTTGTACGCCAGTCAAAAATTGGCCGAGCTGCGCGGATTCAAACCCAAGCACTTTTCATTCAACACGGAGGGCGGAAGGTGTGAAGTGTGCAAGGGCGATGGTCGTCTGACCATTGAGATGCAGTTTATGGCCGATGTTCACCTGGAGTGCGAGGCCTGCGGCGGCAAACGTTTTGTAGACGATGTTTTGGAAGTGGAGTTCCACGGCAAAAACATCAACGACATCCTCACGATGACGGTGGACGACGCACGTGCATTTTTCTACGACAACGGCCAACCGAAAATCGCGGCTAAACTTCAGCCGTTGGTGGAGGTAGGCTTGGGCTACGTGCAGTTGGGACAACCCAGCAGCACGCTGTCTGGCGGCGAAGCGCAACGCGTGAAGCTGGCTTCCTTTTTAGCGCGAGGCGCTACGGCGGAAAAGGGATTGTTTGTGTTTGACGAGCCCACCACCGGTTTGCACCTGGACGATGTCCAAAAGTTGCTGGTGGCCATGGATCGATTGCTGGAACTGGGCCATTCCATCTGGGTAGTGGAACACCACCCGGCCTTTATGGAACAGGCCGACTGGCTCCTGGAATTAGGGCCTGTAGGAGGAGATCAAGGTGGTGAGCTGCTGTATTCAGGGCCACCTGCAGGAATTCTTCAGGCAACCCATTCGCCGACGGGTGCTTTTTTGCGGAAGAGACGCGCAAAAAACGAAAAAGGCGCTGGAATCAAAAAATTTAACAAGCAGTAAGAGTAGAAAGTACCATTTGTTACACGATAGAACTTAACTTTGTGGTAACCCTAGTGTTTCGGCGCTGGGTTATTGGTTTGGTGTGAGGCCGGGGCTTGTCCCCGGTCTCTGCATTTTGGACCGTTCCAAGCTTATCCTCAAGACTTTGAGACCTGCTGCTGTCTATCTACTTCGTAAAGCAAGACGGCCGCGCTTACGCTGACGTTTAGAGAATCTACCAAGCCGCGCATGGGGATTTTAACCCGCAACGCGTCTTTCTGGTTCCAGTCGGGGGCTAGCCCCCGATCTTCCGGCCCCACCACCACGGCCACCGGTCCACTTAAGGTGGCCCGGGTATACTCTTGGGTTGCCTCCAAATGACCCAGGACCAGCATCAGCCCGTGCTCATGAAGCCAAGTTCTGGCCTCCGAAGCAGTGCAAACGGCCAGCGGAACACGAAACAATGCACCCAAACTGTTCCGGGCCACTTGCGGATTCCAGGGGTCGCAAACGGGATCCACCACCAAAACCGCATCCACACCGACGGCGTCCGCAGTCCGGAGCAATGCGCCCAAATTGCCCGGTTTTTCCGTTTCTACGGCAACCAGCACCAATCCGCGTTTGGGGGAAGGCAATTGCGCCAAAGATGCTTCGGGTGCCTCAAAAACGGCCAAAACATGGTCCACACCGTCCCGAACCGCCAATTTCTCCCAGGCGGGTCCGCCCAATTCCACCAAAACGCGACCGGGAATCCCCCACTGCTGCTGCAATGTTTGGGAGCTTAGCGCGGAGCCGGCACGAACCGCCACGTGGCGCGGAACCCAACCGCTGCGCAGTGCGCGCTCCACTTCCCGGAGACCTTCTACCACCACCACACCGGCTTTGCGCCGATCATTGGCCTTGGATTGCCACCGAACCCACTCTTTTATGAGGGGATTCGCGGAGGAGTCTATGCGCTTAATTTCCATGGTTTTTGTGCTGAATTTAATGCTCTGGGGAATTCTTTTTGGACCGGGCGCTTTTAACCGCCAATGCGCTTGGTGCGAAATCCCCACTTATTCAATTGGGCTTCCACGGCGGGGCGCACATCCCCTTGAAGCAAAGCCCAGTTTCCTTCTACGGAACCGCCCACTCCACAGTGGGTCTTGAGTTTTTTGACCCACTGGGCAGCCGCTTCGCGGCCTCCATCGACCGCATCAAAATCCACAAATTCCAAGGTGGTCACGGTTTTTCCAGCGCGTCCCTTTTTCTCGTATCCAATGTGCACCCAACCGCGTAGGGCTTCGCCCACCGCAACCTGTTCCTCGTTCATGCCGGTTGCGGAATTGGGATCCGGGGTGTACCCCCCTAATGCTTGGGATAAGGCAGCCGCAAAAGGATTTTCTGCCGCAGGCCCGCTGGAAACAACGCTCTTTTTCGCCATCTCAACAAGGTTTTTACCGAACTTTTTTTCCGTGCATTCGCTCCTGCGCCGCTTCTACCAAAGGAAGATAGACGTCGTAGTACTGCTTGGCTACGTTCTCAATGGCAAATTCGCTGGCCCGCAAACGAGCAGCTGCCGCAAAACGCGCCGCCAATGCCGGATCGGTCAGAATGCGAATGGACTGCTCCGCCATCGCGGCCACATCGCCTACCGGTGCCGTTAAACCGGTGGTGCCGTTTTGCACCACCTCACAGATGCCACCGGCTTGCGAGGCAACAACGGGCACCCCCGCGGCCATGGCTTCCAATGCCGCCAGGCCAAAACTCTCCATTTCCGACGGCAGTAAAAAGAGATCTGCCTGTACCAAAATCTGCTCCACTTCCACCATTTTGCCCAAAAAGACAACGTCTTTTTCCAGACCCAATTCTCGAACTCGATTTTCCGCCGGTTCCCGTTCTGGACCGTCGCCCACCATCACGAGTTTGCAACGTACTTGGGCGTGGACGCGGGCAAAAATCTCAACAACGTCCCCAATGCGTTTCACTTTGCGAAAGTTGCTGACGTGCACCACTACTTTTTGATCCGAAGCAGCTAAATGGGCCCGAAGTGCGGCGTCGGGTTGTCCGTATCGCTCCATTTCCACAAAGTTGGGAATGACCTGAATGGGACGCTTGATTTCAAATAAATCAATGGTTTCGCGGCGAAGACTTTCCGAAACGGCGGTCACTGCGTCCGAATGCTCAATGCTGAACGTTACGGCCGGAGAATAAGAAGGATTGCGTCCCACCAATGTAATGTCCGTTCCGTGCAAGGTGGTCACCACCGGAATGTGGATGCCGCGGTCCGCTAAAATTTGTTTTGCCATGTAGGCCGCATACGCGTGCGGGATGGCGTAGTGCACGTGCAACAAGTCCAGCTTTTCCCGAACCACGGTGTCTACCATTTTGCTGGACAAAGCCAACTCATAGGGTTGGTACTGAAACAAGGGATAGTCGTGCACGTTGACCTCGTGGTAGAAAATATTGCCTTGGAGCATGTCCAAGCGCACCGGCTGGCTGTAGGTAATGAAATGGACCTCACACCCGTGGCGCGCCATCCAAGACCCTAATTCCGTGGCCACTACCCCACTGCCCCCAAAGGTGGGGTAACAAACGATGCCTATTTTCATGGATTCTTCTTGGTTTTCCCGGACCCCGTTTGTTTTCCGTCCAAATCGAACGTCTCCCAACGAACGGAAAGATTGTCCTCAAACCATTCGTTTTTTTCAAGAACTCCGTTGTCGTAAAAATACTGCGCCCTACCGTGTCTTTTACCCGCAACATAAGGATACTGCGCCATGGGGTTTCCGTTGTCGTAAAACCACGTGGAAATGCCGCTCAAAACGCCGTGCTCGTAGGACCGCTGCTCTTTGGATTTTCCGTTGCCGTAAAAGGTAGTCACGGTGCCGTGCCACTGTCCGGCCCGGTAGTGCGCATGCTGTACCCACTGCCCAGAGTGATCCAGGAGCAACTCCGCACTGTCCTGCAGTCCGTCTTTATAGTACCGAACCGCCAACAATTGTCCGCTGGCACTCCATTCCAAGGACGGGCCGTTCAACCGGTCGTCCGCATAGGTATCCCATTGACGGGGAAGGCCGTTGGGGTAGGAAATAATCCACAAACCTTCGCGGTGCATTTCTGCATCGTACTGGTTGTACCCCAAAGGTTGCTTCGGCACCAAAGTCTGGGGCAGGGTGTCCCCGTGTACCCAGAAAACTTGGGCTTTTTTGGGGATAGCTGCTTGGGCCGACGGGGCAAGTACCCAAAGCAAGACGACGCACCCCGTTTTCAGAAGCCCGCCCAAGGTGTGGCAGAGGGGGCGGCTCATGGTTGAATGTGGTCTTGAATTACTTGTTGAATACGCGTCCGTATGTTCATCGATGACAACTTTTTATTGGTTGCACTGGGGTGAATTCTGTTGGACAAGAAAACGTAGACCGTTTGGGTTTTGGGGTCGGCCCAGGCAAAGGTTCCGGTGAAACCGGTATGGCCAAAGCTCTCCAAGGAGACGCATCCGCAGGTGGGCCCTTCTCCGTCTGCCGGACGCTTGTCAAAACCAATGCCGCGTCGGTTGGTGGGGCAGTAAAAACAGGAAGTGTAGGCGCGTACATCCTCGTCGGAGAAAATTCTTCCGGAACCCACTTCGCCGCGGGACAAGAACAACGCCATGGCCGCGGCCACCCCATCTGCGGTGCCAAAAATACCCGCATGGCCCGCCACACCGCCCATCAGTGCGGCTCCGGGGTCGTGCACCGTCCCGCGCAATACGCCCCGACGGTAGTCTTTGACCTGCTCCGTGGGGGCTGTTCTGGCCCGAAAGTCCTTCGAAGTTCCCACCAACGGCCCGTACACCAGGGATTCAATACCGGCCGGTT
>Ga0102917_1000812_pt1 | contig 10469 bp, 10 predicted proteins | sample Colrivmet1562A02_FD_78201 | JGI IMG/M metagenome (GOLD analysis project Ga0102917, IMG submission 78201) | Estuarine microbial communities from the Columbia River estuary - metaG 1562A-02 | ecosystem: Environmental > Aquatic > Marine > Intertidal zone > Estuary | place: USA: Columbia River...
AGGACCACCAGGACGAGCGCCAGGAGCACCAGGACGAGCACCAGGACCACCAGGTCGTGGGCCAGGCCCAGGACGACCTACTGGAGGAGACGGACGTGAAGAACCAGGAGGTGGCGGAATGACTTTTCCAGAGGCCGACAACGGACGGGGTCCGGGTGGCGGTGGCGGAACAGGGCGTCCACCTACACGCGGTGGCATACCTGGCGGCATGCCTGGTGGCAATGAGCCTGGCGTACGTGCCACCGGAGGTGCACCGTCGGGAGAAATGGGTCGCGCTGCAACGGGCGGCGTGGGGCGAGCACTTGAAATGAAACCGCGTGATGCGGTATCGCTTGGTGCTTCAGCAGCTGGCGCGGGCGCAGCTGCTGGTGTTTCAACAACGGGAGCAACTGGTGCAGCAACTTCAACAACTGGTGCCGGAGCAGCCACAGGTGCAGGAGCAGGAGCTGGCGTTTCAACGACTGGAGCGGGAGCAGCAACTTCAACAACTGGTGCAGGTGCTTCAACGACAGGTGCAGGCGCTTCAACAACAACGGATGCTGTGTCATCTACTTTTTTCGCAGCAGCTTTCTTCGCTGGAGCTTTTTTCGCAGCAGCTTTCTTCGCAGGTTTTGGCTCGTCGCCTTCTGCGTCGCCCTCTTTTTTCGCCGCAACTTTTTTTACTGCAGCTTTTTTAACAGGCTTGACTTCTTCAGGTTGTTCATCGCGAACAAGACCATCGCGTTCAGCACGACGACGCACACGGTCGGCTTGCGCCTCGATAATGGACGATGAATGCCCCTTGATGTCGATGCCCATATTGAGACATAGGTCGACAGCTTCCTTATTGGTAAGACCGAGTTCTTTGGCGAGCTCGTGGACGCGCAGATTCTTAGCCAATGTAAATTCAGCCTTTCATTTCCATGGAGGAGCGCATCAGGGTCATAAGGTCTGATGCGGTAATCGTTATTTCTTTACGTAGTGAGCGACGTAAAGCGCCTTGGGAGACAGCTTTTTCTGCACAACTCTCGTTGTGAGCACAAAGCCATGCTCCCCTACCTGACGACGTCGGTGAGACGTAGACAGCATGATTCGATACAACAAGACGCATCAAAGAGCCGTCGTCAAAACGACGACGACAACCAACACACATGCGTGTAGGACGATGCAACGTCAATGTCACTATTCGGCAACCTCGGTGGTTGCTGCAGGTGTGCCGCCGCCGGCCCATTCTTTTTCACTCATGACAGAACCATCTGCTGCATGCCATTCCATTTCACCGGTGGCATCGTTTTGGGTCCATTTGCCTTCAGCAAAACCTGAGTCGCTTGTGGTGTTTGGTGATTCACCAGATGCTTCAGCAGCTGCTTGATTTTCGCTCTTGATGTCGATGCGCAAACCAGTGAGGCGAGCAGCAAGACGAGCGTTTTGTCCTTCTTTGCCAATGGCCAATGACAACTGGAATTCAGGAACAATGACGTCGGCCTGTGTGCCGTCGGCGCTGATGCGTACTTCTGTGACCTTGGCAGGTGACAGTGCTTTAGCAACGAAATCGGCAAGGTCTTCGCTGTAAGGAACGATGTCGATTTTTTCGCCACGGAGTTCGTTGACCACCATGCGCACGCGACCACCACGGGCGCCTACACAGGCACCAACAGGGTCGACGTTATGGTCATTTGACCACACGGCAATTTTGGTGCGGTGCCCTGGCTCACGTGAGCAAGCCTTGATTTCCACCACACCATCGGCAATTTCGGGAACTTCAAGCTCAAACAGACGCTTAATAAGACCAGGATGCGTACGGCTCACCACAATTTGTGGGCCTTTTGCTGTTTTGCGCACTTCTACGATGTAAGCCTTGACGCGGCCATTTGGCTCTGGCTTTTCGTAAGGAACTTGCTCTGCTTGTGGCAAAAGAGCTTCCACTTTGCCCAAGTCGAGCAAGGTGTAGCGCTTGTCGATTTGCTGAATGATGCCCGTCACAATGTCGCCTTCACGGTTTGCATACTCTTCAAACTTACGATCGCGCTCTGCTTCGCGAATGCGCTGACTCATGACCTGACGGAAAGTAACTGCCGCAATACGGCCAAGTTCTTCTTTCTTCGGTGTGTCGTCGCGTTCGTTGATCCAGTTGCCGTCGTCGTCGAGGTCGTACGCGGTGAAGCGCATGTCGAGGTTGTCGGGGTTGATTTCCACGATGACTTCGGCGGCAGCGCCGGGGCGCTTTTTGTAGGCAGAGGCCAATGCCTCTACCAATACTTGTAAGAGTGCGTCAACGCTGATGCCTTTTTCAATGGCCAACATCTTGACGGCTTCGGTCATGTCGAGATTGCTCATGATGCAGTTGCCTCCGTGTTTGCGGTGTCTGAGTGTTTCGTTTCAAAATCGTCTTCAAATTCGTCGTCGGATTCGTCGGAATCGTCGCTTGCATTTGCCTCTAAAGCGGCAAATTGTGCTTCTAATTCAGCTGCTTTACGGGCTTCTGGCGAACCAGGCTTCGGTGCTGCTGCCCAAACAAAAACTGTTTTTGCGCGATCGATATTGGCAATATCGATGGTGATGCTGCGCGCTTCGGCACGTTTACCCTCTGGCAAAATATGCAAGGTGATTTCTTGGGGCGTTGCTGCAGCAAGAATTCCTTGGAAACGTCGAGCACCATCGATTGCCGTGTGCAAACGCAGCGAAACGGTTTTACCCACTTCGCGCTGGTAATGCTCGGCACGGCGCAAGTTGCGCTCGAGGCCAGGGCTCGATACTTCAAGTGTGTAACGCCCAGGAACTGGGTCGTTGTGGTCGAGTTCACGACCAAGCAAGCGGGTAATGAGCGCAATTTTGTCGAGGCTGACGCCACTTTCCTGGCCAGGAGGCGTATCGACTTCAACGCGCACGACACCACCAGAAAATTCGAGGTCATAAATTTCAAGTTCCAGGTCGCTGACGATGGGGCCAACTAGGGCGGCTACGGCATCGGCTACAGGTGAACCAAACGAGCGAGGTGCAGGGTTTGTTGATGCATTGGTCATACTCGTTTTCTCACTTTCTTCGTAGTAGCTCTGGACTTGTCAATGAACACCTCGTCGGGCGACGCGAACAAAAAAGGCGTGGGCGTGGCCCACGCCTCTCGGTTCACGGAACTCTAAAGGACGCTGAAAGTGTAGCGGTTTGCCCGCCTAAAGCCCCCCGACCCCACCTCACCTGAATTACCGTAAGGGGGTGATCCATCGCCTTTCCCACCTTTTCCTGCGTACCTTGCGCGACGACCCTGCCGATGCTGAGGTACCGAGCCACAAGCTCTTGGTCCGCGCTGGCTATATTCGCCGTGCCGCCCCTGGTGGGTACACCTGGCTCCCCCTCGGCTGGGAGATCCACCGCAAGGTGGAAAACATTGTGCGTGAAGAGATGAACGCCATCGGCGCCCAGGAAGTGCACTTTCCCGCCCTCCTTCCCCGCGAGCCCTACGAGGCCACCAACCGCTGGACCGAATACGGACCCACCCTGTTTCGCCTGCAAGACCGCCGCGGTGTTGACTACCTCCTTGGCCCAACGCACGAAGAGATGTTCACGCTGCTCGTGAAAGACCTCTACTCGAGCTACAAAGATCTCCCCGTTTCGCTCTATCAGATTCAAACGAAATACCGCGACGAAGCTCGCCCTCGCGCCGGCCTCTTACGTGGTCGCGAGTTCACCATGAAAGATTCCTACAGTTTCGATAACGATGAAGCTGGCTTGGCAGCGAGCTACCAAGCGCACCGCGATGCCTACATTCGTATTTTTGATCGCCTCAAAATTCCCTATGTAGTGGTGTCGGCAATGTCGGGCGCAATGGGTGGCTCTCAATCAGAAGAGTTCCTTGCCGAGTGCGAAGTGGGTGAAGACACTTTTGTGCGCTGCACCTCGTGCAACTACGCAGCCAACACCGAGGCAGTTCAAGTACGCGTCACTGCTCTTGCCAATGTTGATGTTCCTGCAGCACTTGTTGTAGACACGCCACAAACACCCACCATTGATTCATTGGTTGCATTACTCAACACCACTTCACACAAGTCGCCTACAGGCACAGCATTCGCTGCAGGCGACACATTGAAAAATGTCATTGTGATGGTGAAGCATCCCGATGGCACAAGTGAGCCTCTTGCGGTGGGTGTTCCTGGCGATCGCGAGGTCGACATGAAACGTCTTGAAGCGCAACTGTCACCAAGTGAAGTAGAACCTTTTGACGATGCAGCGTTCGCCAAGTTCCCCGCATTAGTAAAGGGATACATCGGACCCGATGTGTTGGGCACAACTCGCGCCTCTGGTATTCGTTACCTTCTCGACACTCGCGTCGTAGAAGGCTCGGCGTGGGTTACTGGCGCAAACGCCAAAGGTCAACACGTCATCAACTTTGTATATGGTCGCGACTTTGCATGCGATGGAACCATTGAGGCAGCAGAAGTGCGTGCCGGTGATGCTTGCCCACATTGCGCCGCACCCATGAGCATCGACCGCGGTATTGAAATTGGCCACGTGTTTCAACTGGGTCGCAAATACGCAGAAGCACTCGACTTGAAAGTACTCGACCAGAATGGCAAGCAAGCGGTGGTCACCATGGGCTCATATGGCATTGGTGTATCGCGCGCCGTTGCTGTAGTTGCAGAAACGTGCCACGACGAACTTGGGTTGTGCTGGCCACGTGCCATTGCGCCAGCCGATGTGCACGTAGTGATTACTGGCAAGGCCGGAGACGACATTTCAGTGGCAGGTGAAAAACTTGCTCAAGAACTCCACAGTGCAGGCGTCACCGTATTACTCGATGATCGCATTGGTGTTTCACCAGGTGTGAAATTCAAAGATGCAGAACTACTCGGCATGCCCACCATCGTGGTGGTGGGCAAAGGTCTTGCCGACGGTGTTGTTGAAGTGCGCGATCGCGCCACTGGTGAGCGCAGCAACGTACCTGTTGGTGAAGCCGCACAACACATTGCACACATCTGTAAATCAGGAACCTGACATGCAATTGGTAAGTGGAGTACACAAACACTACGACTGGGGAAATCATCATTTCCTCTATGAGTTTGTTGGTGCCCCTCTTGCCAATGAACCACTTGCAGAAATTTGGTTTGGCACTCACCCAGACGGCCACGCTTCACTCACAGCAACACAAGAAACACTTGCGAGTGCTGCCGGGCCACTTCCTTTCATGGTGAAGTTTCTCTCGGCATCTTCACCGCTTTCTTTGCAAGTGCACCCCACCGCAGAACAAGCACGTGCAGGTTTCGAGCGTCAAGACAAAGCAAGCATTCCCATTGGTTCACCACAACGGATTTATCGCGACAGCTCCGATAAGCCCGAACTCCTCATTGCCCTCACACCCTTTACTGCGCTGTGCGGGTTCCATGATGCGGCAAGTTCTGTGGGCTGGTTTCGCGCCATGCAGTGGAGCGACTTAGCTAACTACTTGGAACAACATGGCATTGAGGCCTTTGCCCGCGAGGCGCTTGAAGGAAATGCATTGCGCATTCCCGATCAACTACCTCCGTGGGCCAATGACTTGCGGGTTGCCTACCCCAACGACCCTGCGCTTCTCATTGCTCTACTCATGCACCGTGTAGAGCTAGCCGCTGGCGAATGCTTGCTTCTTGAAGCAGGAACCCTGCATGCGTATCTCAATGGTTCTGCCATAGAAGTAATGAACACCAGCGACAACGTGGTGCGCGGTGGCTTTACTCACAAATATGTTGACACTGCAGAACTTTTAAGCATCACGCACTGGGAATCTTCTTCTACGCCCGTGCGCCGCGCTACAAACGCTCTCCCCAACACCAGCACGTACCCCACTACTGGCGCGTTTCGCGTACACAGCGTTACTTCACCTGCCACAGTGCCCGCTTCAGCTACGCCCCAACTCGTTGCATGCATTGCCGGCTCGGGGCAAGGCTTCTCGCGTGGCCAAGTAATGCTGTTGAATGCAAATGAAGAAATGCAATTAACCGGCGACTGCGTAGTTATTGCTACGACAAGCGACACACAGCGTTAAGCGCCAGTTCCAAAACACGCTCACGTACTGACGTTTGTTTTTCCCAATGACGGTGGTCCCATGTTTGCGCACTCACATCGTCGCCGGCATATAACAACTGCCCATAAACCGCTCCACGAAACATAGCAACTGCAAACATTGCCGATGCTTCCATTTCAACACTGATACACCCTTGCTCGCGACGCCGCGCAACTTTTTCTGGTGTCTCGCGAAAGATTGCGTCGGTGGTCCAAGTGAGGCCCTTATCGTGGGGAACTCCGGCATCTGATAGTTCTGCGTCAATTGCATCCACGGCAAGTGGATGTGGCACAACAGCAACCTCGACAGGTTGATAGTGATGGCTGGTGCCTTCGTCACGTACGGCACCCGTCGGAACAATGATGTGACCCACATCGAAACCTTGCTTCACGATGCCTGCACCGCCACAACCAATGATCTTTGTAGCACCTAGACCAATGATGTCTTCTAATGAAGTTGCAGCCGCGGGCGCACCTACTCCGGGGTTGAACACCGCAATGCGCTTTCCAAGATGCTCTACCACATGCACTTCGTGGTCGCCGTGCTCGAAAGGAATGCGATAAATAGGATCTTGGCCTGCAAAACGTTTGCGTTGTACATCGCCGAACCAACAGGCCACAGCAAGTTCGGGAAAGTTGTCTACACGCCTGCGCATTGGCGGGTTGATGACCGCAGTTTGCGACTCTTCAAATTCAAAGAGTGGATGACCTGAATGCTGCGACATCAGTACGCCTTATTAGGACTTGGCAATATTCTGGCGAATGTTCACAATACGGTCGTGTGAATGATTCACATCGTCACCTTGTTCATCAAGTAATGCCGAACGATCTTTTTGCGCTTCTCGTTCTGCGATGGTGGTATCGACTCGCGCAATGGCTGCTTCAGCGCCATGCTCATTGATGTATGTAGCCCACTCCACTAATGCATCGACCATTTCCGATTCAGGAACAACAGCCACATTGCGACCCTTCACGAAGAGATGCCCGCGCTTATTGCCGGCCGCAATACCTATATCGGCTTCGCGCGCTTCGCCCGGACCATTGACCACACAACCCATCACAGCCACTTGCAGTGGAATGAGTTTGTCGGCAAATGCTTCTTGAGCACGACGCGCCACATCGATGACATCAATTTCTGCTCGCCCACAACTAGGGCACGCAATGAGGTCGACATTTTTACGTTCACGAAGCCCGAGTGCTTCTAACAACTGCCTGCCAGCACGAGCCTCTTCGACGGGATCGGCAGTGAGGCTGTAGCGAATGGTGTCGCCAATGCCTTCGAGCAAGAGCGCTGCAATGCCGGCTGTGGCCTTCACCAACCCGGCAGGAGGTGGCCCAGCTTCTGTAACACCGAGGTGCAACGGCGCATCGGTGACCTTGCTCAATTCACGATAAGCCTCGACCATGAGTGGAACGTTTGAAGCTTTAACAGAAATCTTAAAGTGATCGAACCCCACTTGTTCGAAGTAGGCAATTTCTTGCAGTGCAGATTCCACCATTGCCGCAGCAGTAAGGCCGCCGTGCTTTTCATACAACGAGGGGTCGAGTGAACCACCATTCACACCAATACGAATAGAAACGTTGCGATCTTTTGCTTCTGACGCAACAGTTTTAATGTGCTCGGGCTTACGAATGTTTCCTGGGTTCAAACGCAAGCCATGCACACCAGCTTCTAAAGCAGCAAGAGCCATTTTGTACTGGTGATGAATGTCGGCGATGATGGGTATTGGCGAACGCGGAACAATTTGTGCCAATCCTTCTGCTGCTTCGATTTCGTTACAGGTACAACGAACAATGTCGCACCCCGCAGCAGCGAGAGCATAAATTTGCTGCAAGGTTCCTTCAACATCTGAAGTTTTCGTTGTGGTCATGGACTGCACTGAAATAGGAGCAGTACCACCGACAGCAACTTTGCCGACGTGAATTTGGCGGGTATGTCGACGTTCAACCATTACTAGAAAGTATTGCTTGTCTTAGAGCGGTTGGGTGATATCGAGGTACAAACCTACGAATAATAAGAAGCCCATCAGACCCATCACAATGGTGGTGAGTGGGATCATTTTGTTGATATCGGCGCGATAACGCTCGCCACGACGGCTCCGCACGCGCTCATATGCTGCAATTGCTGCGTGGCCCCCGTCGAAAGGCAAGAGCGGGAACATATTGAACACGCCTACGAACACATTGACGCTTGCCAAAAGAAGCAAGACAGCCTTCAGACCCTCATCTTCTCCTAGTTTCCCGCCGATCTGGCTTGCCCCCACCACTGTGGTGGGTCGCGTGGCCAGGTTTTCTCCAGAATCTTGCAGTGCCCGCACAGAGTTCATTGGGTTCAAAGCGCTCACGACACCTTTCACCGAGTTGCCTGCAGTGCGCACGACATCACCGGCTCCGTACCAAAAACTATTCACCAGTGACTGCTTCACATAGCCAGTTGAACTTGTGGCAATGCCGAGATACGCAATATTGGCATCCATAGGGTTGCTTGCCAACGTTGTGGTGAGTATCTCTTCAACGCCATCTCGCTGGATAACTACCTCAACTGCACTGCCAGGAGCTTGCTCAACGATGGCGTCAACAAGTTCAGTGCGGGTTGTTACCTTGTCTGCACCGAGCGCAACAACAATGTCGCCTTCTTGAATACCCGCAAGTGCTGCTGGTGACCCCGCTTCGGGAGCACGCACTACAGCCACCGTGCCGGTGTTGTCGTAACGACCCGCAAAGGCATATACGCCAATGAAGAGAGCGAGCGCAATGACGAGGTGCATCAATGAGCCCGCTGTGATGACAAGAAGTTGGCGCGGAAAACTCTTATTGCGATAGGCACGCTGTTCGTCTTCGGGTTCCACTTCATCGAGACCATTCATGCCGATGATGCGCACAAAGGCACCCAGAGGAATGGCACGGAAACCGTATTCCACCTCGCCCTTATGACGACTCCACAACCTCGGCCCGAAACCCATGAAGAATTGAGTGGCCTTCATTCCTGTGCGGCGAGCAGTGACGAAATGGCCAACTTCATGCAAGAAAATTGATACCAGAAGCCCAACAACAAACACCAAAGTCCACACGTTTTTGAGACCCAGCCAAACAAGCAAACCGCCAATAACAATTGCCGACAAGACCGCACGTGATGTTGACGGCTTGGTGGTTTCCTCTTGTGCTCCACCACCCACAACTACTTCTTGTCGCATGCGTTCATACATCGAGGTCATTGTGCAAGCCATTTCTTTGCAGCCTCACGCCCATGCGCATCGGCATTCAAAATATCTTCAATTGAAGTTGGAACTTCAGCGGAATACTTTTGCATCACGGCATCAACCGTATCGGCAATTGCAAGCCATGAAATATTTCCTGCAAGAAATGCTTCTACCGCTATTTCATTTGCTGCACTCATAAACGCAGGTGCCGTACCGCCAATTCGACCCGCTTCATAGGCAATGGCCAAACAACGAAATGTTGTGACATCAGGTTCACTAAAAGTGAGTTCTTTCACATCACGCCACGAAATGGCACCGAAAGCATTGGGGCTGCGATGTGGGTAGTCGAGTGCATAGCTAATGGGCAACCGCATGTCGGGCATTGAAAGTTGAGCAATGGTGGAGCCATCGGTGTACTCCACCATGGAATGCACAACCGACTGCGGGTGCACCACAACATCGATGCTGTCGTAACTTGTGCCGAATAGTTCATGGGCTTCAATCACTTCAAGACCCTTGTTCATGAGCGTGGAGGAATCGACCGTAATTTTCGGTCCCATGCTCCATGTGGGGTGTGCAAGTGCATTAGCCACCGTTACTTCAGATAATTCCGCACGGGTCTTGCCGCGAAAGGGACCTCCACTTGCCGTGAGTACCAATCGATGCACTTCTCTTTGCGTGTCGTCACTCGAACGCAAGCACTGATGAATAGCACAGTGTTCACTATCGACGGGCACAATGAGCGCCCCTGGGGTGCGCCGTAATGGCTGCACAATTGGGCCTGCGGCAATGAGACTTTCTTTATTGGCCAGAGCCAGACGCTTTCCGGCACGCAGAGTTTCGAGCGTCACTGGCAAACCAGCAAAGCCCACCACAGCATTCACAACAACGTCGGCCACTTCAACAACGTCAGTGAGCGAAGTGGTGACGTGCGCGAAAGGCAAAGCAGCAGCAACTTGTTGACACAATTCTTCGCGACTCACCACCACAACTTCGGGGCGAAATTCATGTGCTTGCTCGATGAGTTGAGCTACAGAAGACCCTGCTGCTAACGCAGTAACACGAAAATGGTGCGGGTCGGCACGAATCACTTCAAGCGTCTGCGTGCCAATAGAGCCGGTTGAACCGGCTATTGCAACGCGAACAGGTGTTATTTCACCCAAGGCTGAATGACGAGCATGAGGTAATACGCCCCAGGAAGAACGAACAAGAATCCGTCAAACCTGTCGAGCACTCCGCCATGACCACGAACAATGG
>Ga0102917_1000816_pt1 | contig 10461 bp, 10 predicted proteins | sample Colrivmet1562A02_FD_78201 | JGI IMG/M metagenome (GOLD analysis project Ga0102917, IMG submission 78201) | Estuarine microbial communities from the Columbia River estuary - metaG 1562A-02 | ecosystem: Environmental > Aquatic > Marine > Intertidal zone > Estuary | place: USA: Columbia River...
ATCGTAAAATCGATCAGCGTTTGCACAAACTTACCATAGCTAATCACCACGGCAGGCGCGGCGCCAACGGCCTCTTTCAGCACAAAAGAGAGATCGGAGAAATCGACACCGCCGAGAAGAAACCCGATCGGCGGCATAATGACGTCACCGACAAATGACGAGACTATTTTGCCGAAGGCGGCACCAATAATAATACCCACGGCCATATCGACCACATTGCCTTTGACGGCAAATTCTTTAAATTCTGAAATAACACTCATATACTTTTTCCTTGTTGCCAGTCTGGTTGGAGGCAGGCGAACAGCAGGTAACGCACGACAGATATACAAATAAGTGTTTTATGCTTCATTCGCCAAACCGCTCTCCACAAGAAAATTATCTCGCAGATTGGAATAAACGTAGACTAAAAATAAGACAGGGACAAAAAAACAAAGGCATTAGCAAACGCGTCGCAAAAAACGGCGTGATTTATTTTATAACCCTTGGGAGTAGCAGTTATTTTCCCTGCGCTTCTTCGCGCTCTTCCTGATAAACCTCATAGGGCTTTTTAGCTGCGGCCATACAGTCATCGTACTGAGAGTCGGGAACCTTCAAGCATTCAACTTCTTTGCCGGATTGCATAGTATCGTAGAGCTCTTGGTTAGTGCAGCTAACAGCGAGAATAGATAACAACAGCGCTCTCGCGGTGAATTTTTTGTGCATTTTACGTGACCCTTAATCATAAACGGTGGGAAGAATTTTAATGCTGTGTGGCAATTCGCCGATACTTGCAGAGCATAAATAAGCAAATTAACCCGATAATTACCTCACCAGCGGCAGCCTGAACGAGAGCTTCATGGGGCATACCGTCTACGGCCACGCTCCACAAACGACCCAAGCCATAAAACAGGTAAAGAATAGTCGCGACCACTGTCGCAGTGAATCTCAAGGCGTCATGGAACGCACCCGCAATAATTAGTGCCCCAAGACCCACGAGAGCGGCACCCGGTGCCCTCGTCTCACTTAACAAGCTATTATTGTCACCGAGCTGAATATCGCTTAGCGCGGCGAATTCAACGGGAACAAATAAGTTCAACAACCCAATAATGATGCCGATCGAACCTGATAGTACTAAAATGCCCTTTAATGTCTTGGTGTTTTCCATAACTGCTATCTTCCTCGATTCTGTTTTAGATCGTTGACTAACGGATAGCCGCTAATCTCTGTACTTGTTAATAATCCCAACTTTTATAGACGTCGTTGCTATTTTTCATATCCTCATACAGCCAGACCATGCGATCTAGGAACCAACTTTTGCCAAGATAAGCGGCGCTGACGCCGACTATTGCTCCGGCGAGCGAGTAACTGACCGCTGCCCAAATTGCAACAATTAGACCAATGGAGGAAACCGTATTGAGAATGGCGAAAAGGGGTGTGCGGTGAATAGCGGGGATATCGACTTGGTCTCGATTCATAAACACCCGCTCGCCCAAAACGGCTTTTGAGGCCCAATTTTTGGTCGACGTCGGTTTTTGAAAAAGTATGGGGTTGAGAAACATCCAAGCAATCGACAGGGCGATGGGAATCAGACACCAATAGCCTATCCAAACTCTACTCCAGAGAGTGAGAACAATAATGGGAAGGACCGAATACCGTGACCAGACACTGATGGGATTGGCATGTCTCATCCAATTTTCGTCAGTTAAATGAAAGGCTTTAGCGATTTTTTTCTCGATAACCATTTAACACCTCAAGGCATGAAAAGAAACATGCCGGAAGCCCCCAATATTGTTATCACTTGCGGGCTATTATCAAAATTTATTCCACGAGTAGGCGAAAGGATAATCTCCGTCAGGAAATTATAAATGAGCGCGGCTAGCGCGCTCACTCCATAAAATTGAATTACGCCGGTTTATATACCGCTGCCAGAATAGCGCCGGAAACAGTACATAGTACTAATGCATCTACTATCCAATAGACAGCCATCGCGAAGGGTATGGGCATCACGGCATACATTACAAAACTGCCATGCGCCATTAAAATACCAATCAGCAGTCCATAACGCACGCCTTCCATGACACCTTTGTTTTCATACCCTTTCAAAAAAATATAACAAAACATAACTGATAGAAGTGCATACCCTATCCACATCCAGAGCATATAGTCTTCCATCGTTTCTGTTGGGCACCAAAGCTCGGCGGTCTGTCCATATAACTCACCAACCAGATATTGGTGATAAAGCATTTCGAAAAAATTCACAAAAACAAAAACAGTAACTACTGCGAGAAGAAATCGTTTTGTATTCATCGTAGGTCCCTTTATTGATATGAGAGTGAGTTTTCTTAACTACCGCTTCCAAACAACTTTTCTGGGCGTAGACCCTGTTTAACCAGACTGCCAGTCTCTGCGCTGCTATTAAATGTAGACCAAAAAATGCCTCAACCATTTTCAGTTGAATATGTTATGCGGCGCGTGTTTGGCGAAACAGGATTGGGGGCAATAGGCGTTTGAGGGGGAATGCTGGATAAACAGTATCGGCTGGCGCGGGGGCTTAGCCCCGCGCCTGAAGCATTGCACCCATATTTTGATGGATTAAATTAACGGCTTTTAACGGGCGGATCATGACTTTGAAATCATTTATGAGCCCTTCTTCATTCCAGCTGATCATGTCCACGCCATTGACCTGAATACCGTCTATCTCTACCTCAAATTCAAGAATGGCTTGGCGCTCACCGGTGGCTTCACGCACATACTTAAACGTATCGTTATAGAAAACCAGTAGCGCGGCGCCAAGGTATTTGCCAGTAATTGTCTTACCAACTTGCGGTGTGTGGACGACCGGCGAATGGAAGACGGCATCATCGGCCAGCAGCCGATGCAGGCCTTCGATATCTTGGTTTTTTGCCACGCTGTGCCAGGTGGCCATGGTGTCGATTGTCATAAATTCCCATCGGTCGGTGCATGTCGTTAGGGACTGAGTCTGACCATTCGATGGCAACTTGTAAAGTGTCGGGTGCACTGCCTGCCGAGCCTTGAAACACGCTCAGCAAAAAGGGCGCACTTGCGCCCTTCCTGTCACGTCACTGCATTGAACTTAGTTGATTTTAGGGTTCAACTCGCCGCTCTGATAACGGCTGGTCATTGCATCTAGACTCATCGCTTTGATCTTCGATGCGTTGCCGGCGGTACCAAACGACTCGTATCGGGCGACGGCAATGTCCATCATGGCAACGGTGGTCTCCTTCAGAAAGGCTCGCGGGTCAAAAGCGCTGGGGTTTTCTGCCAAAAAGCGTCTCACCGCACCAGTTGATGCAAGGCGCAGGTCAGTATCAATATTAATTTTGCGCACGCCGTGCTTAATACCTTCGCAAATCTGGTCAACTGGCACGCCGTAGGTCTCAGGGATGTCGCCGCCGTATTGATTGATAATGGCGAGCCACTCTTGCGGCACAGAGGACGAACCGTGCATGACCAAATGTGTATTGGGTATGCGTCGGTGGATTTCTCGAATACGATCGATGGCCAGAATATCGCCTGTCGGTGGTCGGCTAAATTTATAGGCGCCATGGCTGGTGCCACAGGCGATAGCGAGAGCATCTACGCCGGTTTTGGCGACGAAATCTGCCGCTTCTTCTGGGTCGGTGAGCATTTGGTCGTGGGTCAGCACGCAGTCTGCGCCAACGCCGTCTTCTTCCCCAGCGGCGCCGGTTTCGAGGGAGCCGAGGCAGCCCAACTCACCTTCGACGGAAACACCACAGGCATGGGCCATATCGACGGTGCGCTTGGTGACATCAACGTTGTACTCATAGCTAGAGGGTGTTTTACCGTCTTCCTCTAACGACCCGTCCATCATGACTGAGCTGAAGCCCTGCTGAATGGAGCGCTGACAAACTGCGGCACTGGTGCCGTGATCTTGGTGCATGCACACGGGAATGTGCGGCCACTCTTCAATAGCAGCGAGGATGAGGTGGCGTAAAAACGGCGCACCTGCGTATTTTCTCGCGCCTGCAGAGGCCTGAACTATCACGGGGCTGTCTGTGCGGTCTGCTGCCATCATGATGGCACGCATCTGTTCGAGGTTGTTCACATTGAATGCCGGCACGCCGTAGCTGTACTCGGCTGCGTGATCCAGCATTTGACGTAATGAAATTAAAGCCATGGTCTCTTCCTATAGTTGACTCACGTTTTGTTGCCTATGCGCGCTGCTGCAGCGCTGTCACGGCCGGTAATTCTTTGCCTTCTACGTATTCTAAAAATGCGCCGCCGCCGGTTGAAATGTAGGACACTTGATCAGCAATACCATATTTGTCTATGGCCGCTAGCGTGTCGCCACCCCCGGCAATTGAAAACCCTGCGCTGCCAGCGATGGCGAACGCTAAGGTCTTGGTGCCCTCGCCGAACTGGTCAAACTCAAAAACACCCACTGGGCCATTCCAAATGATGGTACCCATGGAGGCTAAAAGACCTGCAAAATGCTTGGCTGTGTCGGGGCCGATGTCGAAAATCATATCGTCTTCTTCAACATCGTCAACGGATTTTACGGTGGCCACGGCGCTCTCGGAGAATGCCTTGCCAACAACAACATCGGTGGGCAGCGGGATACTGACCTTGCTCATCAGGTCTTGAGCAACAGGAATCAGGTCTACTTCACAGAGGGACTTGCCCACTGGCTTGCCTGCGGCGGCAAGGAAGGTGTTGGCAATACCACCACCGACAATCAACTGGTCAACTTTTCCGGAGAGGCTCTCAAGTACCGTCAGTTTCGTTGACACTTTGGAGCCGCCGACGATCGCAACAACAGGCCGCGCGGGGTCATGGAGTGCGCGCTGCAGGGCATCTAGCTCTTTGGCGAGCAAGGGTCCGGCACAGGCGATGGGCGCGTATTTTATCACGCCGTGAGTCGAAGCTTGGGCGCGATGGGCTGTGCCAAATGCGTCCATCACAAAAATATCGCAGAGGCGGGCATAGGCTTTCGCCAGCGCGTCGTCGTCTTTCTTTTCACCGGGGTTGAAGCGCACATTCTCCAGCAATACCACGTCGCCATCGGCTAAGGTGAGGCCGTTGTCCCAAGCGGACTCTAGGCGTACGGGCTTGCCCAATAATTGCGCGAGATGGTCGGCAACGGGTTTGAGCGAGTAGATCTCTTCAAACTGACCTTCGGTAGGCCGCCCGAGGTGAGACATGAGAATGACTTTGGCGCCCGCTTCGAGGGCGAGGTGTATGGTCGGCAGCGCTGCGCGAATACGCGCATCGCTAGTGACTTTGCCGTCTTTTATGGGAACATTTAAATCTTCACGGATAAGCAGTCGTTTGCCTGTGAGCTCCAGCTCGGTCATCAATTTGACGGTCATAACAGTCCTTTAAAAATAACTAGTGTTTTAACTTGGGCAGCCCCTGCCAATACATCAGAGTATCGAGCATTCTATTCGCGTAGCCCCATTCGTTGTCAAACCAGATCAAGACTTTGACTAATTTTTCCTGACTGACACGGGTTTGGCTGGCGTCAACAATGCCACTGCGCGGGTCGTGGTTAAAATCGCAGGAGGCCAGTGGCTCTTCAGTATAGCCCAAGACACCCTGCAAAAATCCGTCGGCAGCCTCTGCAAGAGCGCTGTTAATCGCAGCAACATCGACCTTTTCGCGCACCATTAGCGAGAGGTCAATGGCTGAGACATTCATGGTTGGCACTCGCATGGCCTGCGCTTGGAAGCGCCCCGTGAGTTCTGGCATTAAGCGGTCAATCCCGAGCGCGAGACCGGTGTCGACAGGAATAATCGACTGCATCGCAGCACGGGTTTTACGCAAATCGGTGTGGTGATAGGCGTCAATCACAGGCTGGTCGTTCATAGCCGAGTGAATGGTAGTGATGGCGCCGCCCTCCACATAAAAGCGGTCGTGAAGCACTTGAATCACTGGGACAACACAATTGGTGGAGCAGGAGGCGCTGGAAATAACGGTTTCACTGCCGGTCAAGGTTTCATGATTAATGCCATAGACAATGGTGGCATCAACACTGGATTCCGCGGGCTGCGAAAACAGTACTCGCTTGGCACCGCTGTGAATATGCTGCTCGGCGGTATCACGGTCGGTGTAGCTGCCGCTGCACTCCAGCACGACATCAACCGCCAGTGCGTGCCAAGGCAAGTTGCTCCACTGCTTTTCGTGAAAGATGGCAATGGTATCGCCATTGATGCAGAGGCTGTCGTCGTGATCAGTAACAATACCGGGGAAACGACCGTGGGTAGAATCGTAGCGGGTTAAATGGGCGATGGTTTTACTGTCGGCGAGCTCATTAATGGCGACCACTTGAACAGTGTTGCGCGCGCCCGATTCGTAAAGGGCGCGCAGCACGGAGCGGCCAATGCGGCCGTAGCCATTAATGGCTATACGCAGCATTAACCGATGGCCGCCAACGTGTTGGCAACGACATTCTCAACGGTAAAACCAAAGGCTTTCATCAACTGATCGCCGGGGGCAGATTCGCCGAAGCTGGTCATGCCGACAACACGACCGTCGAGACCGACAAACTTGTACCAGTAATCCGCATGCAGCGCTTCAACAGCAACTCGGGCGCGAATGCTCGGCGATAAAACGGCGTCGCGGTAGGCGGCATCTTGGGCTGAGAATAGTTCGGCACAGGGCATTGACACCACACGCGCCTGAACACCTTGGGCTGCCAGCTGTTCTGCAGCGAGCATGGCCAGCTCAACCTCTGAACCGGTAGCAATCAAAATCGCCTGCGGGGCAAGGCAGTCGCGCAACACGTAACCACCGCGACTGATGGCGGCAACCTGCTCTTCAGAGCGGGCCATTGGTGCAAGATTTTGGCGGCTAAATACTAGGGCACTGGGGCCATCGCGACGTTCGATAGCACTTTTCCAACAGACCGCTGAATCCACGGTGTCACAGGGGCGCCAAGTGTGCAGGTTAGGTGTTGAGCGCAGCGCGCTGAGCTGCTCAACCGGCTGGTGGGTTGGACCATCTTCACCGAGACCAATCGAGTCGTGGGTGTAGACAAAAATACTTTGCTGCTTCATCAGTGCTGCCATGCGCACAGCATTGCGTGCGTATTCCATAAACATCAGGAATGTCGCGCCATAGTTAATGAAGCCACCGTGCAGTGCGATACCGTTCATCATGGCACTCATGCCAAATTCGCGCACACCGTAATAAATGTAGTTTCCGTTGGCATCGTCGCCACTAACGCCTTTCGAACCAGACCAAATGGTCAGATTTGATCCCGCAAGGTCAGCGGAGCCACCCAGCAGTTCTGGCAACATTGGGCCAAAGGCATTGAGGCAGTTTTGTGACGCTTTGCGCGAGGCAATTTTTTCCATCTTCGCTTGGCATTCACGAATATAGGCATCGGCCTTGGCGCTAAAGTCGGCTGGTAAATCGCCGCGCGTGCGGCGCTCAAAATCAGCGGCCAGCTCTGGGAAGGCTGCGCGATAGCTGGCCAATTTCTTCTGCCAAGCAGCCTGTGCAGCCGTGCCTTTGGCAACACCGTTCCATGCAGCGTAGTGCTCCGCAGGAATCTCGAATGGCGCGTGATGCCAACCCAAGGCTTCCCGTGTCAGCGCAACTTCCGCAGCACCTAGTGCGGCACCGTGGCAATCTTCTTTGCCCTGCTTGTTGGGCGAGCCGAAACCAATAATTGTTTTACAGCAAATCAAGGTTGGCTTGCCTGTCTCAGCGTGGGCTTGTTCTATGGCCGCTTTAATCGCAGCGCTATCGTGGCCGTCAACATTGGCAATCACTTGCCAGCCATAGGCGGCAAATCGCGCAGGAGTGTCGTCACTGAACCAGCCTTCAACTTCACCATCAATAGAGATGCCGTTGTCATCGTAAAACGCAACCAACTTACCTAGCTTGAGGGTGCCAGCGAGAGAGCACACTTCATGGGAGATACCTTCCATCAAGCAGCCATCGCCAAGAAATGTATAAGTGTGGTGATCAACAAGTTCGTGGCCTGGACGGTTGAATTGCGCCGCGAGAATTTTTTCAGCCAGCGCCATACCGATGGCGTTGCTGATACCCTGACCCAACGGGCCAGTAGTTGTTTCCACGCCCGGCGCATAACCATATTCGGGGTGCCCCGGGGTCTTGGAGTGCAACTGGCGGAAATTCTTTATTTCCTCGATCGGCAAGTCGTAGCCCGTGAGGTGCAGCAATGAATAGAGCAGCATTGAGCCGTGGCCATTGGAGAGAACGAAGCGATCTCGGTTAACCCAGGCTGGATCGGCAGGGTTATGGGATAAGTAGTCATTCCACAGCACCTCGGCAATATCTGCCATGCCCATAGGGGCTCCGGGATGACCGCTATTGGCCTGTTGTACTGCATCCATGCTAAGGGCGCGAACTGCGTTGGCAAGGTCTCGACGTGAGGCCATGGATTGTCACTCCTAAAAGGAAAATTTTGAGGCGCGTATTGTCGCCCAGACGGGGGTCTCAGTAAACCGATATCGCGTGATTTAGCCTAGTTTCTAAGAGGCTTTGGCCAATTGATTAGACGCTGTTTGATTGCATTTGGAGCATATATAAAAATATTTTGATATATAAAAATGGCTATGCTACAGTCCCGCCCCATGAATAATCTCAGTCAATTTTCCGATCAGCCGCGCTCTGCGACCGATACCAGCGCCATCACCGCCCTCTGTAAAGCGGCGGGCGATCCTCTGCGCATGCAGGTATTGAAGGTATTGCAGCAAAACGCCTATGGGGTGCTTGAGCTGTGTCAGGTGTTTGACATTCGGCAGTCGGCCATGAGTCATCACTTGAAGATTTTGGCCAACGCGGGCTTGGTGGCGACACGCCGCGAGGGCACAACGATTTTTTATCGCCGCAATCAGCTGCATCCCGATACCGATTTACAGAGCTTGCAGCAAGTTCTGTTCCACACCATTGACGATGCAGCACTGGATCCCGGCTTGCGCACACGTCTGGAAACCATCAACAAAGAGCGTGCAGCGGCGTCGGTGGCCTTTTTTAACCAGAACGCTGCGCGGTTTGAAGAAAACCAAGATTTAATTGCTAGCTGGTCTGACTATGGCGACAGCGTCGAGAATTTTTTGGCGAGCAGCGCGCACCTTCGTCGCTCTGCATTGGAAATAGGACCCGGTTACGGCCAATTTCTGCCTAAACTGTGTAGTCTTTTTCAGCAGGTAACGGCCCTTGATAACGCTGCCGAAATGCTTGAACAATGCCGCAGCAGGGCCACCGCCCAGGGCTTGACCAATATTCAGCTGCTTTTGGGTGATACTGATCTCGCCTTGAGCAAAGGCCTGCGCAGCGACTGTATTTCACTGAACATGGTGCTGCACCACAATCCCACCCCCGGAGAGATTATCGCCGACTGCGCAAAGCTGCTAAACGCCGATGGCGTTCTGTTGATCACCGATCTCTGCGCGCACAATCAAGAGTGGGTTAAGGCCGCCTGCGGCGATCTGTGGCTCGGGTTTGAGCCGCAAGAGCTAACACGCTGGGCCGAAAGCGCGGGACTTGAAGAGGGCAATAGCCTTTATCTTACCCAGCGCAACGGCTTTCGCATTCAACTTCGTCAGTTTGTAAAACCCGCGCTTACAAGAGCCTGATATTAACCATTGGTGGAAAACACCACGCTATTTAACATTGAGAGCAACTAAACTTATGTCCAACTACTCTATTTTTACCTCCGAATCGGTCTCTGAGGGCCACCCCGACAAAATGGCTGATCAAATCTCTGACGCCGTCCTAGATGCCATTCTTGCAGATGATCCGCACTCCCGTGTCGCCGTGGAGACGTTGGTTAAAACAGGCATGGCGATTATTGCCGGTGAAGTGCGCACCAATACCTACGTCGATCTTGAGCAAATTGTCCGCGATGTGATTACGGACATCGGTTACGACAGCTCGGACGTGGGTTTCGATGGTAATTCCTGCGCGGTACTTAATGCGATAGGCAAGCAGTCCAGCGATATTGCCCAGGGCGTCGACGAGAGCGAAAACAAAGATATCGGTGCTGGCGACCAAGGTTTGATGTTTGGCTACGCCAGCAACGAAACGCCTGTGCTGATGCCTGCGCCCATTTATTACGCCCATCGGTTGATGGAACGCCAAGCGCGTCTGCGCAAAAACGGTGTTTTGCCGTGGCTGCGTCCAGACGCGAAAAGTCAGGTCACACTGCGCTACGAAAACGGCAAACCCGTCGCCATTGATGCGGTTGTTCTGTCTACTCAGCACTCGCCGGCGATTTCTCAAGGCGATTTGCGCGAGGCTGTTTTGGAAGAAATTATTCGCCCGGTTCTGCCTGCAGAGTGGTTACACGCTGGCACCCAGTACCACATCAACCCGACTGGCCAGTTTATTATTGGTGGCCCAATGGGCGACTGCGGGCTCACCGGCCGCAAAATTATTGTCGACACCTATGGCGGCATGGCGCACCACGGCGGCGGCGCGTTTTCGGGCAAAGATCCTACCAAAGTGGACCGCTCTGCGGCTTACGCG
>Ga0102917_1000818_pt1 | contig 10446 bp, 10 predicted proteins | sample Colrivmet1562A02_FD_78201 | JGI IMG/M metagenome (GOLD analysis project Ga0102917, IMG submission 78201) | Estuarine microbial communities from the Columbia River estuary - metaG 1562A-02 | ecosystem: Environmental > Aquatic > Marine > Intertidal zone > Estuary | place: USA: Columbia River...
CAGAATTGTTCTCCGTAGCCAATGCTGGGGAAGTAATGCCCCCTAAATCTACCTGGTTTGAGCCTAAATTCCCTTCTGGTTTATTGGTGCACCAATTAAGTTAATTTTTTGTTTTTTTTCAGTCGTATGCTCAGGTAGATAATGCCAAATAAAAAAGAGGCTAAAAGCGCTATCCACGAAATGTAACGATCTATTAAAATATTAGTTTCTATACTTAATTCGGCATAAATTAATAGTACAATGCCCAAAGCTGAACATACAAAAGGGAAGAGGCACGCTCCAATAAATACACTGTTTGTTTTTAATTGTTCTAATTTGCTTTCGCAGGTAAGTAAAATGTGCCTAATAAATAAACAAAACAGCAAGATGCCAATTAAGCTGGCGCTAATGATGCATAAAACGAGAGAACCAAGTCCGCTAAAGGAAATATCTGACATGAAACAGTTTTTTACTGTTTAACGCCCTTTTAGCTCTCAAATTGTAATTGGCTGAGGTATCGGTACAATCCACCTTCTTTCTGCATCAGTTCTTGGTGGCTACCACTTTCTAAAATGGTGCCATTTTCTAACACCAAAATGCTGTCTGCTTCTCGAATGGTGGCTAAACGGTGGGCAATAATAATAGAGGTTCTATTTTTCAACAATTCCTCTAATGCTTCTTGTACCAAGCGTTCCGATTCCGAATCGAGTGATGATGTAGCTTCATCTAAAATAAGGATGGCAGGGTCTTTTAACAAGGCTCTAGCAATGGCAATACGCTGGCGTTGCCCACCCGAAAGTTTTACACCACGTTCGCCCACCAAGGTTTCGTAACCTTCGGGGAAACTGATAATAAATTCATGCGCATTGGCTCGTTTAGCAGCTATAATTATCTCTTCCTTGCTAGCGCTAAGTTTGCCGTAAGAAATGTTTTCTAAAATGCTTCCGCCAAATAACAATACATCTTGGGGTACAATAGCTACCTGATTGCGAATGTCTGTTAAACTGAAGTTGGTAGATGGTTTTTCATCGAACAAAATTTGTCCTTCATTTGCTTCGTAAAAACGCAAAATAAGAGAAGCTAAAGTCGATTTTCCAGCGCCACTTGGCCCCACAATGGCAATTTTTTGTCCAGCCTTGGCACTAAAACTCAATTCTTTTAGTACAGGCATTTCAGGTCGAGAAGGATAGGTGAAAGATACCTTATTGAAACGCAAATCGCCTTTAATCAGTTCTTTGACTTTGTTTTCTTCGGTATTAATAGAAATCGCTTCGTTTTTTTCATGCAAAATTTCTAAAACACGTTCGCTGGCGCCCACAGCTTTTTGTACGTTGGCGTATAATTCAGGAAAACTACCCATGGCCGCACCTACAAAAATGGCGTATAAAATGAAAGTAGTTAAGCTGCCTACCGAAAGTTCTCCGCCAGCTACCAATATCGAGCCGTACCATATAACAGCAACAATAGCACCAAATAAACAGAAAATTACAAAGGAAGCGAAGGCGCCACGATAGGTTGCTCCTTTTAAGGCAATTTTAACTACTTTTTTCAGATTAGTTTCGTAGCGATTTGCCTCATAGGCTTCGTTTACAAAAGCTTTTACATTGGAAATGCCTTGTAAAGTTTCTTGTACCACGGTATTCGATTCGGCTAATTGATCTTGAGCCGCTCTAGACACTTTCCGTATAAATCGGCCAAAAATTACGGCCGATACAACCAAAACCGGTAGAATGGTTAGATTGAGTAGTGTTAGTTTTGGCGATACAACAACTAATAGGCTGATTCCTCCAACAAGCAACACAATTTGTCTAAAAAGTTCGGCTAGGGTAGTGGTTAAGGTATCTTGAATTTGAGATAAATCAGAAGATATGCGGCTATTTAATTCGCCCACTCTTCGGTTAGCAAAGAAATTCATGGGCAGTGTAATCAAGCGGAAATACGTATCTCTACGGATATCGGCCAAGGCTTTTTCGGCCACTTCAACAAATAAGCGGATTCTAAAAAAAGATACAAACGATTGTACAAACAAGATGCAAAAGCAAACAATACCAATGGTGTTGATGTTTGCCGGTATAAAACTTAGTTTTTGTTTGCCCTGTGCAGCGTCAATCATGGCGCCTAATAATGATGGAAAGGCAAGCCCCGTTAAGCTAGAGAGTAGTAAAAACAACATGCCAAACGCAAACTTTAACTTATAGGGTTTTAGGTAGCGAAGGAGTTTCGAAATGTTTCGAATACTCTGTTTGGTTATTTTGGTTTTTGGAAGTTCTTCGGCTTGTGTATTTCCGCTATTTAATGTTGATTTGGCCATTTTTGGTGTAAGGAATTTAGGCCTAAAAATAGGCAAAAAAAGCCACTATATGTTAGGTAGTATGCTTGTATAACTCAACGCTATTTTTTGATTAAAAAGCTTTTAAATACCTCTAAAGTTTGTTTAGGATCTTCTTCCATAGGGGTGTGGCCAAGGTTTTTAAGCACTACGAGTGTGTCGTTGGGTAAATCAGCGTAAAAGTTCTTGGCAACTGTAACCGGAATTAATAAATCTTTATCGCCCCATAGAATAAGAGTTGGGGTTTTTATAGTTTTTATTTGTAGGTAGGTTGAATCGTTTAATAGCGTTTTAAAGGTTGACATGCGCTCAATAAAAGCTTGCCGATTACCAGCCCGTAATGCTAAATTAAAGTACCGATCTACTAATTCTGGTTGAACCTTTGTTTTGTCGGCATATACGTTTTCTATGCTGTTTTGAACAATAAAGCGTGGGGTAACGTATTGAAAAAGATTTTTTAATACAGGCATCCCGGCTAATTGAAATGCCACAGGTACCGATTTAGATTCCATGGGGTAGCCCGCAGCATCTATCAATACCAATTTTGAAACGGCGGTTGGGTACCGAAGTGCATACCGCCAAGCAATGGCTCCACCGAGTGAATTACCTGCTATAATGCACTTTTTCACTCCTAATTTTTCTAAAAAGTGGTGCATAAATTGTGCATAATATTCTGGAGAGTAATCACCTGACGTATTAGGCCCAGTAAGCCCGTAAGCCGGTAAATCCATACGAATAATCCGATGCGATTGTTTTAATTCTTTAGCCCAAGCCTCCCAGGTATGTAAACTTGCTGCGGTGCCGTGTATCAAAACAATGGGCGTGGTATCTGCCCGATTTCCTTCATCGCGGTAATGCACCAATACATCGTTTACCTGAACGAATTTTGATGGGGCAGGGGCATATGTAGCTTTTAAATCAGCTAGCGGAATATCGTTTTGCCAATAAACTGCACAAAAAGAGCCGACAATTAGTAAAAGGGCTATAAATAAATACCTAACAAGTTTCATATCAATTCAGGGTGTTTAAAGTCCAAGCCTGGGCTTTGTTGTTAAAAAGTGGTTTAACCTTCGACCAAATATCTTTAAAAAGTTCCGATTGGCGGTACATTTCTAAATGTTCTTCGCTTTGCCAATTACTGATGGTAACATACGTATCGGTATCATTCGTGCTCTTAAAAATCTCTAAACGAATGCAGCCATCACTTTTTGCCAATACCTGTTTATTTTGATTAAAAATTTCTAAAAATTCATCAACCTTATCAGGCTGAAAGTTCAGCATCACGATTCGGGTAATCATTTAAAGAATTCTATACTTACGATGTCGCCTAAACCAAGGCCGAGTAAGCCACTTGCATTTCCTTTGTTTATAGCAATTTCCAAGTGGTTACTTATGCCAAATAAACACAATTTTTCTCCTTCCGGAACTTCGTTATAATGCCAACTAAGGGTATTTATAGATTCGTTTCTACGGAAATATAAACTGAAATTTCGCTTTTTCTGGTAGCGGGTAAAAATATCTTTGGTAATGTTTGTAATTACATTTTGGAACGAATCTATGTAAATAACAGCCCCTCGTATTATATCTCCATTAATAACAGGTTGTAAGGTAAGACGCTGTTCTAATTGACTCATTGGTAGGCCAATATCCGAAAGTTTACCACCACTGGCCAAATGGCAAGCAGCTTTTGAGAAAATATCTGATAGTGGAAAATGCAGATAATTTAAATCTTGCATGATATTAATTTCTACAATTTCCTCGGGCTCTGAATCGAAAAGAAGTGAAAAAATACCGTTATCTGAACCCACAAAATAATGCCCCTTGTAGCGCATGGCTAGGTAGCGGGTGCGCTCGTGGTATACCGAATCAATTCCTATTAAGTGAACCGTTTCTTGAGGAAAATAATGAAAGGCATTTTTAAGTACAAAAGCGGCATGAGGTATGTTAAAAGCAGAAATATCGTGCGTTATATCTACAATATTAACGGTAGGTAATAGCGTTACAATGCTACCTTTTAGGGCTGCCTGGTAAAAATCTTTTGATCCCAGATCGGTAGTTAACGTAATTATTGCCATTAAAAAAAGATTCCTTTTTGTGGTTATATTTGCTAGCGGTAATCCGCATACAAATATTCAATTTTTTATCGCATAAAAAAACGTATTTTTAAAAGCAATTAGCAACCATTTTCACTTGAACGAATTTATCCAAACCCTAGAGCAAGTTAACCCCATATTGGTGTGGGGTGCAAACAACGAAAATTTTGAAGCCCTAAAAAAACAGTTTCCAAAACTAAAAATTGTGGCTAGAGGCACCGAAGTAAAGGTATTGGGCGATGAAACGGAATTACATCTTTTTCAAGCTAAATTTTCCGAGATTTTAAAACACATTGAACAATACCAATCACTCACAACCAACGATATACTTCATATTTTAGGGTCTCCTGAAAATTCGGCCGATGTCGAAAAATCAACCGAGAAAACAAATGGTTCGGAACCTATTGTATTTGGCCCAAATGGTATTGTAGTTAAAGCCCGAACTGCCAACCAGCGTCGCATGGTAGAGAGCATCGCCACAAACGATGTAATTTTTGCCATTGGCCCAGCCGGTACCGGCAAAACCTACACAGCTGTAGCACTAGCGGTTAGAGCACTCAAAAACAAAGAAATTAAGCGCATTATTTTAACCCGTCCGGCTGTAGAAGCAGGGGAAAATTTGGGTTTTTTACCTGGAGATTTAAAGGAGAAAATTGATCCATATTTAAGACCTTTATACGACGCGTTAGACGATATGATTCCGGCTGAAAAGCTAAAGTTGTATCTAGAAAACAGAACCATAGAAATTGCGCCATTGGCCTTTATGCGTGGTCGTACACTCGATAATTGCTTTGTGATTTTAGATGAAGCGCAAAATGCTACCGATATGCAGTTGAAAATGTTTTTAACTCGTATGGGGCCTACCGCTAAATTTATTGTTACTGGCGACGTTACCCAAATAGATTTACCTAAAATTCAGCAATCCGGTTTGCACACCGCACTGCGCATTTTACCCGAAATTAAGGGTATCGATATTATTTATTTGAGTGGAGAAGATGTGGTGCGCCACAAATTAGTTAGACGCATTTTAGAAGCCTACGGCGATATTCAGAAATAAGCATGCAAGCAATAAAAGAAACCCATTTCCAATTTCCGGGGCAAACCGCTTTTTATAAAGGTAAGGTTAGAGATGTATACACCATTGCTAACAACTTACTTGTTATGGTGGTTAGCGATCGTATTTCTGCCTTTGATGTGGTATTGCCCGAAGCCATTCCTTATAAAGGACAGGTTTTGAATCAAATTGCCTCTAAATTTTTAAAAGCTACCGAAGATATTTTACCCAATTGGGTTGTGGCTAGTCCCGACCCGATGGTAACTATTGGTAAAATGTGCAGCCCATTTAAGGTTGAAATGGTTATTAGAGGCTACTTAGCTGGCCATGCTTGGAGGGAATATGCGGCAGGCAAACGCAGTGTATGCGGCGTAACCTTGCCCGAAGGCTTAAAAGAGAATGATAAGCTTCCTGAGCCCATAATTACGCCAACTACCAAAGCAGCGGTTGGGCACGATGAAGATATTTCTCGGGAAGATATTTTAGCGAAAGGCATTGTATCGGAAGCAGATTATTGCCAATTAGAAAAGTATACTCGAGCCCTGTACCAACGCGGTACCGAAATGGCCAACCAACGAGGTTTAATTTTAGTAGATACGAAATACGAATTTGGTAAAGATTCCGATGGAGTAATTACCTTAATTGATGAGATTCATACACCCGATTCGTCGCGGTATTTTTATGCCGATGGCTATGCCGAACGCCAAGCAAGCAACGAGCCTCAACGTCAACTCTCAAAAGAATTTGTTCGGAAGTGGCTCATAGAAAATGGATTTCAGGGTAAAGAAGGGCAAAATGTACCTACCATGAGTACCGAATGGGTTAGTGCCATCTCCGAACGTTATATTGAGTTATATGAGCAAATTACTGGCGATATCTTTCAGCGCTATGAAGGAACTGATGTATCTGGCCGCATAGTTGAAAATATTAAGTCTTGTTTAGCGCAATTGAGCGCATAAGCTAAAAGCATTACAGGCTATAACATGAAATTTGAGCTTACCATTTTAGGAAGCAGTTCTGCAACACCCATTCATGGTAGAAATCCCAGCGCTCAGCTACTCAACATAAACGAGAAAATCTACCTCATTGATTGTGGTGAAGGTACTCAACAGCAATTATTGCGCTTCGGATTAAAAGCTGCCAAAATAAATACCATTTTTATCAGTCATTTGCATGGCGACCATTATTTAGGCCTCATGGGCTTATTATCTTCTATGCATTTAGTGGGCAGAACAAAAGCCTTGACACTTTTTGGCCCTCCCGAACTGGATGAATTGCTTCAACTACATTTTAAGTATTCGGCAACCCTTTTGCGATTTCCACTTATTTTTAAATCTACGCATAGTAATTCACCTGCAGTTATTTTAGAAAATTCGGATGTGGTAGTAGAAACAATAATCCTAAATCATCGTATTCACTGTACGGGATTCAAGTTCACTACTAAACCTACATTGCCTACACTTAGAGAAGATAAGGTGATTGCCTTGGATATTCCTGTTGCGCACAGAGCCTTAATTAAAAAAGGCTTCCCATACACAGATGCCTCAGGCAAGATATATCCCGCTGATTCGCTAACCTTACCACCACCGCCAATAAAAAGTTTTGCTTATTGCTCCGATACCCTTTGCGATGGTTCTTACGCATCGCAACTAGAACAGGTAGAGCTGTTGTACCACGAGAGTACATTTTTGCACGATATGCTCGATAGGGCCATTGAGACGTATCATACAACCGCATTGCAAGCAGCAACATTAGCTAAAAAAGTTGGAGTAAAGCGCTTGCTTATTGGACACTTTTCTGCTCGGTACAAAGAATTGACACCGCTACTAGAAGAAGCTCAATCGGTGTTTAAGGAAACTCAATTGGCCATAGAAGGAGAAACTTTCTCCATTTAATTCCGTTTATTTTTTACCGCCACCAAATACAGAGAAGTGTACATAGCGCTTCGGATTGGCTTTTAAATCAACCATCAACTTGTCTAAATTTTCGGCAGATTGCGCTAAATTATCGTATAATTTTTTATCGTTTATTAACAAGCCAATACTGCCATCACCGGCATTTATTTTAGAAATTACTTGTTGTAAATCTTTAACAGCTTGGTTGGCGTTTATAAGTGTTTGCCCGATATTGGCTTTCGCCGTTTGGTCGCTTATTTGCTCAAAATTGGCCACAATGGCACTTATTTTCTGATTGTTGTTTTTGAAATTAGTTGAAATAGATTGCAGGTTAGATAAAATGCCCGATATTTTGGCAGTTTCAGAATCCATAAGGCCATCTACTTTTCTAGAGGTACGTTCTAAGTTTTCGAGCGTGTTGGCAATGCTGGCAAAGCTGCGGTCGAAGTTTTTCTGAAATTTTGGGTTTAAGGTATTGTTAACCGATTCTAGAATAGAATCTAAACGACTAGCAATTTGATCGGCTTTCTTTTGAATAGGTTTTACTTGATCCATAAATCCTTCTTGAATAAAGGCAGTTAAGGTGTCGCCATCGGCAGCATAGGCTTTACTGTTGCCCAATTCGAATACAATAGCTTTTCCGCCTAATAAATCGGTGCTTTCTAAACGGGCAATGGTGTTTTTAGGAATGTTATAGCCAGGACTTATTTGAAATTCGGCAATAATATGCCCATTTGGAGCCAAGGTAAGTTTAGAAACTCGTCCAATTTTAAAACCATTAACCAATACAGGTTTTGATTCGGTAAGCCCATCGATATTTGGATAAACGGCATATAACTCATCTTCCCTCATAAACAAATCAGTGCCCTTTAAAAAGCTATAGCCCAATATTAAAACAGTAATGGCTACTGTGGCCAATATGCCTACTTTTGTTTCGTTAGATATTTTCAAAATCGTTGCTTTAAGCGTATTATTCTACTTCTAATTGTCTTTTATAGGTTTGAATGGCTTTAAATAAGCAATCCACAATTTCTTGTTGTCCAGTTTCAGAATTCATATAGGCCTCTTCCTCTGGGTTAGAAATGAAACCAATTTCGGTTAATACAGCAGGCATACCGGCTCTAGCTAATACGGCCAAGCTTTTTTCTTTCACACCCCGATCAATACGACCAGTTTTGGCATACTCATCTTGCATAAAAGTAGCCAATTTAATGCTCTGTTCTCTAAAACTATTTTTTAAGAAAGAGAACATGATGATACTTTCTGGATCTTTTGGATCATATCCTTCATAATTGTCTTTGTAATCTTCTTCTAGCAAAATAGACGCGTTTTCTCTTAATGCAATGTCTTGCTCGTCCATTCGCCCAAAACCAGAAACGAATGTTTCTACCCCGCTAGTACTGGTACTTTGGGAGGTAACGGTAGTATAGGTGGGTACTCTTTTGCCTTTTTTATTTCGATGGTAACCCGTAATGACAGATTTTTTATAAATCGGCATAGAATTACAATGTATAGAAATAAATAAATCAGCTTTTACTCTATTTGCTAAACCAATGCGTTCATATAATGGAACAAAAACATCTGTAGTACGTGTATATACCACTTTAACGTCTTTAAGTTGTTCTTCTATGACTTTTCCCAGTCGTAAAGCGGTCATTAAGGCTACATCTTTTTCTTTAGAAATTGCTCCATGAGTTGTTCCATCTTTCCCACCATGACCCGCATCTATTACAATTGTTTTTATACGATAGGGTGTAATTAGTGAAGATTTGCCACTTGAAATCAATGGCATAAGTATTAAAACCGTTAAGAAAGCACAAATCGGTCTGATGAATGGGATAATTTTCATTAATTTTGATCGATTTTTTGAGTTGAACATTTACAAAAATAGTATTCATCGGCTAATTTGAAATTAAAAAGAGGTCTTTTTCTATTTATTCTATTCAATTGTTTCTATTTAGGGGCAATGCGTAGTCTCTTTGCGCAAAAAAAACCAACAACAAAATTCCCATCGGTTAGGGTAGATACCATTAAACAAAGAAATTCTACATCGGCAAAATTAGATGCTGCTGTTAAATATACCGCAGAAGATTCTATTCGATTTGATAAAATAAATGGTATTGTTTACCTCTATGGAAGCGCTCGGGTTAATTACACCGATTTTGAGTTAGATGCCGATTACATACGCTTAGATCAAAAAAATAGTACGGTATTTGCCAAAGGAGTATTTGATATAAAAGCCAATCGGTACAGAGGGCGTCCAATCTTAAAACAGGGTGCCGATCAACCCATTACTACGGATTCTCTATTGTTTAATATTTATACCAAAAAGGGGAAATCTTACGGTGTTTTTTCTGAAGTTGATGGGGGTTATTTGCAGGCAAAACAGTTCAAAAAAAATCAATTCGACGAAGGTTTTTTTAAAAATGGTATTTATAGTACCTGTAATTTAGATCATCCTCACTTTGGAATTTTTATTACTCGAGGAATTGTAACCGATAAACAAATTGTAACCGGACCTTCTTATCTAGAAATTGAAGATATTCCCATTCCGGTTGGTATACCATTCGGTTTTTTCCCAAAAGCAAATCGAAGATCTTCAGGAATTTTGTTTCCAACTTTTGGTGAAGATGCAACCCGTGGTTTCTTTATGCGTGATTTTGGCTATTATATTGGCCTGAATGAATATTGGGATATGACCTTAAGAGCCAGTTTATATAGCCGAGGCTCTTATGATTTAAGTATGGCCGCTCGTTATCAAAAACGTTATAAATTCGATGGCAATCTGAATTTACGCTATTCATCTACCCGTACTGGTATTGAGGGAACCCCTGGCTATAAACCATTTAAAGATTTCAATATCCAGTGGAGTCATACACAGCGACCGGAAGCTAATCCAGGTACTACGTTTACTGCCTCGGTTAATGCGGGTACTTCTAGCTATTTTTCAAATACCGCAGCCGGTGGTACGTATAATTTCGATCAATTAACTCGAAATACACTCTCTTCCAATATCAGTTATGGAAAAACTTTTGGCAATGGCTTATTTAACTTTACATCAAGTTTAAGCCATAGGCAAGATATGCAACAAAAAAC
>Ga0102917_1000824_pt1 | contig 10419 bp, 7 predicted proteins | sample Colrivmet1562A02_FD_78201 | JGI IMG/M metagenome (GOLD analysis project Ga0102917, IMG submission 78201) | Estuarine microbial communities from the Columbia River estuary - metaG 1562A-02 | ecosystem: Environmental > Aquatic > Marine > Intertidal zone > Estuary | place: USA: Columbia River...
CGGTACGCTCGAAGTCGACCAACGCCGCCGCGACTTCAGCATCAACGCAATGGCCGTGGGCGTGCACCGCGCTGCTTGGGGCGAATTACTGGATCCGTTTGGCGGGCGCGAAGACCTCGAGGCCAAAATGCTGCGCACTCCGCTTGAACCGATTGAAACGTTTAGCGACGACCCGTTGCGCATTTTGCGCGGACTGCGCTTCGCGAGCCAACTCGGATTTGCCCTCGACGAGGCCACCCTCGAAGGAATGAAGGCCACAGCGGACCGGCTTGCCATTTTGTCGCCCGAGCGCGTTCAGACCGAGCTACTCAAAATTCTCGAAAGCCCCAAGCCCTCGGTGGGCCTGGGCCTGATGTACCAGTGCGGCGCCATGGAGGTCCTCTTGCCCGAGGTCGCGGCCCTTGCCGGTGTTGACGAGGTCGAAGGCCACCTGCACAAGGACAACTTTTGGCACACCCTCGAAGTGGTCGACAACACCGCGGCGCAGTCCGAAAACGTGTGGCTGCGCCTCGCGGCCCTGCTGCACGACATTGGCAAGCCTCCGACCAAAAAGTTTATGAAGGGCACGGGGTGGACCTTTCACGGCCATGAATTTTTGGGCGGAAAAATGGCCAAAAAGCTCTTTAGGCGCCTTTCGCTGCCGCTGGACGCCCGAATGGACTACGTGGTGAAGCTGATCCAAATGAGTTCGCGCCCGATTGCGGTCGTAAGCGATTCCGCCACCGACAGCGCCGTACGCCGACTGCTATTTGATGCGGGCGAAGACATCGAAGATTTGATGATTCTGTGCTCAAGCGACATCACCACCAAAAATCCGCGCAAAAAGTCGCGCTATCTGGCCAACTATGACCGTGTTAAGGCCAAAATGGCCGAAGTAGAGGCACGCGACCACCTGCGCAACTGGCAGCCGCCGATTGACGGAAGCCAGTTGATGAGCTGGTTTGACCTGCCCCCCGGCCCCATGGTGGGCCAAATGAAAACCGCCGTGCGCGAGGCTATTCTCGACGGCGCGATTCCCAATACCTTTGACGATGCCAAGGCCTATGTAACGGCCTGGGCTGCTGAACACGGAATTCCCTTGAAATCATGAGCACCACGGTTGTACGCGCCATTTTGAACACCGAAGAGGACATCTTTCGCGATGTAGCCATCTCGTCATCTGCCACGCTAGAGCACGCACACCATGCGATTGCCGCGGCTTTTAAGTTAAACCCCGGCCAAATGGCCTCGTTCTATCGCACCGACGCCGAATGGAACCAGGGCGACGAAATTCCCTTGATGTCCATGGACCCCGCCGTTGGGCCCAGTATGGCCGACCTCAGCGTGGGTGAAGTACTCGGTGCTCCGGGCCAGCGACTTCTGTTTGTGTACGACTTTCTCGAAATGTGGAGCTTTCTCGTCGAGTTCGTGCGCCACGAAGACCGCGAATGCGGTGACCCCGAAGTGGTGCTTTCGTACGGAGTTCGCCCCGAAACCGCCCCTGAACTGCAGTACGGCGGCGACGGGCTGGGCGGCAGCCTTGATGATGACTTCGATGAAGACGACGACGAGTACGGATTCGACGAAGACGACTTGGCCGACGGCTACTCTTCTTCGGACGAGTGGTGAAACTCGACCGCGTCGATGACGCGAATCGGTAGTTCTTCGCCGTTTTTAAACACCACTTTGTCTTCAGTGCAGGCCCAGAGGGTCGTGTGAATGGCGAAATGCCCCTCTTGCGCTGTGACGTAAATCGTCACTTTGCGCTCCTCAACATTGCCCTCAAAGGTGGCTTTGTGAAGCAGCTTCCACCGGGCCTGGCGCAGCGCTTCGCTCGAGTGCACATCGCCATCCTCAAAATGCAATCCACTCAAATCCTGCCGCTCAATGAGGCGGTAGGCTGACCGATTTTGAGGTTGATCGAGTAACTGCATTCTTAAATATACGGAATTTTCGGATGCTACCTTCGCAGCATGAATCCCGAGCCCGCCATTTGGATGCTTCACGGCCCGACCGCGTCGGGTAAAACCGCCTTGGCCATTGAGCTGGCGCAGTTTCTCGGAACCGAGGTCATCAACTGCGACGCCCGGCAGGTGTACCGCGAGCTCAGCATCGGCGTTGCGCGCCCCAGCGCCGCGGAACGCGCGGCGGTTCCGCACCATGGAATCGCCAGCCACAGCATTCACGAGCCCCTAACCGCCGCGAGCTATGCCGAGTGGGCCGAACCCGTGCTGCGCGACGTGATCGCCCGGACCGGAAGCGCCGTTGTCGCCGGCGGATCCGGACTCTACGCAATGGCCCTGCTCGAGGGGCTCGACCCCATGCCTCCCGCCGACCCCGCGCTACGCGCCCAGCTCGAAGATCGCTGGGCCTCGGACCCTTTGGCACTTGCTGCTGAACTACAGGGTTTGGACCCCGCATACGCCGCCACAGCCGACCTTCAGAATGGACGTCGCGTGGTGCGCGCCCTCGAAGTCATCGCATTGACCGGTACCCCGTACTCGCAGCAGCGCCGCGGATCGGGTTTGCGTTCGTGGCCCCTGCTCGTGCGCGAAGTCGTGCTAGATGCGCCCATGGACTGGCTCGAGGCCCGGATCGCGCGGCGCAGCCGCCAAATGATGGCTGACGGACTGCGCGACGAAGCCTTGGGGCTGCAGGAGTGGGCGCACCTCACCCCACTGCACACCGTGGGCTACCGTGAATTTTACGAGCCCGGAGCCCCAGTGCGCGACGACGCCCAAATGGCAGACCGTATTTCGCTCCGCACCCGACAGTACGCCAAGCGGCAAAAAACGTGGCTGGCCAAGCAAACAAAAGCTTTACAAGTTCCCGCAGCCGACGCCTGGAACTACCTTCGCACCCATGATCGTGCGTAAGCTGCTGATTCCGATTTCGTGGGTTTACGCGCTCGGCGCCTGGCTCCACGCCGCCTGGTACCGCTGGCGGATTCGCACGCCCTACCAGCCCCAAATTGCGACCCTGGCCGTCGGCAACCTTCACATGGGCGGGACCGGCAAAACACCCCTCAGCCTCTGGTTGATGGAACAGCTTCACTTTAAGGTGGACCCCGTGTACTACCTGAGTCGAGGCTACGGCCGCCGCACCAAGGACGTGCGCGAGGTACAGCTCGAAGACCTTCCGCAGGATGTCGGCGACGAAGCCCTCATGGTGCGCCAGCACTTTGGGCACAGCACCGACGTACACGTCGTCGTCGCCCAGCGGCGGGCCGATGCCCTTCGCGAAATGGGCCGCCACGGAGTCGTGGTGCTCGACGACGCCTTTCAGCACCGCGGAGTCCAAACTGCCCTCAATCTACTTGTCTGCCCCTTTGGACAGTGGTACACTGAAGACCACGTCGTTCCCGCCGGGCGCTTGCGCGAGCATCCATCGGCTGCCGGCCGTGCGCATGCCGTGGTCGTCACGCGCTGCCCTGGACCGGTAGATCCGTTGACCCGCCTTGACATTCGGGCTAAGCTCGATTTGCGCCCTGAGCAAGAGCTCTTTTGCAGTTGGGAACGCTACGGTGATCCCCTCCCCCAGTGGGATGCCCCCGCCTGGCAAGCTGGTCAGACCCTCAATGCCTTGGCCCTTTGCGGTATCGGCCAACCCGCCGTGTTTCTCGCCGGGGTGCGCCGCCTGGTTCCGATGGCCGAAGCCATGGTGCTGGCCGACCACGAGCCCTACCGCCTGTCTATCGTGAAGTCCATTGCCCAAAAATGCCGCGAACAGGGCATTACGTGCATCGTCACCACCAAAAAAGACCGCGCCCGAATGGGTGCAAAACCCCGTGAATGGGCGGGAATTTCAGTGTACGTGCTTCCGCACGAAATCGTACTCGACGACGACGGACCCCGACTGCTGAAATGGCTCGAACGAGAATGGAAGGCCCGAGGGTTCCGCGTACCTTTGTCGGCATGACGCACAAGGGCTACGAGGCCGTAATTGGCCTAGAGGTACACGTTCAGCTGAGTACCAAGAGTAAGGCTTATGCCGGTGAAGGCTACGACTACGGTGGCGCACCGAATACCCAGGTAAGCCCAGTTTCACTGGGTTTGCCCGGAGCACTTCCGCGCGCGAACTGGGGCGTCGTGACCGCCGCAACCCGTTTGGGGCTCGCGTTGGGCTGCACGATTCGCGAGTACAACGAGTACGCTCGCAAGAACTACTTCTACCCCGACCTCACCAAGGGCTACCAGATCACGCAGCACGAGACGCCGATCTGCAACGGCGGAGCCGTAGCCATCGAGACCTCGGCCGGACCCAAATCCATCGGGTTGACGCGCATTCACATGGAAGAGGACACGGGCAAATCCATCCACGACCTCGACCCCTTTCACACCCTGCTTGACTTCAACCGCGCTGGGGTTCCGCTGCTCGAAATCGTGTCGGAGCCAGACCTACGCAACGGCGAAGAGGCCTACGCCTACCTGTCTGAGATTCGCCAGCTCGTACGCTACCTCGACATTTCAGACGGAAACATGGAAGAGGGCTCGCTGCGCTGCGACGTCAACATTTCGGTGCGCCCTGTGGGCCGCGCGCAATTCGGAACCAAAGTCGAAGTCAAGAACCTGAACTCCTTTCGCCACGTACAGAAGGCCATCGACTTTGAGTTTCAACGCCAAGTTGCCGCTGTCGAAGCCGGCGAAACTATTTACCAAGAGACCCGTACGTTTGACTCCGGCAAGGGCATAACTACCGTCTTGCGAATCAAAGAGGACGCCAACGACTACCGCTACTTTACCGAACCCGACCTCGCCCCTGTGCGATTGACTCCGGATTGGATTGAGTCGCAGCGTGCGAGTCTGCCGGAACTTCCTCGTGCCCGTCAAGCCCGCTACCAGAAGGAATTGGGACTTTCTGAGTACGACGCCCAACTGCTCACCGACGACAAGGCCACAGCTACCTATTTTGACGCCGTGGTTGCCACGGGTTCGCCTGCTAAAACCGCAGCCAACTGGATCAGCGGACCCATTGCGGGCTGGCTGAACGAACGCGCCATGGGCATTGAACGCCTTCCGGTGCAGGCCGCCCAGCTCGCAGCCTTGATTGGCCTCATTGAGTCGCGCACTGTGAGCCACAGTGCCGCCCAGCAAATTTTTGGGCATCTGGCGGATCGTCCGGATTCCGACCCCAAATCCTTGGCCGAAGAGCTTGGCCTCGTGCAGCAAAGCGACGTCAGCGCCCTTCAGGGTATTGTCGACGCCGTCCTGGCCGAGTGGCCCGAAAAAGTGGCCGAGTACCGCTCGGGCAAAAAAGGCCTCATCGGACTCTTTATGGGCGAAGTCATGAAGCGGAGCCGCGGTGCGGCCGACCCCAAAGTCACGACAGAGCTCCTCAAAAATCAACTCGATCAATAATCCCCCAACCCGCCATGAACAAACTTTGGCTTAGCGCTCCTGCGCTCTTTTTGGCTGCCTGCACCGGCGGCGACCTCGTACCTGTTGAACTCCAAGTTGCCGGAGCCAAAGAGGTCATCGTTTACCGCATCGATCCTGACCGCCTTTACCCATGGGACACCGTGCAGTTGGCCGACGGCGTACTGGACATCGAGCTCCCCCTCGACAGTTCAGGTAGCACCTTCTATGCCTTTGCCTTTGACAACAATGGCAGTCTGCGCCTCGGAATCGAGCGCGGTGACGACATCGAAGGCGAGGTTAGTGTGGCAAAGGACATCACGACCTACAGCCTCACAGGCTCACCCCTGTCTGAGCGCCTCTTGGCCCACTACCAACCACTTCGCCATTCAGCCATGTTGATGGACAGTCTGGATACCGAAGCCCAGACCTACCAAGGGCTACCTGATGTTGCCGAGAAAAACGCACTTCTGTTCGCCCGCTACCAGGCGCGCGTCGAGAAGCACCGCAAGGACCTCGAAGCAATGATCATCGAGGAACCCGCTTCACTCGCCAACATCTTTGCGATCTACCAATCTGTCGGAAACTACCCACTGTTCAATCCCGACCAGGATGCTGAATTGATTCGCAAAACAGCTGATGCCATGAGCGAAGCCCATCCAAATCACCCGATTCTGAAGATCTTCATTCAGAGCGCGGTTCGGTAATCCAAACTTTTTCTAGTAGAGTGAATCGCGGCCCGAGGGCTGCGATTTTTTTTCGCAATTGGCTCGTTAGCAAGATTGGCAAGGTTAGCAGAGATTAGCTCGTTGGCTTTTCGCGCTTCGCGCTAGGGCCGCTTGCGCGGCTAATTTTTCTCAAACGGATTATGGTCGTAACAATATGGTTATGTGGGATATAGCAGTTTCGAGATTTTTGAGAAAAAGTAAAATCCGGTTATAACCGAACGGGTTGTTGCGCTTCGCGCCTTCGGCGCTCAGGCCAATGCGCTACGCGCTTGGGCTGCTTCGCAACGTGTGCCGCTGTGGGTCAACACGTTACTAGTAACTAGCAACTTGCAAACCAACGAACCAATCTTGCTAAACCTTGCCAACGAGCCAATCTTGCTAACCTTGCTAACGAGCCAACCTCGCTAACCTTGCCAATCTTGCTACCCTTGCCAACGAGCCAACAAAAAAGGGCCGCCTCACAGCAGCCCCTTTGAATGTTTGTGGTGAACGATTAGCGCTTCATGAAGATTTCGCTAATCACCTGTCCGCCCTGAGTGCGGGTAAGCACGTACTGGCCTTTGGCAAGGTTGCTTACCTGAACGGGCACTGCAGAGACACCGTTGGTGGTCTTCATGTCAATACGACGTACCAAGCGGCCATCCATGGTGCGGATGGTCAGGGTAACGGCTCCGTCGCCCACAGGAACGCGAACGACATCCGATGCAGGGTTCGGGAAGAGACCGAGCGACTCTTTGTCAAGGCGCGCCTCGGGCTCGTTGCTGCCCAATGGGCGGTTCACGCTGGTCGTGGTGGTTTGGAACCAGCCACGTCCGTGGGTAGCGATGAATACGTCACCCTCAGTCGGAGAAGAAATAGGGTTGTTGGGGTCGTAGTTGAAGTCCGTGCGGTACTGCTCGATTTCAAAGACTGGTACGCGTGCCATTCCGTTATTCTCTTCGGAATAGCTTGGCGTAGCGGAATTGATGTTGTCGGCCATGAACATACCCCACTCGCTGCCCACAAAGAGGCGGTTCGGGTTGCCCTTGTCGAATGATACCGAGTAGCATGGGAACATCGGAAGATCTCCTTGCTTGCTTGTGAACGAAGGAACAGAAGCCAGTGCGTTCGTTGAGAGGTAGACGTAGGCCGAGTTTCCGTAGTTACCCAATGAAACCGCTACACGGTTGGGGTCGTTGGGGTCCACATCGATTCCGGTCACGACACGACCGTTCCAGTTTCCGATTTGCGTAACTGTGATTACTGCATTTGCGGAATCAACCGATGCCTGGCTGAGTGTGCGAGCCGCTAGAAGATTTGAAATGCGGTAGAGGCGACCACTTGTAGTAGATACGAAGAGGTGGTTACCGTCCGCAGAAACCTTCATGTAGTGAGGGGTGACGTTGCTACCCAAGTGAGCAATTTGCCACCACTCTGGAGTCTTGCTGAAGTCGTGCACGTCGCGTGTCATAAAGACTCCGCCCATTTTGGGAACCGTCGCAGTCGTTTGCGAGGTTAGGCCAACAAAGAACATAGACTGAATGGGATCCTGAACCTTAAATTCATCTCCTACATCAAGACGGCTCGTGGTGGTCGCACGCACGGGAAGTGCACCAATTGCGGACTTGAGCGTCAACGATGAGTTTGCAGGAAGGTAGACATCACACGTGACGATGATTTCGGCAATAGGCGGAGTATTGAACGTGATTTCAAAATAAGCCGAATCCTCGTAAAACACCCCTGTGGCATCACCTGAAACGATTCCATTTGCATTTGCCGTGGCCGTAAGTGCACCTGCGGTAATCTGGACGGTGCTGGCAATGAACTTAGCCGCAGGTTGACTGTGGTTGATTTTTCCTTTGAAGACGCGCTTGATTCCATCACCAAAGCCCATCGAGCGAATGCCGGGAAGCAATTCGAATGATACCGAATCTTGAGACTGTGCATCGGTTGTGGTCTCCCACAATTCGAACGGCATCATCCAGTTCGAGTACGGTAGTCCGGCTGTGCGTGTTCGTGTAAGAAGTGCGTTAGAGAACGTCGCCCAACCTTCACCCCCGTCGTCGGAGCGGTAGAAGTTTCCGTTCTGTGTCTCAGCAAACATCACTTTGGGGTTGAGCCAAGATATATCGCTGTGTCCACCGTCGCCTCCAAAAACCTTTTTGACTCCGTGCGGCGAAACGCTTGTGTAGTCAAGGTAGCTCGTACCGTTGTCCTGACATCCGCCCAAGAGTTTGCGGTCCTTACCCACTCCGAATCCGAAGTACTGGTAGGTGTTGTATCCGAGGTTGCGCTCAAACCACGTTGCACCGTGGTTGTTTGACTTGAATACTCCGCCATCGTTTGAGGTAAAGATGACGTCGGGGTTATTGGGGTCGACGATGAGCTCGTGGCTGTCGGCGTGCAGGTAGAATGGGTTGCCGGCAAAGTCGTTTAGAGTGGACGACTGAACCCATCCGCCCGTGGCAGACCACTGCCATACAGTGATGCCGCCCAACCACACATGGTCTTTGTCTTTAGCACTTACGGTAAGGAACAAGTCGAAGATGCCTTGACAGTATACGTCTGCACCTACACCATTACAGAGTGGATCAAAGTTGGATCCCTTTTGGCCAATTTTAGACCATGTGCTGCCACCATCTGTAGAACGGTAGACCGCTGCGAGTGCCGAACCGTTGGTCTGCACACAGTATACATAGTTGTCGTCCTGAGGGCTCACTGAATAACGAATTCGGCCACCTGCACGACGCGGAAGTGAGGTTGATGTAACAACTGGAGCTGAAACCTCGGTAAACGTGGCTCCATCGGTTGACTTCATCGTACGTCCCGCTTGGTTCACGTAGATCGTTCCCGCGGCTGAAAGAGCGAAATCCGTAATGCTTCCGCTCATAAGTTGGGTCCATGTAGCACCACCATCGGTAGTCTTCATGAAGCCGCCGTTGGTCGCAGCAAAAATGGTATTCGCATCGGTCGGATGCGCTTCAATATCTGCAACGGCAGTCCAAGCCGCACTTGCGGAATTACTGGCTGGCAACGTGCTCGCCAATTGCACGAAGTTTACCCCGTCAGTTGACTTATACACCCCGCGACCTGCGAAGTTGGGCGTAGTGTTCTGACCAGTACCGCCATACCCGAGCCAAATTTCACCTGTTCCGTAGTAAATGTCACCGTTTGCAGCCTGACAAATGCTACCAATTGCTTGGTTTGCACCTGGATCACTGACCACATTCCAGCTCGCACCACCGTTGGTTGAACGGTACAAACCTCCACCTACTGAACCAGCGTACACGATGTTTGAATTGTTGCGATCCACAAGGAGTGAGCGCGTACGACCACCGTGGTTGTCAGGTCCGCGTGACTCCCAATTGAGTGTATTGGTTTTTTGTGCAGTCTGAAGAAGCTGCGCCCATGCGGCCTGAACCGCATCAGGGTCAATCTCACCAGTGACTTGGTTGGCGCGCATCATATGGAGGTACTCGTTGTAGCCTGCAAAGCGACCTTGAGCGAGCTCGTCGCCGAATTGATAGTGGCGCTCAGCGGGTTGCGCATCCCAGGTGAGGACTGCAGCAGTTCCAGCAAGAAGTACAGCCGATCCTGAAAGTAGGGCGGCGAGGCGGGTACGGTTCATTTTCATACGGTTTCGAAACAGAGTGCTAAAAATAAGGTAAAGATGGCTTAGTGCACATGCCGTTCGGCGTGGTACGACGAACGAACGAGCGGACTGCTCTCCACATGGCGAAATCCGAGGGTGCGGGCGTACGCTCCGAGGCGCTCAAACTCTTCGGGTTCTACAAAGCGCTGGACGGGCAAGTGGCGTGCAGAAGGCTGTAAATACTGGCCAAGGGTAACTACATCGACCCCGACAGAGCGCACTTCATCGAGGGTTTGGTAGAGCTCGTCTTCGGTTTCGCCAAGGCCAAGCATGATACCCGTTTTGGTGCGGTTGACGCCGTTGGCCTTGAGGTAGCGAAGTACTTCGAGCGAGCGATCGTACTGCGCCTGAATGCGAACTTGGCGCGTCAGGCGGCGCACAGTCTCCATATTGTGGCTTACGACTTCGGGTGCAGCCTCGACAATGCGGTCAATTTGGTCGGTGATTCCGCGAAAGTCGGGAATCAGAGTCTCCATGGTGGTTCCGGGTGAAAGGCGGCGCACGGCAGCCACCGTTTCAGCCCAAATGATTGATCCGCCGTCAGCTAAGTCGTCGCGGTCCACACTCGTGAGGACGGCATGCTTGATCTTCATGCGCTGAATGGAGCGCGCAACGCGGTCAGGCTCGTCCCAATCCACGGGAAGTGGAAGTCCAGCGGCTACGTTGCAAAATCCACACGAGCGGGTGCAGATGTTACCCAACATCATAAAGGTCGCAGTGCCCACAC
>Ga0102917_1000837_pt1 | contig 10369 bp, 9 predicted proteins | sample Colrivmet1562A02_FD_78201 | JGI IMG/M metagenome (GOLD analysis project Ga0102917, IMG submission 78201) | Estuarine microbial communities from the Columbia River estuary - metaG 1562A-02 | ecosystem: Environmental > Aquatic > Marine > Intertidal zone > Estuary | place: USA: Columbia River...
CGTCACTAGTGCAGTTACACATCTCGTTGGTGGTTTCGACAGTGAATGGGGCGGTTTTGGTGCAGCGCCCAAATTCCCTTCCACTATGAATATCGACCTGTTGTTGCGTAGCAATTCCACACACGCAAATCCTGCGGCTTTGCACGTATCGACCACATCTCTCGACGCCATGGCATCGGGCGGAATCTACGATCACCTCGGCGGCGGTTTCGCTCGCTACTCCGTCGACCGCGAGTGGCTTGTACCTCACTTTGAAAAGATGCTCTACGACCAGGCACTTCTTGTGCGCGTTTACCTGCACGCATATCAAGTCACTCAATTCCCACGCTACAAACAAGTTGTTGAGGAAACCATCAACTACGTGTTGCGAGACCTCACTCACCGAGAAGGTGGTTTCTTCTCTGCAGAAGATGCCGACTCAGCAGACGACACTGGCCACCACCACGAAGGCTGGTTTTACACCTGGACGCCGCAAGAAGTGCGCGAACTCTTCGATGCCGAGCAATCGGCTGAGATTTTTGAGTGGTACGGCATGACAGAGGCAGGAAACTTCGAAGGCAGAAATATTCTCACTCGCCACTTTGAGCGAGGTTCACTCTTGCGTAATGATCGTATTGAAGCTGCTCGACAAGTGATGTTCACGAAGCGGTTGCAACGAGCTCGTCCGCTCCTCGACGACAAAGTACTCACAGAGTGGAACGGCTACATGCTGTCGTCACTTGCTGAAGCAGCAGCGGCTCTCAATAACCCCACATGGCTCGCAGCAGCCGTTGCCAATGCCGAATTCCTTATTCGTGAATTGCGTAGCAACGACGGAACATGGAAACGCAGTTGGCATGAGACTGGCGTGCCGCGCGCCCGACATCATTCGCTAGCAGCCGACCTTGCTGCACTTGTTGATGCCTTTACTCGCCTTGCTGAAGCGACAGGTGATGACAAATGGACGCGCCACGCAAGTGAAGCTGCCGATCAACTACTCGATGTGTTCTGGGATCCACAACGCGGAGGCTTGTTCACCACAGGCAACAATGGCGAACAACTCATTGCGCGTCAAAAAGATCTGCTCGACAACGCCACTCCGTCGGCAAACTCAACCGCCGCTGTTGCGCTGTATCGCTTGTCGGCAATGACAGGCGAAGGGCGTTACGAGCAACACGCACATCGCATTATGCAACTACTCGACCAAATCATGCATAAGGCCCCAAGCGCTGCAGGTAATGCGTTGAGTGCGTTGCACCTCATGAACAGCGGCATCACCGAAATTGTGATTCCTGGCAACCGCCCCGACTTCCTTAACGTTGTTCGGGAATCGTGGCGACCTAATGCTGTGGTGCTGTGGGGAGAACCCGGCACTTCGCCACTTTGGCAAGGACGCAGCGAAGGGGTGGCTTACGTATGTGAGCGCAATGTGTGCATGACCCCTGCTCAGAATGCTGAAATGTTGCGTAACCAGTTGGCTTAACGCCAACGTCCAAAGTGCGCTACTTCATCGGCAGTGCGTCGTTGACGAGATGCACTGCGCCCCGCGCGTTCTTGCTCTTCTCGAGGCCAACCGAGTGCAATAGCACCAATGAGTTGCTGCGAGTGAGGCACTCCAAAGTGTGAGCGCACTTTTTCTTCGCCATTGAACACAGCAAAGAACAACGAACCAAGACCCATATCGTGTGCGCCCAACAACAACGTCATGACCGCGAACGAAGCATCAATTGTCCAATACGGAGTTGGCCATGCTTCGACGGATGCACCCAAACCCGTATGTGATTTATCGGGCTCTGCATAACGATCTGCATACGCCTGCGCATCGGCAAAGGGCAACATAATGATTGGCGCATCGAGCAGGTGTGGCCATGCGAAGTTTTCACGCTTCTCTACTGGTAGAGACAAATCCCAAAATGTCTGCACATCTTCATTTTCTAAAACGAGAACTGACCAGCCTTGAGTTTTGCCTGCACTAGGTGCGCGTACAGCAAGATCAAGTAATTCGATGATTGTGCTGCGAGGAACCACGGTATTCGCAAACGCACGCGTCATATGTCGCGTGCGGACAACGCGCACAAACTCCACGAGAGTTACTGCAATTTGCCGAGTTTGACAAGACTCTCGGTCATGGTCCAACCATGAACGATGAGTACTCCGCCTTTATTGGCAGGCACATTGTCAAACATTGCCGCAATGTCGGCATTGATTTTTTCTGGCTTGGTGGATTCGTGATCGAGGAATCCGGCTTGTCCGGCAGATTTCACGATGAACGACTGCTCGTCGTAAGCGCGCTCAACGCCAAAACGCTTTGACAAACGCCGACCCCAGGCTCGCTCTTCGCCCACAGCACGGTGGCCCGGACGAGGAATCATCTCGGTCAGCGACTTAAATGCCTCAAGACCATGGGCGCTTGTGAACCGCGACCCCACCACAACGTCTTCGTCGGGAAAGGCCATGAGTGCCCTGTGGTAGGCCTCGGTCATGAGACCCTTCAATACCGAATCACGCTTTGGAGTGCGCTTAATGCTCATGAGGCCAAGGAGCACACAAGGGGTGCCGCCAATGCGCTCAAGGGTGGAAAAGCTATAGCCGTGCAATTTGCCATCGAGGCGGGCGGTGGTATTGAGTACCCAGTCTGTTTGAGCTTTCGACAATAATTCCATGTCAAAAGCGCCCCCCATGGAGGCCATTTCTTCGAGATCAGCCTCGGTCATTGCCGATGAGTCTCTAGTGTCGACCTCTAGTGCCATAGCGCCAGATGCTCCTTAATGAACCTGCACATTCGCCCTCTATTCTGCCAGCGGAATTGCCGTGCGCCTACGTAATGGGCAAATCAGTTGAGAAACTTCACCAAAAAGGGGCGAAACAGTACGTGTAATGGCCTACGCGACCACAACACCATCGCCGAATGCGACAACGAGGTCACCCATTGCCTTGTCGATATTGACGTTGAAGCCCTCGCCGAGCTGCACGGTGACGTCGCTTCCCATGTCGACAAAGACGGGAACTTCCCCGGGGAACTCCACCAAAATGCCCTTCAAACGGGCGATCGCTGCTTCGTTGATGGCCGCCGCAGGCAATTTGAGGGTGACGGCACGCGCGGCTTGACCCAGATGTTCAAGTACTTCGACTTTGGTGACCATGAGCCCCACTCGGGCATCGTCGCGACGGTCGATCCGCCCACGAATAGCCACAATGGCGTCGTCGGTGAGGAGATGAGCAAAGTCGGTGAGAGTTTTCGGGAACACCGTTGCTTCAATGCTTGAGTCGAGATCTTCCAAAACAAAGACAGCCATTTGGTCGCCTTTTTTGGTGTACTTCTTGGCCAATCCAGTAATGACGCCACCGGTAATGACGAATGCGCCATCTTCACGCTCACGTGCCTCGCCAATGCCACAGTCGATTCTGCGACGTAGCGCATGTTCAATGCCCATGAGTGGGTGGTCTGAGACGTAGAGACCCAGCATGTCTTTTTCATTGCGCAGCTGATCGGTTTTGTCGAACTCTAAAGCAGGAATTTCGACGCGATCGGTAAAACCGTTGTCGCTTGCCATTTCATCGCCGAACAAACTCATAATGCCGCGATCGCGTTCGCGACGACGAGTGATGCTGCTGTCGAGGATACGTTCGAACGACATGAGCAACCCACGTCGTGGATGCCCAAGTGTGTCGAAGGCTCCTGCTTTAATGAGCGACTCCACCGTGCGCTTATTCAACACTGCTTCAGGAGCACGATCGGCAAAGTCGTGAAAAGTTGCGTATGGTCCGTTGGCGTCGCGCTCGACCAACATTTGTTCGACCAAGCCTTCGCCAACATTACGAATGGCAGACAGACCGAAGCTCACCGCCTTCTCCCCTTGCGGCATGAGAGAGATGAAATCGGACCGTGACAAGTTGATGTCGGGAGTTCGCACAGCAATTCCACTTGCGCGAGCATCGGAAAGGTAAATGGCGCCCTTATCGAAGTTGCCTTTCACACTGCTTAACAAACATGCCGCGTATTCCACTGGGTAATGCGCTTTGAGGTATGCGGTTTGATAGGCAACAAGCGCATAGCCATATGCATGGCTCTTGTTAAATGCATAGTCGGCAAACTTTTCAATGACGTCGAAGAGCTGCTTACCAAGGACTTTTCCGTATCCGCTCTTTTCACACCCGAGTTCGAACCCGTCGCGTTCTTTTGCCATGAGTTCTGGCAATTTTTTTCCGCAGGCTTTACGCAAGTTGTCGGCTTCGGCGAGTGAGTAGCCAGCAAATTTTTGCGCCACACGCATCATGCTCTCCTGATACACCATGAGGCCATACGTGTCGCTCAGCAGTTCTTGCGCATCGGGGTGGAAATAGACCGGTACTTTGCGATTGTTTTTGTAGTCGGCGTAGTCGTAGTGCATGTTGACGCCCATAGGGCCTGGGCGATACAGCGCAACAACTGCAGCGACGTCTTCAAAGGCATTGGGTGCAAGCGACTTGAGGAGCGCGCGCATTGGCGGGCTTTCTAACTGGAATACACCGATGGTGTCGCCACGAGCCAAAAGATCGAAAGTTTGCGCGTCGGAAAGCGACACCGTGTCGATGTCGAAGTTGGGGTCGTAGTTCGTGCGCACCATGGCCATGGTGTCGGTGATGACGTCGAGGTTGCGCAAACCCAGGAAGTCCATTTTGAGCAGACCCAAAGCTTCAACACCATGCATTTCGTATTGCGTGACAACAGGCGACAATTCGGCGCTTTGACCTGGGTCGGGTTTGCGTTGAATAGGTAAATACTCGGTGAGGGCCTCACGAGTAATTACTACGGCAGCTGCGTGAATGCCATCGGAACGCTTGAGGCCCTCTAAGCCCATTGCCACTTCGACAACGCGCTTCACGTCGGGGTCGGCGTTGACTAGTTCTCGAAGTTCAGAAGCTGCGCGGAAACCATCGTGATGCTTGGGCACATCTTCAAAGCAATACTTCAAAGGAGTATCGCGACCCATCACCAACGGTGGCAGCGACTTTGCAATTTTGTCGCCTAGCCCGTATGGGTAACCCAGAACTCGTGCCGCGTCGCGCACGGCGTTACGCGCCTTAATGGTGCCGAAGGTAATGATTTGCGCCACGTGGTCGCGGCCATATTTTTCCGTTGCGTAACGGATCATTTCTTCGCGATACCGAGAGTCGAAGTCCATGTCGATATCGGGCATCGACACACGACTGGGGTTCAAGAAGCGTTCAAAGAGAAGGTCGTATTTGATGGGGTCGAGATCGGTGATGCGCAATGCATAGGCAACAGCACAACCAGCAGCCGAACCACGACCAGGCCCAACACGAATGTTGTTGTCGCGCGCATGTTTGATGAGGTCCCACACGATGAGGAAGTACGAAGCGAAACCCATGTCGATGATGACTTTGATTTCAAAGGCAAGTCGCTCGACAACTTCCTTTGGCACTTTTTCGCCCCAACGAAACTTTGCGCCTTCGTTGGTGAGGTGCTTTAAATACTCTTCATCGTTAGCGAAGCCTTCTGGCACGGGAAAGTCGGGAAGGTGCACTTGTTCAAAATCGATATTGACGTTTGCGCGTTCAGCGATCCACAACGTGCTGTTGCAGGCTTCAGGGAAGTCGCGAAAGAGCCAACGCATTTCAGCTGCCGATTTGAGGTAATGCTCTTCACCTTCGAACTTGAACCGGTTGGGGTCTGACAGCAATGCACCGGTTTGCACACATAGCAACGCATCGTGCGCGGTGTGGTCGTGACGTTGCGTGTAGTGAGAGTCGTTGGTTGCAATGAGCGGAGCATTGATTTTCTTGGCAATTTCAATGAGCTTGGGATTGGTTTCCAACTGTGCAGGAATGCCGTGATCTTGCAATTCAACAAACAAGTTGTCGCGACCAAAAATATCTTGCAACCGCGATGCTTTTTCTAAGGCACCCTTGTCGTCACCATGCAAGAGTGACTGCAGCACATGCCCACCCAAGCAGCCTGTGGAAGCAATGAGACCTTCGCTGTACTTCTCGAGCAGCTCCCAGTCGAGGCGAGGCTTGTAGTAGTACCCCTCAAGAAACGCCAAGCTCGATAATTGGATGAGGTTGCGATATCCGGTGGTGTTTTCTGCGAGCAAGGTGAGGTGGTAGTAGAGCTTGCTTCCCGACTCGGTATCGCCACCAGTGTCGTCGATGCGACCGCGCCGCGCAGGGCGCTCATGGCGTGACTCGTGTGCCATGTACGCCTCGGTACCGATGATGGGCTTAATTCCCTGCTTCTTACATTCACGATAGAAGTCGAGCACTCCGTACATGTTGCCGTGATCGGTAATGCCGAGCGCGGGTTGACCATCGGCCACCGCTGCGGCAACGAGTTCATCGAGACGCGAGGCGCCGTCGAGCATGGAGAACTCGGTGTGAACATGGAGGTGGGTAAAGGAGTCGGTCATAGTGGCGTCAGAACGACGAAACTACCAAACCCGTGTGATGCGGGATGAATAAGACCCACCGATTACAGATATTGACCATTATGACCAGTTCCCGCCTCGGGGCCCGGGCCATTTGGCAACTGGCGAATTTCTTCAAATTGCTGACGTGCTGCCATTTGCTGAGCAAAAAGAGTTGCCTGAATGCCATGGAATAAACCTTCGAGCCAACCGACGAGCTGCGCTTTGGCGACGCGAATTTCTGCTTCGCTTGGAATTTCACCATCGGTAAAAGGCAGCGCCAACATTTTCAATTCTTCTTGCAGATCGGGAGACAATGCCTCACCGAGTTCCACAATGGAACGTTCATAGATTTCGGCCATTCTTTCCCGACTCGCTTCGTCGAGCCGAGTGCCATGAGCCTCTTCAAGCAACTGCTTCACCATGGAACCAATACGCATCACCTTGGCGGGAGCTGTAATGGTTTCCATTTGTTCTTCTGGGGCAGAAGTCTCACTTCCAGCAGAAATATTTGCTGGTGTCACGACTTCTGAAACTAACGGTTCATCTGAAGTGCTCATAGAGCCTCACTCTAGAGGGGTGCAGCACTGAAGCAGAACTTATGACCGATGAACGAGTAACGGAACATACATCTCGTCGGCGGTGAGTGAACCATGGCGACAAACGAGCTGAAACGGCCCAGAATCGGCTGGGTCGAAGAACGTCACTGGTTCAAATGGCACAAGGGCCACTTCGCCGAGACGCCTTTGCACCACAGGGCGCACCACGGGCCCAAACCACTGCTCATCGAGTATTTGTTCTTGTGAACGCACCCATGCGCAATGTGAAAACTTCTCGGCGCACACTTCAAGCAACTGCGCTTCCATGCCTCGACGTGCATGGAGCCAACGGAATCGTCCTTCACCACTTTGGATGCGCACAAGGTTCATGACATCGTTATCGAGTCGCACCACATTGTCAAAGACATGCACCTGACCATGGTCGGCAGTGACATACAAAGCGGTATCGCTCGGCAAGCGCGAGATGATGTCTGAAATGAGCGCATCGACGACACGCAGTTCTGCATCGTAAAAAGCACCGAAACCTCGTTCGTGTGCAATTTTGTCGATGCCGTCGTAATACGCGTACACAAAGTTTTCACCAGCATTGAGAAGTTCTTCAATGATGACAGGAATACTCGACGACACTCTCCACCCATGATGACGAACACCTTGAAGATGTGCTTCGGTGAAACCGCTGCCTTCGAGTTCAGCTTTTGAAATGACCGGAACCGACGAACCTAAAAAGGGTGGGAAAGGTTGCACATCGTGTGGCGGGAACTGACGACGCAGGTCGCCTTTTTCATCGGCCCAACGCAAGGAGTTCATGACATATGAATCAATTTGCATCCGGTAGCCAACAATGCCGTGTTCACCTGGCGCCAAACCCGTCGCAATGGAAGTTAACGCTGTCGCCGTTGTGGTGGGTGCAACGCTGGTGATGCGCGATGCCGACATGTTTGCCATGGTGGGCGCGAGCGCTGTGCGCTCCTGAAACTGATTCCACCCCAAACCATCAATAATGAGCACCACAGCCCGTTTTGCCCCAACAGCAGCCGCTGGGATCCAGTCGGGGGCGTTGCCTTGCTGGTGTGCTTGTGGCGACAGCAGGTACGGAATGATGTTGGAAATTGCCCCTCCAGAGAAATCTGGCAAAATGGGGGCAGCAGCAACATTTAATGGCACTACTGCAGTGAACCACCTCACGATGGCTGAACACAACACCATCACCCCGTACGATAGAGGCGTGAGAGTTTCTACCCGTGGCGACTACGCCTGCCGAGCACTCCTCTCTCTTGCCCTGCACGCAGACAGCTCAGGGCCAACTTCGGTGCGAGATATTGCTGAGCGCACTGCACTTCCTCAGCCTTATCTCGAACAAATACTCCTGGCCTTAAAAGGTGCAGGTTTGGTGAAGTCGAAGCGTGGTGTCGGTGGCGGATACGTATTGGCGCGCGACCCAGCAGATATCAAATTATCTGAGGTCATTTCTGCAGTTGACGGACCCATCACTATTGGCGACTTTGGACAACCTCATGAAGATGAAGCGTGCAACCACGAAGGTCAATGTGTGTTGCTTGCCATTTGGGGCGCTGCAGGCGACCACATGAAACAACATCTTGAGCAGTACACACTTGCTGGTATTGCCAATGCAGCACGCGGTGTTGCACCGTGGCCGGCAATTGAACACACCCACTAAGAGGCAGTTACCCCTAAGCCTTCCAACAAGGTTGCAATATCACTTGGCAACGGCGCATCGAATGACATCGCTTCGCCGGTAACAGGATGATCGAAACCTAATTTCACAGCATGCAATGCTGGGCGCGAAAAGGGAAGCCCAGCTCGTGCCCCACCGTATGTTCCGTCACCCACAACGGGGTGACCCACTGCAGCAAGATGCACACGAATTTGATGCGTACGGCCTGTTTCCAACCGACAGCGCACTGCACTCACCGGAATAGGTGTGTCGAATTCTTCAGTGACCTCGTAGTGAGTACGTGCGAATTTGCCGTCAACCACAATGGTCATGCGCATCACATCTCGAGGATCTCTGCCAATGGCTGCATCGACCACTCCCGATGGCGCGTCGAAGTGCCCAACCGTTAATGCAAAGTATTCACGCTTTACGGTGCGATCACTCAGTGCATCGACAAGCGACTCATAGGCCTGTTGTGTACGCGCTACCACCATCAAACCAGTAGTGCCAATATCGAGACGGTGAACAATGCCTGGGCGCATAGGTTCGCCCACGCCCGCCACTTCCGGGTAGAGAGCCAAGATGCCATTGACCAATGTTCCGGTCATGTTGCCGGCCCCTGGGTGCACCACAAGACCATTTGACTTGTTGATGACCACTACCGAGTCGTCTGCATAGACAATGTCGAGCACAACTGACGGGTCGCCTTGAGGAAGTTCCTTTTCCGGCACGCGTGTCGGGTCGATAGATATTTTCTGACCCGCAACTACTTTGACTTTTCCGCTCACTGACACCACATCGTCAATAGACACGCCGCCAACACCAATGAGCGAAGTGGACTGTGCGCGACTGATATCGGCAAGCAAAGCAACAACGCGATCGAGGCGATCGCCTTCTAATGCTGGGGGGAGGATTTCTTCAATCATGACTTCTCCGTTCGAAATGAGGTGAAAACGAGAAGTGCTCCACCAATACAAATTGCCGCGTCGGCAATATTAAAAACCGGCCACCACTGCAAGTCGATGAAATCAACGACGGCACCATGCAGCCACGCCTCTCCCCGAAAAAGGCGATCGACAATGTTCCCCGCAGCACCACCCGCTACGAGACCAACAAAAACAGCGCCGCTCACTGAGGACCTACGCATTCCTATGAGCAAATACACCACAACAAGCATGCCAAGCACTCCGATAATGGGGCCAATACCTGTGCCTTGTGAAAATGCCATACCCCTATTGAACGATAAATTGAACCGCAAGCTACCAAGCACGTCGATGACGCGACCATCGTTCAAGCTACTGACTGCCCAATGTTTAGTGATTTGATCGAGAGCCACTACCCCACTTGCAACAGCAAGTGAAGACCGGCGCAGCGAGGTCACCTGCGACCGAATGTGCCGACTCGCTCTTCAACGAGTTCGGTGGTCCACGGAATTGCCTTCAAGCGCTCCCGCGGAATGGGCTTACCAGAATGTTCTGAATAGCCATATTCACCCACCTTGATACTCTCTAAAGACAGATCGATTTGTTCCACGATGTGGCGCGCCGAAGCAGACAAGGTGAGGTCGCGTTCGCGCTCAACAACCATGGTGTCGCCTTCGCCACCTTCATCGTCAAATTGCACGTCTCCCATTTCGGCATCGGCGATGAGGGCATTTGCCTCGTCTTCCAGTCGCGATGCTTGCCCCACAAGGCTGATGCGTTCTGAATGGAGGATCTCACGCTGTGCTTGAAGAAATTTGAGATCGA
>Ga0102917_1000843_pt1 | contig 10327 bp, 13 predicted proteins | sample Colrivmet1562A02_FD_78201 | JGI IMG/M metagenome (GOLD analysis project Ga0102917, IMG submission 78201) | Estuarine microbial communities from the Columbia River estuary - metaG 1562A-02 | ecosystem: Environmental > Aquatic > Marine > Intertidal zone > Estuary | place: USA: Columbia River...
ATTTAAAAAATAAAGAATGGGATATGTTTTATTTAGGTTGTAATCCTCTAGAATATTATAAAGAAACTGAAAATATAGGTAGGGTATTGAGAACCACAACAAATCATGCATATTCTATCAATAGGAGATTTTATGATAGAATACTAACCAATTCAAATTTTTTTAGGTCATACCCATGTAACGATGGTTATTATGGTGGTTTAGGTAGAGATAAAAATAATAAAATCTACATGTCATTAAAAAATTTAGTAACACAGAAAGAAAGTTTTTCAGATATTGAGGGACAAGACGTTAATTATACGTATTCAATAACTGACAAATACAAATATAACATGACAGAAAAACCTGAAGGATGGTAATAACATATGATTTTTTAGCAAAATATGGACAGTTGGGTAACCAAATGTTTCAATATGGATTATTAGTTGGTGTTAAACACAAACTAAATTGTGATATCGTAATTGATACTGAAGTAAGAAATAGATCTTATTTATTTAATTTTTTTGATCTTAAAGAACCAATAATAAGAGATTTTCATACAGAAAATTTATATAACGAAATTGATTTTCATTTTGATTCCAATGTGTTCGAAATAAAAGAAGACACAAATTTTAGAGGATATTTTCAATCAGAAAAATATTTTAAACACTGTGAAGATACAATTAGAAATGAATTTAAATTCAAATCTAATATATCAAATCGTGTAGATGAATTTTTAAAACCATACGAAGATAAAAAATTGGTCTCCGTTCACATAAGAAGAGGAGATTATTTGGCAAATCCAGATGCTCATCCATTATGTACAATAGATTATTATAATAATGCAATGGATATGTTGGACGGAGATGATGTTTTATTTATTTGTACATCTGATGATATTAAGTGGTGCGAAGAAAATATCAAAAGAAAGAATATTGTATATAACTATCAGGATTTAGCTCACGATATGTGTCTTATATCAAAATGTCACGATCACATTATGGCAAATAGTACGTTTAGTTGGTGGGGTTCCTGGTTATCACAAAATAAAAATAAAAAAATAATTGCACCAAGTATTTGGTTTGGTTCTAGATATTCACACTGGAACTTAAGTGATTTATATTGTGAAAATTTTATAAAAATATAGAGATATGTTAATGACCGATCTACAAAAACATTTTACAAAACCTTTAAAAGGTGCAATCCACATCGGTGCACATCATGGACAAGAAAAAGGATGGTACAATCAAAATAATATCAATCCAATAGTTTGGATTGATGCTAATCCACAATACGAATTAGGTTTAAGATCACAACACCCAAATGATATTACAATAATATCTGGAGTTGGAAGTGAGAATAAAATTGAAAAATTTAAAATTGCAAATAATGGAGAATCTTCATCATTTTTAAATTTAGGAACTCACGAACAAGAGCATCCACATGTTAATTTTATTGAAGAAATTGAAGTGGAAATAAAACCAATGACTCAATTAATACTAGAAAATAATTTAGATATTGAAAAATATAATTTTTTAAATGTCGATGTCCAAGGATATGAATTGGAAGTTTTTAAAGGATTTGGTGAATATCTTAATAACTTTGATTACGTATATTGTGAAGTAAATGAAGATTATCTTTATGAAAATTGTGCATTAGTGTCCCATATTGATGAATATCTTTCTAAATATAATTTAGAAAGAGTCGAGACGTTTATGACAATACATAAATGGGGAGATGCTTTATATGTAAAAAAATAATATGTACGATTACTTAATAGTAGGTGCAGGATTCTACGGATCCATTTGTGCACACGAATTAACGAAACAAGGTCATAAGGTTTGTGTTATTGATAGTAGAAACCATATCGGAGGCAACTGCCACACTGAGAATAAAGATGGTATTAATATCCATACTTATGGACCACATATATTTCATACATCCAACGAAGAAGTGTGGGAATGGATAAATCAATTCGTTAAGTTTAATAATTTTACATTAAGACCCGTTGCGAATTATAAAGGTGAGATCTATTCTTTACCATTTAATATGTGGACATTCAATAAATTGTGGAATGTTGTTACACCAAAAGAAGTACAAGATATTATCGATTCACAATCAATTGGAATTGATGAACCATCTAATTTAGAAGAACAAGCGATTAAATTGGTGGGTTTGGACATCTACGAAAAATTAATCAAACATTACACGGCGAAACAATGGAGAAAAGACCCTAAAGAATTACCTAAAGAAATCATAACTCGTCTACCTGTTCGTTTAACTTATGATAACAATTATTTTAATGACAAATATCAAGGTATACCAATTGGTGGATATACACAAATATTTGAAAAGTTGTTAGACGGTATCGAGGTTAGATTGGGTGTTGATTATTTTAAAGATGAATTACCAGTACATAACAAAGTAATTTATACTGGCCCAATAGATAAATTCTTTAATTACAAGTATGGTGAGTTAGAATATAAAACAACAAGGTTTGAACATTTTAAATTTGACACAGATAATCATCAGGGTTGTCCTGTCATGAATTATACCGATAGTGATACGACATATACAAGAACAATTGAACATAAACATTTTGAACCTGATGTTAAAACAGATTCAACATGGGTGACATGGGAATATCCAACACAATACAAAGCCGAAGAAACTGAACCATATTATCCAGTAAACGATAAAGAAAATACTGAGATGTACTTAAAATACAGGGATGATGCCAACAAATTAGAAAATATACATTTCGGAGGTAGGTTAGCTGAATACAAATATTATGATATGCACCAAGTGATATCGTCAGCACTGAACTTCATTAAAAAAACCCCCTAATTGGAGGTTTTCTTTTTTTCTTCAGGTTTCTTCAAACCTATCTTTAATTCTTCTCTTTTTTCACGAGCAATCTTTTCAAGTTGTTTATGTTGCTCTGAAATTTTCTTTCGTTCCTCATCGGACATTGATAAAATTGCCATAACTATATTGTTTTATTTTCCATTATTTCTATTGAGTCATCCCTCTTATGTTTTAACATCTCACATTTTTCATATTCTTCTCTTTCTTCAAAAATAACAATCAACGCATCTAATATCTCAATGTAAAGTTGTAGATCGTTATCATAAGATAAGATGGTACACGTATTATTATACTCATTTAATATCTCGTTGTCAACGGCAACCATAAAATTGGATATCATCTCCAATTCATCCTCATCATAATTGTCGTTATGTAAGACTCTTGTTGATTGTAAAAGAAAGTTAGATGACATGCTCATACTATTATCATAAATATCACTCATATAACGTCTTTTAATTTTTTATCTAATATTCTGAAACACTCAATAAATCCGTCTGTCTCAGTTTCATCTCTGGTGGTCCTTGAATCCTGTGTAGGTCCAAATACAATACCATTTTTGAGTGACACACTAAAAACCCATTGATGTGGGTTATACATCTCAATTGTTAGGTACACACCTTCCTTATCAAAAAACTGATAAAGTTTTTTTGAATCATATAACCCTAAAGTCGATAGACTAATCACCCCAACATTTGGGAACATAGTATCCTTAAACCTTTGAAAGGCAATAGGATACAAATATTCTATAACATACCAATCCATATTATTAATAATAAGAAAAATATCTCTATTTTGTATCTATAAAAGGTATATTTTTTGATTTTGATTGAAATCAATATAATTATGATTGTTTAACCATGTATATAAGAGAATTTTATTATAACGACGACAATAGAATATTGTACGTTGAGTTTTCAACTGATAATGACGGTGACGAGACCTATCGTGTGTTAGAATTAACTATCGAGGATGTAATGTATTATTCACCTGGTATCATTCACGAAAATGATATGTATGATATAGAAGAAAACGACGTGGTCGACATGATCAATCAATATGCAACCGAAAATGATTTACCCGAAGAATCAATTTTGTAATATTTATAAAGTATGAGTTTTTTAACTGACGAGAAAAAGGAGATTTTAGACAAGTTTGTCCTATTTGTAAAGGAACAATTGGAACTTAAAACTGTTCCAACCATCAAGATCCAAAACCATAGAGACGGTCTAAAAACGACTGCAAACTACGATTACACCAAAGAAAACAAGATCATCAAGGTATGTGCTAAGAACCGAGCACTTGTGGATGTATGTAGAAGTGTTGCTCATGAGATGGTTCACCACAAACAATATGAACAAGGACGTCTTAAGGTTCAACCACCCGACATTGGAGGTGAAATTGAAGATGAAGCGAACGCTAAGGCGGGACAATACATCAAAATGTACTCCAAGAAAGATCCTAATATCTACGACGAGGATTAAAATCTTTATTTTTACACTAAAAAGGGGTACTTTTCCCTATACCAATATCGTATTCAAAAGTTTTATTGGATATTTATAAACTATGAAGTTGGGCTTAACCGATATACAATATAATTCATTACTGACCGTATTACAAGAACAAGGGGAAACCCCTGCCGCTGAACCTGAAAAAGGTACATCAGATAAACAATCTGGTGGTCAGGGATACCCTGCAGTGGGTAAATGGGAAAGCGGTATTACGAGAGGACCCGCTAATCAAGTAGGTGTTACTAAATGGGCCGATGTTGTTGGTTCAAAACTTACAAGAGGTAAGGCGAATCCATTGAAAGAACAAGAAGGTAGACAAGATGTTCTCAATTATGTTAAAAATGACGGTCAACAAGAGAGAGTAAAAAAAGAAAATGAAAAAAAGGACTTTGACGATAAATTTATAATAGTAAAGATACCCCCAAGAAATAGATTTAATAAAACATCGTTAGTGATACCAAAATTAGGGGAATATGAAGTGTGGGATCCAAATTTAGATAGAGTTCAAGTGTTTTTTAAATCTTGGGAAGGAACAACTAATCAAGATAAAATACCAGAAAATAAAGTCTTTGATCCTATTTTCCCCGATAATACATTAAGAAATTTTACAACAGAAAATAGAGATTTTTTTATTAGTAGATTAACATCCAAAAATGGATCGTGGGAATTTGATTGGTATATTAATAAAAACGACGGAAAACCATATGATGAAAATGAAACATTAAAAGGTGTTAAAATTCCTAATGAATATATTAGTGATTGGTATGATCAGTGGGGTAAAATTGTATTACCCATAAGTAGTGTTCTCGTATTCTTTATATTTCCAGGTTGGGGGGGTATTGTGGCTGCAACATTATTGGATTTAGGTGTTGCCGCAATTGAATTTAGTAGAGGAGATACTTTAGGTGGTATTATTAATTTAATCGCTGCCTTTTTACCTGGTGTTTCTGAATATCTTGGTTGGGGTAGATGTACGATTGAGGAAGCTAAGGCTGTATCAACATATGTGAAAGATGTTAAATATTCTAATGAATTACCTGAAATGTTTAACGCGATGAGTCCAACATATATAAAAAATGACAGACATCGTTATCTCTTACAAAAATTAGTTTCTGAAAATCCAAAAGTAATAAAAGATGCAATTGATAAAGTAATAGTAAATGGAGTTAAAATTGCCTCCAAAGATAAATCAAAGATGTTAAGATTAATGTTAAATTTAAACTACATGTTTAAAAACAAATTAATATCTAAACAATCAGCTAAATCTGTTTTTAATACATTAACAGCGAGAGAAATGGGTTATTTTTTCACAGCTTATGGTGTTATATATACAGGAGTTAAGGGAGGATCGTGGGCATATGAACAAATGGTTAATAGAGGATACGATAAAATTGTTGAGAACAAATTTGAAGAAATAACAGATAATCCTGGATTAATCAATACAATTGAGTCGGATCCCGCATTTGATTTAGGACCTCAAATAACAAAAATTTACGAAATGGGGTTATTCACTCAATACGATATTAAAATAAATCCGGTTTTAGATATATATCAAAATAAATACGAAGAAACTAATCCAAAATATTATGTAAAAATATCAGGATATTTATTAAATGAGTTTATTAAAAATCAAAATCAAGATTTTAAAAAGTTGGCGGCGGATTTTGATTTAAAAAGAAAATAATTAAAATGAGAAATAGATTACAAGAAGAAATACAAAAATTTAAAAAATTAACCGGTTTATTGACCGAAGCTAACCTTTTTCCAATAATTGACGAATTTATACAAATTGGTCTTAGAAAAACTTTATCAAAGACTGTATTAAAAAACAAAGAATTTGAACAAGATTTGATTAAAACAGGTAGAATAATTGTTGATAAAGAAACTGGTAAGATCAGTAAAATTTTAATTGATGGTCAAACACCTATGTTTGTATGGAAAACATTATTTAGATCTCCAGAAATGCGACTAGCATTTGAAGAACTATTGGTTAAAAAAGGTTTTAAAGTAAGTCAAATAACAGATCCTAATTTTTTAGTTTTAATTAGAAATTTTCCTGGATTGGAAAGAGGAGTTCAGGCTTATCTTGCATCTAAAGGTAATATAATTGTTGATGAATTTTGGGGTATAACATTTAAAACAGTTAAAGAATTTTTTACTGAATTTTTTAAAGGATTAGGTCAATCCATTTCCTCTCCAAATATATTAAAAAATTTATACGATAAGGTAATGCCGAACGTTGATTTATTAAAAGGTGAATTTGATAAAAATTTTGAATCTATTTTAACAAAATATACACTAGGTAAAACGGATATTGGAAAAGAAATGACTGAAATTAATAGAATTTTAGGTCAATTAACATTAAGAAAAAAAGAACAACACGCTACTTTATATAAAATGTGGACCGAGGAATTGAAAAAGATTCCAGAAATGAAAAGATTGTTCGACCCAAAAGATCCATTTTATATACTAAAGGATGCAACCAATAACCAAACATTCAGAGATTTATTACGAGAATTTGAAACATCAAATGGAACCATTGAAAAAATAAATCAAATGACATCAAAGTGGAAAGCATTTAAATTAATGTTTTCAAAACCTGATAACGGTAAATTAGTAAGAATTGGTAATATATTAAAAAGACTTCAAAATATTGGTTTGATGTGGGATCCTAGAAAATGGAGTGAAATTATAAAAAATGCAAAAATGATGGGTTTTGGTAGATTTATTGGTTATGAATTAGGAAATAAAATAAAGGCATCTGTAGGTATGATACCCGTTATATTAGCAGCATACAAATTTTTAGGTGCATGGTCAGAATCATATTTACAATCAATCGGATGGAATTTTGATGCTCCATTAACAGATAAAAAAATATTAGACGAATATGATGGAGAAATGACACGTGCGACGGCAACTGTAAATATTTTAGCAACACAATACATGGAATCTTTAGGTATCAGAACTGGTGAATTATCAAAAATGCCAGCATGGTCATTAGAGGCGTATTTTTTATTAGGAAAATATAAAGGTGGTTGGAAACCAGGTGATTGGGATAACCAAGCAAAATTTATTATTAAAAAAAGTAAGGAAAATGAATTACAAATAGACACCGCAGGTCAAGGTAATTCTCAAATTGCCGACACTTTAAGATTGATAAATCCTCCTAAAGTTGATACGATAATAAACGCCATTGATGAACAAATAAAAGCAGGTGATGTAAATCCTGAAGACCTAATTAAATAATAGTAATGGTAAATTTTCAAAATAATAGAAAGATTTTATATAGTAAAATACCCAAAGATTATAAAAAACTTAAAAATAATGTTTTGAGTTTAGAACAATTTATTGCCATATGGTTCAAAGATGAAAATATCTTTAGTGAGGGAAAAATTAACTTGTTTAAATACTTGAATGACAATGTAGATAAAATGTTCACTAAAAAGGATGAGGTTAGGGTTACATTAAAAAACAAAAGAAGTTTTTATAGGACATTTGCTTGTGATTTAGAGTGGGCAAAAAAATATGATTTTTGTGTTGGTGACGGAGAATCAAATGTTAATTTAGATGACAATATAAAAAAATCATTAATGGGAAATTACGTTTCCGATAAAAAGACAGACGGAGAATTTAAAATATTTGAATCTACATCATATACTAATATTGATGAACCAATACAATTAGGAATATCCTCGTATAATTTTTCTTACGTCTCAGGTACGTTAGATAATCCAAGATATGAAGGTCAAAATTTAACATTTGACATATCAATAGATACTTCAAGAGAAGATATAACAAGTAGAATAAAATCGTTAGTTCCAAATTTAGATTTGAGTAAGTTTAAATCTAAAATTACATTTGGTAAAGATAGAAAAAGTTTTAGTTATAATTTTTTAGATAAAATTAAGGGTACTGCAACAAAAACCGAAGAGGATTCGTCTAATAAATCCGATTCAACAAGTAAAACAGATACTACGAATAAAACAGATACTACGAATAAATCTGATGACGAGAAACCCTATAAACCAAATCAAACTACAATTTATTCAACAACAACAGATTATAATAAAATAGATGAACCTAATTTGACTATAAAAAATTGTAATAGTTTTCCATTTGAATTGGGATGTAAAAATTCATTAATTGGGGATCTTAATCAAAAATTTTTTGGTAATCGTAGACAAGACACGTATACAAAACTTTTACAAAATCGTTTAGACAACAGGGCTTATTTTAGTATCGATAATGAAGAAAAAATGATAACAAAAGAAATTTGGGATCAAATAATGAGGTCTTCGGAAAAATCTAAAATTGTAAAAGAAACAGTAAAAAAAGTTTTAAAAGAACACATTAATAAGAAAAAATAACATATTTATATTCAGAGTTTGGCGGTTTGGTCGCCGTTAAATGATAAACTCTAAACGAAAAGGAGGTATTCTAAATCTCGACAAAGGGTCTTCGGACCTTTTGTTGTTTTATAGAAAAACCCATCCGAAGATGGGTTTAAGTGTGGAGACGAAGGGAGTCGAACCCTTGTCTTTCCTGTTCAACAATAAATGACTACACGTTTATTCAATTGGTTCTCAACTGACAAATAGAAGGTTAATTACAGAAAACCAACAATACCGTTCCTAACTGGATTTTCATGAGCCGTCAAGTTTGCTCCAACACTCTTGGGTGGTATTACACCGTAAGGACTTCTGTTCCAAGGTTATATGTCCGTCGACCCGTGCGTAGAGGCTAATCTAATTAGGCTGCTACTTTAGAAGTTGCAAGTAAACCTGCAATTTCCATTGTGTTGTAAACGTTGTCGTTTAATTTTCTTCACCGTGGATTTAAGTCATAGATGAATTCTGACTACGTGCCATTTACCCCTGATACCTGAAATCAAATCCAAGGCGTCCCCAGTAAATAGAATACAAATATAGATAAAAAAGGGTTAAAAAACTAATTTTAACCCTGAATAACCTATATGTTAGAAAAAAATTACTTAGTAGTAGTTTTCTTAGCTTTTGAGGCTTTGTCAGTTACTTTTTTAACTTTAGCTTTAACTTCTGCAACTTTCTCTTTTACAACTTTAACTTCAGCAACAACCTCAGTTTCTAATTGTTGTAATTCAACCGCTTTTTCAGCCATCGTTCCAGCACCTAAAAGTTTCTTAATTAAATCAATAATTTTTTTCATAATTTTTCTTTTTATATAAATATACCAAAAATGACTAAATTGTCAAGGGTAACCGTTTTTCAAATAACGCCTCAAATAGTAGTTTATTCTTTTCCCATTGTTTATTTGTCATACCTACTGATTTATGAGTGACCCCAAATTTTGTCGTTAAACCGATCTTAACCCCTTCAAATTGGTTCTCAACACAAAACGAAATATCATAGAAATGGAACCCTTCAAACTGTTCGTTAAATTCCTTCTTTAGGAGACTTTTACGAACCATAAAGAACAAACCATCTACAATTACAACATCTTTAAGAACATCGTTAAATACCCCCTTAGAATAGTGATTAACGTGTCTTTTACCTTCGTGAATATGACCAACAACCCCAAACATATTTTCACGATTATCCCACCATCTTCCACTCGTTAATTTATCAGTTCCAGCAATCCCAATAATTCCATATTCGGGATGTTTTTCGAATAACTTAACAATCTTTGGTGTCATATTTGAGGTCTCCAAAATAAGGTCATCGTGCATAAAAACGACGATGTCATTAACACTTTCTTTTAACCCTTTGTTATAAACTTGTGTTAAAGACATTTGACCGTCATTTTCATACATCAATATTTCTGTATTAGGATGAGAAAACATTCTTTTTACGTGATCATAATAAGTGGAATCTATTTTTCTTGTAGATATAACTACACTTACAACTTCATTATTCTTCGACATATAATGCATTTATTTTTCCGTTAATTTCAACCAAATCAATAACGATTGGTTTATTGGTTGGTTCATATCCTGC
>Ga0102917_1000845_pt1 | contig 10314 bp, 8 predicted proteins | sample Colrivmet1562A02_FD_78201 | JGI IMG/M metagenome (GOLD analysis project Ga0102917, IMG submission 78201) | Estuarine microbial communities from the Columbia River estuary - metaG 1562A-02 | ecosystem: Environmental > Aquatic > Marine > Intertidal zone > Estuary | place: USA: Columbia River...
CTCCAGCACTTTCACATACCTTTTTAAGGCTACAAGATGAGGTACCTCAAAACCTATGCCAATACCAGGGTAAGGTAATTATGGTTGTTAATACAGCTAGTTTTTGTGGATTTACTAGTCAATACGAAGGCCTAGAAAAAGTTTACGCCCGTTATAAAGATAAGGGGTTTGTGATTTTGGGTTTTCCATCAAATGATTTTGGTCAGCAAGAACCTGGAAGCAATAAAGAGATCGCCGAGTTCTGTAAGAACACCTATGATGTGAAATTTCCAATGTTTGCCAAAAGCTCTGTTAGCGGTAAGGATGCAAATCCACTATTTAAGATGTTGATTAGCAAAACCGGTACAAGTCCAAAATGGAACTTCTATAAATACTTAATTGATCGTAACGGTAATATTGTCGAGTCATACAATAGCTTGTCCAAACCGGATGGCAAATCGATTACATCCGAAATTGAAAAGTTGCTAAAGGGTAAGTCTTCGTGAGTCATCTGAATCAAAACCATTCATCGATGAAGAAGATTGCTGTACTTGGTGCTGGCATTTCTGGGCTGGGTTGTGCCTACTCTTTGCAAAAGAATGCGGGCGTTCATGTGACTTTATTTGAAGGCGGCCAACATATTGGCGGACACAGTAATACAGTGGATATTGAGGTACAAACAGCACGCGGCAGGATTCCTTGTAGTGTTGATACCGGCTTCTTAGTATTTAATCGCAAAACCTATCCCCGTCTCACGCGTTTATTTGAAGAACTAAAGGTTCCGCTTGCGCTTTCCGAGATGTCGTTTTCGGTCTCCATTGATCAATCTCTAGAGTGGTCTGGAGATAGTCTCAATACCCTCTTTGGACAACGTCTCAATCTCGCCCGTCCCGCCTTTTGGGGAATGATTAAAGATATTGTGCGCTTTAATCAATTAGCAACGCAATTGGCTTTGCAACAGCAAAACTCTAGTCATGGTACGGACCCTACAAAATTACAATCGATTGGTTCATTTTTAGATCAGCACGGATTTAAGACGGCATTTCGGGAGTGGTATTTCTTACCCATGATTGGTGCGATTTGGTCTTGCCCTACTACACAAATGCTCGAGTTTCCTATTGAGACCATGATTCGGTTTTGTCACAATCACGGTCTAATCCAAGTTCAAAATAGGCCTCAGTGGCTCACCGTCAAAGGCGGTTCGAAGCAGTACGTTAAACGCATCTTAGACTCCATGCATCCTGATCGTTTTAAGTTAATCAACGAAGCAGTTCTTAAGGTTAATGTACCGAGTGCAAAAGATATTGATCGTCGTGTTGAACTCATCAGCGCCAAGGGCGTTCATTATTTTGATGAGCTTGTCATGGCTTGTCACAGCAATCAAAGTCTAGAACTTTTGCATGGTATTGATGCGTTTGATCAATCCCTTCTTGAGGCGATTCCTTATCAAGAAAATAAGGCAATCTTGCACCACGATTCCACTGTTCTTCCTAAAACGAGACGCTGCTGGGCTGCCTGGAACTACAAAACCGCAGGGTCACAGCTTGGTGATCATGAGGTGAGTGTGGACTACCTCATTAATAAATTACAACCATTACCTTTTAGTCTTGATGAGCAAGCAATTATTGTGAGTCTTAATCCACTTACCGCACCTAAACCGGAAACGATTTTTGCTGAGATCTCGTATGCGCATCCTCTTTTTAATAGTGCTGCCATAAACGCTCAGAAGAACTTACCCTTGATTCAGGGTAAATCTGGTATTTGGTATTGTGGGGCATGGACTGGGTATGGCTTTCATGAGGATGGCTTACGATCTGGGGAGCTGGTGGCGGCTGATCTGATTGCCTCACTCCATTCGCCCCTAACAAGACCGCCCTTACAATCAACCAACTAATGCATAAGCCCTTCATTAACTATGGTCAAGTAAAGCACACTCGTTTACGTCCTGCTCAGAATCGCTTTAGTTACGATGTGTTTACTCTCAAGATTCCGATGCGTGAACGCAAGCGTAATCCAGCTCTACTGGAACAGTTTGGTATTGGTGATAATCACTGGGCCTTCTACTCTTTTTATGATAAAGACCATGGCAAGGGTGAGAAGGATAGCTTGGAATGGGTAGAAGATTTATTTGCCAAAGAAGGTATCCATATCCCTGATGGAGAAATTTGGTTACAAACCTTTCCACGGATCTTGGGTTATGTCTTTAACCCAGTGAGTTTTTGGATCTATACACGTGCAGACCATTCGGTATGTGCAGTTCTAGCAGAAGTTAACAACACATTTGGCGAACGTCACTGCTATTTATTACGAAAAGAAAATGGTGAACCCCTGTATTCTGGAGAAACCCTCATCAGTAAAAAAGAGTTTCATGTTTCTCCTTTTTGCGATGTCTCCGGCGAATATCGCTTTCGCTTTTTATTTTCCAAAGACAGTGAAAGTAAATCAAATTCTGTTTGTCGCATTGAGTTACATCTTGATCAAAAGCCCCTGATTTACACCAGCATTAGTGGTCAAGATCACGTACTCTCGAAGATGGCCCTACGACGTGCCAAATTCCAATACCCCATGATGACTTTTGGGGTTATTGCTCGGATTCATTGGCAAGCGCTCAAACTTTGGCTAAAAGGGGTACCATTTCATTCCAAACCTGATGTTCCAAAGATGGAAATTAGCTCATGATGCGCCCTGGCCAGTCTTTATTAGCGAAGTTGAACTTCTCACGCTCTAATGAGCCTGACGTGGGTGCCGTCATCCCGTTTGCTGCTAGAACGATTGAGCGACTCTTACAAGAGCTGTCCGCTGGCTACCTAACCTTGTATTTCCCAAATGGCGAGAGGAGGGTGTTTGGTAAACCCCAGGATCCCCTCCAGGCTGAAATCCGCTTTCATCGTTGGAGTGCATTTAAAGATATCCTCAGGCATGGTGATATTGGTTTTGCTGAAGGCTATATTCGGGGAGATTGGGATAGCCCAAACCTCGAACAGCTCTTAGACCTAGCAGTTCAAAATCGCAATGTCTTAGAGCAGGCTATCTATGGCAATTGGTTTGGGTCCTTGGTCTATCGGATACGACACTATTTGAATCGCAACAGTAAAGTGGGTAGTCGTAAAAATATTCATGCCCACTATGATTTGGGTAATGCCTTCTATACCCTGTGGCTAGATCCCAGCATGACCTACTCTAGCGCATGGTTTAATTCACAGGAAAAGTCCCTTCTTGAGGATGCTCAAGCTGCTAAATATCAAGCCATCCTCAAATCCTTAGATCTAGCACCAAATAGTGAATTACTGGAGATTGGTTGTGGCTGGGGAGGTTTTATGGAAACAGCAGCACATGCTGGTCACCGTATTACAGGCTTAACACTGTCGACCGAACAGCAAGCATATGCCTCCAAACGACTTGCGCGACACCGGCGCAACTATCATCAAGTACGAATGCAGGACTATCGAGATTGTAAGGATCAGTTTGATGGGATTGCTTCGATTGAGATGTTCGAGGCCGTCGGTGAGCAGTATTGGCCGAGTTACTTTGAAGCCTTGGCGCGTTGCTTAAAACAAGATGGCAAGGCCTGTATTCAGACGATTGTGATTAATGAGAATTTATTTGATCGCTATCGCAAAAGTACTGACTTTATTCAGCAGTATATTTTTCCTGGAGGTATGCTGCCATCTCGGGAAGCATTCCAACATCATGCCAATAATGCAGGCCTTCAAATTGAGATGGAATTTGCATTTGGTCAGGACTATGCCAAAACTCTGTGCATATGGTTTGACAACTTCAATCAGAAGATCTCTGAAATCAAAGAACTTGGTTTTGACGAAGCTTTTATACGGTTATGGAATTTTTATCTGCTTTACTGTGCGGCGGGCTTTAAAGAAAAGAATATCGATGTGGTCCAGTTCACCCTCAGCCATCAAAAAAGTAGGGGCGCTCCATGAAACAGGCGTCCATTCCAGACTTCACGGATCAGCGCGTTTGGGTCATTGGCGCCTCAAGTGGTATTGGCGAAGCGTGTGCACGCGCATTATTAAAGCGTGGGGCAAAATTAGCCTTGTCTAGTCGACGTATTGAGCGCCTAGAGGCCATTGCGCAATCTGCGGATCCCTCTCGCTCACTTGTTGTGCCGGTTGATGTCATCGACCCATCATCGATTGCCCGCGCCTATCAGACGATTAAGACGCAATGGGGTGGCATTGATCTCTTACTTTTTGTGTCTGGCATCTATATTCCCTTGCGAGCAGATGACTTCAACATGGAAGATGCTCAAAAAACAGTTGACTCCAATATTTTGGGTCCAATGCGGGCTGTAGCTACCGTGCTTCCAGATATGCTTCAAGTAGGGCATGGGCATCTTGCCATTGTGGGCAGTGTTGCAGGCTACAGCGGTCTACCAAAAGCTCTGGCGTATGGGCCCACAAAAGCAGCCATGATTAATTTCTGCGAAACCCTTTTTTATGATCTTCAGCCCAAAGGGATTGGGGTGCATATGATCTCACCTGGCTTTGTTGCCACCGAGGCTACTGCTAAAAATGACTTTGAGATGCCCGCTCTTATTTCGGCGGAAGAGGCTGCCAATGAGATCTTAGAAGGTATAAGGCGTGGTGAATTTGATATTCACTTTCCTAAACGCTTCTCAGGATTCCTGAAATTTCTCCGAATCCTGCCGTACCCTATATATTTTTGGATCGTACGTAAGTTCGTCAAAATCTAACTTGTCTTGACTTACTTATAACCATCTTTCCGAACTTTGTTAACTAAAAAATCCATCACATTGACCGCCTTGGCTCTAGTTCCTGCGATCGAAGGTGACGTAATGTACTTACCCTGAACAGCGACCGTCGGCACCCCATCAATACGATAAGAATTGCCCAACTGATTAGCAGCCCTAGCTTTTGATAAGACGGCGAACGAACGATAAGCAGCTAAGAATGCATTTCGATCCACTCCTTGGGCCGCCACCCAATCTGCAATCTCATTTTCATTAAGCAGACGCTTGTTCTCACGATGCATCGCAAACATAATTTTGTCATTTAAAGCATCGCCTTTGCCCATCGACTCCAGTGCATAGAAGAGCTGGCTATGAGGCATTAGCTCCTCTCGAAAGGCGATGGGGACTTTCTTGAATACAACGTCTTTATTTTGTCGCTTTATCCAGCCCTTAAGCTCTGGCTCAAACTCATAACAATGTGGGCAGCCGTACCAAAAGAATTCGATAACCTCGACCTTACCCTTGGTATCAATAGGTTGGGTAATCGTTAACACACGATAATCAAATCCCTCTTCTACTTTCACGGGCGCCTGTGCAACGGCCCCGTGCTGTAAACCAAAAAGTATCAAAAAAATGGAGAGGTATTTAAACATATGGATCATGATTTATTAACTCGAATAACGGTCGGTTTAATGCCAATAATGGTTAACTTACTTCTAGTCGGTGCAGTGTCTTCAATGCTAGTAAAAGGGCCAATTCGTACTCTCCAAACTGTAACCCCCTCAACAGAACTTTCACTGAGTTGAGTCTGTATACCTTGCATCGCCAAATTAGCCTTTTGAGCATCAGCATCTGCGCGCTGATTAAAGACGCCTGTTTGTACATAAAACTGTGTATCGCCTCTCGCCTCTGGCTTAGGATCAAGGGTCTTACCTGTAGCGATATCAGCAATTGGATCGCGCACCCCAGGCCCAGCATTCTTTCCTTGTAAAGGCTTATTAAGATCGACCTGAGGTGGGGCGACCGAGGTCTCCTCCTCCTCTTCTCTTTCTGCCTTTTGAGGGACGGGTTTCATAAATGATGGTGCGCTTGGCGCACGAACTCCAGGTCTTTCTTGGGGCTGAGATTTTGTTAAATACCAAGCAACTAATAGTGCCAGGCCAACGCCGACCAATAGGCCAATGACCACGCCCATGATGATGCCACCCGACTGCGACGAACGCAGTAAATGAGAATTGGTGGTCTGTATGGCCGTATTTTGATGTTCGTATGGCTTCATAATCTCTATCTTACCCGCATCAAGATGGAAAAACTAATCACCCCATTACGCTCAATAGATCACATCTTGCTTGGGGCTGAAACCCCTAAGACTTTTAAGCCATTTTCTAAAACCTGACGACAGGCTGATAATAAAGCTAGGCGGGCCAATTTTAGATCAAGCTCATCGACTAAAACACGGTCTGCATTATAAAAAGTATGGAGATCTCCTGCTAAATCCCGCAAATAAAACGCTACGGCATGCGGAGCTAAATCTTGGGCAGCGTTTGCTAAGACCTCTGGATACTCTGCTAAGCGACGTAAGAGATGATCCGCTGCTTTGCTATCCAAAAGATCTAAATTAGCAGCGCTGAGATTATTTTGCTCCCCACCCCACTGCTGCAAAATCGAGCAAATGCGAGCGTGCGCGTATTGCACATAGAAAACGGGATTTTCGTCATTTTGCTGAAGCGCTAAGTTCACATCAAAAACAAATTCTGTATCGGCCTTTCGTGAGATCAAGAAAAACCGAACCGCATCACGTCCACGCTGTAATGCCAGCTCTCGCTCTGTTACTGACATTTGCGCATGAACGCCACCAGACCACTCAATCAAATCTCTGAGGGTTACGTAGGAGCCAGCGCGCTTAGACAGCTTTACTTCTGCACCATCTTTAACGACTGTCACCATCTTATGTAAAACATAATCTGGATATGTGGTTGGAATCGCCCAATGACGTTTCTGAGCTACCCCCTGAATACCAGAGCGAACACGTGCAATCGTACCGTGATGATCGCTACCTTGTACATTGATTACCTTCTCAAAACCACGACTCCATTTATTAATGTGATAAGCAACATCGGGTACAAAATAGGTATAGCTACCATCTGATTTGCGCATGACACGGTCTTTGTCATCACCGTCTAAAGTGGTCTTTAGCCAAAGCGCTCCATCAGCCTCATAGGTTTTGTCAACACTTGCCAGATCCTCAATCACCTTCTGCACACTTCCATCGGAATACAAAGAGGATTCGAGATAAAACTCATCAAAACGAATCCCAAAAGTCTTTAAGTCAATGTCTTGCTCTTTACGTAAATAGGCCACCGCAAATTTTCGGATAGCCTCTAGATCATTCTCGTCTTTTTGCTCTGATTGATATGACTGTGCAATCTCGGCAATATATTCACCGTTATACGCATCTTTAGGCCAATCCGAACTGACGGGACTTAAGCCCTTTAGGCGAGACTGTACCGAAATTGCAAGATTATGAATCTGCACCCCAGCATCGTTGTAATAAAACTCCCGATGCACTTTAATTTCTTGGCTATCCAATAGATTAGCTAAAGCATCGCCTAAAGCAGCCTGACGTCCATGCCCGACGTGCAAGGGTCCCGTTGGGTTAGCTGAGACAAACTCAATCATGGCACGAGCCGGTATCGATGCATCTTGCACCCCAGAGCGATCGCGCCGCCCAAATCGATTACGATCATTCAGAATCATTTGTACAACTGCCGACTTTGCATGTTGGCTTAAGCGAAAGTTAATGAAGCCAGGGCCAGCGATGTCAGAACTGGAGATTAAGTTTTGATATTCTGGACTTGACTCCAAACGAGCCACAATCAGCTGCGCTAATTCACGTGGATTTGCTTTCCATGCTTTGGCAATCTGTAATGCGATATTACATGCCACATCACCATGATCTACTGCTTTTGGTCTCTCCAAGTGAGGGATCGGAAATTCTCCGGCGGCAAGGCCGCGCTCTTGCGCAATGGCATTTAATGCATTGGCAAGTAGGTGTACGAGTTGGTTTTTTTGAACTAACAACATAGAGATGAGAGTTTATCAGTGATGGTATGCTGAGGCTATGATTAATCAATTTCGATCTAAGAATTGCGCTCCGGTCATCATGCTAGATGATCTCACTGAACGGATCTTTGCAGTGATGCAGCGCCCTTATGAAGAAAAAGGAATTCTGTTGCCAGAGCAAATTCCTACTTTCATTGAGCGACTCGACCAAGCCATTCAATTAGAACGAACTGCTCAGCCAAAAAATACTGATCCATCTGAAAAGTCTGAAGGCCTAAAAAAGGACCCCCTGGGTCGACGTGCGTTTCCATTTATAGAACTCCTCAAACAAGCTCAAAAGAATAATGAACCGGTTGTTTGGGGAGTTAATTAGTCGAGGAGGGTTGCTAAAGAGCGTCTTACCTCTTCAGGGGACTGCCCTGCTCGCCTCGCAAAGTCGCCTACCTGATCGGAGGCAACTTTGCCCACATTGAAATACATGGCATTAGGGTTGGCAATATAAAAGCCGCTCACACTTGACGCAGGATTCATTGCTAGAGATTCGGTGAGGGTCATCCCAATCTCATCAGCTTTCATTGTATGAAACATGGCAAACTTAACTTGATGGTCTGGGCAGGCTGGGTAACCAGGTGCTGGCCGAATTCCTTGATATTTCTCATCAATGAGTTCTTCGGTAGTCAACTGCTCGCCAGGAGCGTAGCCCCATAAATCTGTTCGAACACGCCAATGCATTAACTCTGCAAAAGCCTCTGCTAAACGATCTGCTAATGCTTTGAGCATGATCGCACTGTAATCATCGTGCTTCGCCAAGAACTGCGCCACCTTTTCTTCGACTCCGTGGCCGGTAGTCAGGGCAAAGCAGCCAACATAATCTTCAATACCACTTGCTTGATTAGCTACGTAATCCGCCAAACACCGGTTAGGGCGCTTTACTCCATCCACTACAGGTCGCTCTGACTGTTGACGCAGATTGTGCCAAATCAAAAATGGTTTACTGCGACTCTCATCGGGATATAGCAAGATATCGTCACCCTGACTATTCGCAGGGAATAAGCCAACAATTGCATCTGCTTGCAACCACTGCCCTTTAATTAATTTCTCTAACATTGCTTGAGCATCGGCATAAACTTTACGGGCTTCATCACCAACAATTTCGTCATCTAGAATTGCCGGAAACTTGCCAGCCAAATCCCAAGTCTGAAAGAAAGGAGTCCAATCAATAAACTTCGCAATTTCTGCCAAAGAAAAGTTTTTAAATACACGCCTACCAATAAATTTAGGCTTGCTGGGCTTATAGGTACCCCAGTCCAATTGCTCATAATTATCTCTAGCAGCTTGTAGGCTAACTAGTGGAACACTTTTACGATTGGCATGCTGATGCCGAATCCGCTCGTAATCAGCAAGCATCTCATCAATAAATTTCTTTGCGCCCTCATCCGATAACAAATTCGAAGCCACCGATACAGAGCGAGAGGCATCTGGTACATAAACAACTGGACCGTCATAGTGCGGTGCAATCTTTACTGCCGTGTGAACTCGCGAAGTGGTCGCACCACCAATTAATAAGGGAATTTTTTTCTGTCGGAAATAATCATCGCGTTGCATTTCTTGAGCAACATAGGTCATTTCTTCTAAAGAGGGCGTAATCAAACCAGAGAGGCCGACAATATCAGCCTTTTCATCTTTTGCTTTTTTCAAAATCTGATCACATGGAACCATCACACCCATATTTACTACTTCAAAATTATTGCATTGCAAAACGACAGTAACAATGTTCTTACCAATATCATGCACATCGCCTTTTACGGTCGCAATCACAATCTTGCCTTTAGCTTTACTCTCGCCACCAGCGGCAACCAATTGCTTCTTTTCTTCCTCAATGTAGGGAATTAAATGGGCAACTGCTTGCTTCATAACCCGCGCACTTTTAACAACCTGTGGCAAAAACATTTTTCCAGCGCCAAAAAGGTCGCCAACTACATTCATGCCATCCATCAGAGGGCCTTCAATCACCTCGATTGGCCGCCCCCCTCTACCCATAATCTCAGCGCGTAATTCCTCGGTATCATCCACGATAAAATTGGTTACACCATGCACTAAGGCATGGGTTAAACGCTCCCGAACAGGCTCTTCACGCCACACTAAATTCTCTTCCTGCTTAATGCCGCCGCCTTTATATTGATCGGCTATAGCCAACAAACGCTCGGTGGGACTTTGCCCATCTTTTTCTTTAAAGCGATTCAGCACCACGTCTTCCACGCGTTCGCGCAACTCAGGATCTAAATCGGCATAGACTCCCAATTGACCTGCATTAACGATGCCCATATCCATGCCAGCTGAAATGGCGTGATACAAAAACACCGTATGGATTGCTTCACGTACGCGATCATTTCCTCTAAACGAAAAGCTCACATTCGAAACGCCACCACTAATCTTTGCGCCTGGTAAATTTTCTTTAATCCAACGGGTTGCATTAATGAAGTCGACTGCATAATTATCGTGCTCTTCAATACCCGTAGCGATTGCAAAAATATTTGGATCAAAAATAATATCTTCTGCAGGGA
>Ga0102917_1000846_pt1 | contig 10305 bp, 5 predicted proteins | sample Colrivmet1562A02_FD_78201 | JGI IMG/M metagenome (GOLD analysis project Ga0102917, IMG submission 78201) | Estuarine microbial communities from the Columbia River estuary - metaG 1562A-02 | ecosystem: Environmental > Aquatic > Marine > Intertidal zone > Estuary | place: USA: Columbia River...
AGTGCGATGTTAAATCACTGATGAATTCTTCTGCTGCGGCGGGGTGAACAAACCCTGCCAAGAACGAAGTGTTTGTGGTTGCTGGATTTAAACTGGCCCCGGCAATAGTAACACTACTAGTTGCTGTGAGTGTCACTGTTGGACGGAAATCAATGCAATCTCGGAGATTGTATTTGGTGCCGTTAGTTGCCGTGAACGAAGGAATTTCATACCAATTGATTTGTGAAGCAGACGGCGATGCATTTTCTGCTGGCAATGGATATGAATCCACCGTGTAATAGGCGGAACTAGTGCCATGTTCAAAATACGTCAACTTCACAAGCAATTTCTTGTTGGTGAAAGTTGATGTAGTGGTCATGGATGACAAGTCGTAATATCCATCCTTTTGTCCATCATTCAATGTGAAACTTGTTGTCACATCCGTCCATGTGTTTAATGCCGTGGGATCAGATGTCGGGTATGATTCTGTTGTGTTGGCTGACCACACATTCTCAATTTCATACACATCATAGTACCCCAGACCATATGTACCTGTTGCCCCAGTAGGATGTGATGCCGTATCAATTTTCACATACCGTGATTTCCGAAGTGTTTTGCTGTTTTCTGTGGGTGTGGTTTTTCGAACATTCACAAACACATCCACAGTGGGCGTTCCTGTGGTGGTTCCACTTAACGCAAAGTTTAACACGGAAGAACTGGTGTATGTGACCGAGGCAGGATTCAAGATTTGTCCGATTGCCTTGGTCCCTAAAGTTCCTCCTGTGAACGCAGAAGAAGCAACCACAATGATTTCACGATTTATATCAGAAGCACCTGGCAATGAGGTGAACGCCCATGATTCTCCGCCTGACACGGATGCCGTGAATGTTCCCGCATTTGCAACAGCAACACTAGATAATAATTTTCTATACACATAGCTGCCATCTGTCACTGTTTGTAAATTCTTGAACGGTGATTCGAAAATCGCAGGTGTAAAGCTGGAACTTTCCAATACAGCAGGTGCTGTCACAATATCGGCAAATGCATCAGCCCCAGGTCCATTGTAGTAGATGGACAACACACTACTGAAGCCACCAGAACTCATCACAACATCATACAAATACAATTTGTATTGTGCAGCTGAGGTGCCGACAGTTCCTGACACATATTCAATTGCTCGCACTCGTGCAGTACCAATTTCTGATCCTGGTGCTGATGTTGCTGAATGTGTGCCACTTGTAACAGCATTTGCTGCAGCAGTTCGTAATGATACCAGACTACCTACTGTGGTGGACCATACACCCGCAACATCATTCACAGTAACATAGCTACCATAGGCAGTTGTGATGGGCTGATTTTCGTTTGTTACCGTGTCAATGGCTTTATCTATTGCCATATATTCTGTGGCAAACAGTTCATGTTCATTGCCCTTCACATAGGCTTTGCCTGGTTCCACACCAACAACAATTTTACTGGCGTCTCCTTCCGCACCACTGTATCGACCATTATTGATACCATCATCCAAATGTTCACGGATAATCAATGGAAATGAACGAACCGTGTAATCACCTGATTCATCATAGGTGCGCCGAGCCAGTGTTTTGTTTAGTTCAGCATATTGTGTGGTGTTGTATCGACGCTTGATGACACCATCTTCTATTTCAAACAGAATATAGAATCCATCAGGTGCAGTAACACCAGCTTCCACTGAAGCCAGTTCTGTGCTCAGGGTGTACCGATCTGCACCTGGTGCCGTGTAGTTGTATGATCCTTGAGCAGGATCCAATAATGTTTCATCATCGTTGGATGAAATGATTTCTTCTTTTACGATGAATCCTACTTTTACACTTGGTGTTGTTGTGTATTTACCTAATACAATGGTTTGTGAATTGTGCAGTATGAAACTGCCATTGGCATACACGATACCATCATTCACTGAAAATAATGTGCCTTCACCAATGGGTGTTTCTCCTGCGTCAGCAACAATGAATGTATCAGTGGTATTTTCAACAGTAAGCACTTCACCAATACCAAACGTGGTTAAAACGTTGCCAGCACCTGTAGCGGTATATTGAACGTATAACGTTTTTAAATTGGGTGAATCGGTTTCTGCACCACTAACTGTTTTTTTAATGATGGCTTTTACACTGTTATTTCCCCCAACAATCACCTTGCCCTCAAAGGATGCCAACACAGTATCATCAATGGCGGATCCCACATTGGAAGTATCAAGAATTTTTATGAACGGGACTGAAAAATTTGAAGTTTCAGCACAGCCTAAAACAACTGTGCCATCTTTGAAAAGATGGTTTCCAAAACGCTTTATCTGTTCTTGAAGAACTGTTTGAATTTGAGTGAGTTCACGTGCCTGAACTGCATATCCAGGCTTAAACAGAATACGATGAAATCCTTTATCAGAATTGAAATCATCATAGTATGGAAATGTATTGAGATTTAAGTTTGCCATAGTCCCTAAAATGTGTTAGAAGCTAAAATAAAGTTTTATTTGTTCCACTTGCCCGACTTGTCTTGTGACTGGAGCAATGTTTCGAACATAAATGACATCGCCTGTTTTTGTTGATATTTCAGGCACATCAATTGATGTGATGCTCAATGCACCTACGCCGGTTGTCTCATTATTTAGAACACTTGATGCTGAGATGGAATCAATTATAGCTAGAAGAAATATTGTGGTTGCTGTTTTGTTCACAACCACATATTCTCCGCCGGTGTTGGTTAACACCACATCGTCAACACTGTATTGATTCACTGATGGTACTTCTACAACATAACATGCGTTTCCTGTGGATGCTGAGAAGATTTCAGTTTCATTGAAATTTTTAATATTTTTCACAAGCCCGATCTGTCGAAAATCATTATCAAGGAAAAAGTCCGACAGCACATCCTCGATATTTACAGAAATGGCAACAACTCGTGCAAATAGTTCTTGTGGGAGGTTGGATCCATGTCCGCCTTGAGGTTCAATCACGGCGCGCAATGACGCATTTGCACCAGCACCTGTTACCACAAGTTCAACATATGTGTATCCTTTTCCACGATCAGTAATAGTAACAGATGTGACTACACCATTCACAACTGAAGCTGCTGCCTCGGCGCCGGTGCCATCTCCTTTAATTTCAATTTCAGTTGTGGCTGCAAGATATCCAGTGCCGCCATTCACCACCTCAATGAAATTGATGCCACCACCCGCTGAAATTGCGTAGGACGCCACATCTTGATTCACCGTGATGGGCAGGTCGGATGACCGCAGAGATGCTTCAGCAACAGCACCTGAGCCACCACCTCCTAAAAATTGCACTACTGCAAATGTGTATCCTTGTCCTGCATTTGTAACGGTCACAGAAGATATTTCACCTCCGGACAATGATGCTGTGGCAGTGGCTCCTTGCCCATCTCCTAAAATTAACACTGTGGGAGGTGTTACATATCCACTTCCTCTTTCTGTGCCCAGGATAATTTCATCAACAATGCCATTATGATCAAACGTTGTAGATGTGGCATAGAATCTTACTGGAATAAAATCATCAGTTAAAAATCTAATACGTTCAGCTGCCGGCACCTCGTACATCAACTGCCAATAATACCCATCACTGAGATTGAACGGGCCTGCTGTTGTTTGTGTGGGTTGCACCACGGAAGGTGTGCCTGGGCTGTAGATGCATTTGTAAATTCTGTAACTGGTGTTCATCACATAGAATTCATTACTTGAAAAATTTTCATCGTCAAGATAACTTGAATATATGGTGTCTGTTGTCCAGTTGATTCTTGGAATAAGTAGAGCGGTATCACTGGGTTGTACTTTTTTCACAGCAATGATATTTCTTTTTGTTTCAGAATCTTCGCTCCGTGTGTCTTGGGGAGTTGACACAACATTATTATACCATGGGGTGGTTCTCCCTAAAAACACATGATAATAATCCGAAGGATTTGGATACACCAAAATATTCATTTTGATGATGGTTACTATATCATTAAGAGCCAATGGCGAAGAAAACACAACACTAGTACCATTTAATGCAGAATAATTTCCAGATGAAATTTTTCCTCCATTCACATATACTTCAATGCGTCCAGGTGTGTAGGATAATGTTTTTGCATTATCATCAACCCCTGTGAAAGTTATTTGACTTGCAGATGCAGTATACTCAAACAACACCGTGTCCAGAGGAGTAAGGGTGTTTCTATCCTCTGACAAAACGTTGGTGGTGTTTGTAATGGTTCGGTGAAACTGACGAGCTAATTCAGTTCGAAACCGAATTGGTAGTAGTGCTGGCATGGTATATAATTATGAAAGTGTGACGGTCCAAGTAACAGTCATAACGTCACTTGCGCCTTTGTTTACTACTGAGAACACAGTGCGGCACAACATTGTACCCGCTGATGCTGCGTTGAAAATCCCAGCTTCAGTAAGTGCACCAGTGCCTACTCCCGCGCCAAATGTACACACATATTGCACCGAATCACTAGTTGTTGTCACGGTGGATTGTGTGGATGATGTTAACGCCGTGCGAGATGCCGCCACTGGTGTAACCAACGCAGTCTGTCCGGCTGATGCCGCCGTGGTGGAAGTACCCACTTCCATGTGACTCATAACGGTGGAAGCTGTGCCAATCATTCTTGATGTTGTGAATGCTTTCCCGACGCTCACCACTAAATTGTTTTCTTCCCGATCTTCTTTGACATTGCCGTTTTCGTCAGTAACGACGATACGTAATTTACCCTTTGCTGCTAAAAAGTCTTGCATGGTGTCCTCTGTTTACAATGTGTTAATTGTTCCAACGTATGGTTTAGCGATATACTCTTTATAACTGTGATGTTACTGAATCAGTAAACACCAATGATTCATTCACACTTGTTTCAATATTTATATTGATGGAATCAGATGTTGTGATGCCATCTGAAAGATTCGGTTGAATTGTAAAATTGATGTTATCAATCGTGGTGATACCATCAACCAACACAGGTTGCACATGGTTTACAACACTGTCAGTCATCACTGCTGTGTCAGACACCGATTTATATACATGTTTTGCAAAACTATCATCAAGCACAATGATGTCATCGAGGATGAATTCAAACAGTTTGAAATTGTCAGCAACAGTGATCGTGGATGGAATGGTGTCTATGAATTGCAGTTCAGAGAATACTTTAAATCCTGCTGGATGATTGCTCTGTGTGTATACATTTTTCCATGTACTGAATGGTTGCTGTGACCGAATTACATAAGAATATGGCTGGTAGTAGTAGTTGTCTTGTAGACGATTAACATCAGACAAGAACCCAGAAGAATCTTTGTATATTCCTTCTGCATGGCGAATTAACCCAGTTCTAAATGTAATTGTTGCTGTTGTTCCCGTGAGATTTCTCGGATACCGCGGAGATAGATCCAGTGTGAACGTGTCGGTGGGTTCCAACAATTGAACATCTGTTGCATAATTGTCAGGATTAACAGCGTAGTCACCGGCAAAATATCCAACATCACTTAAATTATCTTCTTTTCTTGCTGCAAATTTTTGTCCCGTGTTAACAATTTGAATTTCAGTAACATTCGCGCCGCGGCGTTGGAATCCTTCACCCACATAATCGGAAGCAAAATACAGTTCCACATCTGATGCATATGGTGAAGGTAATTGAACTCGCGGCGTAACCTCCTGGATTCTGATAACTGCATTATTATTGAATGTTTCAAACACATATGGAGTGGCATCTGACACATACACTTCAGCAAAATATGCTTGTTCAATGCCTGATTCTCCTATCAAATAGGAATCATCAACTCGGAAGTTGGAACCACCAACATCAATGGACACCACATCCACAATTTGCTTGGAAATGGATCCGTAAATGTTGTTATTGAATACCAAATACACATGTGTATCATATGTGCCAAGACTTTCAATGGTTTCAGGCACACCATCATTATTGATGTCTACATTGGTGACTGGTGTGATGATATCAGGAAACACATATCCGGGATTGATATCAACTTCAAGCTGATAAATGTTCGGTTCAATTTGTCCCACCACATTGAAACATGATGTTTGAATATTACGCAGGACACTACCTTCTCCTGGAATGAATTCCATGTACTTGAAAGAAATTTGTTTTCCCGTAAGTTCAAAAATATTTTCCGAGGGGAACGCCACGGTATCAATTTTAATGATCTTTTTTCTGGACCATTTACCATCAGATGCCCGTAAGGTGTAATCACCAGGATATACTACAGATGATTTTTCATTGTACATGAATCGGAAAAACAATTCTGCGGCATTTTCTGATCCCTTGGCTTCATAATATTCACTGATGTACTTGATCAACCGGCGAATATTCAATAATGCTGTATCAGGTATATCACTTGCATATTGTTTCTTGAATTCAGGCAGAAACAGATCCAATGTGTTATCAATGTCTTTCCATGATGCATTGTTCAATAACACATCATGAACTTCCTCTGATGTTTCTAGAAATTTATAATAGCTAGTTAAAAATTGAACAAACTGCGGGTACTCGGCAACAATATATTCCGGTAACTGTCCAGAAATAAAGTAGAACAGTTTATTCTTGAAAGATGTTGACATTAGTTATTGGAAATATATGGTGAAACTGTAACAATCAATCCTGGAGATAAATTAGAGGTGGTGTCAGCTTCACTATCATCCAAATCAATAATACTGTTACGTGATGGCGACGGAGTTGTGGCAAACAATGATGTTTCTGTTATTGGAATCACCGAGGGGGCAATGTTTTTTCCCAATTCTTGAGGTATCACTGTTAATCGAAGTTCCGTTGCATTTCCAAAATACGATAATATTGTGAGATTGTTAATCACCACAACACCTGTTGTGTAATTGATGGTGCCTAATGCTCCGTTCAACACATTGTGTGTGTCCACATCCATCAATTTCAATGTGCCAGTGCCAGTAAAATCAATGGTGTCGGTGTTGGAAAAATCTTTAATAAAGGCGGTGTATGTGGTGTCATTCACTGATACAGAAAAGTTGGTGCTTCGTAAAGTTTCTGGCACAATACTTGTTAGAAATCTCACCGTTTTGCTGTTGGATGTGCTAGTTACAAATTCCACACGCCGTTGCAACTTCATCTTGGCAAGAACACCCACAATGATGTTGGGTAATAACAATTTAATGTAATCCACAAATTGTGAATACAGGAATGTCTTGTCCAATGTTTTCAAATTGGTGTTGAAATATGCTTCAACTCCTTGTCGCACTTCAGATGATATTTCATTGGCAGTCAATGCCGTGTTTCGTGGGTTGTATTTGATGTCTACTTCAAATCCCGCGTACAAATAATCAACATCAACAAATTCATGTTGAATACTCAACACACTTCGTGGACGAAGAATGGATTCACTGATGAAATCTTTGTCGGCATCCGTGATAACTTCACCGTCTTTCGGATCTAGTGTGATGAATACTTTGCCATAAATGGGTGGGTCATTTTCATCGCCGCCCCACACAGCAACACTTTTTGCACGAGAAAATTCCGACAAAATCAATGATCTGTAATCTTGTGATGTGACTGCTCGATTTCTTGTGGCATTATACTTGGGAGCATTGAACCGAATTTCATCAATGGATTCTTTAAAACTACCTGAAGCACTTTTGTTGACCACGGTGATGTCAACAGATGGCTCGCCGTTAATGGTGCCCGCAAGTGTGAATGAATTGGCGCCGTTGGCATTGGGTCCATTGCATGCAAGATATTGCACGGTGACCACATTGCCTGCGGCTAATTTCTTTCCAATGATGTCATCACCAAATACAATTTGAAACAGCCCATCTGGATTTTCTTCCAACCAGAACGCTGTGCTCGTGTTTGCAATGTCAATGATGCTTGTTGCCCGAGAGTAGGTAACATTGTCAATAGCTGATGTTGATGAACGAACACCCACAGAAAATGTTGTTTCATCTAAAAATGCATTTGGTACCACAAAAGGTCCAGACACAGTATCAGCAGCAACTATAAATGAGTTGGTGACTTTGTTTCCTTCAAGAAGATCAACATTGTTGAATGTGAACACACCATTAGTCTTTACTGCGGTGTATTCATTGGCAACATTGAACGTGTAATTCACATTGTTCACTGATGATGTGAATTTCACACTCGGCATCAATGTTAATGATGTTGCCGCGGTGTCAACTGTGGGAGTCACAACTAAATTCACGCGCGCGCGTGATGCTGTTGACGACCGAGGAATATACCCTAGTGTTTTAGCTATAGAAACAACTGATGACCGTTTGATTGCAGTATCAATGAACATTTCATTGGCTTGTAAATGTGCCAATAACGCATTGTAATGTGTGTTGTATGCCAACACATCCAGCAGCACATTTAATCCCGCTCCATCAAAGTCATAATCAGAAAATTCATCTTGACTTTTCAGATAATTCTTTAAATTTTGTTTAATATCTGCAAAGTCCAATTCTGTAACTCTGATGTCTGCCATTATCGTAATCTCTGTAAAATTGTGCTAAATGAAATCGGGAGAGGGATACCCACAACTGTGAAAAATATACTAAGTTCATAGGTGTTCTCATCATAATTAGGAACGATATCAATTTGGTCTAGAATGATGCGTGGTTCATAATTCTGAATCAACAATTCAATGGTTTGTCTCATGCCTTCCACGGTGATGGGATCCATGGGCTCAAACAACAACCCATACAACGGGGATCCAATCTTGGGTTGAAACAATCGTTCATTATACTGAGTGAACATTAAGTTTTTCAATGATTGCTTAACAGCATTCACATCTAACTTTTTCGCCACATCCCCTGTTTCAGGATGTGGGGTGAACGCTAGATCAATATCTTTATATAAACGATATGGGCGAATAATTGACATATGTAATATTTATATGGTTATGCAAGCGAATTAAATGTATTGAATTTACTTTGTCTATCAGGCAATCCATTCGGCAACTTCGTGGCTTTGTTAACACCATTCACCAATTTGGAAACCAATAGAACTGTCTCAGGATTGTCGCCCTTGTCTGACGAGGTTAAGCATGAAGCACCTGATAGCAATCTTGGTCGAGTCCAGAACCAAGCAGCAGATAACATTGGATATTTGTCTGCCACCAATTCAGGATATTCTTCACAGTTTTCTGGCACAAACTTACTGAATGCTCGATAATTCACACGACCAGTCAACTGTATGTAGCCCCGTCCTTTGTATCGTGGACCATCTCCTGGCTGAGTGTTTCCTAAATCCTTTCTTCCTTCATAGGCTTTTCCACTGGCATATTCACGCACCGCTGTGAAATTTACACTTTCATGCGCACATTGTGCCAAAAAGTGTGCCAATCGAAGCGGGGTGTTGATGGCAAATTTACACACCACATCAGGAATTTGTGCACGAACTTTTTCAGGCATTGTACCTTTCAATTTTTCAACATATGCCTTCATTTCAGCGGACATGCATGCTGAATCTATTGTGGCAGGTTCTGGAGGCACACAATTTTCTGGAACATGTACGTAGGCTCTTGGATAGAATGTAGTATTGGGATTGGGTGTTTTCACGAAACAGCCACCACCATCACGATTGAATCCTTTACCGCTTGTGTTTCCTTCGATAGTGGTCACCTTGCCTTTTGCATCAATTGCTGCTACAATACCAACGTGATTTTCTGCGCCTTCAATGCCATATAATGCCACCGCACCAATTTTTGGAACTGTGGAATATAGATTCTTGGACTTGCCCCAAGTAGCCCATACTCTTGCTGCCGCGGCGCCTGATGGAGGGATAGGCAATCCTGCCGCCTTCCACCATGATGACACCGCAGCTGCACACCAAGGATCTCCTGTTCCTGTTCTAGAACTCTTGCGCCGTGCTGCATTATCATTACCTGCAACACGTAACATTTCATCAATTCTTCCAGCTTGTCCCACAGGGGTGATTTCACCTCCCTGTTTACCTCCATAATTCTTGTCTTCCGTCTCAGTGACTAGAACATCTAACTTGGCATATTCCACAACTTTCTTTGCTGCCTCACATGCTACTACCGGAGGCAGCGGCTCAGGTGCATCAACGGAGACCCGTTCATTCGTGTCAAGTTCCTTCTGTTTTAGCGCCACAAATTCACGAGAAGTGACATCGGAAGATTGTTCGGCAATGACAATTTCTTTTTTGATTTTCTCTCTATCTTCAGCAGTCAACGCAAATGCTGGATCAGAAATGGTAGGCTCTGTTGGAGATTTGCTGCTGATGGTACTAGGAGACACAAACACTGGCGGCACCGGAGGCACGGGTGTGATACCCATGGCGTTCATTTTCAACATGGCA
>Ga0102917_1000859_pt1 | contig 10214 bp, 6 predicted proteins | sample Colrivmet1562A02_FD_78201 | JGI IMG/M metagenome (GOLD analysis project Ga0102917, IMG submission 78201) | Estuarine microbial communities from the Columbia River estuary - metaG 1562A-02 | ecosystem: Environmental > Aquatic > Marine > Intertidal zone > Estuary | place: USA: Columbia River...
AAAAAAGAGCAATTTAAAATTAAACCACCTTTTACTTGTAATTAATCAATTTATTTAAATCTCATGAGAGACGCAATCACTTTTATTGCCAATTCGGGTCTTCAGTTTTATCATTTTGATATGAGACTGGATAGTGCGGCTCAAAAAGCAAACAAATTTCGTTATGTAGAACGGTTTGATTCACTACGAAGAAAGTTTTGGCTTGATGAAGTTATTGCTCTTCCCGGTGACGATGACCTTTATGCAAGAAAAGGAGAACTTGAGCAGTTGGGATTCATTTCAGCCACTGGTAAACTTATTACTGATTCAGATTTTTCGGCGGTTGAAAAAATTGATGAAACAGAATTTTTCGAAGTTGGAAATCTAAATCAGGTCTTACGTTATTTTGAAAAAAAGTGGATACCTATTCCTTTTTTCAAGAAAAATAATATTAGTAATCAGTTTTTTGGACCTACAGATTGGGTAAGGCTTTATTTTGAGCGTATCAATGAAACCATGATCAAAGTAGTACTTGTTGCTGATACTTCTACCTCTGCAGATCCTAATGATACAGTTAGTCCATTTGTTCATGAAAATCCAAACGAAAATATTTTTTCAATATGTTCAGATGATAAATCTGTTCTTGGCTTCTTAGATAGTCTTAACAATTGTGAATGGGTAGAAGATTATATTTCTAAATTATTTTATGCTCGCGAAACAGAAATGGAGCAGCCATTTCTTCGTCATATTGCCAACTATATTTTCTTTATGAGAATATTGAGGAGCATGGGTGATGTGCCTCAAATTCATTTGTTGTCTGATCAAGTTGGTTTCATCGATGTTGACTTGGTGCTTGATGTTGGTAATAGTAAAACCTGTGCAATTTTATTTGAAAATGCTTCTGGACATTCATTTAATTTTAATTCGGTAAAAAAACTAAGTATACAAGATTTTGGAAACCCTCATCAGGTCCATCCAGAATCTTTTTCTACGCGGTTAGTATTTAAGGATGCTACATTTGGCGCCTTTAATACCGAACTTAATCAAAATAATAAATTTCAATGGCCTAGTCCAGTAAGAATTGGTAATGAAGCTGAACGTATTTTGAATGATTCTAAAGTTGAGTTGCAATTAACAAGGGAAGTTAAGTCTTACAACTCAAGTCCTAAGAGGTATTTGTGGGATAACCACGAATCTTCATTTGAATGGGAATATCATTCTGATGATATTAATATACCCCCAACAAGAGTTTATAAGAAGGGCATTTCTGAACAATTAAATTCAGACGGAACACTTTGTTTGGATAGTGTGTTTGGTTCTAGATCAGTTTTTTCGCGAAAATCATTGTTGACTTTTGTTTACCTCGAACTTTTTGCTCAGGCATTCAGGCAAATTAATTCTATGGAGTTTAGGAGTTTACACGGTAACCCATCCATGAAAAGAAAACTACGAAGGATAATTATTTCATGTCCTACAGCAATGATCAAAAAAGAGCAAATTGCATTGAGGCAATCTGCAAGTCAAGCTATAACAATGATAAATCGTTATCATGGCTTAATTGATGCTGTTCAAAATACACAGATAGACGTATATGATCATACTGTAGAAGTAATTCCTTCAGTTAAAGATTTAAATCTTGATTTGTATAATCTTGACAAACGAAAGGATTGGATATATGATGAGGCTACAGCGCCACAATTGGTTTTTCTGTATGGTATGATCAAGCATAAGTTTGATGGTAATCCTGACTTATTTTTTAATCTTTATGGAAAACAAAATAACAATTCTCTAGATAAAAAAAATAAGAATCGCACTGTTACAATAGGTTCTATTGATATTGGTGGCGGTACTTCTGATTTAATGATTTGTCGTTATAGTTATAATTATGATGAAATCACTCAGATTACTCCTGAGCCACTCTATTGGGAAAGTTTTAATTTAGCTGGAGATGACTTATTAAAAGAAATTATACAACAAATTATAATCGAAGGTACAGTATCAAATGAACAAGATCGAGATTGCAGCGGCGTAATTGAAAATCATGCTAGACAATTAGGAATTCCTGAGGTTGCTAAAAAGTTAAACGGATTTTTTGGTAAGGATAGCAACAATATTGGTTTTAAAGGGAAATTGATGCGCATTAACTTCATTAACCAAATTGCTATTCCTATTGCACTTCGTTATATGGGTCATGCCAATAAAGAAGGCGATCTGTATTTATCTTTTAGTGATTTGTTTACAACAAATCCGCCAGGTAAAGAGTTACTTGATTACTTTGAAAATCACTTCGGTTTTCGTTTTGAGGATATTCGTTGGAAATTATCTCCGAGTAAAGTTAATGAAATCACTCAATCTGTTTTTTCAAAGTTAGTTGGTCAAATTTCTGGTTTGGTTGGATTGTATAATTGTGACATTGTTATATTATCTGGAAAAATTTGCTCTTTTCAGTCTTTGGAAAATCTTTTTCTAAAGTATCATCCTGTAACGCCTAACAGATTGATTAACCTCAATAATTATTGGATTGGCAGGTGGTTTCCATTTGCAGACAATAATGGCTACATAACCGATTCGAAGACCGTTGTTGCTGTAGGAAGCCTGATATCTTACATGGGAGGAACTGCACATAAGTTAGATAGGTTTAAAATAAACAATCAGCATCTTTGTTTAAAGTTAGTTTCAACTGCGGACTATATTGGACCTGTAAAACAAGGTGTGATTCAAGATGTAGTTTTACATGCCAAAAACAGTGACGGTACTTTGATAGCACATACTTTACCTTTTCAAATAGGGTTTAAGAATATTGATTCTATTCATTATCCTTCTAGAAATATATATGCTATTGATTTCAATGATCAGAAAATTATTGAAACATTAACTCGAAAAGGGACAACAGATGCATCTAGATTAAATGATGCAGTTGAAGCCTTTAAGCATAAAATTCGATCACGAATGCCATTGAAATTTACAATATCAAGAGAGTTTGATAAAGATAAAGAGTTGGTTGTTATTTCTGAAGTAACGGATAATGAACAGGATGATATTTCGAAAAGTTATTTTGAACTGCATACGCAAACGTTGCCTGAAACAACTGGTTACTGGCTTGATTCTGGCGAATTTACTCTTAATATTAGAAACTAGTAGTAATGCAAAATATAGATAAAGCTAAGGTTGAAGATATCAGAAGTAATTCTGACAAACTATATTCACTTTTCAATGATACCGATAAGTGGGTTGCGGATAATTTAAAATTTGAAGAAGGCGAAACACTATCCATACGGATTAAGGATGGTAGAAGGGTAGTTAGAAAAATTAGACGTTCATTAGATTCTAAGCCTGTATTTGCTTTATTTGGAGCAAGTCAGGTAGGAAAATCTTATTTGGTAAAAAATTTATTAAGTGTAGATGGACAGCCCCTTGAAATTATGTTAGATGGTCAACCATACGACTTTCTAAAACAAATTAATCCGCCTGGTGTTGGTGCTGAAAGTACAGGAGTTGTTACACGCTTTTCAATAGATGCTGTTTCCATAAACAATGATTTCCCAATTCGCATCAAGTTGCTTGATGTAAAAGATATAGTTATTATTATTTGTGATGGATTTTTTTCAGATTTGAAAAAAATATCTGAATATCCATCTGCAGATGCTTTACATATTTTTTTGGAGTCTTTAGAAAAGAAATTTCTAACCCGTACAGAAGAACAAACAGTTTTAACTGAAGACGATGTTTTAGATATTAAGGATTATTTCACTCGACATTTTTTTAAGAGTCAACATATTTTAGATAGTATCGATTCTTCTAAATTTTGGTTGAGGTTATGTAAAATGATCTCAAAAATACCTGAATCCTCTTGGTCAGAAGCTTTTTCAATTTTGTGGGCAAATCAGCCATCACTAACAGCTCTTTTTGTTCAAATGGTTGAAGGGCTTTCTAAAATGCAATTCTCTCAAGTTGTTTATGCGCCAAAAGAAACAGTTTTAAGAGGTCATGGCGAAATTCTGGATGTACAGCGTTTAAAAGAACTTACTACAAGTAAAGCTTCTTCAAAAGTAATGCTACAATCGGGTGTCATTGTGGATGTTCATTTATGTACACTTAGTGCAGTAAGTTCTGAATTGACATTAACAATATCAAAAGAGGCTGGAGCACAAAAGCAATTTTTAAAAAATACGGATTTATTGGATTTTCCTGGAGCGAGAAGTAGGCTTGAATTAAGTATAGATTCAATTACAGAAGAATCTGTACCTGATATGTTTTTAAGAGGAAAGGTAGCTTATCTTTTTAATAAATACTCGGGAGATTACGAAATTAATAATTTACTTTTTTGTCTAAATGATAAACAGTTAGATGTTAATGAAATTCCATCAATTTTATACGAATGGATATCAAATAATATCGGGAATACTCCAGATGAAAGAGAAAAGACAACTAATAAGTTGCCAGTATCGCCTCTTTTCATTGTTTTTACATTTTTTAATAATCAATTAAAGTTTGATACAACCAATGATGATAAAGAAAATATTGATTATAAATGGAAGAATAGATTTGAACGATTTTTTGAGCAAGAGGTTGTTACTTCAAGTTATAATTGGCATTTGAGTTGGACTAGTAAAAGTCCTGTTTTTAAAAATTTCTATCTGTTACGAGATTATAAATACTCAGGTGATACTTTTTATGGATTTGAAGAAGTAGGGATAGAAAAATCTATTCGTGAAGACAGATTACAATTTGCTGATAAACTTAAGGAAAGCTTTGTAAATTTTCCATTTGTTCAGAGGAGTTTTGACAATCCTATAGAAGTATGGAATGAATCTGCATTACCTAATTCTGATGGAAGTCAACGAATTATTCAGAACCTTGAACCAGCCGCAAATAATTATGTGAAAATGCATAATTACACTGTTCAATTATCTAATCAGCGCAATGCTGCAGTTTCAAGATTGAGGAAGTACTACCATTCAGATAATCTTCATGAGAAGCGCAGAAATTCACTAAAAAGATCAACAGAGTTGCAAATTGAATTGAATAAAGTGTTTGGTAAAAATCCGATGCTATTTAGTCTTTTCATGAATAAGATTTTATTATCAGAAAGTGATGTCTATAATTACTTTCATGAAAATCTATCGACTTCTCGTTCTGTAGAGACTTTTGATGAGTATAGTCTATTTAAATCTCAGTATCCGATGTTGAAGGCGGAGAATTCTAGAGAAAAAAATATTCTCTTATTAAAAGAGCAATTATTTTATGAGTCTGATGTTGAAGTGGAACGATTTTTAGAAGATAATGGAATAAACTTAGATAAATTATTTGGTGTCAAAGTAAAAACAAGTGCAACTTCACTTGTTTTTGGATTGTTTGAAAAATGGAAAAATAATATTCAATATGAACAATTTCGAGAATTAATATCTGCGGGTTTGACACGCTACATGTTTGATTTTTTAGTTGAAACTATTGTTACAACAATTGAACATTTAAATTTACAAGAATTCCTAGTTGTCAATGTTGAAAAAAAGACACAACGTTTAGATATGGGCAGAGAAGCTGAAGAGTATCTTGCCTCATTATGTGCTAATTATATCAATGATTTTGTCATCAATGTGGGATTCAACTACATGAGTGCTGAAAGGCTTGAGGAGCTCAAACAAATAGCGTCCATTTACAATATTGATTTACAAACTGTGGTAGAGGAGGTTGCTATTCCTGATAAGTCTAGATTAAAAGATTTTTTTAATGCAGATAAAACAAGTGATTCATCTGGTTCTGCGGATTACACTTATATGATTGGTAGCTATAACAAGTTCTTGCTAAAGCTTAAGTTGGCCATATTAAGCAATTGTGGCTTTGTAAATTACGATGTTGAGGCAAATGATCAATTATCAAAGCTTCTTGAACAAATGGATATTTTGAATTTTAACTTAGAATAAGTTCGATATGATAATAGTTTATAAAATTGAAACAAACAAGTATGATCCTATTTCTTATGGGACTAATTATTTGTATAACGAGTTTGATAGAATTCAAAGCTTTTTGATTAAACAAAATGCACAACGCTATAAAAATATTTTAGCTAAGCCAGTTCTTTCAAATGGGTCTGTTCAATGGTATGCTAATTTTAATCAACCATTTTCAAGAATTAATGAATTAAATGCAGATGCTCAGGTATCAATAAAAAAACAATATTGGGAATTTCGGCAACATATTGATAAAGAAATCCAGCAGCTTTCTCTGTCACGTGAAACAGAAAAACAAAATTGGGGTGGCTTACTAAAAGAAGTTTTTAATGAAGATGATAATGTAATTCTTTCTGATGGAACCGATTGGTGTTTGTTATGGGGTTGGAAATTTCGCAATACACAAGAAAATTATCTTTCTCCCGAATTTATGCCTAAGCCAGTATTGCAAGAATCTATGGCTAAACCATTGTCAAGTAATAGTTCAGTTGGGGCTGGATTAACTCCTTTAGCCGTCCCATTGTCTAATGTTGCTAAAGATGTTGAAGATAATCTGTCCTCGCCTTCTAATGCCAACATTGTAAATAAAGCAAAGCCATCTTTATGGGATAGGGTTAAGCGTTTTTTGCGAACTGCGGTATATAGGCTTTGGGGTTTAATGTTTCTAATAATGTTTATTCTATTTCTGATGTGTTTGTTTAAAACATGCAATAATCAAAGAATGGAAGAGCGGTGTAAGGAGTTGGAAAAAAATAATCAAAGCTTATTAGATTTACAAAAGAAAGTACACGAAAAATGTATTGAGAAAAAGAAATGATAGATAATAATACACATATCATTAAAACAAATAGAAGAGAAAAATTCTGGTTCCATAATATTAGGGCTATGAATTATTTTGCCTTTAGGTATTGGTGGCTACTCTTATTGATTTTTATATTCTATATTATCTTTTGGTACTTTTTTTGCTTTAAAGTGCCGTATAAAAATGATTGCGATAGTAATTTTATTCCAACTGTTGAAAGTATAAAGGCAAGGCTAGATAGCTGTTGTGCTTGTCCCGATGCCATAGTTAAACAGAAGCCCCCACTTTATATACCTCGAGAAAATTGCCGTGTTCACTTTACTGGAGGATTAATGGGAGGGAAAGCTGTATCAAACAATATTTCAAAAATTTACAGGGTTGATAATATAAGTGAATATGTTGGTGAGGGTGAATATCCAGATAATAGAAGGGCATTTCCTAAAGCAGTTCGTACAACATTTGATGGAATTGCAATTGATAGTGGGACCAGGTTAATTATTTATAGTGGGCCTAATTTTACGGGAAGGGTTTTGCTTGATGTCACAGGACCAAGAATCATAAATAATTCATTATGGAGGAATGACCCCCGCTATGCCCATTGTAATACTGATAGATATCCACCAGAACTAGAAGCAACTTATCCTCCTTCTGTGAGAGAGTGGAGCAGGGAGAACATGCATTCTTGGAGCCTTGGTTCATGTAAAATAATTTGTAGCCAGTAATGAGTAGTAATATGTTAAAACAAGCCAATATTAAAACTGAAATAAACCGTTCGTGGTGGTATAGGCTACTTAGATCTATAAGTATGTTTTGCTATCGTTTTTGGTGGGCTATTTGGTTGTTTTTTATTCTCTTTTTAATTCTCTGGTTGATATTTTGCTGCTGTTCAAAACCTTATGCCTGCGATTTAGATAAAAAAATAGAAAATCAAATAGCAGAGATTAATAGAAATATTGATAGTTGCTGTGCTTGTAATACTAAGTCAATTAGCGATATTGATAGAATAAGGGATAGTTTAGGTGGGCATGTTGGTCCAATAACGATAACACTTAAATGGGAGACTGGCGATGACTTGGATTTGTCTCTTGTAGAACCAAATAGAAATGTCATTTACTATGGTAGAAAAGACTCTCCATCTGGCGGGCATCTTGATATTGATATGAATGCTGGAGGCAGAATTTCATATAATCCTATCGAAAACATTTATTATGATACTGAACCTCCTGCAGGGAATTATAGGGTAGCCGTTAAGTTGTTCTCTAAAAATTCAAGATTAAATAAAATTCCATTTAGAGTTTATGTTAAATATCACGAAGAGCTTCAAGTCATTGATGCTTCTGTTTCACGTAGAGGGGAGAGTGTAAATATTATTGATTTTACTTATTAATTACATGAATTTAATTGATAAAATACCTTTCAATCATTTTAAACCTATAGTTTATCGTAATGAGGAACTATGGAAAAGTTATGAGCAGTTGAATGGGTTTCTTTCAAAAAATTTTGAAAGCGAGTTTAGTGAAATTATAGCTAAGCCATTTTATTCAGATAATGCAATTAATTGGTATAGTATTAATGGGGGAACTTTTAAGCCTCTTGATATCTATGCGTTTGCTGAAAAGCAAAATTTGCTATTGAGGTATCACTTTTTCTTACATCAAGTAAATACTAAGGTTTCAGAATTAAAGTCCTCGGCCAATCAGGATAATATGATTTGGGCCGATATGCTTTCACTTGCTTTCACACCAGCGAATAATATTTTATATTCAGATGGTCAAAACTTTGTTCTTGTTTGGGGTTTTAATTTCAGCAATCAACAGGAAAACTATCTAGATCCGTCAGTGATTTCTGGATATATACAGAGTAAACTTAATCCTACTTCTGATTTACCCACAGATCAAACTTTGTCCGATATTGATAATTTTGAAGACCTCAATATTGAAAATTTACTTGATTCACCACCAAGTATTTTTAATAAAAAAATCATAGTTAGGAGTAATAAAAAACAAGAAGCAAGAAACTCTTTTTTTCGAAATTATTGGTGGCTTTTTTTATTTATTCCTCTTTTTATTTTGCTGCTTTTAAATTGTTGTAACTCAGTTGGGGAATCTTCAATTGGTACTATTCCGGCTAATTTATTTAAACGACCTCCAATTGATACTAGTAAACTTATAAAAGGGGATAGTGGTATTTCATTGATTGTATCTGATATATTTAATATTGCACTGAAGGATAAATCAAAAGATTTATCTGTTTTTTCTACTGAATTAAAGAAACAATTTCCTGATTCTGGTTACCAAATTGTTTATTACGACACTAGTACTTTAAGAATCCAATTTAAATTTCCCGATTCTAACCGTACAGCATTAAAAAGTAAGATTAAAGAAAAAATGGATAACTATGAGCTCTTGATTTGGGATGAGAGCATTTTTAGGGCATCTAAAACCTTTAATGACCCAGCTTTGCTAGATGTAGAAAAATCTTGGTATTTAAGTGCTATTGGTGTTTATGATGCATGGGAAAAAACAACCGGTAAAAAAGATGTAGTTATTGCAGTAATCGATGATGGTTTTGATTTGAATAATAAAGATTTTGCAAACAAAATTGTTAAGCCATATAACGTTAAAACAAAAAACTCAGTTGTTAATGCCGATAATGATAGAATTCACGGGACACATGTTGCCGGACTGGCTTTAGGTAATGCAAATAATGGTTTTGGTATTTCTGGGATTGCTCCAGAATGCTCGTTCATGCCTGTGCAAATTGCACAATCCGGTGATGTTTTTTCTTCTTCTGATGTTATTGATGCCATTTTGTATGCTGTAAAAAATGATGCCGACGTTATCAACATTTCATTAGGAAAATATTTTAATGACGCAGTAACAACACTTCCAAAAGAGGTACAGAAAGAATATGCAAATAATTTGGGAAAAGATGAAGAAGAGTTTTGGAATGAGTTGCTAACATATGCCGATAAAGAGAACTCTATTATTGTTTTTGCTACCGGTAATCAAAATATTCTAGTTGGTCTTGATCCAATGTTACGTTCTGATAAGGCAATTAAAGTAGCAGCTGTTAATAGAAACTTAGCACGTACATCTTTTTCTAATTTTGGCGACAAGGTTACAGTTTTTGCGCCTGGAGAAAAAATTAATAGTATTATACCTGGTAATCAAGAAAAAATAATGGATGGCACAAGTATGGCTTCTCCAATTGTGGCAGGTGCAATAGGTTTAATGAAATCAATGAATAAAAATATTTCTCTGGATAAAGTAAAGGAATTATTAAAATCAACGGGGGATCCAGTTTCTGGTGAGCCATCGGGCTCTAAATTTCTGAAGGTAAATAAATTATTAAACGCACAATAGTAAACAATTAAATACAAAATATGAGTACCGAAAATATATCATTGTATTATTATTACGAAAATGGAGAAGTTGTTGGTCCCTAAACTATACAAGAACTATCTGGAAGAATCACTCCAG
>Ga0102917_1000862_pt1 | contig 10207 bp, 8 predicted proteins | sample Colrivmet1562A02_FD_78201 | JGI IMG/M metagenome (GOLD analysis project Ga0102917, IMG submission 78201) | Estuarine microbial communities from the Columbia River estuary - metaG 1562A-02 | ecosystem: Environmental > Aquatic > Marine > Intertidal zone > Estuary | place: USA: Columbia River...
AATTTCAACACCAGTACCGCAGATTTCGCCATCACCCATAGATGCGTGCATATCTCCGATACCAAGAAGAGCACCTGAGTGCTTAACGGGAAGATAAATTGTGGAACCAATTCTATTCATGTTGTTATCTAAGTTGCCGCCATGTCTGCCGGCAGGCATCGTAAGAATTGAACCGTGTTCAGGTGCAACACCGATGACGCCAAGCATCGGGCTTATTGGAAATGAAACCTTCTCATTCATCTTTATTACGCCATTAGCAACATCAAAAAAAGTTCCGTAAGGACCTGTAGCCTTTTGATGTAATTGACCTTCACCCGCAGAAAATCGCGCCGCACCCCGTGCTTCGGTTTTAATATCAATAATCGTTACTGCCAACGTGTCACCGTGTTCGGCGCCTTCAACATAAATTGGACCAGTCGCAGGATTGACTTGCGAATCATCTATTACCTTTGTTAAATCCGCATCGACTAGTACTTGTCCTTTATAGCAATCCCAGGTTTGTACATGTATCTGATCACCAGCTGACACCCGAAGCGCGGGGCTAAATTCGCTGCCGAAACTCTGGGTGTGATGATCGCGAGAAAGATAGTGCTTTGCGGTGGGATACAGAGTTGTCATAGCGGTAAATCTATCCTCAATTTCACTTCACATGTCACATACAACTGGGGCAGAATAAGGCCACTAATTGGACCCTTTGGAGGATGCGTGAAATACGAAGCAGATCATCACATCGGTAAAGATCAACACGTGTGGGCATATTCAACGGATATGCAACCTGTATTACGTGTTAAATCCGGCGCAACAATTCACCTAGAAACATGGGATTGCTTTACAGGCCAAGTTCAATCCGAAGATGACACCGTAGAAAAATTGGATCTAGCACGAGTTAACAGCGCAACTGGTCCAATTTATGTTGAAGGCGCAGAACCTGGGGATTCGCTCTCAGTAACTCTTCACCGCATTGATCCAGGTGAAAAAGGTGCAGGAATGGTTATCCCTGACTGGGGACAACTCATTCATAAAGTTAAAGCACCAACTACTCGTATTTTTAAAGTAAAAGATGGAACCGTTCATATGAATGATCGCGTTTCATTTCCGGCCGTGCCAATGCTCGGTGTGATTGGTGTTGCTCCTGCCGAAGGCGAAATTGCAACATTTGCAGCCGGCCGCCACGGTGGAAACATGGATGATCACTTCAATCGCGTTGGTTCCACTGTTCACATGCCTGTATTTCAAAAAGGTGCGCTACTAGCAATTGGTGACATGCACGCATCTATGGGTGATGGCGAAATCTCTGGTACCGGTGTTGAAATCGGTGGAGATGTTTTGATCGAAGTGAATGTTCTCAAAGGCAAGGCTGCTCGTTGGCCAGTTACTGAAACAGCCGATTCTTGGTTCACCCATGGAACAACAGATACTGATCTCAATGAAGCAATTAAATTAGCGTGCGAAGAAGCGGCACAGCTATTAGTTGAACAATGGGGATTTACTTATGAAGATGCATTTATCTTCCTATCTGTCGCTGGAGATGTCGGAATCGCACAATCATGTCATCCATCCCCAGGTACAAAAATTGCTCGCATGCGCGTTCCAAAGATCGCTGCATGTCCACGACCATTTAAGGCGATGTAAATTATGAGTGAGATGAAATGGCAGCATGGAAGCACGTGGTATCGAGTTGTCGGAGATCTCAAGAGCACAAAGACGCCTGTGATGGTTTTGCACGGTGGCCCTGGCGCTGGCCATAACTACTGCGAACCAATCGCTGATGTATTGGCACAAACAGGTCGCGCAGCTGTTCTGTATGACCAAATTGGGTGCGGTAATTCAACTCATCTGCCAGATAAGCCAAAAGAGTTCTGGACTCCAGAGTTGTTTATGGAAGAGCTAGTTCTCTTGACCCAGCACTTAGGCATTTCTAATAAGTACAACATTGTTGGTCAATCGTGGGGCGGAATGCTCGGAATGCAATTCGCAATCTCAAAGCCAAAGGGTCTGAACGCGATGGTTATTGCAGATTCGCCTGCGAGCATGGAAGTCTGGGTATCTGAAGCAAATAAATTGCGTAAAGAGTTGCCACCAGAAGTTGAAGCAACACTTTTGAAGCATGAAGCAGCAGAGACAACTGAAGATCCTGAATACGTTGCTGCCGTTGATGTTTTCTATTCACGTCACTTGTGCCGAATTCCACAACCACCATATGTTGTTGCAAGTTTTGAACAACTAGCGGCAGATCCAACTGTGTATCACACCATGAACGGACCAAGTGAGTTCCACGTAATTGGTTCACTTAAGCACTGGGATATTCGCCTACAACTAAAAGAAATTACTACGCCGACTCTTTTGGTATCTGGTCAATATGACGAAGCAACTCCTGCGATGATCAAAGAGATTCACGGATTAATCCCAGGATCTAAGTGGGAGTTATTTGCCGAATCTTCACACATGCCACACGTGGAAGAGCCAGCTAAATTTAAGAGAGTTGTTTCTGAGTTCTTAGATTCAAACGACTAAATTACAAGCAACATCAACTGCGCCAATGCGGCGTAGCTCTGGTTCGCGTGTACTGCACTCAGGTACTGCAATAGGACAACGAGTGTGGAATGAGCAGCCGCTTGGACGACTAAGCGGTGATGGAATATCTCCGGTCAAAATCTGACGGGTGCTCTTTGCGCTCTGATCAATGCGTGGATTAGCTGAGAGCAGAGCCTTTGTATATGGATGTTGTGGGTTGTTATAGATCTCTTCGACAGAGCCGAGTTCGACAATTTTTCCTAGATACATAACGGCAATGCGATCAGAGATGTGCCGCACAACACCGAGATCGTGAGCTACGAAGATGTAGGTCAACTCCATCTCATCTTGTAGTTCTTTAAAAAGGTTTAGCACCTGTGCTTGAATAGAAACATCGAGTGCGCTCACTGGCTCATCAGCAATGATGAGCTCGGGCTTAAGCGTCAGCGCACGAGCAATCACAACGCGTTGGCGCTGCCCACCTGAGAATTCATGTGGATATTTTTCATAGGAATTCTTATCTAAGCCAACTTTTTCAAGTAGATTATGCGCGCGGGTACGACGTTCCTCTTTACTAATACCATGAATGCGCATCGGCTCTTCGATAATCGCACCAATTTGGCGACGTGGATTAAGAGATGCATAAGGATCTTGGAAGATAAATTGAATCTCTTTACGCAGTGGTCGCATTTCAGCAAGTGATTTCTTTGCAATGTCATTTCCCTTATAGATAATTTCACCTGCAGTAGGGGAGTCCAGACGAGAAATAATTCTTCCAAGAGTTGATTTACCGCATCCAGATTCGCCAACAATGCCAAGAGTCTCACCTTGCACAAGATTAAATGAGACGCCATCGAGTGCTGAAACTATATTCTTGCGGCCAAAGCCGCCGCCACTTGATTCATAAATCTTGCGAATGTTCTTAACATTTAAAATTTCATTGCTCATGAGCGCGCTCCTTCGGTGAGAAGGAAACAGGCAGCGCCATAGCCATTGCTGTCGGCGGTGAATACAGGTTGTTCGGTGCACGCGGCATGGGCAGATGAACAACGAGAGCTAAAAGCACAACCACTGGGCAGATTAAGAAGAGATGCTGGCTGACCCGAAATGGTTTCAAGTCGTGATGTGCGCGCACGGTCTACGCGTGGTACAGAGTTCATTAACCCCTTTGTATATGGGTGCTGTGGGTTAGCAAAGAGAGAACTCTTCGTAGATCGCTCAACCATACGACCGGCATACATAACTAATACTTCAGAAGAAAGCTCAGATATAACTCCCATATCGTGAGTAATGATGATGATTGATGAGTCATGGGTCTTACGTAATCTTTCCAGCAAATCCAAAATTTGTGCCTGAATTGTGACATCTAGCGCTGTTGTTGGTTCATCAGCAATCAGGAGCTTTGGATTTAGTGATAGCGCCATTGCAATAATTGCGCGTTGTCTCATACCACCAGAGAATTCATGTGGATATTGATTCACGCGCTTGGCTGGATCTGGAATACCAACTTCTTCTAGTAATTCAATAGCACGCGCTTTAGCATCCTTATCTGAAATATTGCTGTGTAATTGAAGTTGTTCGCGAATATGCCACCCAATTGTGTAGACAGGAGTCAGTGCTGTCATTGGATCTTGAAAAACCATCGCAATATCTTTACCGCGAATTGCGCGTAACTCTTCATCGCTTTTCTTAAGCAGATCTTCGCCGTTGAAGAAGACTTCACCAGTAATTTCTGCATTTTCATCTTTGATTAAACCCATTACGGCGCTCATAGAAACGCTTTTGCCAGATCCTGATTCACCAACGATGCCAAGAACTTCACCATGATTAATGGAGAATGAAAGGTTATTTACAGCACGCACGACGCCTTTGCGAGTCTTAAAGGAGACGCATAGGTTTTTAACTTCTAGTAATTTCTCAGCCACGGCGCACTCGCGGATCTATCCACGCATACACCAGGTCAACAACGGCGTTTGCAATAACGATAAAGAATGCTGCATACATAACTGTTGCCATAATTAGTGGCAAGTCAAAGTTTTGCAAAGCGGTAAAGGTAAGTCGACCCACACCTTGAATACCAAAGACAACCTCTGTCAGAAGGGCTGATCCTCCGACTAAAGCGCCAAAATCTAATCCAAAGAGTGAAACTACGGTAATTAAACTCATGCGACTTGCGTGCTTAATTAGAATACGTTTTTCACCAGCGCCCTTAGCGCGCTCTGTCTTTATGTAATCCTCCTGCATCAATCCGACAATTTCGCTGCGGACTACTCGAATATAAATACCCGCATACAAAAGAGAGAGCGTCAGCCAGGGAAAGAGCAGCGCCAAGAACCAACCGCCAGGGCTTTCGGTAAATGGCACATACCCAAGGGGTGGAACCCACCGAAATAAAGTGGCGTGCAAACGCCCTTGCGTTATTAGGTTGACCACCTCACCAAGCCAATACACAGGCAATGAGACTCCAATGATTCCGATAATTCCAATTGCGGGGTCGACCCACGACTTACGCATACCTGCAGCCGTTATTCCCAGAGCTAATCCCAGAACTAACCAAATAAGTGCTGCGCCAAAGACAAGGGATAACGTTGCAGGAATAGCCTGCGTTAATTGTGGCCACACTTCTGCACCGCGGTTTACATAGGATGTCAGATCGCGATCAATAAACAAGTGCTTCATCATCGATACATAGCGAATATGAATTGGCTTATCTAGATCAAAAGTAGCTCGTACTTGTTGAAGCGTGAGTTGGTCTGCATTTCGACCTGCGATTCGAGCAGCTGGATCAACACCAGGAGTTGCAAAGAAGATGAGGAAAACCAAGATGCTGATAGAGACAAGCACAAAAACAGCAGCGGCTAAGCGCTTAAGAATAAATCGCGTCAAAATGCACCGCGCAGACGAGCTTTAGGATCGAGTGCATCTCGCACCGCATCACCAAGCAGATTAAGAGAAACAGCGGTGAAAGCAATAAACAGACCAGGTGCTAAAGCAACTATCGGGCGTGTGTACAAGAGCCCAAGGCCATCTTTTATAATTGTTCCCCATGAAGCATCTGGTGCTTGCACGCCAATAGATAAAAACGAGAGTGCGGACTCTGTAAGCATGGCGAGTGAGACCATCAGCGGAATAAAGACCAAAACACTTGGGATTACGTTAGGCAAAATTTCACGGAAAATAATTGTTGAATTCTTTGCGCCACCACCGATTGCAGCTTTGACAAATTCACGTTCACGAAGTGCGAGGACCTGTCCGCGAATAGGACGAGCGACGTATGGAACATAGACAAGACCAATAATAAAGATAGGTAGATAAAGTGAGCCTGCCTCAAGAGATAGTGGACCCCATTTAAATCCACTTGTTAAAAGCACCACTGAGAGCGAAATAGATAGTAGATAAACAGGAAAGGCCCAAATCACATCAAGGATTCGAGAAATCACGGAGTCAATAATTTTTCCTGAATAGCCAGCGATGACACCAACGAGCGTTGCAACAATCAGCGTCAGAGCCGCGGCTGAAAATCCGATTAATAAAGTATTTGTACCGCCATATAACAAACGCGCTGCGACGTCGCGACCTTGGTTATCGGCGCCTAAAAAGTAAGGGCCAATTTTCCATGTAGGGCCAATGGGGTTAACACCGATCTTGAGTCCTTCAGTTGATTGTTGTAAAACCTGAACTTCCACACCATCTAAGACAACAGTTCCATTAATGGTTGAAACAAATGGATCTGTCTTTGAGACCAGTGATGCGTATAACGGAGCGAAGAGTGTGAGTGCAACAACTAAGACCAACATAGTTGATGCAACCCATGACCTACGATCACGAACCAGCGTTCGGAGGGCAATTTTACCCGGACTCTCCGAAGAGAGATTGAACGCTGGTTCGTGCGTAGTCATCTACTTATTGAGTTGTAGTTGGCTAACCAACATGTAGAACTGCTTAGAGAAGTTGTAGTTCTTCACACGAGCAGACAAAAAGTCAATCTGCTTTGGTGTAAAGGCAACAGCGACTGGAGCTTCATTCATGATCGCTTGATCAATCTCGCCCCACTCTTTATCAGCAGCTGCTTGATCTGTTACGGCTAGATTCATTGCATCAATCATGCGCTTGTTGAGTGCCTTATTGCAATAACCAGCCATATTGATAGATGAATCTGAACCTGGTGTAAATGATTCACAACCGAGCAAAATGTACGAGAAGTCCATTGCTGCTGGGAAATCTTGATACCACTGTGATACCGAGATTTGAACCTTATTCTTCGTATTCTGAATGTATGTGAATTGAATGTTGCTTGAAATAGGCTTCAAGGTTGCCTTGTAACCAATCTGGTTTAGAACACTTTGAATGTATTCACCCATCTGCTTATTCACTTCATCATCAGAGACAACGATGCCAACTTTTTGGCCAGCTGTTCCTGACTCCTTAACGAGTTGCTTTGCCTTTTCAATATCTGGCGCAGCCCAACTTGTTGCTGGAGATTCAACTGAAGCACCCTCTGTGTACTGGCAGAAGTCCTTGTGCCCTGGAAATCCAGGTGGCAAGAACGTACATGCAGGGGATGCAAGCTGTTCTCCACCGAAGATCTTTACCATTGCATTGCGGTCAAGTGCGTAGTTAACAGCCTGACGTGCTTTGACGTTATCAAATGGTGCCAAGTTGTTATTCATTGGCAAGTACCACATCGCTGTCAATGTGTGAACTTTGATTTGATTTGGAAGCTCTGTACCAATTTCAGACAAACGGTCAGCAGGAATTGGATCAAGCATCCAGTCAGCTTGTCCATTCTTGATCGCATTTACTTGAGCTTCAGCTGTTAGGCCGAATTGGTAAACGATTTCATCAGGATATCCAGCTGGCTGTGCTTCGCGGTTCCACTCTGTAAAGTTTGGATTACGAACCATCTTGAGTTCCTTGTTTGGATCATATGAAGCAAACATGTAAGGACCTGTTGTAGGAATTGGAGTTGTACCCGCATCCTTTGATGGAGCATCAGCAGGAAGAATAACTGCGTGTGGCAAGGACAGCTTGTAATTGATTGTTGCATCTGGTGCAGTCAATTTAATTTCAATCTTATTTGTTGCTGGATCAACGATTACACCCTGATCGAGCTTACAAGTTGCTGGGTTAGCCAAACATGCATCTGCTCCAACGATACCGTTATAGAAACCACCGGCTGTTGGTGACAAAACCTTGAAGATTCGCTCAAATGATGCTTTAACATCATTAACTGTTACGTCGCGACCATCTGAGAATTTAATTCCCTTACGCAATGTAAATGTAAGTGTCTTTCCACCATCACTAAGTTCAGGTAGAGCTTCTGCTAAGTCTGGAACAGTTTCAAATGACTTAGGACCATCTACTTTTCTAAATGCAAGTAGGCCATCGTAAGTTGCCTGATATAGCTGCCAGAATTGAAGTGTGTAGTTAATGTGTGGATCAAGAGTTCCTGCTGCACCTTTTGCAACGAGAGTTAATGTTCCACCAGCTTTTGATGCGTCATAAGGCGCAAGTACACCTTCTTGACCTTGAGCATTTGAATCTGAACCACTGTCAGAACTCGAGCTACCGCATGCACTGAGAACAAAGCTCAGGGCGATGAGAGATACGAGCGTTCTAGAGCGTCTCATTCATCCTCCTTGTTGGTCCCCGTGTGTGGGGCTTGGAGGGAAATACTTGCATCAAATAGGTACTACCGCTAGATATGTTAAACCCCTTTACCCTAACCAATAATCTGAAGGAGCATTTGACACCCGCCTCAAGATTTCAGGGCATGAAACCTCGGCCCTCCCGGTGATTTTTGTTGGCTGAGCGGCTCTGATATTGGCGATAGATCGGGATACTGTGCGCACCTGGGTTCAGCATCTAGGGCTCAAATGGAAGTTAGTTGAGCCTAATGTAGGGATTGTTTTGGTAGCCCTGAAGAGCTAAATGGAACTACTTCTGCTGAGCCACAATCGCATCAGCAATTATCTTTACACCATCTCGCCATGAGATTCCATAAATACTCTCAAAGGCTTGTGTAAAGCTCTTGCCACTGCCTGTTATTTTGAAGAGATCAAGGAACTTATCTGGTCCGCCAACGGCAACCATTACCTCTGTAGCAAGAGAGCCAACATCATAAATTGCCCATCGGTCATATTCATTACCGTTCCATTTATCCCAACCTGTGGTGTAGTCAGGATCAAGGAATTTCTCAATCCAGGCAGCGGTGGGCTTGTTTCTGGACAGTGTTTCGCTGTTGTCTCTATTTCTCTGAATTTGATACTTATCAAAATCTGTGTGAAAAATAGTTGCACGTTGCACCCATGTGGCCCCACCTTCAATGAGCCAACGAGGCACCCGATCCCAACCAACGTCTGCTAATAAGACAGCTTGAACGGTGTGAAAGTATTCATGGGCCTCTAGTGTTCCTGAAGTATGACCAGGATCAGTTTTGCCCCAATCACTTGCAGTCATATAAATCATTGGAATGTTTGTAATTCGATTTCTCAAGGCTAATCCACCCCAGCAAGGAGTCACAGGAACATTGCACGCCTTCTTTGCTTCTCCACCTACGTCATAACCACATGTTCGTCCAACGCAGAATTCATCTATTTGTTTCTGACCCCATTCAATGTCTTTCTCTCCTGCATAGATAACGACAACTTTTTTGGGTTCTTCATAATTTGCACTCAAACGTGAGACTAAATTAAGAGCCACAAGGGGAACTGGATTATCTGGGACACCATTTGGGCTTATTACAATCTCCATAACGCCAAGTTTGGAAGAAGATAGTTCAATCTTTTCTGCAGACTTTTTCCACGCCCAATATGCGATTCCATCTGCGTTCTGTACTACATCGCTCCAAGTCGTTGGGGCAGTTGGTGGTACCCATGGTTTAACAGTTGGTGTTGGTGTGGGAGTGGGAGTAGGCGTAGGAGTTGGAGTTGGTGTGGGCGTTGGTGTTGCGCTCGGAGTCGGAGTAGGCGTTGGACTCTTCGTTGGCATCGCACCAATTAACTGCACACGAAATCCCACTCCAGCACCAGATGAAAACTTAGGAGCCCCTATGGCATCTGCCAAGTAACGCCAAGGTTTTGGAAGTGGATCCTTATCTTTGAGTTTAAGGAACTGTGCAAAAAGACCCTTGCTTCCCATTACTTTGCCGCAAGATATCCCAAAGGAATTGATTTGATAGGTGCCCTTTGCAAACTTCACACCAGCTATGACTTCATTTCTTACTACCTTGTAGTTACCGCATGCTGGGCTTTGCGGCCCCGCAGCATCTGCAGACATCTTTAGCGCCGGAATCAGGGCAAGAACGAGCGCAAGTAAAACCCCTTTGAGGGCCCAGTGCCTCATTCTCATAACAAGAGAGTAACTGGGGCTGTCAACCTATCCGTTAATAGCCATCCACTGCGTGAGCGCTGCAGCTACGCAGATCAATAAGCAAAAGACTCTAAAGGCAGTCCATGGAGTTTCTCTACCATTTTTGGCATAAGCAGAGTTCTCATCACCTGCGTCTTTACTCAATGCTGCATAAATCTTAAGTTCTGCATCGAATGAGAGCACACATGAGATATTCAGGATTACTACAGCAACTGATAGAGCCAGCTTTGATCCATCGCTTAAATCTGCCAATGCATCAATGGCAATTGCAGCCAAGTTACCAAAGGTAAAGAGCATGCGAGTGGTGTTAAAGCCAAGTTCA
>Ga0102917_1000863_pt1 | contig 10206 bp, 7 predicted proteins | sample Colrivmet1562A02_FD_78201 | JGI IMG/M metagenome (GOLD analysis project Ga0102917, IMG submission 78201) | Estuarine microbial communities from the Columbia River estuary - metaG 1562A-02 | ecosystem: Environmental > Aquatic > Marine > Intertidal zone > Estuary | place: USA: Columbia River...
CATCCCTATCTTTGACGCATGCGCCGATCTCGTCCTTTCCCCCTGTGGTTTCGCAGCAAACTGACTTTGATCGGACTCCTGGCTGCAGCCGTGCAGCCGGCGTCGGGCCAGAATCCCGCCCTTCCCTTTGTGCACAACCCGGAGGCCGGGATTGTGTACGCGGACAGCACCGTGCCCCGCGTGGATGTTTGGCTGCCGGCAGACACCCTCCAACAAATTTTGTCCGACGTCACCTCCGACCGCGAATGGCGTGCCCAGTTTCGCTGGCAGGGCAACGGCTTGCGCGATTCCGTGGGGCTGGTGGGCTTCCGCTTGAAGGGCAACACCTCGCGGTATTCGGGGAAAAAGTCGTTCAAAATATCCTTCAACACCTTTGTGCCCGGTACCCGCTGGCAAGGCGTTAAAGACCTAAACCTCAACGGGGAACACAACGACCCCACCGTGGCACGCGCTCGGATCTCGTGGAACTTTGCGCGCCGCATGGGCCTCGCCGCCGCCCGCGTCAACCACGTGGCCCTCTACATCAACGGCACCTACTTCGGCGTGTACGCCAACATAGAACACCTCAACGACGACTACGTAAAACATCGGTACGGAACCGACGACGGCAACCTCTACAAGTGTTTGTACCCCGCACCCCTCCAATTCCGCTCCACCAACCCCAACGACTACAAGTTCATCGCGCAAGGTCGACGCGCTTACGAGTTAAAGACCAACACGGAACAAGACGATTACACAGACCTCGCCACCTTCATTCAGCTTTTGAACCAAGCCCCGGATGCCGATCTGCTCTGCACTTTGGACACCTTGCTGGACATCAACGAATACCTCCTCACCTTGGCCGTGGAAATCAGCCTAGGCCATTGGGACAACTACGCCGTCAACAACAACAACTACTACCTCTACCGCAGCCCGCACGACGGCCGCTTCCATTTCCTTCTCTACGACCTGGACAACACCATGGGCATCGATTGGTTCGGCATTAACTGGACCTTGAAGAACGTCTACCAGTGGGGCATCACGGGATTTCCACTGTACGGCAGATTGATGGCCAACGACGAGCTGCGCCAGCGCTTCACGTACTACTTGAAAGCCGCCAACGACCTCCTCTACGCGCCGGAATTCCGCACCCAAATACTCCAAATTCGCGACCAAATTGGGCCCTTCGCAGCCCTGGACCCCTACCGTCCGGCAGACTACGGCTACACGTTTCAGCAATTCAACCTGGGCTACACCGCCACCATCGGGGCGCACGTCAAGGAAGGCATCTTGCCCTACTTGTTCAAACGAAACCTCAACACTGCACAGCAACTGACCACCCCCAGCGGAGCTCCTCTGTTTCGCAGTCCACGGGTACGCACCGCCAGCTCCTCCATGCCTGTTGAAGTCAGCACCGGGGTAGACGGAATGCAACCGGTGGCGCGGGTGGGGTGGATTTGGAATGCGGACACTTCTTCTGCGGGCGGGGCTTTGGGAATCGCCTCAGACACCGCTTGGTTAACCTTTCAGCCGCAAGAACAACGCTGGACAGGGTCTTTTCTCCCCCCCGTGCACACGGATCAATTGAGCGGTCAATTCTGGGCCCAAACCAATGGAAACAGAACCGCTTTTTGGCCGTGTTCCCCGCAAAAAGTGCCCCTGCACCGGTCGGAAGGATTTATTTTCAACGAAGTTGGAGCGCGCCATCCGGACTTTTTGGAGGTGTACCACCGGGGGAGCGAACCCTTGAATTTGGGGAATTACGCCGTTTCCAACGACTCCGCCGGCACCAATCCCTATGCCCTTCCTTCCCAAACCGTAAATCCTGGCGAGCGCAGGTGCTTGGACCTGTCCGACACCCTCAACCGCCCGTTTGGTTTGAGCTCTTTAGGAGAATGGGTGGTTTTGTTGTACCGTCCGGACACCCTGGCCCCGTACCTCCCCGTAGACGTGCTGCGCTATCCTGCACTTCCGGAAGGCACCACCTATGCCCGATTGACCGACGGCCACGCCTTGTGGGGCTTAGCGCGCCCCGGCACGCCTTGTGCGCCCAATGAACCCAACGCCGTATTGCCGGATACCGTCCCCGTGGTGTACCCCAATCCACACGGCCGGGAACTGACGGCAGCCAATCCGCATCCGTTTCCGGTGCGCGCTACATTGCACACTGCATCGGGCGAATGGCTCGCTGAATGGACCCTGCCCGCAGCGTCCCACGTTCCCTTGATCGACGATTTTCCGCCCGGATTTCGGGTTTGGACGTACACCGCCGACGGCCTTTTTTTGGGGGCAGAACGAACCGTTCGACTGCCCTAATTTCCCGCTGAAAAGCCCTACTCGCGCTCCCAACAGGACGGACGGGAAATAAAATTAACACCACCGCTGCAACCTTTGGCATCCTTTTTGCCTCTACTCTAGAATACGAGTAGATTCAGGACAAGGGGTGATTTTTGTGTTAATGTTCGTTTTCCAACCCTGAATCGAGAAGGGCGGCCCTCCGGGCCGCCCTTTGTTTTTCTGTACTTCTAAACAGCCCCTGCAATCAGTGCGCCCCGGGTGCTAATGCAATGCAAATATTCTTGGGTTCGGTGAAGAAGCGGAGCGCTTCAAAGCCGCCTTCGCGGCCGACACCGCTGGATTTGATGCCGCCGAAGGGTGTGCGGAGGTCGCGGACCAGCCAACAGTTGACCCACACGATGCCGGATTCCACTTCCGAAGCCACGCGGTGCGCGCGCTGAAGGTTGGAGGTCCAGACGGTGGCTGCCAGGCCGTATTGGGTGGCATTCGCGAGGGCGATTGCTTCCTCTTCGGTGTCAAAGGGCTGAACCGTGACGACGGGTCCAAAGATTTCCTCCTGGTTGGTGCGGCAGGCTTGCGTGAGGTTGGTGATGACGGTGGGAGCGATGAAAAAGCCGTTGGACAAGGGGCCGTCTAACTGCACGCGGTGACCGCCGCAGCGGATTTCGCCGCCTTCTTCCTTCGCTAACTCAATGTAGGACAGTATTTTATGCATGTGTGCTTCGCTCACGACGGCGCCTACTTGGGTGCCGTCGGCATCGGGCGGACCAACGCGCAGGGCGCGGACGCGCTCGGTGAAGGCTTGTAGGAAGCGCGGGTACAGGGAGCGCTCTACCAGGATGCGGCTGCCGCAGAGGCAAATTTGGCCTTGGTTGGCGAAGGAGGAACGCACCGTGGTGCGCAGCATTTCGTCGAAGTCGCAGTCTGCGAAGATGATGTTGGGGTTTTTGCCGCCCAGTTCCAAGCTGAGTTTTTTGAAGAGGGGCGCGGCTTGCGAGCTGATTTTGGCGCCGGTTACGGTGCCGCCCGTGAAGGAAATGACGGGGACGTCCGGATGGGTCACCAGGGCCTCGCCCAAACCGGCACCCGTGCCGTGGATGATGTTCAAAACCCCCGCAGGCAAGCCGGCGTCGGCACAAATTTGGGCCAAGAGGTAGGCGGTGACGGGCGTGACTTCCGAGGGTTTCGCTACCACGGTGTTGCCCGCAGCGAGCGCCGGGGCAATCTTCCAGGTGAAGAGGTAGAGCGGCAAGTTCCACGGGCTGATGCACGCCGCCACACCGATGGGCCTACGAAGCGTGTAGTTGAAGCCGGTAACGCCCATGTCGTGGGTTTCCGAGTGGTCGTGGAGAATGGCGGTGGCGTAAAACGCAAAGTTGTCTCTGGCGCGGGGGATGTCCACGGTGGTGGCCAGCTTCAGGGGTTTGCCGTTGTCCTTGGACTCGGCGGCGGCCAATTCGTCCAGGCGGGCGGCGATGCCGTCGGATACGCGCAACAAGATGCGGCTGCGCTCTGCTGCGGTGAGGCGGGACCATGCTGGGAAGGCTGCTTTGGCGGCAGCTACCGCGCGGTGCACGTCTTCGGGTCCGGAATCCGGAATGCGGCCGTACACCTGGCCGGTGGCCGGCTCCACGTTGTCCAGGTAGCGGCCGGTGGCGGGTTCCACGAAGGCACCGTTGATCCAGTTGAGTAGGTCCATTTTACTTGCGTTTTGCCGACGGTTCTACAAATTGGGCGTGCGTCCGCCGTCGACCGGAATATTGATGCCGGTGATGTAGGCGGCATCCGGGGAGGCCAGGAAGGCCACAGCGGCCGCGATCTCCGCGGGTTGCGCAAAGCGGCGCATGGGCACTTCGTCGATCATTTCTTGGGAGACCTCGGCGGAGGTGCGGCCGGTGCGGGCGGCCCGACCGTCGATGATGGCGGTGAGTCGCTCGGTTTGGGTGGCGCCGGGCAATACATTGTTTACGGTGATGCCGTCCGCTGCCAGTTCGTTGGCCAGGGTCTTGGACCAGTTGCCCACCGCGGCGCGCACGGTGTTGCTGACGCCCAATCCGTGCAGCGGAACCTTCACACTGGTGCTGATGATGTTCACGATCCGACCGTATCCGCTGGCGCGCATGCCGGGAACCACGGCCTGGGCGAGGCGCTGGTTGTTGATCAAGTGCTGTTGGAAGGCCGCTACAAAGGCGTCGGGCTCGGCATCCAGGAGCGGACCGGCGGCGGGGCCGCCGGTGTTGTTGACCAATACGTGGACGGTGTTGCCTGCGGCCAAAAAGGCGTTCACCGCAGCCGCAACTTGGTCCGGCTGGGCATAATCCGCCACCAGGTAGGTGTGCTGTTGCTGCGCGGGAGTGGGCAGTTGGGCTGCCGCGGCGCGCAATTTGTCTTCGTTGCGGGCCAAAAGCACCACGCGTGCGCCGCGTTCAGCCAATTTCAGGGCCACGGCCCATCCGATGCCCTGGGTGCTTCCGCCCACCAAAGCTGTTTTGTTCGTCAAATCGTGCAGCATAATGCGAAAGTACGGCAAACTGGGGCGCGGTGCCTACCACTTCATGGCCCCCACCCCCGCCTCCAAAAAAGACAAGTGCCCTCCGGGCAACGCCACGCGGCGGGTTACTCCGGGCAAATTCCAGAACGTTTCCGTCAAAGCCATGGGCACCACGGGGTCATCGATCCCCGCCACCACCACCACCGGGAACGGTCGAATCGTTCGCAACAGGTGCGTGCGGTCCGGCCGGAGCATCATGCCTTCTTGAGCTGCCAAAATTCCTTGAACGGGCATTGCTCGCGCTGCCTCCGCCATAACGCGCAGGTCTTCCCGAAGTCGGTCCGCATTGGCGGGAGCCACCAAAGCGGGAATGGCCGCATGCAGGTAGCTGGATTTCTGTTTTTTGGCCACTTCCATGGCGCGCTTACGCAGCACCTTGCGCTCCTCAGAATCCGCAAACGGATGAGCGTTAAGGAGCATCAACCCGCGCAATTGCTGCGGATTCCGCTCCAAAAGCGCCAACGCCACGTAACCGCCCAAGGAATGTCCCGCCACCCGAACTGCGCGCAGCCGCTCAGCACGCGCCACCGCAAGCACTAAATCCGCATGATCCTCCATGCGGTGCACGTAGCCCGCACACCCCGTTTCGCCGTGGCCCAATAAATCAACCAATACCACGCGGTACTTCTTCGCCCAAAACTCCGCCAGCGGACGAAAGGCGGCTCGCGTCTCCAAAAATCCAGGGACCAAAACTACCGCCGGCGCTCCGCGCCGGCCCCAAACCTCGTACACCGCAGGGACCCCCCGGAACAGCAGTTCCTTGTGTTCGCCTACCGCGCTGCGCGGGCCAAGAGCGCCGTCCGCGCTGGTGGTGCCGCGCGCAGCCTCGTCCCGCGAGGAGCTCCCCGCATGATCCGCAGGCATCAACCCAAACGCGCCTCGCGCGCCTCCGCCATCTGCGCCTCAATCTCGTCCACTTCCTTGGGAATTGCACGCGTCAAATTCACGTGGCCGTCGTCGGTGATCAAAATATTGTCTTCAATGCGGATGCCCAGACCTTCTTCCGGAATGTAGATGCCCGGCTCCACCGTAAACACCATGCCCACCTGCATCGGCGCCGTCCACGGGCCGTAGTCGTGTACGTCCAACCCCAGGTAGTGGCTGGTTCCGTGCATGAAGTACTTCTTGTAGGCCGGCCACGCGGTGTCTTGGGCGGCCACTTGCTCCGCCGTGATCAATCCCAACTCCAGCAACTCTGCGGTCATGATCTCGCCCACGCGTGCGTGGTACTCGTGCAGGAAGGTCCCCGGACGCAGCAAGGCAATGGCGGCCTTTTGAACGCGCAAAACCGCTTCGTACACCTGGCGTTGACGGGGGGTAAATTGGCCGTTTACTGGGAAACACCGCGTCACGTCGCACGCGTAGTTGGCGTAGACCGCGCCCACGTCAAACAAGACCAAGTCGCCGTCTTCGCAGGAACCGTTGTTTTCAATGTAGTGCAGCACGCAAGCGTTTGCGCCACTGCCAATGATGGGCGTATAGGCAAATCCGTCGGACCGACGGCGCACAAACTCGTGCAAAAACTCCGCTTCCAGTTCAAATTCCCAAACCCCGGGGCGCAGGAACCGCAGCACGCGATCGTAGCCGGCGGCGGTGACGTTGGCGGCGGCTTGCATGGTGTCTACTTCTTCGGGGAGCTTGACCGCCCGGAGGGCGTTTAAAAGGGGCGCGGAGCGTTTGTAGGTGTGGTTGGGGTAGGCGGCGCGCAGGGCCGCGTTTTCGCGCTCTCCGCGCACCGATGGGCCGTCTTTGGGCCGACGCCAATGCTCGTTCGTCACCTGATAAACGTCATCCACGTAGGACATCATCTCGTTCATCACGCGGTCCAAATCCTGCAGCCAGTAAACCGTCTTCACGCCCGTCCGTTCTTGGGCCTGGGCCTTGGTCAACTTTGCGCCCTCCCAGATGGCAATGGTTTCGTTGGTTTCCTTCAAAAACAAAACCTCGCGGTGTTCGGGTTTGAACGCGTCGGGGCAAACCACCAAAATGCTCTCTTCTTGGTCTACTCCGCACATCCAGAACAAATCCGTGGCTTGTTTGAACGGAAAATGACCGTCCGCACTCGTAGGATACAGGTCTGCTGAGTAAAAAACAGCCAAACTGCGCGGCTTCAAGTGTGCGGCAAAACGCTCGCGGTTGCGCACAAAAAGAGACGCCGGTAGGGGATGGTACTTCATGGGAGTTTCTTGCTTAAAAAGTCCTCCAGGTCTTCGGGGGCCAAAGACTTGGCAATAATCTTGTGGTCTTTGTCCAACACCAAAACCGTTGGAGTGGTTGGAATGTGGTAGTAGTGCCTAAAGGTAACCCGGTCAATGGCCGTGTCGGAACCGTTGGTCCATCCGGGAACGCCCACCATGCCCTTTCGCTCCACAAAAGACTTCCACTCAATAAGGGTCAATTCGTTGGTGATGGCTACGGTCTTCAAGCCCTTGGTCGCATATTTTTGGTGGATTTCCAAAAACTTGGGCATGTTTTCTTGGCAATGGCCGCACGTGGCATCGTAAAACGCCAACAAAGTATAGGACCCCAAGGTCTCTTTTAATCGATGGGAACTGCCGTCGTAGGCCGTGTAGCCAAAGTCCGGAGCGCGCAACCCAATCAAATTCATGCCGATGTCGTCCGCCTTTTTCAAAATCTTCGCCAACGACTCCGGTTTTTCCCACGTGGCGTAGCCCGTTCGGTAGTACTTGTTCACCAACCAAACAAATGCTTTCTCGTGGCCCATTACGTTGGACGTCTCGTACTTATTGGTCAAAAACGCCACGGCGTATTTCTGTGCGGCCGAATCCTTGGGCAAATCAAAAAAGCCGTTCAGGGCAGAAACGACGGTGTCCGGATCTTGAATGATGGCCTTGTCAAAAAACAAGGTAATTGCAGCATGGAAAAAGGGCGACCGAAAATAGGCCGGATCGGATAAGGGCAATTCGCTCCAATAGGCCCGGGTCCAGCGCTCCACTCCTCCCGGCTCTACTGCCGTGCGCGCTCCCATTGGGTTCCGCGCACGCAACAGTTGACCAAAACGGGTTGTTCCGTTGGCCGCTTCCCAAGCCAACGTGCGCTCGTTGTAGGCCGCCTGTGCTTGTTCTGCGGTCAAAGATCCCCCCTCGTAGTCCCGCTGTACCACCAAGCCAATGTTCTGAAACTCTTGGAATTTTTGGTTGTCGACATCCCGAAAATCCACTGCCCGCAAAGCCGTGTAACTTCCCGCAAAAGAGACGGGCGAACCTCCGTAAAAAAAGTCAAAAGCGTGGGTGGTGTCCAGGAAAAACGTGTAAAAACCGGGGCGCATTTTGCTGCCGCGGTACACAAAACACCCTTCCTTGTCCAACGCAACCGAATCCGCCACCAAACGTTTGTCGCCAAAATAGTACCCCAAAGCGGCCTTCTTCACCGGTGAACCCGTAATGCAGCCGTGGAGCGTTTGAGCACGTAAATTACTCAATGACAGAACAATAACAGCCACCAATGGGGCAGACCACCGAATCGCGCGAAACATTGCATCCATGCCTCTAAAATACGAACAACGGGTTCGTTTGCACCTTACTTTTGCAAACTAAAGAACCCTTAAATAAGACTCCATGGCAACTGGAAAAGGCCTTTTTGGCAGTTCGCTGGCCCGAAAATACTGGATGGCCCTTACCGGACTCTTCCTGTGCAGCTTTTTGGTCATCCATTTGTTGGGCAATTTGCCCCTGATGACGGGAGACCACGAAGCATTTAACATTTACGCGCGCTTCATGACCACCTTCCCGGTAATCAAAGCCGTGAGCTACTTGCTGTACGCCAGCATCCTCCTCCACACCGTAGACGGCCTGATGCTCACGCGTCAAAATTCCGCCGCCCGCCCGGTGAAGTACGCCAACTACAACGGCGCGGCCAACGCCAGCTGGGCCAGCCGCAACATGGCTCTTTTGGGCACCTTTACCCTGGTCTTCCTCATCGTGCACCTCAAGAGCTTCTGGTTTGAAATGCACTTTGGCAACGTCCCGACGGTCCTCATTGAGGGAGAAGAGGTCAAAGACTTGTACACCCTGACCGTCACCTCTTTTGCGCAGTGGTGGTACACCGCTTTTTACGTATTCGCCATGGCCATGCTTGGTTTTCACCTGTGGCACGGCTTCTCCAGCGCTTTCCAAACACTGGGCATCAACCACCCCGCTTACACCCCCATCATCAAAGTAATTGGCGCCTTCTTTGCGCTGGTAATACCGGGCGTATTCGCTTTGATTCCAATCGTTATTTACCTCAACTCTTTGGCCGCCTAACCCCATGAAACTGGACGCACGCATTCCCGAAGGCCCCATTGCCGACAAGTGGACCGAGTACAAAGGCCACGTGCCTTTGGTCAGCCCCGCCAACAAAAGACGCATCGACGTCATTGTAGTAGGTACCGGTTTGGCCGGCAGCTCCGCCGCCGCTTCGCTCGCAGAATTGGGCTACAATGTAAAGGCCTTCTGCTTCCAAGATTCCCCCAGACGCGCACACTCCATTGCGGCGCAAGGCGGCATCAACGCGGCTAAAAACTACCAAAACGACGGCGACTCCGTTTTCCGTCTGTTTTACGACACCGTCAAAGGGGGCGACTACCGCAGCCGCGAAGCCAACGTCCACCGCTTGGCCGAAGTCTCCGCCAGCATCATTGACCAGTGCGTGGCCCAAGGCGTTCCCTTTGCCCGCGACTACGGCGGCCAACTGGACAACCGTTCCTTCGGGGGCGTGCAGGTGAGCCGCACGTTTTACGCCAAAGGCCAAACCGGCCAGCAGCTGTTGCTCGGTGCCTACAGCGCCCTGTCTCGCCAGATTGCCAATGGACGCGTCAAAATGTACCACCGCCACGAAATGGTGGACGTGGTCACCGTAGACGGCAAAGCCCGTGGCATCATTGCCAAAAACCTCGTAACCGGCAAACTGGAGCGCCACAGCGCCCATACCGTTTTGTTGTGCACCGGGGGCTACGGAAACGTGTTCTTCTTGAGCACCAACGCCATGGGGTCCAACGTGACCGCAGCTTGGCGCGCACACAAAAAAGGAGCCTTCTTCGGCAACCCGTGCTTTACCCAAATCCACCCCACCTGCATCCCGGTCAGCGGCGAACACCAGTCCAAACTGACCCTCATGTCCGAATCCCTTCGGAACGACGGACGCATCTGGGTTCCCTTGCACAAAGAAGACGCCCAAGCCATCCGCGAAGGCCGTTTGAAGGCCACCGACCTCCCCGAGGAAAAGCGAGACTACTACTTGGAGCGTCGCTACCCCGCCTTCGGTAACCTGGTTCCGCGCGACGTTGCCTCGCGTGCCGCCAAGGAGCGCTGCGACGAAGGCCACGGCGTAAACGCCACCGGCGAAGCCGTGTACCTGGACTTTGCCAGCGCCATCGA
>Ga0102917_1000877_pt1 | contig 10140 bp, 8 predicted proteins | sample Colrivmet1562A02_FD_78201 | JGI IMG/M metagenome (GOLD analysis project Ga0102917, IMG submission 78201) | Estuarine microbial communities from the Columbia River estuary - metaG 1562A-02 | ecosystem: Environmental > Aquatic > Marine > Intertidal zone > Estuary | place: USA: Columbia River...
CAAGCCAGAGAGAGTCGGCCTCAAGACCCACTCGAGCCCGCTCTGCACTCACCCGAATCACGCACGCTGTACACGCTCGGCCAGCTGATCTCGCGCACCCTCGATGGTTTTGCGCTGACGTCCGAAGAACTGCGCTTCGTACGGCAGGGCCTTGAGGACGGAGTACTCGGTAAACCGCCGAAAGTGGACCTCGCCGCCGAAGCCGACGGCCTGCACACTCTGCAGGCCGCACGTCGCGCCGCGACCCTGCAACGCGAGAAGCAGGCGGCCGAAGCCTTCCTGAAGCAAGTCACGACAGCACCCAACGTCGCGCGACTCGATAACGGCGTGATCCTGCAGCCGCTCGCTGCGGGACACGGAGCCGTACCCACGCCCGCCGATCAGGTGAGCGTCCATTATGAGGGCGCGTTGGTCGATGGCACGGTATTCGACAGTTCTCGGCAGCGCGGCCAGCCTGCCACCTTGCCCGTCAAAGGCGTCATCCCCTGCTGGACGAGTGCGTTGCAGCAGATGCGCGTCGGCGCACGCACCCGCATCGTCTGTCCGCCTGAACTCGCCTACGGCGAGCGCGGCGCGCCGCCGACGATCAAGCCGGGCGCCACGCTCGTATTCGACATAGAGTTGCTAGCGATCGTCCGCTAGCGCGACGCCGACGCCGGCGAACTCGCCGGGCCGTAGGCGCGCGTGAGGTACTCGACGATGGCCTTCGCCTCATCGTCGCTGAGCGGCGCCTTGTAGGCGTTGCGCATCTTGGTGACCTCGGCTTCCCACAGCGCGCGCGTGCCGAATCGCGCATGCATCTCCATGTAATCGAGACTGTGGCAAGACGAACAGCTCGCCACGAACAATTCACGCCCCTCGCCATCACGCGCGGCAGGCTCGCCCTCCGCACGCGAGTCAACCGCTGCGACGGCGATACCGAAGGCCAAGACGATCATCGCGATCCAGCGCGCACTCATGACTTGACCTCGATGCGATGTCGGTGAAACGCGTTGTGCTGATACCCCGAGGGGTTGGCGATCGGCTGCTCGACCTGCGTCTGCCCGGCGCGATTGCTCGCGCGAGACCAGACTTCCTGCGCACCGGCAGCGACGGGTGCCCACTCGAACAGCCAGGGACGAAACGAGTATCGACCCAGATCGTCGCCGAGCTCAGCACGTTGCCAACTCCGTCCGCCATCAGCCGACACGTCCACCCGATCGATGCCATGGCCGGCATCCCAGGCGATGCCACGCACCCGCATGCGCCCTCCGGGCAATATCTCGCTGCCAGTGATCAAAGAATTGACCGCAATCTCGGTGACCGGCGCCCGCTCGCCGCTTTCCTGCGACGGGAAGCGCTCGAGCAGCGGAAACGCCGCGCGCGGCATGCGGTAGGCGCCCGCCATCCAGAAACCACTCGCGGGCGTGTTCAGCACCTCGATCCGGGTCACGTGTTTGATCCAGTAGGTCGCCGTCCACCCGGGGACGACGAGACGCAACGGATGGCCGTTGAGCTCGGGCAGCGGCGCGCCGTTCATCTCGTAGGCGAGCAGCGTGTCAGGGTGCAGCGCCTTGCCGAGCGGCAGCGACTTGATGTAGTCGGGCGTGCCCTCGAGCGGCGCTGCATCCGCCGCATCGAAGGCGATCTCCACGGCGCCGCTGCGCAGACCGGCACGGGCCAGCACGTCGGCGAGACGCACGCCGCGCCAGCGTGCATTGCCCATCGCACCGTGACCCCACTGCAGACCAGGCACCGGCGGCTCGAAGAGGCCGCGCCGATTTCCCGAGCATTGGCAGACGGCGACGAGTTCGACCGGCGGGAATTCCGCGCGCAACTGCGCGAGAGTCAGGGTCAACGGCCGCTCGAGCGCCGCACCGGCCACCTCGAGACGAAACTCCGCTGCCTCGATCTGCGGGATCACGGCATGGTGGTAGCGCACGAAGAACGCCTCGTTCGGCGTAAGCACGGAGCGAAAGTATTCCAGCGGGGTTTCATAGTTCGGCGGCCGGTGGGTCAGGCGACGCAGCGCACGTTTGCCGGGCAGCGCCTCGAGCATTTGAGCGGCCGCGCGCGCCCAGGTGCTGCCCGAGGCGAGCAGCGCTGTCCCCGCAGCACCGAGCGCTGCCAGCACCGTGCGACGGGCCATGGGCCGCCGAGATACCGTCGTACGCGATGAACCCATCGATGTCTCCCCGTCAGCGACTCGATCCGGCAATCACGCCGTGGACAGAAACTCTAGCACGCCGGCCTCGCCATGCACGCCCGCTCCGGATGCGCGACAATCGACGCTTGGCGCTACCTGGCGCGCCGGCTCGTGATCCATCACCTCTGGAGGTCATGCCATGTCAAAGATCCGTACCACCCTCTTCCGTCTCGCAGCCGTGTTGCTCGCGCTGCCGCTGACCGCACCGCTGTCGGCACAGATGGGCAATGCACCGCCGAAAAGCGAGATCGCGCAACGCATCGAGAAGGCTCTCGCCAGCAATATCCGCACCCCTGAGGAGCGGGCGCGCGATGCGGTCGAACGCAAGCCCGTGCAGACGCTCGAATTCTTTGGACTCAAGGAAGACATGACCGTCATCGAAATCATGCCGGGCGCCGGCTGGTACACCAAGGTGCTCGGTCTCACCCGCGCCGAGAAGGGTCAGCTGCACCGCGTCGGTGGTGCCGCGCGCCTCGCCCCGCGCCTCAAGGAGTGGGGGCTCGAAAAGGTGCAGATCTCCGAGGGCAAGTTCATCACCCGCGCTTCTGGTCAGCGCGGGGTGTTCGACGCCGAGGCCATCGAAATTCCGTTGAAGAATGTCGACATGGCCCTCACCTTCCGCAACGTGCACAACATGACCCCTGCTGCACGCGCCATGCTCAATAAAGCGGTATTCGCTTCGCTGAAGGCCGGTGGCGTCTACGGCATCGTCGATCACACGCGCCGGCACAACGATCCGACGTCGGACGAGAACTGGCGGCGCATCGACCCCGTGATCATCATCAAGGAAGCGCTCGATGCCGGCTTCCAGTTTGAGGCCTTCAGCAACCTGCACTACCGCCCCGACGACGAGTTGCGCTATGACAGTCAGCGTCCCTCGATCGCCGGCTACAGCGACCGTTTCACGCTGAAGTTCCGCAAGCCCGCCCAGTAAGCGGCTCATGTCCGGCTACACGCTGTACATCGCCAATCGCAACTACTCCTCGTGGTCGTTGCGGCCGTGGGTGCTGATGCGCACCCTCGGCCTCGACTTCGAGGAGCGGTTGATCCCTTTCGCGAACGCGGGCGAACCGAATCCGCTCCCGGCTATCTCGCCGACGGGCCGCGTGCCCTGTCTGCATCATGGGGAGCTGCGGGTGTGGGACTCATTGGCCATCGTGGAGTATCTCGCCGAACGCCACCCGGGCGTCTGGCCCACCGACCCCACGGCGCGCACCTGGGCGCGCTGTGCCGCAGCCGAGATGCACTCGGGCTTCGGCACGCTGCGCTCGGTCTGCAGCATGACCTGCGGCCAGCGCGTTGTATTGCGCGAGCGACCGGCGGCGCTCGAGACCGAGCTGCAGCGCCTGCGCTCGTTGTGGACCGAGGGTCTCACCCGTTTCGGCGGACCGTTCCTCGCCGGTGCGACGTTCACGGCCGTGGATGCGTTCTTTGCTCCCGTCGCATTTCGTCTGCAAACCTATGGGCTGCGGCTCGACACTGCACCCGATGCACCGGCCGATGCGTATACCGCGCGACTGCTCGCCCTGCCCGCGATGCGCGACTGGTACGAGGCCGCGCTGCGTGAACCCTGGCGCGAAGCGAGCCACGAAGAGGACATCGTGCGGGTCGCCGCATCGATTACGGAGTTACGTCATGGACCGCCGTGATTTTCTGACCGTGGCCAGCGCCACGGCGGCAGGCAGTGCCACGGCCGCAGGCAGTGCGGCACTCGGGGCTGCCGACGCCGCTGCCGCGGCAACGCCGCGCAACGCGCGACCCACCGCTCGTGAGCGCTCACGCGTGTGGCGCATCGGCACTCCGCCCTCGATCGGCAACTTGCAATTGACCACGCGCGAGACGCCGCTGCCGCAACGCGGCGAGGTGCTGGTGCGCGTCGTCGCCACCTCCATCAACGCACGCGATCGCGGCATTGTTGCCGGCTTTTTCCCCATCGGCGCAAACAAGGCGTCGATTCCGCTGAGTGAAGGCGCGGGGGAAGTCATCGCGGTCGGCGAAGGCGTGAGCGAGGTGGCGGTCGGTGATCGCGTCACGGCCTGTCATTTCCCGGACTGGACCGAAGGGCGTTGGCGCCCGTCGGTGTACGAACGCGACATCGGCAATACGCTCGATGGTTGGCTCGGTGAACGAGTCATCTTGCCGGCGCAGGGGCTCGTGCGCCTGCCCGACGCGGTCAGCTACGAATCGGCCGCGACGCTCGCCTCCTCCGGCGTCACCGCCTGGCACGCCCTCTTTGAAATCGCGCGGCTGCGACCCGGTCAGACCGTGTTGTCGCTCGGCACCGGTGGTGTTTCGACGATCGGCATGCAGCTCGCCAAACAGGCCGGCGCACGCGTCGTCGTCACCTCATCACGCAACGACAAACTCGCGCGCATGCGCGAGCTCGGCGCAGATCTCACGGTCAATTACCGCGACACGCCGGCCTGGGGTACGCGGGTGGCCGAGCTCACCGGCGGCGGCGTCGACGTGGTGCTCGAGAACGTCGGCCGTCCGACGCTCGATGAGTCGATGAATGCCTGTGCCCCGGGGGCCTGCATTGTGATGATCGGCACCGGACCTCTGCCGAAGGAACTGCCGAAGATGCCTGGGTTCTATCAGAAAAATCTGATGCTCAAGGCGATCAGCAACGGTAGTCGACAGATGTTCGCTGACCTGCTCGGCGCCATGGCAGCAAATCGTTTGCAACCGGTCATCGACAAGACCTTCGCCTTCGACGATGCGATCGCGGCATTTCGCGAAATGGAAGCCAGCGATCACATCGGCAAGGTGCTGATCCGCCATCCCTGAGGCCGCCCCGCCTAAGGGCGAGCCCGTCACATCTGCGGACGGGCCTCGTTGCGCGGCGTAATCGCGCAGTTGCCGAGCATCCATTTCAGGTTGATGGCGATGCGTTCCGCGTCCGGATCGGTGAACGCGTACCCATGCTCCTTGATGCTGCCGTCCGGCAGCCGCTCGAGCACCGACAGCACCAGAGAATTGCGATTGAAATAATCGTTGGCTTCGTTGAGTACGTGCCAGGTGACCGCGCGCAGGTTCAAGGCGATCTCGCGCGATTCGAGGCCGCGCGCCGGTACCGCGCTTGAGCGAAACCAGTGCGTGCCACCCTTGTCGTTCAACAGGATGTTGTCAAAGCGCTCGAACGGCACATCGACGCCGCCGCCCACCCCGGGCACGTCCGCATAGCAATGGAACACCCTCGCCCGCTCGAGCCAGAACGGCTCGCCTGACGCGACTCCGCTGATGCGCTTGCCGGTCTTGATGACCCATTTGTGATCGTGGAACCAGAGACTGGTGGGCGAGAGCGAAATCTCGTTATCGGTGTACACCTGCTCGCCGTCCCACTCGAACTTGCAACTCTTAGCACCCTGCAAGCCGCGATAGTGATCGGCACGGCGCTTGAAGAAGTAGTCGCAGCCCTCGGTACGTCGCAGATCCGCCGGACGCAGCGTTGCAAACTCGGCGGGCGTGATCTCGCCCTGCATGCGCAAGTAGTGACGCAAGGTGACCTCGTCTGCGCCGGGTCCTGCGCTGAGGGTTGCGATGCGCCAAGACATGGAGGGTCCCTTGTCCGTCTCGGTGCGACTCACCCAGAGAAACGCATATCGACCGAAAGCCGGCGCCTCGATACGCGTGATCGTCGTCGACATCCGCGGATGGCGATCAGCCTGCGGCAACTTGCGACGTCCGTCGAAGTAACTCTGGTTCACGTTGTCGTAGAGCCCGGGCAGCAGCTCTGCCATCACGCGAAGATTCCGCTCGCCCGGCGTCGAGTCCTGTCCTTGTGCGAGCGCGCGCGGCCCGCAAAGGGTCGAGCACAGAACTGCTCCGATGATCAGCAATGTCGTGTATCTCATGGCCGCATCATGCCCGAGGCCCATGCGGTATGCGAACATGGCGCCATGAAACGATCCCTGCTCTGGCTACCGTCCCTGCTCGTCTACGCGCTGCTCGCCTCGCTCCTCGCCGCACCGTTGCGCGGTGCCCCCGCAGCCATCGCCATTCCGGATAACCATGGCGCGGAAGTGGCCGAGGCCGTGCTGCGCGACGGTGGCAATGCGGTTGATGCGGCCGTCGCCACCGCCTTCGTGTTGGCCGTGACCTATCCGGAAGCCGGCAATCTCGGCGGTGGCGGCTTCATCACCCTGCATCATCAGGGCATCGATCGCTTCCTCGACTTTCGCGAGGCCGCGCCGGGACGTGCGAGCCGCGACATGTACCTCGATGCGCAGGGCAACTACGTCGCCGAATCCAGCCTGGTCGGTCATCGAGCCGCAGGGGTCCCGGGCACGGTCGCGGGACTGTGGGAAGTGCACCGTCAGTACGGTAGCCGCCCGTGGAAGACGCTGCTGCAGCCGGCGATCCGTCTTGCGCGCGAGGGCTTCGTCCCCCATCCGCAACTGATCGAACGTACCCGCGAGGCATTCGCCGATTACGAGGGCAAGACCAATTTCCGCGAGTATTTCGGCGAAATGGCCGAGGCCGATGCATCGCGGCAGCCGTTCCGCCAAGCCGAGTTGGCCGCAACACTGCAACGCATCGCCGAGCAGGGACCGCGGGACTTTTACGCCGGTCGCACGGCCGAGCTGCTCGTGGCCGAGATGCGCCGCGGCGGCGGACTCATCTCGCGCGCCGACCTGCGGAGCTATCGCGCGATCTGGCGCACGCCGCTGCAGTTTCCCTGGCGCGGCCACACCCTTGTCACGGCACCCCCACCGAGTTCAGGCGGCATCGCCCTCGCGCAGTTGCTCGGCATTAAAGACTCGCTCGCTGCAGAGTTCAAAGACGCACCCTATCTATCCACGCAATACGTGCATCTGATCGCCGAGATCGAAAAGCGCGTGTTTGCCGATCGCGCCGAATATCTCGGTGATCCGGACTTCGTCAAAGTCCCGGTGAAGGAACTCGTCGCAACCGAGTATCTGCAGCAACGCGCGCAGCAGGTCAACCGCACGGCGATCTCGCCACCCCCCAGTGTCAAACCCGGTCTTGCAGAGAGCCTGCAGACCACGCACTTCTCGATTCTCGATAGCGCGGGCAACGCGGTGTCACTGACCTACACGCTGAACGGCAGCTTTGGCAACGGCGTGGTGGTAGGCGGTGCAGGCTTCCTGCTCAACAACGAGATGGATGACTTCAGCGTCAAGCCGGGGGTGCCGAATCTGTATGGCGTTGTGGGCGCCACGGCCAATGAAATCGCGCCGGGCAAGCGCATGCTCTCGTCGATGACGCCGACGATCCTGCTGAAGGACGGCGTGGTGCACGGCGTGCTGGGCACGCCTGGCGGTTCGACGATCTTCACCTCGGTGTTCCAGACGCTCGTCAACCTATTCGATCACGGCATGACGGCGCCCGAGGCGGTATCCGCGCCGCGTTTTCATCATCAACTGATTCCGGGCACCCTCATCATCGTCAGCCGCTGCTGCAATCTGCCGGAGAAAACACGCGCCGAGCTTGTCGCCATGGGCTACGAGGTGCGACAGAACAGCTGGGAGTTCGGCGACATGCAGGTGATCGAGCGCACCCCCGATGGCGGCTTGGCGGCCGCCGCCGACCCACGCGGTCGCGGTCAGGCGCGCGTCATCGAACTCATGTCGAGGACGGCGAAGCCGGTGGAGCCGCGTTCTCGTCCTGCAGCAGTCGCGGAGTAAGTTCCACGGTCTCGAGTTCGGCAAGCTTCTCGACATCGAGTCCTGCGTCGTAGTCACGGAAGCGGCGCGCCGTCACCATCACCCGACTTTCGAGCGAACTCGTGGCGCGGTTGTAACCCTCCACGGCCTGCCGCAGGTTGTAGCCGACCTTGGCCCAGTGATCGCCCATCTTGGCCAGACGCTCGTAGAGTTCCTTGCCGAGCGCACTGATCTGCTCGGCATTGCGCGCGATCTGCTCCTGACGCCAGCCGTAGGCCACGGCGCGAAGCAGCGCAATCAACGAGGTCGGCGTCGCGATCATCACGCCCTGATCGACACCGGCTTCGATGAGCGACGGGTCCTGCTCGAGGGCTGCGCTGAAGAACACCTCGCCCGGCAGGAATAGCACCACGAATTGCGCGCTGTGACGGATTTCTTCGGCGTAGCCTTTGCGGGCCAGCGCCGTGATGTGCGCCTTGACCGCCTTGGCGTGCTCCTGCAAGCGCAGATTCCGCGTGGCCTCATCCGGCGCTTCGAGCGCCGCGAGATAGCCTGACAGCGGCACCTTCGAATCGACGATGACATTGCGACCGCCCGGCAACTTCACGATCAGATCCGGCCGCAGCCGCCCTTCCTCGGTGGTCACCGACTGCTGCTCGATGAAATCGCAATACGCCAGCATGCCGGCGAGCTCGACCACCCGGCGCAACTGGATCTCACCCCATCGCCCGCGCACGGTCGGTTGCTTCAGCGCGCCGACGAGATTGCTGGTCTCGCCGCGCAACAGCACCTGCTCGCGCATCAGCTGCTGCACCTGATCGGTGAGCGACTGGTAGGCGACGGCGCGGACTTTTTCGATTTCCTGCACCTGCGCATCGAAGCGACCGATCGAATCGCGGATGGGCTTCAGCGACTCGCCGATCTGCTGCTGACGGGCCGCCAGATCGAGTTTGGCTTCAGACTGAAAGCGCTCGAGCTGCGTGCGGGCGAGATTGAGAAACTGCTCGTTGTTGACCTGCAACGCCTCGGCCGACAAGGCTTTGAAGGAATTGAGCAACTGCTCCCGGGCACTCGCGAGTTCCGCGGCCCTCTCGGCCGCTACGCCGCGCTCCTGCTCGAGCGTGGCCGTCAGTGCGGCGTTGCTCGCAGTGAGTTCGAGCACCCGTGCCTGCAACTGCGCAATCTCCTGCACCTGCTCGGGCGAGGGGCGCTGCCGCGCGAGGCGATAACCGATGGCACCGCCTGCGGCCGCACCGAGCAAGAACAGCAGCAACACCGACAACGATTCAAGCACGATCTACCCCGCAGCGTTCGGCAAGCGACCCGGTGGGTCGCCGACAGTCACTATAAGTCCTTCAGGTCGCATCGAGGAAGGCGCGCAAATGCTCACCGAAGCGCTGTGGCATGACATCGATGAAACCGTGGGCGTGATCGGGTAGATCGAGAAACCGGCCGTTGTGCAGCAGAGGGAGCCCTCGCGGCGATTGCTCGGCCAGATCGTCGGCTGGATTGACGATCAACACCGGCTGCTGCACCCGCGGGAGGTCCGGGCGCAGATCGTGTGCGAAGGCCGCGCGATGACCCCAGTGCGCTGCAGGTCCGCCGCGCAGCCCCTCGGTAAAGTTGCGCGCCAGCACCGCGCGCGGCACTTCGGGCCCGTAGAACCGCTGCAGGTTCTGCCATGCCTCGACAAGGTGACCACCGTCCTCGCGCCACTCGCGCGCTGCGTATTCGGCCCGAAGATGCCGCAGTTCCGCGTCTGTGAACACCGGGGAAGAAATCTGCACCACCTTACGAATGCGCTCCGGGGCAAGCAGCGCGAGCACGATGCTGGTGATCGCTCCCGTGTGGTAACCGAGCACATCGACCCTCGGCAAGCCGAGCGCATCGATCAAGGACAGCATCGCGCGGGCGAAGCCCTCGATTCCGACCGGCTCGGGTGGCGCCTCAGATTCGCCAAAGCCCGGCGTATCGGGCGCGATGCAGATTCGATCAAGCCCCATCTCGAGCAAGGCCGCCTCAAAAATACGACCCGAGTTCGGGCTCATGTGCAGCATCAGCAGCGGCACGGCCGTGGTCGATGCGGGATCGACCCGTCGATAGTGCAGCGCGCCGTAGGGCCCATCGTGAAAGGCTCGTTGTATGCGCTCAGCACGCGGAGCCGACTCGGCGGCGGCCGAAGCGGGCGGCAGCGCAGAAACTGAGCGTGGCTGTGCAGAAACCGAGGGCGCCCGCACTATGGCTTCGCGCTGACTCGCCACCGTCGCCGGGTCTTCGGGTTCGTCGAGGAAGCCGCGGACCAACGCGGCCGCGGCCTCAGTACGCACG
>Ga0102917_1000882_pt1 | contig 10128 bp, 9 predicted proteins | sample Colrivmet1562A02_FD_78201 | JGI IMG/M metagenome (GOLD analysis project Ga0102917, IMG submission 78201) | Estuarine microbial communities from the Columbia River estuary - metaG 1562A-02 | ecosystem: Environmental > Aquatic > Marine > Intertidal zone > Estuary | place: USA: Columbia River...
ACGGGTCAGTTCGTTGGTACCCGCCAAGACCAGTGCCGTTACCAGAGCGAAGATAGCGAGGGCGATGCTATTGAATCGCATTGATTTTAAAATCATTAGCCTTCCTCCTTCTCGGTGGCGCGACGTCGATCAGTGTGGCCGTAGGTGCGCGGCAGGGTGTAGTTGTCGATAAACGGTGCGGCAAAATTGGCCAGCAAGACTGCGAAGGCAACGGCGTCTGGGTAGTTGCCCCATGCGCGAATAATAAACACTAACAGACCAATCAATATGCCATAAATCAATCGTCCTCGATTACTCACGGCGGAGGAGACTGGGTCGGTCAAAATAAAGAATGCTCCGAGCATTGTCGCCCCGCTCAAGAGATGCATAACGGGTGAGCCAGGGCTTGTGGAGCTGCCTGAATCCCAAAAAAGCGCGGACATGAGCGCGAGGGCGCCGAGCATTCCGACTGGGCCGTGCCAGGTACAAATACGCTTAGCGATCAATAGCAGGCCGCCGAGTAAAAAGCCGAGGTTGACCCATTCCCAGCCTGCGCCAGCCCATATTCCCTGAGCAAACAGCGGGTCGCGCTGGTAAATTTGGTCGACTAACAGGCCGCTGCTGTGTTTAAAACTGTCGAGGGGAGTGGCGCCGGTTACGCCATCTGCGGGGGTGTAGCCGCCAAACACAATGTGCAGCGATTCTATTAATCCGGGATGGCTCACGCCCTCAGGCAGAAGCGCCAGCGGCGTGACCCAGGTTGTCATCTGGATGGGAAACGAAATCAGCACAACCACATAGCCCACCATGGCGGGGTTGAACGGGTTGTAACCGAGGCCACCGTAGAGCTGTTTGGCAATCACAATGGAAAACACCGTGCCGACCACAATCACCCACCAAGGCGCTAGTGGCGGCAGGGCAATGCCGAGTAGAACGGCGGTCACTAAGGCACTGTAGTCCGACAGATAAAACGCCACCGAGCGCCCGCGCAAATGCACAATTGCCGCTTCGCAGACGACAGCGGTAATGGACGCGAGGAGCACGTTAATGATACTGCCCCAGCCGAACTGCCACGTTAAGGCGACCAATCCTGGAACGGTGGCCAATAAAACGAGTTGCATCACATTGCTGGTTTTTTGTGCACTGTGGGCGTGGGGTGAGGTGACCTGTTTGAATGCCATTATGCTGCCAGCTCCGCGAGCTTTGCCTTGGCTTGCTCTAATTTTTGGCGAGTATTTTCTACGGCTGCACTCAGCACGGACTGATTGGCGCTGCCTTTTTCGATCGCTTCAGCGAGTTTTTGCTCGGCGACGATTAAGCGCTGTTCAGCCGCGGCGATGGTGCGTTCGAGCTGCGCTTGCTGTTGCTCCGGCGTTGCTTGCTTGGCAGCGGCTCGGGCCTGTGCTGCGGCAATAATGTCGGCTGCCGATGAGCTTGGCACAGAGCTTGAAGGGTTGCTTGGCGCTGCACTGGCCTGCAAAGCGGCCTCACGGCGCGCTGTGCGCTTTTCTTCTTTTTCCCGCTCGGCCTGTTCCATGCGCAGTTTGTGAAATTCAAAGCGCTCGCGGGCGTGATCTGACTTTACCTTCTCGGCGCGGGCCTTGCGTATTTCACTTTTGCTGGCGCGGTAGTATTGAACCAGTGGAATATTGCTTGGGCACACATAGGAGCAGGCACCACATTCGATGCAGTCAAAGAGGTTGTGCGCTTCGAGGCGCTCGTGGTCTTGTGCTTGGGAGTACCAGAACAGCTGTTGCGGCAGCAGGGAGACGGGACAGGCTTCTGCGCACATACCACAGCGGATACAGGGCTGCGCCGGCTCGTCATCGGGGATCTCGGCATAGCTGGGGGCCAGAATGCAGTTGGTGGTTTTAACGATCGGAACGTCTGCAGACGGTAGGGTGAAGCCCATCATTGGGCCACCCATAATGACTCGGCTGCAGGCTTTTTCATCGAATGCCGAGTGGGCCAGCAGGTGGCTGACCGGTGTGCCGATTAACGTTTCATAGTTGCGCTGAACGCCGGCAGCATCACCGGTGACCGTTGTCACACGGGAGATCAGCGGCTCACCATTCACCACAGCCCGTTTGATGGCGTAGGTTGTTCCGATATTAATACAGACCATGCCGAGATCAGCAGGCAGCTTGCCGGACGGAATTTCCTTGCCGGTGAGGATATAGATTAGCTGCTTTTCGCCACCCGATGGGTATTTGGTCGGAAATGACACAACCGAAATACCGGTGCCCTCAACGTGGGGGGCAAGGGCTTCGATGGCTTCCGGTTTATTGTCTTCAATGCCGATAAAAATATTATCGGGGTGATCGAGAATGGCGCTGAGAATTTTTATGCCTTCAACAATTTCAGCGGCGCGCTCACGAATAGCAGAATCGTCGGCGGTGATATAGGGCTCGCACTCTGTGGCATTGACAATCAAGGTATGAATTGGCCGTTGACGCCCGGGATTGAGCTTCACTGCGGAGGGGAAACCCGCGCCACCCATACCTGAAATACCGGCATTGGCAATTATTTCGAGCAATTTTCGCGGCGCGAGAAGTTCGTAATCGTCGACGCCTTCATGGGCGATCCAGCGGTCTTCGCCGTCTGTAGTAATTTCAATGCAAGGCGCAAGCATGCCGGATGCATGGGCAATGGGGCGGTGTTCAATGGCACTGACAACACCAGACGACGGCGCATGCATTGGAATACTGACAGTGCCGGCGGCCTTGGCGATCACCTCGCCTTTTAATACCTTTTGACCCACTTCGACGCAGGGAATGGCTGGCGCACCGATATGCTGGTTGAGGGGAACGACCAACTTTTCCGGCAGCGGCAGCACGCCTATGCTCTGTGTTAGGGACTGGTGCTTATTTTCCGGCGGATGTACGCCACCCGGTGTGACCCACGTTTGACTCATGCGCCACCCCCTTGTGTGTGAGCATGGCTGAGCTCACCGCGGGTGTCGGTAGCAATTAACTGGCCGGGTTTCTTCGGGATTGACCAGTTCCAGTCGGTCAGGGTTTCAGCCACTGGCAGCATATCTATACAGTCTACTGGGCAGGGCTCAACACAGAGATCGCAACCGGTGCATTCGTCTGCAATGACGGTGTGCATAAGTTTTGCTGCGCCGAGAATAGCGTCAACGGGGCAGGCCTGAATGCACTTTGTGCAGCCGATGCACTCATCTTCGCGAATATAGGCGACAGTTCTTACTGGGCTCTCTTGGCCGTGCTCTTCGTCTAATTCTGGCGCGGGTACATCGAGTAGGCTGGCAATCGCGTTGATCGTCGCTTGGCCGCCGGGGGGGCATTTGTTAATAGCATCGCCATTGGCGATGGATTCGGCATAGGGGCGGCAGCCGGGAAATCCACATTGCCCGCACTGTGTTTGCGGCAACAGTTCATCGATTTGCTCGACAATAGGGTTGCCTTCTACTTTAAATTTTTCAGCGGCAAAGCCAAGGAGTGCGCCAAAAATGATCGCCAGTCCAACAAGGGCAATCAGTGCAGCAAGAATGGGGTTTTGCGCGATAAGTTCAATCATCTAGACGAGTCCGCTAAATCCCATGAAGGCCAGTGACATTAGGCCAGCGGTTACCATGGCGATCGCGGCACCCTTGAATGACTCCGGAATATCAGCAGAGGCGAGACGCTCGCGCATCGCGGAGAAGAAAATAAGCACTAGGGAAAAACCGGCTCCGGCGCCGAATCCGTAGAGGGATGACTGCACAAAGTTCAGGTCTTTCGAGGTGTTTTGCAGCGCTACGCCGAGTACCGCACAGTTGGTGGTGATCAGCGGTAAAAAGACGCCTAACACGCGATAGAGCAGTGGGCTGGTCTTTTCAATAAACATTTTTGTGAATTGCACGACCGCGGCGATCACGAGAATAAAGGCAATGGTGCGCAGGTAGATCAGACCCAACGGCTCAAGCACCAGAGCATTCACAATGTAACTGGCCATGGCGGTCAAAGTGAGGACAAACGTGGTTGCCGCGGCCATACCAATGGCCGATTCCAGTTTGTTCGAGACGCCCATGAAGGGGCACAGTCCGAGAAACTGAACCAGTACGTAGTTATTGATCAAGATAGAGCTGACCAGAATAACGGCAAATTCTTGCATGTTGTGCACACGTGAAAGGGTTTAAGGGCCCTATTATCGTGGAATCGTCTAATGCTATTCAACATAATAAGGTGCGTGTTGTTAGTACTTTTGGCTCTAACTAATAGTGTAACTGTTTTAACAGAGCATCCGCTGCCCCAGCGCAGGCCAGCGAGTTGCGCCATTTATTACGGCGGGGGCAACAAAAACGACCAACTCAGCTGATGCGCTGGCCCGGCTGTGCGCCGCTATCGGGCTCGAGTAGATAAATGCCGTTGCTGTCCGCGGCAGCCAAAACCATTCCCTCGGACATACCAAAGCGCATTTTTCGCGGCGCTAAATTGGCGACCAAGACAGTCAGACGGCCTTCAAGATCTTCTGGTTTGTAAGACGATTTAATGCCAGAGAACACATTGCGCGTTTCGCCACCGATATCCAGTGTCAGCTGCAGCAACTTTTCTGCGCCTTCTACATGGTTGGCTTTGACAATAAGCGCAACGCGTAAATCGACTTTAATAAAGTCATCAAAGCTAATCTCGGCGGCAATAGGATCATCCACTAGTGGCCCTGTGCGCAGTGTGGCGCCGGCGGCTTCCTCTTTACTGGCTTCTATCATGGCGTCGACTTTCTCTTTTTCAATGCGCTGCATCAGCGGCACAAAAGGATTGATTTTGTGGTTGGTCAGCGGTTGCTGCACCGAGTTCCAGTTCAGGCTGTCATTGAGAAAGGCCTCTCCGGCCTCAGTCATGGCGGGCAGCACTGGTTTGAGGTAGGTGAGGATCACGCGGAATAGATTGATGCCCAGTGAACAGATATCCTGAACTTCCTGTTTCTTGCTCTCGTCTTTGTTGAGTTTCCACGGTTCCTTGGACGCAATATATTCGTTCGCGGCATCGGCTTGGGCCATAATTTCGCGAATCGCTTTGCTGTAGTCACGGTTCTCGTAGTGCTCGGCAATCTTGTCGGCTGCGCCACTAACCTGAGCCCACAACTCTGGATTTTCAATGGTGCTGGAGAGTACGCCGTCGTTGCCGTTGGCAATAAATTTCGCACAGCGACTGGCAATATTGACCACCTTGCCAACGAGATCGCTGTTCACTTTCTGCTGAAAATCTTCCAGATTGAGGTCGATATCTTCAACGGAGCCGGACAGTTTCGACGCGTAGTAGTAGCGCAGATATTCGGGATTGAGGTGGTCTAAGTAGCAGCGCGCATTGATAAAGGTGCCGCGCGATTTGGACATTTTCTTGCCGTTGACGGTTACGAATCCGTGAACACAGATTTTGGTCGGTGTGCGGAATTCGGCGCTGGTGAGCATGGCGGGCCAAAACAGCGCATGGAAATTGACAATATCCTTGCCGATAAAATGGTAGAGCTCAGTTGGGCTGTCTTTTTTCCAGAAATGATCGAAATCGATATTTTCTCGATCGCAGAAATTTTTAAAGCTTGCCATGTAGCCTATTGGCGCGTCTAGCCAAACATAAAAGTACTTGCCCGGCGCGTTGGGAATTTCAAAACCAAAGTAGGGGGCGTCACGGCTGATATCCCACTCTTGCAGGCCACTGTCGAGCCATTCGCCCAACTTGTTGGCCACTTCGTCTTGCACTGCGCCGCTGCGGGTCCACTCTTTCAGAAATTGGCTAAATTCAGGCAGCTTGAAAAAGTAGTGGGTAGAGGCTTTTTCAATTGGCGTTGCGCCGGAAATGACTGACACGGGGTTAATCAGATCGGTTGGCGAATAGGTTGCCCCACAGGCTTCGCAGTTGTCGCCGTATTGATCGTCGGTTTTGCACTTTGGGCAGGTGCCTTTGATGTAACGGTCGGCAAGAAACAGATTTTTTTCAGGATCAAAGGCTTGTGTAATTTCCCGCTTGGCAATATGGCCGTTGGTATTTAAGCGGTTGTAAATCAGCTCCGAGAGCTCGCGGTTTTCATCGGAATGGGTCGAGTGGTAATTGTCGACGCTGATATAAAAGTCGCGGAAGTCAGCCTCGTGGATCGCACGCATCGCCGCAATATGCTCTTCAGGCGTAATACCCTTCTCATCGGCCTTCAGCATAATCGCAGTTCCGTGAGCATCGTCCGCAGAAAGGTAGTAACATTCGTGCCCGCGCATTCTCTGGAAACGCACCCATACGTCGGTTTGCGTATATTCCAATACATGACCAAGATGCAGCGCAGCATTGGCGTAGGGAAGAGCGTTGGTAACCAGAATTTGACGTTTTGATGACATGTTAAAGCTTCTTGTTGAGACGGTTTTAGTGCGCGCAACTATAGCGATTTTGCGCGAACTTTTCATGTGCTATCGACCTGTATCGCTGAATACAGGCCAAAACAGACATTAACGGAGTATTTTTGTGTTAGATAAAGTAAAAACGATTATCGCTGTCGCTTCCGGCAAAGGTGGCGTAGGCAAATCGACCACGGCGGTGAACCTCGCCTTGGCCCTGCAAGCTGAAGGTCACAAAGTTGGTCTGTTGGATGCGGATATCTACGGTCCCAGTATCGCTATGATGCTCGGCGTTCCCAACGCGCAGAAGCCCGACTCGCCGGATGGCAAATCCTTCACCCCAGTTATGGCCCATGGACTGGAAACTATGTCCATGGCCTATTTGGTACCCGCAAGCACGCCGATGGCATGGCGCGGCCCAATGGCTGGGGGTGCACTGCAACAATTGCTCGAACAAACCCATTGGAGTGCGCTGGATTTTCTTGTCGTCGATATGCCGCCAGGCACTGGCGATATACAGCTCACTCTGGCACAAAAAGCATCGGTTGCTGGCGCTGTGATTGTCACCACGCCTCAAGATATCGCGTTACTGGATGCCAAAAAAGGTATAGAAATGTTTGCCAAAGTGAAAATTCCAGTGCTGGGTATTGTCGAAAATATGGCCGTGCATATCTGCTCTAACTGCGGTCATGAAGACTCTATTTTCGGTGCCGGCGGCGGTGAAAAAGTGGCTGCAGAATATCAAACGCAATTGCTCGGCAGCTTGCCACTGGACAGACGTATCCGTGAGCGTGGCGACAGTGGAACACCCTCAGTGGTGGCCGAACCTGACGGCGAGATCGCCAAGCGCTACCGAGAAATCGCGCAAAAAGTCGTGACTCAGCTGGCCGATCAAGATGCTGATAGCGGGCCTGAAATAGTGTTTGAATAGTTTGTTTGAGTGAGCGTTTATATTTCTGCCATTTAAGCAAAGAGCGTGGCGAGTGACGTTGCTGGAAGCATAGCCGCTAGTCTAACCCCGCGGCGCTTTATCATGGGGGCGCTATATCACGATGGCGCTATCTAACGATGGCACTACATCGGGCGCAGGTCGGCGTCAAGCGACTGCCCCTTGCCCAGCTCGCGTAAATCGGTATCATACCGGCTGCGCGTTTCATTGGGCGGCAGCGGCAGGCTGTAAGCTCATCAAAATCAAAGCCTTTGGTATCCCTGTTGGTACCCATTAAGAGAAGAATCAATGAGCATTAAGTCTGATAACTGGATCCGCCGCATGGCTGAGCAACACAAAATGATTGAGCCATTTGAGGCTGAGCAGGTGCGTTTCTCAGGGGAGAATCGAGTTATTTCCTACGGGACCTCTAGTTATGGCTACGATGTGCGCTGTGCCAATGAGTTTAAAGTATTTACCAACGTGCACTCAAAAACCGTGGATCCGAAAAACTTCGATAATGATTCTTTCGTCGATATGGTGGGCGATTACTGCATTATTCCACCGAATTCCTTTGCGCTAGCACGCACGGTTGAGTATTTCCGCATTCCGCGGTCAGTGCTGACCATTTGTTTGGGCAAGTCTACCTACGCGCGCTGCGGAATTATCGTTAACGTGACGCCACTTGAGCATGAGAGGGAAGGGCACGTGACCCTCGAATTCTCGAATACGACTAATCTGCCGGCAAAAATTTATGCCAATGAAGGCGTGGCGCAGATGTTATTTTTTGAATCGGACGAAGTCTGTGCCACATCCTATGCTGATCGTGGCGGCAAGTATCAGGGCCAGACTGGCGTGACTCTGCCGAAAACTTGATGGTGTCTCGCGAGTATCGCAAGCGTTCTGAATATAAAAAAACCTAGATGTTGAGTCTAGGTTTTTTTATGTCTGTACGATTTTCAGAGATTTGAGCGTGTCAGAGATTTAGGGGTCTCAGGGATTCAGCAGTGCTTCGCGCAGTGCACTCGCTTGTTGTTGCAGGCGCTTGGTGTTCTCTGGGCCGGCCCGGAGTAGCTGTTTTTGCAGGGGCAAGAGTGACTCGAGGGCTGGGTCTGCGAATTTATACACAACAGATTCTCTGGTCAGTTCAATCGGTTCAACAATAATCGGCGTTGCTAAGATCACGTCGAGAGACTGTAAAATAATGCCGTCCATTTGTCTTGAGTTGTAGCCCATTTCGGCAAAGGCAGCTTCTAAGAGTGGTCGCGAGAAATGAAACATTTTTGCAACCGCTGTCATATCCATGGCTGATACGGCGCCGATCGTGCGGTCGTAACGCTCGTAGTTACCGGCATTGAGCCAGATCCCATTGTCGTCGGCGTGAGTTGCAAATTTTCCCTCGGGTGGCGTTAGAGGGAAGACTTTATTCAACAGAACGCCGTTTGACAGGCCGTCAAAGTAACTGGCGGTGCGTCGGATAAGATCGTCAGTTTGAATCCATTTGCCAAAGTCTGCCTTGCTATTTAACAGGGCAAGACGCTCACGTATAAAGCTGTCACTGTCATTGAGGCCAGGCAGTGCGGGTGGTTTTGAGACCGAGCTTTGCGCTGCTGTGGGTGCTGGTTCTTGCGGAATTTCCGCCTCTGGGACAACAGGTGCTTGCACAACCGCCACTTCTTCCGGTTCGGAAAACGTGGTCAGCTCTGGGTCTGGCCCCTCTGTCGATTGAGTTTTATAGAGAATGCCGGCGATAATCGAGACGGCGATAAGCGTGCCAATAATAAAAACGGTCCTATTTGAGCCAGGCTTTTTACGCGGGGTGTTCATAACTTTTGATCATCCGTTAGAGGTGAGGTTTTTGTTGTTAGTGGTGTTACCGGAATACTGTTTACTTCGGCACTGCGCAATTCCAGTTGGTGACTGTCGCCGTCTTGCGATTGCTGTAATTTGACAATGAGGTAGTCCCAGTCGGTGGCCAGCCAAACGGTGATTTGACGATCGTCATCACCCTCGGTAATTTTTTCGACTTTGACAACATTGAGCGGGCCAATGGCTGTCTCAAGGACTTCTTCGGCGACCACGCGGTAGTCGTATTGTTTGGTTTTTCCTCGCGACATCACAGAGTAGGAGAGTGCAGTCTGGCCTGCTTTGATGTCGCGGCGAAGCTGCAAGCGCTGAGTGATCAGATCGAGTTGGCCTGCGCTCAGGTCATGGTCGCTGGTGCGGTCATTTTTCTGATAGCGAACGCTGAGATTGGGCCAGTCAAAGGTCTGCTTTTCCGTGCGATCGCGGCCTAATACTGAGCGAATGTAATGGTATTCGGTAGGGCAAAGCCGCTCGTCGGCAGTCAGTTCAAAGGTGCTTTGTTCGTCAATTTTACCGAGAAAGTTTTTTGCCACGAGGCTTTCGCGGTAGATGCCGGGCTCAATTTCTTCGAGGCGCTGTTCGGCCTCAATGGTCATGCCGCTAAATTTTGCCGAGTAATTGGCGCGGTAGGGGGCGAGGCTATTTGTTTTGCTGGCAGCGTCTGTTTTTGCCGTTGGGTTTTCAGCGGAAATTGCCGAGCCACTGGCCATGAGGAGCAATGCTAGCAGTCTGGCCGCTACCTGTGAGGCAATGCCGCGGCCGTACAGAGGGTTAGAAGCCATTGTTTTTGGTGTCAAACGTAGCATTACTATTAGAGCCCCACTATTTGTCGTCGCTGGTGACGTTAGAGTAGCAAAATACTCATTGGTTCGGCGCTATCTTTTTTGTCGAATTTCTACGCATACGCCACCTTCCGGCAGTAACTCGTTATCAAGCAGTACATCGCCATCGTCCAGCTCGAGACGGCCCTCACAAAACCATTGGGCCGCCAGTGGGTAGATGTGATGCTCATACTCGAGTACTCGTGCTG
>Ga0102917_1000884_pt1 | contig 10122 bp, 11 predicted proteins | sample Colrivmet1562A02_FD_78201 | JGI IMG/M metagenome (GOLD analysis project Ga0102917, IMG submission 78201) | Estuarine microbial communities from the Columbia River estuary - metaG 1562A-02 | ecosystem: Environmental > Aquatic > Marine > Intertidal zone > Estuary | place: USA: Columbia River...
ACGGAAGAAACTGGATATTTTACCGTTGACTGCGCATATGTTTCTGGTCCGTCAACATCGTTCAGTAATAACGAAGATGTAATTATCACATTCGCTCGCACTGGTGACGTAGGTACGACTGGTGCCACAGGTGCTACTGGTGCTACAGGACCGACCGGCGTTACTGGAACCACGGGCGCCACCGGTCCTACTGGAGTAACAGGTGCAACAGGTACCACGGGCGCAACTGGAACCACTGGTACCACTGGAGCGACAGGCCCTACTGGAATTACTGGAACCACAGGTGACACAGGACCCACCGGAGTTACGGGAGCAACTGGAACCACGGGAGCAACTGGTCCTACGGGAATTACTGGAACCACAGGCACAACGGGGGCTACTGGTGCAACTGGCCCGACGGGAGTCACGGGCACTACTGGCGACACAGGTGCAACCGGACCGACTGGTGTTACTGGGGCAACAGGAACCACGGGCACTACGGGCGCGACAGGCCCTACAGGTATAACTGGACCTACAGGCGTAACTGGTGCCACGGGTACAACGGGGACCACGGGTGCTACTGGGCCTACAGGCGTCACTGGAACAACGGGAGCGACAGGGACTACGGGCGCTACGGGTCCGACTGGCGTAACGGGAGCAACAGGAGTAACAGGTGCAACTGGGCCGACTGGAGTAACTGGAGCGACGGGCGTCGGTGCCACGGGAGCGACAGGCACAACTGGACCAACTGGTGCTACTGGTCCAGTCGCTGGTTCCGCTAACCAAGTTGTCTACAAGAATGGTTCAAACAACCCTACTGGTAGTGCTGGTCTTACATATGACGGAACAGACTTTGTTGTTGGTGGGAAATCAGTTCTACTGCATCAGCGGGTGATGAAGGTGGAGAACTTTTCTTAAACAAGTCAGTTACAAACACCTCTATTAATAACGGCGTAACTATTGACATTTACCAGAACAGACTTCGTTTTTTTGAACAGGGTGGAACCGCAAGAGGTTTTTACCTTGATATAACCACTGGAGGTGCTGGGGTCGCCACCAACCTTCTTGCTGGCGTGCAGGGCGCGACGGGTATAACGGGCGCAACAGGTCCCACAGGTCCTACTGGCATAACTGGAACCACGGGCACTACGGGTGCAACTGGGCCGACTGGCGTAACTGGACCTACTGGGACTACAGGGACGACGGGGGCAACAGGGCCAACGGGTGTAACTGGAGCAACAGGAACCACAGGTGCAACTGGGCCGACTGGAGTAACTGGAACGACAGGGGCGACTGGGGCTACCGGACCAACGGGTGTAACTGGAACCACGGGAACTACCGGAGCGACTGGCCCAACTGGCATTACCGGACCCACTGGGACTACGGGTGCTACTGGTGCTACAGGTGCAACTGGCGCTCAAGGAAATTTCGGTGGCATCACGCTTGACTACACGTTTGATACGAATATAAGCCAAAGCGACCCTGGTGTAGGAAAACTAAAGTTTGACGCTTCCAATATCACGACAGCAACAAAATTATTTATTGATGACCAAGATGATTCAACAACAGACATTCAATCATTCCTAAGAACTATCGACGATTCAACAAGTACGATTAAGGGTCACTTCAGAATCTCTAATAAAGCAGATTCCACAGATTTTGCGCTATTTACAATTTCTTCCATAACTGAAGAAACTGGATACTTTCAAGTTTCGTGTGGATATGTTTCTGGTTCCGCTTCTTCATTCTCTAATGCCGAAGATGTAATTATTACTTTTGCTCGTACTGGTGATGTTGGCGCACAAGGTCCGACGGGCATTACCGGTCCAACTGGAGCAACAGGAATCACAGGTGCTACTGGACCGACCGGCGTTACAGGAACCACGGGCACCACAGGTGCGACTGGAGCGACTGGTCCCACGGGTATCACAGGCACGACGGGAACCACGGGTGCTACCGGACCGACTGGCATAACTGGTGCAACGGGTGTTACTGGTACCACCGGAACTACAGGCGCAACTGGACCTACAGGTATAACTGGAAGCGCGGGAACAACTGGCGCAACTGGACCTACAGGTGTCACTGGAACAACGGGTGCTACTGGACCTACAGGTGTCACGGGTACCACAGGTGCAACTGGACCAACAGGTGTAACGGGAACCACGGGAACCACTGGCGCAACTGGACCCACAGGTATCACAGGAACTACTGGTGCTACAGGACCGACCGGCGTTACTGGAACCACCGGCACCACGGGAGCGACTGGACCCACGGGCCCCACAGGAGTAACGGGAACGACAGGCGCAACTGGCGCAACCGGCCCAGTTGCTGGTTCCGCTAATCAAGTTGTCTATAAAGATGGAACAAACACTGCAGCAGGTAGCGCAAACCTGACGTTCAATGGGACTACATTAACGGCAGCAGGATTTTCTGGTCCATTAACAGGCAACGTGACAGGCAACGTGTCAGGCACTGCCGCAACCGTTACCGGTGCTGCTCAAACAGCAATTACTTCCGTAGGCACTCTAACAAGTCTTGCAGTTACTGGTGATTTAACCGTTGACACAACTACCTTGAAAGTTGATTCAACCAATAATCGTGTTGGTATTGGCACCTCTTCTCCCGCTTCAGCATTAGATGTAGTTGGGGATGTTGCCCTAACAGGTTCAGTAATTTTTGAAGGCGCAACTGCCGATGCCTTTGAAACAACCTTAAGTGTTACCGACCCGACCGCTGATAGAACTATCACGCTACCAAACAAATCAGGAACTGTTGCAACAACCGCTGACCTTGGTCTTGTTTACGTTGCTAATGGTACATTCTCTGGCGCAACAACGGCATCAATAAGCAGCGTATTCAGTTCAACTTATGATAATTACAGATTAGTATTATCAAATATAACAACTGATTCTTCTTTACTATATTTAATTTGCATAAATTTACGAGCAACTTCAACAGATTCAACAACTGGTTATTACAGCGTATTGAGCGGAATGCTATGGAGTGGCACTACAGAGGCTTACGGTTTAGAAAATAGTACATTTGGCATTGTCGGAGCAGCATCCTCCAGTGGTGATAGTAGTATCGTAATGGATATTTGTCGCCCAAATATTGCAGACAATACTAATATAACTGTTCAAAACAGTTCCTACTTTGGAACATATACTGGTGCAATGCGCCACTCCGTAGCAACTGCATACAACGGATTTACCTTTTCTACTTTCAGACTTGGCGCTAGTCCTGCCAATATTAATGCAACGTGGAAACTCTACGGATACACGAACTAATAGGAGAAAATAATGGCACGAGTTTCATATGAATACGATGGTACTGCCAGTACAGAAACAACCGCAAACTATACTGCACCTCAGGAAACAGCAAGAGACACAGTTGATGCCGCCAATCAGGCTTCTTATGTATCCGTAGCAAAACAGGCAACGGTCCCATTAGGTACTGCTGAAGCAAGAATTATCATGGAGGTTATCTAATGGCAATGACACCTACAAGACTCACTGGTCCAGCAGCATTTGCTACGTCCGCTGGAGATATGTATACCGTCCCATATACGAGCGGCCAGACAACGACTACTGTTATTAAGGAAATTGTTTTATGCAACACATCCGCTTCTGCACAAACAGTAACACTATATTTAAAACCTAAAAACGTTACCGTGGCAAGTTCGCACATTTTTATTAACTCATTTTCCCTTGCCGCAAACGAAACAGTAACAATTTCGACATCAATGGTATTGACTAACAGCAATAACACTGCTGGAGATACATATTCAGACAAAATACGAGGACTAGCAAGCGCAACGTCGGTCAACTATATTCTGAATGGATACGAAGGATACTAAAATGGGAAGGTTCTTTTTTACGAATGGAGGTGGTCTGAGCGTCGCCTCTGGACCATCTACAACGTCAAAAGCGAACTCTAACTTAACTGGTTTCCTTGATGCCCCAGATACGCTTTATGGTTCTGCTGGAGACGGTACCGTCACTTTAGATGCAACATCAACATATACAACTCTAGGTATGGCGGCACCAGTGTCATCCGTTCAGACAGCCACGAGAGACTTATATTTTTATAACCTTACTATTTCAGATAACGTGCGTCTAAACCCAGCAGGGTACCGTATTTTTGTTCAAAACATTTTGATGTTAGGTAGCGGCTCAAGTATCGGCTATACAACAGGCTTCTCTACTGCAGGGTCTATTCAACAAGGCGGTGCGGCAACAGTCGCCGTAACACACAGTCTTGGTGGCTCAAGCGCAACACAGACTGCCACAGCCCCAACAGCAGTGACTGGCGGAACAAACTACTACTATCAGGCACCTCAAGCAGTTCGTGGATACTCAATTACTGGTAGTTCCACAACCCCAACAGTTTTACGTGGCGGTGCTGGTGGTGCTTCTGGAGCAGGAGGGGGAGTAGTCATTGTAGCCGCAAGATATATTAGTCTTTCAAGTGGTGCTGCAACTATTAATGCTCCCGGAACCGCAGGGGCGGGTGGAGGTGGAGGTGGGGTAGTTATTATTGTTTCATCTGCCCCCACGCTACTTACTGGCGTAACTACGAGCGTTGTTGGTGGTACAGGATGTGCTGCTGGTACATCTATCTATTTACAGGTGCCATAAAATGGGAATTAGACGAACAAACAAATCGCTAGTTCAAAGACTTGGTGGGGACCACATCTTCGGCACGGGCCTGGATGGCTCTGTCACTATCGTTAATGCCACGACAACATATTTGACACGAGACATGTACTATTCCTCTCTAACCATCAACTCTGGTGGAACATTATTCACTAACGGGTTCCGTTTTTTTGTGCAAGGAACCTTAACTAATAATGGGACGATTGGTTTCCCTGCGGCTACAGCAGCGAACGTTTCTGATGGTAGCGGAACTATCGCTGGTAGGCAAAGTTCTTTGAACCCAGCGAATGCTTGGGGTGTTAGTACTAGTGCTATTAGTAGTTCAGCATTGAACGATTTGGATGATGCGCTTGCTGGATGGTTTATTACTGCGAACGGAACTCAAACAAAAATTGGTTCTGGTTCACTTGGAGTAGTGGGCAATGCTGGAACAATTGCTACGAATGCGGGCGCTGGTGGTGCTGGTGGTGCCGGTAGTGCTGGCCCTCTAGGTATTTTCCCTGGAGCGACCGCAGGTCAGGCTGGCGGTATTGGAAACTCTGGAAGTTCTGGAAGTTCTGGTAATGCGGCTACTGCGGGAACTGGTGGTGCGGGCGGTCTTGGTGGTGGACTAGTTATTATTGTCGCTAAAACTGTCGCTGGGTCTGGTTCAATTTTAAGTAGAGGATTTGCGGGTTCGTCCGGAAACCCTGCTACTTCTGGAAATGCCGGTTCTGCTGGTAGCGCAGGAACGACTGCGCCGACACGTCCTGCGAGCCATAACGCCGGAGGACACCCTTCTGGAAACCATCCTCACCCTGCTGGTAGTGCGCCAGCGTATGGGCACACGACAGGCAACGCGGTGCCCCATTCTCATAATCAAGGCACGTATCATCATCCGTCAGACAGTTTTTTAACAATTGCCCCACATAATGCTGGCCCATACAGCAACGCTGCTACGGGCGCACACAACCCTAACTCGCACAACTTTTCAAACCATAACGCCACGTCAAATGCTACACACACAGCCGCTGTAGCGCACCATAGTGCGCACAACCCAAACACACACGTTTATTGGTCGAATCATAATGCAACACCCAATCAAAGTCATGCTGGTGCAGGAAATATTCACGGCTCGCATGCCGCCAATGGCTCTCGCGGTTTTACTAACCACAATGGCACTGCAAACCCAAGCAAAAACCATAATGCAGGGCACGGCTACCACCACCACCCTGCCACACATAACGCTGGCAACCACAACTCTGGACACGGACATCACCAAACCCCAGCATCACATCACGGGGGAAATCACAACTCCGGGCATGGGCATCATGCCGGAAACACAGGACATAATTCTGGTTCACATACACAACCAGCAGGAACATCACCCGCCAATGCTGGCCCGTGGACATCCCCAGCAAACCCTGCCTCCATATATTATTCATCCAACTCTACGGCGCATCCATCATTTCATAACGCTGGATACTTCACGTTTCCTGCAGCGAACCACCCAGCAGGAAGCACTGGCTCCAACGCTTTAGCCAACCCATCCGCTACACCACACCCGAACTGGCCTGGTGGACCTGGTGGTGCTGCTGGTGCGGGGGGAACAGCAGGAACAGCAAATGCTGGTGGGACCGGAGTGACGGGAAGCGATGGTGGTATTATCATCATTGCACGCAACGCCGGAACAGCCAACACACAGATGAGCCACAGCAACTTCCCATATACGAAAGCAATTGACATCTAATGGACCGCGTAGTTTTTTGTCCAGACGAATCAATGATTGAAGAAGCATCAAAACTTGCTCGGTCGTGGATGCTACCAATACTCAATGGGCATTCCCAAAGAACAGAAACTTTAGATTTTGATGATTCTCAAGTGACTTTACTTTCCATCCCGATTGAAAAATACGTAGACTATAGTCCCCAAATTGGCACAAATGAACTTTTTGTTTTCATTTTTGTTGATGATTTTGAGTCATGTAAAGAAGTTAAGTTTCATCTCGTAGAAATAGATAATGATGATTATATTGTGCGAGTTATAGGGGAGATGGCTCCAGAAGTAATAGAAGAACATCGCGTTGTCGTTAAACATAGATTTCTTAAATCAGGAAAATATATTGTCATAACCATGCGCGACGACATAGAAATATGCAAGAATGAAGTTATGGTACACGATGGACAAAGGAGATAACAATGAGTTTTTTTGATTCTTTAACAAATGAACGTAAATTGCAAGCAATCGAAATGCGAGTAGCAGGCTTTAAAGAACAGTTGTTCGGGAGTATGGTCGCTGCAGGATTAGACCCAGATTTGGTTGATATGGAAACCTTCAATCCAGCAACAGACATTTCTGAAGAAAACTCTGGTTGGCGGGAACAAATTACCCGCACTCTGGAGGCATTAGAAAAAATTGAGGAAATCCGCGAAAGAATCGTCGGATGACATGAAATTTAAAGAACATGCCGTTGGCATTTGCCAATACGACAATATTTTTGATGCTGGGAATTTTATTGAACTCTTAGAAGAGGAATGTTCTCAGGATTGGGGATATGTACGATGGGAAAAGTCCGCTACTGGTGAGGGACAAATTTCCAACACAAGAACATCAATGGGTTGCGAATTGATGCCCCTTGGTTCTAGTGAAATCTCTATTGAGAGAGTAATGCCACTTGCTTCTGAATGGCAAAAAATTTGGGAAAAAATTGACCCAATTGTTTGGGATTACAGGCATGTTTTTGAGTTGGATTTAGAAATGGACGAAGGGTACCGTGTACTTAAGTATGGTGGTGGCGCTGAATATCATGCTCATCACGACCATTTCAGAAATAATTCACGAAGTTTGAGTCTTGTTGCTTTTCTGAATGACAATTTTATTGGGGGCAATCTTGTATTCCCTCGTTTTAATGTAAATATTCAACCAAAAGCCGGAAGCGTTATTATGTTCCCTTCCAATTACCCGTATTTACATATTGCTGAACCCGTAGGCGAAAAAGACGATACTGTGAAATATTCATTAGTGACGTGGTTTCAATGACACCAGAACCTGAAGAGAGCAATATCGAATTTATAGCCGACTCCAATTTTGACTTACCGACAGGGCGCTATAAAGCAAATGATGAAAGTATCGTGCCTTGCATGATGCTTGACCAGTCTATAGTTTTTGTCATTGAGGAAGAGAACAGTGGGCTATAACTTACAGAACGATTTTGATTACGTTCAAGAACAATTAGCGACGATTGTCGTAACGATTGGTGTTGAATTGGAAGATATTCCAAACTCAACCCTAGATGACCTTATGGAATCTTGCAGCAATGTCTTTGGAATTGCTAGTCATGACCCGAATTCCCCCACTGCAGTTGAACAGCATGCCGAATTGCGGAGATATCAGCAGTCGTTGAGAAGGTTTTGGTATCTTTTTCATGTTCTAAAATGGAGACTAGACAATGAATGACAATTATGGTGTTTTCCAAATGGCAAACTTGCTTTCGCATACGATGTCTTCCGATATTGACAAGTCTATAATCGTTGCGAATAACGCACAGTTCCTCCAGTCAGAGGTAGAGACTGGCGTTGATAGGGGCCGTTCTGCGATTGGATATTCAGTTCAATTAAATTGGCTAGACCAAATTAGCAACGCATCTAGTTCCGCTATGGATATTGAAGTGTTGACGCGTTCAATGATTGAAATTGCCATACGAATTAAAAACCCGTCCAAAATTCTTTTTTACGGAATGAATTATATTCTTGGGTCAACGCTTAATGAAATTGTTCCGACGGTTCATTATGTGAACACCATGAGTGTTGATTATATGGAAAAATATACGAATACTATTCTGCCGGAAGAAAAAGTAATCTCTATGGAGAATTTTGTTAATGGGGACATTGACGAAGATTACGATTTGGCACTCATTGATGTCGAAATGGTTAGTCATGATTTTTCAATCATTGACAATGTATGGGCCAAACTGCCTTCGGGTGCTTTGATGATTCTCAATATTGTCAATGACTTTGGTTCACTGTACTCATTAAAAAACAAGCACCCGTACTTCCAGTATTTGTCGCGCCTCGCTGAAGATGATGACAAATACCTATTTCATATTCCCGTAGCAACAGGTTTTACATTTGTGGTTAAAAAATGAATCGAAAAAAAATAGTAGTTATTGGTTCTGGTACGGCAGGCTTAGTCACTGCACTTACTATCAAAAATTACTTCAAAAATTATGAAGTTACAGTTGTTTCGTCCAGCAAAAAAGGCATCGTAGGCGTAGGTGAAGGTTCAACAGAACATTGGCGTCATTTCCAAGACGCGATTGGCATCAATGTTCATGACATGATTAAGAATGCCGACATCACCCACAAGTATGGGATTAGATATGAAAACTGGACAAACCATACTCCAGATTATTTCCATAGTGTCGGTGGAACGGGCTTGAGCGCAGGAACATTTTGGGGCGGGTATGCACATGCTCTGGAAAATGACTGGTTACTAACGAGTGCTTTTTCGTGGCGTGGTTTAGTAGAGAATAAAATCATTGATGCTGGAGACAAGACGCATTTTGGAACAAACCAGTATCATTTTGATACCTTCAAGTTAAATGCATTCTTGACAAATATTGCCAAAGAAAGAAAAATTCATTTTATTGATGCCGACGTGAACGATGTCAGCGTAGATGAATATGGTTTTATCCAGCACATAAAAATTGATTCATCTGAAGACGTTATTGACGGCGACTTTTTTATTGACGCAACAGGATTTAGTCGTGAAATATTGAGCAAAATTTCTGAAAATGATTTTGTTTCATATCGAAGATATTTGCCTTGCGATAGTGCTATTGCTTTCCCAACAGCATCAGACGAATCTGGGCAAATCAGACCATATACACGAGCAAGGGCATTAAAAAATGGTTGGATGTGGGAAATTCCAACCCAAAAACGCCGCGGTAACGGTTATGTTTTTTCTTCAGACTTTTGCTCGGTAGATGAAGCGGTCAAAGAGGCGTCGGAAATTCACGGGTTTGAAGTAGAGCCAGCAAAAGTACTTGATTTTAAGTCAGGATATTTTGCTACTACATGGAAGAATAATTGTGTTGCAGTTGGCTTGGCTGCCTCGTTCGTTGAACCTCTTGAAGCGACGTCTATTTCTACGACGATTCAACAGGCTCGGCTCATTTGCTCATATCTCCCGACTTTCTCCCGTGAAAGAACATACGGAATCAAGGAATATCATCGCATTATGGATTCCATTATGGAAAATATTCTTTGCATGATTTCACTTCACTATGTTTCGGACAGGAATGACACTCCGATGTGGGCGGAACAGCAAAAAGCAGAAAAACCACCATTACTGCAGCATCTACTTGAACTATGGAATACCAGATGTCCAGAGCATCATGACATACCTTCAACGGGATTTGAATTATTTGGTCCAGCACATTTATGGCACGTGGCCCAAGGTCAGGGCGTGCTTAATAAAGAAGTTGCATCAATACAATTAGAAGCATACA
>Ga0102917_1000908_pt1 | contig 9948 bp, 5 predicted proteins | sample Colrivmet1562A02_FD_78201 | JGI IMG/M metagenome (GOLD analysis project Ga0102917, IMG submission 78201) | Estuarine microbial communities from the Columbia River estuary - metaG 1562A-02 | ecosystem: Environmental > Aquatic > Marine > Intertidal zone > Estuary | place: USA: Columbia River Estuary...
ATATTTCCCATAGTCTATCAAAAGATAAAAATTTTTCTTGTTCAGGTAAAGAGGCGTGAAACACTCTTTCTACTGGAGGATAAATTTTTGCAAATTCTGGTTGATGATGAGATCCCACAATCATCACTGTATATTCTGGTCCTTCTATAAAAGATTCTGCGATAATACCATCTGTCGCTAAATTCCATCCTCTATATCCTTCAAACATTTTATCTAATTGTGCACTCAATGCAGTTGTATCATTCACTACATTTTTAACGCCCACTCCTAAACTACCGCCAGATACAGCAGGCTTTACAATTAAGGGATTACCTAAAGATTGTATGACTTCTTCTGCATTATAATTTTTATCTTTTATAGCCGCCCACTTTGGTGTAGGCACACCTGCTTCATCAAAAGCCTTTTTCATAGGGATCTTAGAAGTGGTGATTTCATAAAAATCATCGGTCGCGCCGGTATAAATTATTTTTTTAGCTTCCAATGCTTTGATCACAGAAACACCCGGTGCACCATTGATCTCATCTCCATCACAAAGATTCAGCACTATTGGAAAAATGATTCCTTTATCTCTTTCGCCAGCAATTTCTTGAATAATTTTTTTATAATCTTCCAAAGTAACTGGTTGCCATTTCCATGGAATAGCTAATTCATTAAAAACTCTTGTATACTCTTCAATACTTTGACTAAAATCATAGTAGTAAGCCAAATTGGGATCAGGATTATTAATAGAAGGTGCCAATACCCAAACTTTCAAATGTCCTATTGGAACAAAGGGATAAAATAAATGACGAAGATCGCTCAATGCAGTGTTAAATGTTTGGTTATAGTTGCAATGAAGTTATAAAATATATATGAATACAATCTATTATTAGACCCAATTTTATTAGGGGTAAACAACTTATTTTATCCGTCCATTAATATAATATCTGCTATCTAAAATATGGCTGTTGCCCATTGTATAGTTGCTTTACTTTTCATCAAATGAATAGCTATATGTATCAACATGTTATTATATGCGATCAGCAGCAATTATATGCTTTAGGCAGTTATAGTATTTTAAGGGAACAGTCCATGTTTGAGACCTATTGTATGATACAAGACCTTAAAGAGATAGATTATTGGGCCTCCAAACATCCTCAAAGTTTATTGATTTTAGATAGTGCATTATTAAATTTCAATAATGAGGCTATTTTATTGCATTTTAAATCTTTACAGAAAGAACATCCCATAATGGTCATCATGAATGATGAAGATGACCTGCAGTTATTTAAGTTGATTGATGCTGGAGTATCTGTATTGGTTACCAGAAATGTTTCAGAACAAGGTTATTTAAAAGCAATGGATATGGCCTTTAAGCATAAGATCTTCTTTTGTGATGAATTGGCAAATAGGGTATATAACCTTGTTTATCAAGTAGATAAGATCAAGCAAATAGAAGAAGTATATGCCTTAGACACCTATGATAAGTATATATTAATAAGAGTTTGCGAAGAAGCTTCTAGTAAACAAATTGCAAAAGAACTCTTTTGTAGTAAAAGAACCATAGAAGGTCACCGAACTAGGTTGATGCAAAAATTAGGGGTAACCAATGTGGCGGGCTTGGTGAAAATCGCGATGCTCACCAAGCTCTACCAACATTATTTAGCTAATCCGGGGTTGTATGATGTTACTGCATGTCTTAAGACATCTTCTTTATAAAAGTGGATGTTCTTAAAATTACCTTGGATATATCCTTCTGCTTGATCGGTAAAATGAATATTATTTGAAAACCTAGATTGACCTCCGGTTATAATTGTTTTTGCTTCCACTTTCTTACCAAAGCTAACTGCAGCTACAAAACTATTGCCAGAGAAACCATACCTTTTAATAGTGCCTTCCATTCTTCTACTTTCAAAAGCAGGCAATTGACCCCATTTAGAAGAAGTTTGAGCAACTGCTATACTTGTCGTATTGTCATTGTATTTTTCATCTGGGTTAACTCTTTGGTATCTATTGATATCACCCCAAGGCAATTCCCATGTACCATATATTTTTTCCAACTGCATTAAACTCGCATCTAGCAATGCTAATTTTTTTTCATTAGGCACTTCATTCACCATGCGATGGTATTTCTTGATCAATTGTGTTCCTTCTTCTTCAGTAGTAGGTGGTGGTATTTTTGCAGCTAATTGTGTTGCCCATTCAATCGCAATAGATGTTGCAATAGAATGTACTTCAGCGTTTCTATCCCATTTAGCTAAATAGTCAATGGCTTTTGATTGACTTGGAGTTAGCGTAATAGTTTTCGAGTACTCCAAAAAGGTTGGTAATAAAATATCAAATGCGCTTAGGTATTTATTATAACCCAATTGAATTAGTTCATCCAAACTAAGTTGATCAATAGTGCTTAACAATTTTACAGCATTAATGCCTCTTCCGTTTTCTCCATCAGGTGCCATATAAGCAGGATAATTAGAAGCTTTTGGACTTTGATCTCCTGCCATTGTAAATGGTGTAGCATTGCAGTTTTGTAACCATCCATTGGATGGGTTAATACTAAATACCGTTTCTTCTAATGGGTGAATATCTTGCCAATCGGTTGCTTTAATACTACCATCCACTGGTTTGGTATAATCGTATGCTGGATTTCTTTTTGGCATAAAATTACCATGCCAGTATGCAATATTGCCTTGTGCATCTGCATACACCGTATTATTGCTATTATTAGATAAAAGAGACAATGCTTTTTTATAATCGTCTATATTTTTTGCTTTTGTTCTAATCCAACATTCAATCAAAGCATCTTTAGATCTATTGTTTTCTTGTAAGCTTAACCATTGATTGTTTTTACTTGCCATGATAGGCCCATGATGGGTAGCAAAAGTTTCAAAATTTTTTGTTTTGATGACTCCATTGTCCAGATATTTTAAAGTAATATTTCTTGACTGAACTTTTTTATCTTCTTTTTCAAACTCGTAATATAATGCACCCTCTCTACGCTTTATTTTTTCTAGGTATACATCTGCTACATCCGCATAACTACTGGTATGCATCCATCCGCAATGTTCGTTGAAACCTTGATAGATAAACATTTGTCCCCAAGTAACTGCACCATAGACATTTAATCCCTCTTCACTGTTCATATGCATTTCTGATCTAAAGTAAAAAGGTACATGCGGGTTGATGTACAATAATGCATTTCCGTTTTTACTATGCTGAGGTGCAATGGCAAATCCATTGGATCCTTTTAAAGTGGATTCTTCCATTTCAAAAGGCAATTTTTTTTCGATGGCTGCTATTTCTTTAGGGCTAGCTCCATAAAATTGAGCTACATCATTTGCACGAATGCCAGCAGATCTTGTGGGAGATACGCTACCATCGGTCCACATTAAATGATACCAAGGCTTATATTGCTGAATGACTTTTGGTTGTACTTCTGGATGCTTAAATAAATAATAGTTGATGCCATCAGCATGAGCAATTAATAATTGCTTTAGCCAATCTGGACTCGTATTATAATCTTTTACCGCTTCTGCACTATCTTGGATTAATTGCATCATTAAATCGTCATACAATTTTTTGGGTCCTTCCATTTCTGATTGACGACCCAGCATTTCTAAAAAATTTTTCTCCATCTGAGGAAAATTTTCTTCGCATTGTGCATACATTAATCCAAACACAGCATCCGCATCCGTTTTGCCATAGATATGCGGAATACCCCATTCGTCTCTGATTATTTTTGTTTGTTTGGCATGCTTCGCCCATCTTGCTTTTTCAGTTGCAGAAGGTCTTTGAGCAAAAACAGCATTTATAAAAATAAATGCTGTTAATACGATGATCGATATTTTTTTCATATTAAATATTCCAAGTTTTCATTCTATCTAAATCAACTTTTGCGGCTTCTAAAGGAGTTAATTTTTGGTAAGATTCTTGCTCGATAATAAAATGATGAGCACCTCCAATTTCTTTTGCCAATAAACTTACTGCTTTAGGATCAACCACTCCATCTCCTAATGTAGTACTTTCATATCCATCATTCATTTCTCCTTTCTCTACTTTGATTTCATCTTTTACATGTAAAGATGCGAAACGGCCAGGATATTTTTTAATCCAATCAGCACCTCTTGCGCCAGCGCCGTACATATTTCCAAAATCTAATTGTTGCATTACTTTATCAGGATCAGTATGCTTTAAGATTAAATCATAAATAACTTCTCCGTTTACTTTTTCTGTAAATTCAAAATTGTGATTATGATAACCAAACATCATTCCTTGTTGTTTACATAATTCACCACATTTGTTGAATTGATCTAATTGTCTCATTAAGCCATCGTAAGAACTTCTTGCTTTTTCATCCATCCAAGGACTAATCACATATTCTTGACCCATTACCGCAGCATCTTCAATGGTTTTTTTCCAAACATCTGTAAAGTCGTTTTTCTTTGCATCCCAATGATTTGGAGTCATTACAGTATGTCCACTAGGCATACTTAATCCTAATCCTCCCAATACTTTTTTAAATTCCGATGCTTGATAACCATAGAATTTTCCATTCACATAATTGGCATGCTCCACATGTTGATAGCCCATTTTAGCCAATGCTGTTAATGTGCCCATTGGATTTTTCATCATATCCACTCTAACAGAATACAACTGTATCCCAATCAACATTTTCTTTTTTGCCAATACAGTCTCTTTAGACCATAATACTTTAGGTTGTAAGCTAACACCAGCAATAGCGATACCTACATTTTGAAGGAATTTTCTTCTTGAATTTTGCATAACAATCGTTTTAGTCTTTAAACTTACTAAATAATCATTAAACCTACTTGGTACATTGAGGTCTAATCTTTAGCCGTTCATCCAAAAAAAGCATTTAGGTGTCCGTAAATTTTGGAAATTTGTAGTCATCAATTTATATTTACGAAATTAATCGTATTGACCAATATGAAAAGAAGCAAATTACTCGTTATACTTGTTCTAACTATATTATTATCAAATAGTTATACTCTAATTGCGCAAAATGTAACTATTGAAGGAACTATTATGGATAGTACTATCAATAAACCATTGAATTATGCAACCATTTCTTTGGCCAATGCAAAGGATTCTTCACTAATCAGTTTTACTAGAGCCAACGATGCAGGTTTTTTTCAAATCAAGAATGTACCTGCTGGAAAGTTCTTGATTTCAATATCATATGTTGGGTATCAATTTACTTGGTTGGCAGTTAAAGCAGGTTCAACTCCGGTTCTGTCCTTAGGTAATATCTATTTACAAAATACAGCCACCATGTCTGCAGTTACAGTAACTGCAAGAAGACCACCAGTAGTAATCAATGGAGACTCCATTGAGTTCAATTCTGAAAATTTCAAAACTCAACCCAATGCAGTGGTGGAAGATATGTTAAAGAAGATGCCAGGTATTGAAGTAGATAAATCAGGCGGAATCACAGTGAATGGAAAATCGGTCAGCAAAGTGTATGTGAATGGGAAAGAGTTTTTTACAGGTGATCCAAAAATGGCCACTAGAAATTTAGCAGCAGATGCGGTTGATAAAATTCAGATTTATGACAGAAAATCTGACCAAGCAATGTTTACAGGAATAGATGATGGAAATGATGAAACCGCCATTAATATTAAAACAAAAAAAGATCGAAAGCAATCCACTTTTGGTAAAGTAGGTTCAGCATTTGGAACGCCTGGTAGATTTGATGGGCAAGGAAATATCAATAGAATTAATAATGATGAGCAATTCTCTATTATTGCCACAGCCAATAACGTCAATAAACAAAATTTCTCTATGGGAGATTTTGGTAATGTTTCCGGTGGTGGAAGAGGTGGCGGTGGAGTTACTATTAATTTTTCTGGTGGTGATGGAGGAACAGATGCCAATTCTAGAGGTGTTGCAGAAACCTATTCTCTTGGGGGTAATTATTCTAATTTATTGAATGATAAAAAAATGGATTTCAATGCAAATGCTAATGGGAGTGATGTATCGAGATTCAATACCAGTAATTCTTTCACACAAAATTTAATTCCAGGAAATAATTTCAATAGAATAAGTAATTCAATTTCAAATACTAGAAATCAACAACAAAGATTTAATGCAACTATAGATAATAAAGTTTCCGAAACTTTTTCATTTAAGTATACACCCAATGTATCCATACAACACAACACTTCCAATAGTGAGTCATCTACAAATACATTTTTCCCTGATGGAACACCCATCAATATAACATCAACAAATGCTTCTAATGTAACAGATGCAACCAATATTTCTAACAACTTATTATTGAGAAAAAGATTTGCAAAAAAAGGTAGAACTATTTCTTCTACTATTACCCAAGGATTTAATGAATCATTAACTAACGGAAGTCAATACACTGATCAATTATTTTATACTGCTGGTATTTTAGTGAATGATTCTATCTTGGATCAACAAAATAAGCGTAAGAATTTAACCAATTCTTATTCTGCAAACATCGTTTATACAGAGCCTATTACTAAAAAATCTCTTTTAGAGTTTAATGCCTATTTTAATAGAAACAATAGTTCAACGAGTAGAAAAGTATTTGATAAAAACCTTAGTAATAATCAGTATGATTTATTAAATAAAATACTCACCAATGAATTTAACAGTGAATACACTTATGCAGGTGGTGGAATGAATTATAGATTAAATCAAAAAAAATATAATTTTTCTACTGGGTTCTCTTTACAAAATGCAATGCTCAATGGTATAAATACAACCATTAATACCAAGATCAAGCAAGAGTTTAAAGATGTATTACCTTCTGCTAATTTTCAATACAATTTCTCTCAAACCAAAAATTTCAACTTAAACTACCGCACTTCTACTAACCAGCCTTCATTAACCCAATTGCAGCCTGTATTAGATCAGTCCAATATCAATAACCAAACCATAGGTAACCCAAATTTGAAAAGAACCTATAATCATAATATTAATTTAAGGTTCTTCTCAACAAAAATTTTAGCTCAAAAAAACTTCTTTGCATTATTGAATGCTCAAATTGCTAATAATTCAATTGTGAACTATGATAGTATTTTACCCACCAGACAAATTATATCAAAACCTGTAAACGTAAATGGTGTTTATCGAATTAATGGAACAGTGAATTATGGTTTTGGAATAAAAAAATTATACTCAAGATTTAATTTTGGGTTCAACGGTGGATACAATAATAATGTCAACTATGTCAATGGAGCATTGAATACGACCATTGTTAAATCTGTAGGTCCAAGCTTTAACTATACTTATTCTTTAGATGAAATTATGGATTTGAATATTTCGGCTAGACACAATTACAGTATTACAAATAACCAAATAAATAGTGCATTAAATACCAATTTTGTTACAAGAATTTATGGTGCAGATCTTACTAATTATTTACCATGGGGTATAGTATTGAATCAATCCATGAATTATACTATTAATGAAGGTAGAGCACCCGGATTTAATACAGCAGTACCCATTTGGAATGCTAGTATATCTAAATTCTTCTTAAAAAATAAAAGAGCAGAGTTAAAATTAAGTGCATTTGATTTATTGAATAAAAATGTGGGTATTTCAAGAAACGTAACACAAAACCAAATTGTTGACCAGTCGTACAATGTAATTAATCAATATTTCTTAATTGGATTTACATACAGTTTGCAAAAGTCTGGATTAGGAACTGGTGGTGGTCCAAGAGTAATGACTATGAGAATGAACTAATATAAAATGTATCTTTAACAATATAAAAATCATCACAATGAAAAAAATTATTTTTTCTTTTTTGCTTCTCACTAGCTTGTCTAGCGCAGCAATTGCTCAAATGAAAGAAGGTAAAATTTCTTATGAAAGAAAAATAAACATGCATCGATTTATTACCGATCCGGAAATGAAAGCAAGAATACCAGAGTTTAGAACAGATAAATTTGAATTATTATTCACTGAACAAGCTAGTTTATTTAGAACTGTTGTGGATGATGAGGCTCCAGATCCTTTTGCCAATAATGGTGGTGATAGAGGTGGCGTGAGATTTAATTTTAGAATGCCAGAAACCTCTACTTATACTGATATTAATGCTCAAATGCAGTATGAATCAAGAGCCATGTTTGAAAAAACATTTTTGGTGATTGATTCTATGAAGCAAAACAAATGGAAGATTTCAGATGAAACAAAAACGATAGCGAAATATGTATGTAAGAAAGCAACTACTATGGTAGCTGCTCCTCAGCAAATGCGTATGCGAATTGGTAATGGACCTAGAGCTGCAGAAGACAGCGTAGCGCCAAAACCTAAAGAAGTGGAATTGGTTGTATGGTACACTGAAGAGATTCCAGTATCTGTTGGTCCAGACAATTATGCAGGTTTACCTGGCGCTATTTTAGAAGTGAATACAGACAATGGATCTAATGTAATTATGGCAACAGAAGTATCTACAAAATTCCCTAAAAAAGAATTAGTACAGCCTACCAAGGGAGACAAAATGAATAGAGCACAATTCCAAGATGCCATGAAAAAGATTATGGAAGATATGCAAAGAGGAGGTGGTATGGGTGGATTTAGAATAGGTAGAGGAGGTAATTAGAATAAATCATATTTCCAGCCAATAACAATGCTGCGTGGCTCCCCAATATAATAGGAGTACGCAGCATTTCCTTTTACACTAAAGTTTCTTGTTGCCATTGTGGAATAAAATACATTACTAGCATTTAAAACATGTAACCAAAATCCATGTTTATTTATTGTATAGTTGGTTCTAAAATTAAGCACATTAAAGCCAGGATACTTTGTTTCATTAATTTCGTCCATAAAGTAACTGGATTGATGCTGCCATTCAATAGAACTATTCAAATGATTTGACCAATTAAATTGTAGCTGTGTATTTCCCCAAAATGCAGGAGCAGCATTCATTCTTTTCCCACTAATATCTACACCTTTTAGAATAGTCTTTTGATATTCATGTATTGCATTAGTTGCATTAATGGTTAATTCTAAAAAAGAGTTCATAGAATAAACTATTTTATATTCAACTCCATAATGCTTTGTTGCTCCTGTATTCTGATTTAAATTCACACCATCCGGTTGTCTTACAGAAATAATCTCGTTGGTACCATTAACCTGGTATACACTAATTTCTGCTTGTAGTTTTTTGAATTTCATCCATCCGCCTATTTCATAATTGACAAATGACTGGGGTAGTAAAAAGGGGACTCTTATTGCATTGTATATCTCTGTTATTTGAGGGGGAACAAATCCATGACTATAATTCAAATAGCCGCCTATATTTTGTTTATTATAGGTAAATCCAATTTTAGGACTCCAATTGGTAAAGACATTATTGGATGAAGGTGTGCCAAATTTTAATGCATTGTTATATTGATATTCAAAATGATCATATCTTAAGGAAGCATTGTAATTAAAACCACTACCAATTTTACCAATCCAATTCAAGTACATTGCCTTATTATAAATATTGGTAGCGTAATTGGTTATTATTGAATCTGGATTTTTTAAACTATAACTGGTAAATTTATTTAGGGAAAGATCTTTATAAATATCAATAAAGGAAGCTTGTAATTTTTGTTTAGTTATATCACCATAAGCTCCTAAAATTATTTTTGCATTCAATTTTTGAATAGTTTGTTGGGTTTGTATATCAAGGACTAATGCGTCAAAACGATTGCTATTAATTTGTCCTCTGAATTTGGTAGGATTATTCGTGGATCCAATTAAATAGGCAGGATTTTGTCCCATGGTATTACCACGATACATGATGTTTGCCACAATTTTGGATTGTTTCCCTAAAGTATATTCAAGATTTTGTCTCCATCTGATTAAATCTATTTTTCTATAAGTGAAACTTTGTAAACTAGAGAAATCTTTGTTTGCAAAATTAATGCTATCAACAGATCCAGTCATTTGAGTATAGAAATTGATATATTGTAAAGTCTGATA
>Ga0102917_1000914_pt1 | contig 9916 bp, 6 predicted proteins | sample Colrivmet1562A02_FD_78201 | JGI IMG/M metagenome (GOLD analysis project Ga0102917, IMG submission 78201) | Estuarine microbial communities from the Columbia River estuary - metaG 1562A-02 | ecosystem: Environmental > Aquatic > Marine > Intertidal zone > Estuary | place: USA: Columbia River Estuary...
ACTAGCTAACTCGCTCCAGCACCATCGCCGACGCGCCGCCACCGCCGTTGCAGATGCCTGCCGCGCCGTAGCGGGCTTGGCGGTCCTGCAGCACGCTGATCAGGGTTACGAGGATGCGGGCGCCTGAGGCTCCGAGTGGGTGGCCCAGCGAAACGGCACCGCCGTGCACGTTGGTTTGGGCGGATGTGATTCCGAGCAAGTCCACGTTGACCAGACCGACGACGCTGAACGCCTCGTTGAGCTCAAAAAAGTCAATGTCGCTCACAGTGATTCCGGCACGCTTAGCGGCCAGGGGCACGGCTTTGGCCGGAGCCGTCGTGAACCACTCCGGTTCGTGGGCCGCGTCAGCGGCACCCGCGATGCGGGCGAGAGGCTTTAGGCCCAGCGCTTTCGCTTTTTCTTCAGACATCAAAACCAACGCCGCGGCACCGTCGTTGAGGGTTGAGGCGTTGGCGGCGGTAACGGTTCCGTCTTTGGTAAAGGCGGGGCGCAGCGAAGCAACCTTGTCGCGCATCAAGTTGGTGTACTCTTCGTCGTGGGCGACCTGTACCACGTTGCCTTTGCGGTCCTTGACTTCGACCGGAACCACTTCGCGGTCAAACTTACCCGCCGCCCATGCGGCCGCACTGCGGTCGTAGGATTCCAGTGCGAACGCATCCTGCTGCTCGCGGCTGTAGTTATGTTCTTTGGCGCAGAGGTCGGCGCACACGCCCATCACTTGCTGGTCGTACACGTTCATTAGGCCGTCTTTGGTCAAGCCGTCCACCAAGGTGGTGTTGCCAAACTTGGTTCCGAGTCGGCTACCGGGCAGGTAGTGCGGAACCTGAGACATATTCTCCATTCCGCCCGCCACGACCACGTCAGCCTCACCCAGCGCAATGGCTTGAGCGCCCAAAGCGACCGCCTTCATACCCGAAGCACAGACCTTGTTGACAGTGGTACACGGAACCGAATTCGGTAATCCTGCACCCAATGCCGCCTGACGTGCCGGAGCCTGTCCGACGTTGGCCTGCAGCACGCAGCCCATCAAAACTTCGTCAACTTCTTTAGGATCAAGGCCAATTTTGGCAAGGGCGCCGCGGATGGCCGTGGCTCCAAGTTCCGTGGCGGGAACCGAGCTAAGGGCACCCATAAAGCTTCCGATCGGGGTCCGCACGGCGGACACAATAACTACGTTTTTCATCATCAAAAGGTTGTGCTGCGAAGATACTGCTGGACTATGTTAAATCATCTTCTGTGCCTATATTTGCAGCCCTTCAGCCAGGGGTTAACCGCCCTATACTTGAAACCCGGTGAGGTGGGTGAGAGGCTGAAACCAGTAGTTTGCTAAACTGCCGTACGGGTAACTGTACCGCGGGTTCGAATCCCGCCCTCACCGCCAGCGCTAACCAAGCGCACTGAAACCAGCCCCCCGGGCTGGTTTTTTTTTGGATACAGCGCACCGAGTCAAACCTCGTGTTTAGCGAGGCGTGCTGCATCCAAAAAAGTCGTCGTCGCGATGCGCGTCGACACAGTGCGCTTGGATTGCGTTGAGCTACCCACCACGGGAACGCCGAAGGCAATCCCGTTCCCACCCCAAGGGAACGCCGAAGGCAATCCCTACCTTCGCAACCTAACCCTTACGAAACCATGCTCCACGTCGGCCTCACCGGATCCATAGGCAGCGGAAAATCCACCGCCGCTAAAGCCTTTGAAGAACTCGGAATCCCCGTCTACTTCGCCGACGACGCGGCCAAGCGCCTGATGACTGAATCCGCACCGTTGCGCGACGCTATCGAGGCCGAATTTGGCCCCGGAATCTACCTTGACGGCGTGCTGCAGCGCAAGGAACTCGCGGCGCGCGCCTTCGCCACCGACGAAGCCACTCAGCGCATCAACGCCCTGGTGCATCCGGCGGTTCACGACGACTTTGTCGCATGGTTTGCCGCCCAGACAGCACCCTACGCCGTGCGCGAGGCCGCCATTCTCTTCGAATCAGGAACCTACCAAAACTGCGACGCCGTCGTGCTGGTGGAGGCACCGCTTGACCAGCGCGTGCAGCGCGTCATGGACCGATCGGGCCTCACCGAGGCCGAAGTTCGCCAGCGCATCGCCCGCCAATGGCCCGACGCCCAAAAGCGCGCCCTGACCACGCCACGCGACTTCATCCTGGACAACAGCGGTTCTGAATCCCAGCTGCGCGATCAGGTCGCGGCCGTGGACGCCGAACTCCGCCGCCGCTAAGCTTACTCGGCTTCGCCGACCGGTAGCAGCAAATGTGCGTGCTTCACCACGTAGGTTCCGCGCGCAAGCGACGCGAGCCCAATGCGACCGTTTTGGCGGTAGCGCACCTCGACCGGAACGGCTGTGATTTGGGTTCCCTCAACTTTGAGCACACAAGGTGCATTTTGGTAGGTGACCAGCGCGTCTTCGGGTAGCGAAACCAACTTCTCGGGCGCACTCGCGACCTCGGCCCGCACGAACTGACCGGCACGGAGTTCCGGACTCGCACCCACGGGGTGTGCGTGCACGCGAAAGGATCCGCCGTCGCCTTGGGCCTTGCCGACCTGCTTAATGACGCCCGTGTAGGCCTTGGTGTCGCTGCCAATGCGGTAGTCCAGCGTCTGGCCCACTTGGAGCTTGGACACTTCAGGCCCAAAGACCTGAAGCTCGAGGTGGCTGTGGCTTGGGTCTTCGACCGTCATGAGCACGTCTTCGGGGCGCACATACCCGCCGAGGCTCACCTTTAATTCGTGCACATAGCCGTTGAACGGAGCCCGCACGGCGACGCTGCGTTGGATTCCGCTGCGCTCCACCTGTGAAGGTTCTAAGCCAATTTGCTGAAGCTGCGCGGATGCCGACTGCATTCGGGCCCGCCAGCTCTGCTGCTCTGCAGTGCGCTGCTGCACCTCACGCGTGCTCGAGGCGTCTTGGCGCTGAAGACTCACGGCTCGGGCCAACGCGGCCTCGGCGGCCTCGTACTGGCTTTTGGCCTCGAGGTAGGCTTCTTGAGCCCGCACGTAGTCGGGGTGCTCCAAGGTCAGCAGCACTTGGCCTTTTTGGACCAAATCGCCTTCGTACGGAGCAATACTGCGCACAAATCCGCCCATGGGGGCATTAATACTGGCCTTGCTTTGGGGCGGAATCTCGACGCGTCCATTGCACGCAACCAAGGTGCTAAAGGTCTCGAGTTGTGCCGAATCAAGGGCCACGCCTTGGGCGGCCATTGCGGAATCGTTCCAGGCCATAAAATCGCCCGCAACGGCCTCGAGTGCGACTTCTGGAGCCGAAGAGCAGGCCCCCAATAGGGCTGAAAAACTTGTAATTAGGATAAAACGCTTCATAAACTAGGGTGCGAAGATTGGTAGAAACGAACCTGGCAGGCGGCGCTGCGCGCGGCGAGTTCGGCATCAAAATGGGCTTGAGCAAGGTCCCACGCGCCCGATTGGGCAAGGCGGTACTCATAAAAATTGACTTCGCCTTCACGAAGCTGGGCCGAAAGGCCCTCAAACAGCAGGCGGAGTTTGGTCCAGTCTGCTTCGCGCGGAGCGCGCAGCGCCCAACGCGCAGCGTTGGCCCGCTGCGCGGCAAAATCCTGGCGCATTTGCCGCGCTCCGTACTCGGTCTCGACCTCGGCCATTGCGCTCGAAATGCGCGACTGCCTACGACGCGCTTGGGCGGCGGGGTCCAACGGAACCGACATGCCCACCACAACCCCCTGAAAACCGGGGACTTTCTCGAGTTCCTGACGGAACCCGCCCACCGACCACTGCGGGCTCCAGGCTTCGGCGCCCGCCAAGCGCGCCTCAGCCTGGGCCGTGCGCTGCGCGCCCTCGAGCGCTGCTAAGAGCGCGGGATGGAGCGTCGTGTCGGCGTCGAGCAACATCGCTTGGGGCGTCAGTGCCTGCGGGGCGAGGGGCCACGCCAAGCCGGTGGCTGTCGCCAAGTCCGCGACAAGGTCCTGTAGCTGGGCTTCGAGGCGGGCCAACGTAACCTGCCACTGGTCAAGGGCGAGCTGCGCTGAACGGCCTTCGGTAGCCGACCATTCACCGGCGTCCACACGCGCTTGGATCCGCCCCGCATCACGCGAAAGCTGGCTGTGAATACGCTCGGCAAACTCCAGTCGACCGCGAGTCACGTCGTACTCGGCGACCAGCAGGGTCACGTCGCGTTCGACAGCTCGAAGCTGGGCTTCGGCTTGGGCTTCCTTCCAATCCACGGCGGCAGCGTTGCGCTGGCTTCGGGCCACGTGCTGGGCAATCGACCCAAGGGGTTGCTCGTACGAAACATAGCGGTCGAGGTCGGCCGCGTTCATTTGTCCGTACTGAGCGGTGAGTTGGCCGTTGCCGAGAACTACCGAAGGTTCCGCTTTAGCCCTAGCCACCTCAAGCACGGCGAGCTGCGCACTCGCGTGCACCTTAATTGCGGAACGCACCGCCTCGTCAAGGCTCGGCGCCATTTGGGCCTCGCCAAGACCAGGCGCCTGCTGTGACCCACCAGGGCTCGGTGCCTGCTGTGCCGACACCCCGAAGGCCGCGAATCCGACGAGAAGCACGGTAACCATCCCCTTGTTCAACCAACGCTCAAAGCGTAGGAGTAGGAGGGGGAGCACCCCCAAGGTGAGCAGCGTGGCCGAAACGAGTCCGCCAATGACCACCGTCGCAAGGGGCTTTTGCACCTCGGCACCCGCCGACGTCGAGAACGCCATGGGCACAAATCCGAGGGCTGCCACTGTCGCGGTCATCAGTACGGCCCGCAGGCGGTCGGCGCTTCCCCGAACTACGGCTTCGCGCCACGGCAAGCCTTCAGTACTTAGGTCCCGCACGCGGCTGGCGAGTACGATGCCGTTCAGTACGACCACCCCAAAGAGGGCGATAAATCCGATTCCGGCCGAAATGCTAAATGGCATTCCGCGCAGGGCGAGAAAGGCGACTCCGCCTACCGCCGAAAGGGGAATGGCAGAGAAAATCACCACCGCATAGGCCGCACTGCGAAATGTGAAGTAGAGCAAGACAAAAATGAGCACCAAGGCCACCGGAACCGCGACCTGAAGCCGAGCTACAGCGGCCCGAAGGTTTTCAAAATCGCCGCCAATGTGCAGGCGGTACCCGGTGGGAAGCGCCACCGATGTAGCCAGCTTGGTTTCGATGTCAGACACGACACTTGCCACGTCGCGTTCGCGCACGTTGATTCCGACCGAAATGCGGCGGCTCGTCTGCGAGCGGCTAATCTGAGACGGCCCGACGGTTTCGATGCGCTGTGCGACGGCCGTCAACGGAACCAGGTCTCCGTTGGCCCCGCGGAGCAGCACCGAACCCGCTGCGGCGTCGCTTCGGCTGCTCGAATCCAAGCGCACCGCTACGTCAAAGCGCTTTTGGCCTTCGTACACGGTGCCGGCAATGCCTCCCGCAAACCCGTGCTCGATAGCCTGACTCACTTGGTTCAGTGTGATTCCGTAGTAGGCCATGGCCTGTCGGTCGGGAACCCATCGGTGGAAGCGCATTCCCTGAGTGGCCTCGACTTTGACGTCAGCCGCGCCCGGAATCCCCTCGACGGCCGCAGCCATGCGCGCGGCGATCACCGCGAGCGTGTCAAGGTCATCGCCGTAGAGCTGTAGAGCGATGTCGCTCTTGGATCCGCTAATCAACTCGTTGAATCGCAGCTGAATGGGCTGTGTAAACTCAAATACTGCGCCCCAGACATTCGCGAGTTCCGCCTCCATCAGTGCCACCAATTCTTCGCGTGTTTCGGCGCTGGTCCATTCAGACTTCGGCTTGAGCAAAATCATCACGTCGGCCGCCTCCATGGGCATTGGGTCGGTCGGAACCTCAGCCGTACCAATCTTGCTCACCACATGTGTGACTTCCGGGAACTTGGCCATCAAGCGCTGTTCGGCCTGGGTTGTAATGCGCGTCATTTCGCCGAGGTTGCTCCCCGTCGGAATCGACAACTGCATCGCCAAGTCGCCTTCTTCGAGGCTCGGAATAAACACGCTTCCGAGTTGCTGAAAGAGTAGCAATGCGCCCACGAAAAGGGCTAGGGCCACCGACAGAATGCTTCCGCCACGATTCAGAGCTCGCTGGAGCACTGATTCGTAGCGAAGGCGAAGCTGGTGCATCACGCGTTCAGAGCGGTTTTCGCGCTCACCAGGTTTAAGCACCAAGGCGGCTAAGGCCGGAACATAGGTCACGCTAAAAATCAACGCACCAATGAGTGCAAAGCCTACGGTTTGGGCCATAGGGCGAAACATTTTGCCCTCGATTCCGGTAAGCGAAAGAATCGGAACAAACACGACGAGAATGATGAGGACGCCAAAGGCGGCGGATTGATAGATCGCGCCCGCACTGCGCGCCACCACCTCGTCGCGCTCGACCGAAGGCATGCGCGCTTTGCCGTGCATGGCGGCCATCACGGCTTCGACGACAATCACGGCTCCGTCGACGACGATGCCAAAGTCAATCGCGCCAAGGGACATCAAGTTGGCTGAAACGCCCGCCAACCGCATGCAGGCCAGCGCAAACAGAAGCGACAGCGGAATCACACTTGCCACCACCAAGCCTGCGCGAAGGTTGCCGAGTAGCAAAATCAGTACAAATACCACAATAAGGCCACCTTCAATGAGGTTGCGGCTCACGGTGCTCAAGGCGCGGCCCACGAGGTCCGACCGGTTGAGGTAGGGTTCGATGCGAATTCCGGGTGGCAAGCTTGGGGCGATTTGGGCCATGCGGTCTTCGATGGCTTGTGTGACCTCATAGCTGTTGGCGCCCTTGAGCATCAAGAAAATCCCGCCCACGGCCTCGCCCTTGCCGTCGCGCGTAAGGGCGCCGTAGCGCGGAGCCGCGCCAAATCCGACCTTAGCAATGTCGCGTACGAGTACTGGGGTACCAAGCACCGGACTGCGCAGCGCAACCTGTTCAATGTCGCTGGTAGTTTGGTACAGGCCTTCGAGGCGAATGTACCAGGCCTCCTCAGACTTCTCGATGTAGGCACCTCCAGCGTTCTGGTTGCCTTGGGCCACGGCGTCAAACACGTCGGCCATGGTCAGGCCCACTTCGCTTAAGCGGTCGGGGTTCACGGCAACCTCGTACTGCTTGAGTTTTCCACCAAACGAACTGAGTTCTACAACCCCTGGAATGCCGCTGAGCTGCCGCTTGATCTGCCAGTCGTGAATGCTTCGCAGCTCCGCAAGATCGTAGGTGTAGCGCGGGTCTACCTCTAGGGTGTACTGGTAAATTTCGCCCAATCCAGTCGTGATGGGCATCAATCCTGGCCGTTCGATTCCGGGCGGAATCTGACCCGCGGCCTGATCGATTTGCTCGTTGACCCGTTGGCGGGCGGCCAAGTTGTCGACGTTGTCGCCAAATACTACAGTAACCACCGAGAGCCCGTAGCGCGAAACGCTTCGCACCTCTTCGACGCCTGCGAGGTTGGCCATGGCCAGTTCAACAGGGTAGGTAATGAACTGCTCCACTTCTTGCGGAGCCAGGGCCGGTGCCGTCGTCACCACCTGTACCTGGTTGTTGGTAATGTCGGGGACGGCGTCAATCGGCAGGTTAAAGGCGCTGTACAGCCCCCATGCGGCCACTGCCGCGGTACCCATAAATACGAGCATTTTGGCCCGTACTGAGAAATTTATAATGCGTTGAATCATTGGTGTTGAGCAAAATTAAGGGACACGAACGGAGCTGCCTTAGCAGCTTCAAAGTCACGCTATTTTGCTTGGCGGTGGCCGTCGGGACCAGGACGTGAGGTGCCCATGTGCGCGGTTGTGCCCACTAAATAGGTCAGTACTGGGGCAAATGATGGCTTTTGGCCAATTCGAAATATTCTCAACGTCAAAAAGTACAGGAAGCTGCTGCTGGTTGGCATCTTCTGGCGCCGTTTCACAGCTCGAAGGTGCAAAGTGCTGCAGGTGGTCTCCGCCGAGGTCCACGCTGAACAATTCCCACAAAATGAACTTCGGTGGGTGGTCGCTGCTGTGGTCGTGCGGAACCAAACTATGCCCCAGCATCAGCAGGGCCGACAATCCGAAGAGCACGTTGCGCCAGCGATTCATCTTCACGACTTTAGAGGTTCCGACTTACGCACAAAGTGCCACACGCGCCACGCCATGACGGCGTTGACGAGGTAAAAGATGTACTTGGCTACAAATGCCACGTTGCCAAACAAAATGTTTTGGTACAGCTTCAGAGAATTGTAGACCAGCCAAAACACCCAGGTGTCGGCGTACATGCGGGGCATATTCAGGGTTCCGCTAAAGGTGATGCCCGTGATGAGGGCCGTGACCCAGAATTTCGACACGTCTTCTTCAGCAATCGGATGCGATAAAAATCCAGTAAACCCCACATAATTAAGGCCAAATGCGAGCGCGAACGCCCCGGCGGCCACCACAAAGTAGTAGCGGTCGAGGGTGCGCGGAATCCGATCGCTGCGACGGCTCCATACCAAAAAGCTCAGGGCGTTGCCGACCATCGAGACGGGGTAGGTGAGAAAGGCCGCCTTGTTGCCCAAAAAGTAGTCGACGATTGCCGAATTGACGCTGGTTACCACGCCCACGGCGTTGCCCCAGTTTTTGCGCTTGGTGGCCCAGCGCGTGCCCATCATGCTCACGGCGGCGCCGATGGTGCTTAAGATTCCGATAGGGAGTCCGGCAACCACCGTCTTGTGAAAGCCCAAGGCCACGGACGCCGCAACCACCGTGACGACGCCGAGGACGTCCATCCACTTGCTTTCGGTGATTTTTTGGAGCCTCAGCGACATGTTATGAGAACAGCAATTTGGAGAAATGGTGCGCGCCTGGTTCGAGGTCGTGAATTCGTTCCGCCGCGAGAACTGCTCCGAGCGCAAATCCACGGCGGTTGTGGGCGGTGTGCACGAGCTCAATTCGGTCGATGTCAGACTCGTAGCGTACAGTGTGTGTTCCCGGGACCGGGTCCTCTCTTCGGGCATAAACCGGCAGTGCGCCAGGCTCTTGGGCGTCAAGCGACCAACCGTTTAAGCCGGTGAAGTGGGTCAGGAGGCCTTCAGCAAAACTAATGGCCGTGCCACTGGGCGCGTCTTTTTTGGCGGTGTGGTGCACCTCTTCAATGCTCGGGGTGTACTGGTCTCGGTACGGAGCCATCAGGCGCGCCAATTCCTCATTTGCCCTCAGGGCGAGCTGCACGCCAAGGCTGAAGTTGGACGCGTAGACCAAACGATTTGACGCGTGTGCAAATGTTTCTGAAACGGAAGGGAGCGCGTCAAACCACCCCGTGGTGCCGCACACCACTGGGGTCTTTAGCTCTGCCAAGCGTCGCAGGTTACCTACTGCCGCGTCGGGTTGGGTGAATTCGATGACCACATCAGCGCCATTGAGGTCCCATTTGTCGGAACTTCGAATGCGCGCCACCACTCGGTGTCTGCGTGCAGTAGCTTCAGCCTCAATGGCTTGCCCCATTTTTCCGTAGCCCAAAAGAGCGATGTTTAGTGCCATGCCAGCGTCAGTTGTGCTCCAAAGGTAGTTTGCGGTCCAAATGCAGGGCGGAACCGGGCGCTCAAGTTCGGCGATACGTCAAAATCCACAAGATGCCCCGCGGCATACGCGTCCAAGACCTGAAATAGGTAGCCTGCGCCTACACCAAGCACCGCGTAATCCCGACGGCGCCGGTAGTCGTTTTGAAGCGAAAACAATTGATTCGTTGAAAACTGGCCGTCAAACTCGTCGACGGTCAATGGGTCGTTGGCGAGGCGAAGGTCAATTGCCGTATTTAAACGATGGAAACTGCGTTGGTTTTGGTAGAGGTAGTACCCGCTTCCCGCCATAATTCCCCACGCAATCGGAGCCTTCCAAATCTGCTTGTTCAGAATTTGGCCCGCACCTGGAATAAGCGCACTCGCAACCGCTGCCTTTTCAGGAGGACCCCAAGCGCGCGGTGCACGGGCAGAATCTGATTGGGCC
>Ga0102917_1000916_pt1 | contig 9910 bp, 9 predicted proteins | sample Colrivmet1562A02_FD_78201 | JGI IMG/M metagenome (GOLD analysis project Ga0102917, IMG submission 78201) | Estuarine microbial communities from the Columbia River estuary - metaG 1562A-02 | ecosystem: Environmental > Aquatic > Marine > Intertidal zone > Estuary | place: USA: Columbia River Estuary...
CGCTTCATGCGGTCGCCGTGGGGCGCAAAAAACTTCGTGATTGCCGCGACGTACTCGTCCTTGCGCTCGCGGCCTAGCGTCATGCCCCGCTCGAGAAGACGCTTGTGTACCATTTCAAAATGGCTCATTTCTTCTCGGGCCAGGGCAGCCATTTCGGTGACGAGGTCGCTCAACTCTGGGTATGTAATCATCAGCGAAATAGCAGTTGACGCGGCCTTTTGCTCGCAGTATGCGTGGTCGGTCAAGATGTCGCTGAGGTGCATTTCAGCCGCAGAGGCCCAGCGCGGATCGGTCGGAAGTTGAAGCCCAAGCATAGTGAAGCGCAAAAGTACGCCTGAGAAGACCGATCTTCGGGCCATGATCAAGCACTGGAGGTGGTGGTTTACTCTGATCGTGGTGACACTCGTCGTGGGTTCACCCAATCCGGCAGTGGAACTCGAGCGAACGGCGGACTGGGACGAAGTATGGGTAGCTGGACCTGTCCGGGCTGCGGTGGTTCCCGACTTTGGAGTCATGCACGTCCGCGACGGTAAAATTGAAGGGTACGACGTACAGTTGCTCGAAATGTGGTCTCGATCCTCAGGGCACCCCATTCATTGGACCTATGTCGCGAGCGTGGCTGAGGCACTTGAAGCCGTTCGAAGCGGCCAAGCGGACGTAGCACTGGGACCCATTCCGTCTCAAGCACTGGGCGATTTGCAGGCCACGGTGGCGGTGCGAAGGTTTACGTGGGTGCGGGTTGGGCCCAAAGGCGCCACCATGGTGCCCACCGGCTATCCCAAGCCGCTTTGGATGCTTCAGGCAGACAGCCTGGAGCTCGAGGTGGCGCAGAGTCCCATGTTTCGGTTTGCAGAACCTGATTCGGTCGGCTGGCTCATGCCCAAGTACGTGGCCGAAAGTTTCAGAAAGCGCGGAACCCCCATTGCCAAAGGAAGTATGCACTGGGCTGTTCGACCGGGCGACAGCTTACTGACCGCAGAACTCAACGACCACCTTCGAAGCCGAAAAGTAAAGCGCACTTTGGGTGCATGGTCACGGCAAGATGCTCCCCGAAGGGACACTTCACTATCCCGATTTGATGTTCAACTACTTGGCCACGACGGTTGGGATCGAGCCACGTTGACCGCCCTTATTTTTACCGAAAGCCGATTTAATACGGGAATTGTGTCACCTGCGGGAGCGACCGGCCTCATGCAGTTGATTCCGTCGACCGCCGAACGCATGAACCGCGGCCCCGTCGACCTGACCGATCCAGTCCAGAACATCCGCGTCGGCTTGCGCTACTTGCGCTACCTGAGCCTCTTTTGGCATGACCGAGGGGTTCCGCCCAACGAGCGGCTTCCCTTTGTGATGGCGTCGTACAATACGGGACCCGCACCCGTAGAACGAGCGCAAAAAAAAGCAGCCAAGGCGGGGTATGATCCCCTGGTTTGGCTAGGGAATGTGGACCAAATTGCTCGAGGTCCCGGGTCGCACTATGCGCGCAAAACGGCGTACTTAAGCCGCCAGTACCGAGGCTACAGTAGTGCACTCCGCCAAGCCGCCCGTGCAGCCCAAGCTAGCGAAGCGCCTAAAACTGAAAGTAGATAAAAGGTTGGCTCTCAGCCGCCATGAACTGATAGCCCACGAGGACCCCCACTACGGCTGCGCCAAGCATCCAAGCTGGATGTAGTGAAGAAAATGCGGTTCGGTAGCGCTCTTTGAGGAGCTCCGGAATCCAGTGAATTCCGAACCCAAGTGCAAGCACCACTGCCGGACGCCACCAGGCCGCGAGCATAGACAAAGAAGGTGGAACCGACCAACCTGTGGTGAGCTGGTCGAGCATTGCCATGGCCGTGTCCCAGTCCGGAGCGCGGAACCAAATCCGCGTAAATGTGATGAACACCAAGGTGATCAGAACGCCAAGTGCTCGCAGGAGCCAACCTTCTACGGCGTACGGACGAACCCGCGACCACTGTTTGTAGGCCACCAGACCCAAACCATTTAATCCGCCCCAGACCACAAAATTCCAGGAGGCTCCATGCCACAGCCCACCGAGGAGCATGGTTAGGAGTAGGTTGATATTGGTATTGAATCCGCGCCGAAAGGCAGGAACAAACTGATACAGCAACAAAAAGATCAATACTGTCGCAGCGAGGGCATAGGATACCATGGACGTGGGTGCCCACCAAGCGAGGCCGAACAAGCCCGCAAAAATGAGTACATAGCTCACGACGGAACCGCTTCGGTTTCCGCCCAACGGAATATAGAGGTAGTCCTTGAGCCAGCTCGAAAGGGACATGTGCCAGCGCTTCCAAAACTCGGCGACACTTTGGGCCTTATACGGTGAATCAAAGTTTTTGGTCAACGTGAACCCCATCCAAAGTGAGATTCCGATGGCGATGTCCGTGTAGCCGCTGAAGTCGGCATAAACCTGCATGGTGTAGGCGAGCAAACCCAAAGCATTTTCCCAACCGGTATACAACGTGGGCTGGCTAAAAATGCGGTCGGCGAGGTGTACTGCGAGAAAGTCCGCCAAAATCACCTTTTTGAGAAACCCGTTGAGTACCCAAAACATTCCCAAACCAAATTGGGTTCGTGTGACCGCATAGGGTTGGTAGATTTGGGGTACAAACTCGCTGGCACGAACAATGGGTCCTGCGACAAGCTGGGGAAAGAAGCTCACATAAAAGGCAAAGTCGGTAAAGCGGCGGACGGGTTCGAGGTTCCGTCGGTACACGTCAACGGTGTAGCTGAGGCACTGAAACGTGTAAAACGAAATGCCGACTGGAAGCAAAATGACGTCTTCGACGAAGTTGGTGCCCAGCTGACCGTTGGCCCATCCCGCCCAGAACGGCGTGGGGGACCACGTCAAGCCCGTAAGGTCGTTCCACACTTCGGCCACAAAGTATGCATACTTAAAAAAGAAGAGGACGCCAAGGTTGCTGATAATACTGATGGCTAGCAGCAGCTTTCGCAAGAGGTTACGCTGCGTTCGGTGCAACGCATGCCCCACCCCGTAGTCAACGGCGGTGGTGCAAATGAGCAGCACTACGTACCACTGGCTCGTGTGGTAGTAAAAAAACCAGCTCGCCAGCATGAGGTAGGCGTTGCGCAGGGCTAACCGGCGCTCAAGGCCTGCAAAACCAACTAAAACTACCGCGAAAAAGATCCAGAAACCCAGTTCCAAAAAGGTCCAGGGTCGGCTCGCCTCGGCGTAAAGCAGGGATTTCAGGGCGTCTACCATGCGGTCGATTGTTGGTGGCGAAGGTAGGCCTTGGTAAATGCGCTAGCGAACCAATCCGCCTCTGCTTGGTATCCGGTTTGGCTTAAATGGACTCCGTCCGGACGCGCCCATTCATTGGCTATCCACCGGCGAACCGAAGTATACCCACCCATGAGTGCAAAAAAATCAAACACCGCTCCATGGTGCTTTCGGGCGAGACGAAACATGGCCCGCTGCACGAGGATTCCGTGGGGATTGGTAGCCTCTTTGTACAGCGCATCATTATTGGTCAACCAAATGAACTGGGAAATGGGGTTCACCCGGCGCACCGCATCGACAAGGCTGTCGTACCGCATCTCAAAGGCCAATGTATCAAACTCTCCGCGTGCCTTGTGGGCGTCGTTGATTCCGAGGCCGAACACCACCACATCGGGCGGAAGCTCGCGAAGCTGCGACTCAAAGCGTACGGCCTTCAGATAGCTGTGGGTTGCTGCACCATTCACGCCCACGGCATGGTAGCGAACGCCATTGGGGTCTGCAGGTCGAAATAGGACGCCCTCAAGGCTCAGCGTATCACGTCGGCCCTTGCGCGGTTGCCACTGCACGCGAAGCGTATCCACTGGACGTGAGAACGACACCTCCACACCATCTGGGCGGCGCACCACCTCGGCCACTGGACCCTTTATGGACGGCGGATTAATACTGTCGGAATTTGGATAAAAAAGAAGCACTGAAGAAGCCTGGAACGGCAATTCTTTGTGGTACATGCTAAACCCCGCAGAATCCCCTGTGAACGCGCGGATTCCAGCAAATCCCCACGGTCCACGGTGCTGCGGAACCGAGCAGCGCTGCCCCGTCCAGGTTCCGTATTTGGTCACCGAATAGCTGCGCGGATTATTGGTGCCCGCCACGCCATAGGGGTAGAGCCACCCCACCGAACCGTGAAGGTCTGGACTCATCGTATGCAGCCCTCTGCGAACTGCGTCCGTAAGCATCCCCGCCTGCACATGCGAGCCACCAATGTGAATGAGGTTCAGGCTTCCTCTTCCTTCATATACCAAGGTATCGAGACGACTCCAAACGCGCTGAAAGGCGGAATCTCCCACGGGAAAAATAAGTTCGGGCGTACCCACCGGAGCAATCTGAGCGCGAAGACCCATCGTCCAAAGGGCCATGGCCGCAGCGATGAGACTACTTCGCATGGCGAGCAAGTTCCTGTTCGAGTGCGGCAGAAAGGGCCTTACCAACTTTTTGAGCACCATTGGGCGTAAAGTGAACATGGTCCGAACCAGCCAACGGTGGATTTCGAGCTACCCAGTCGGTCATACTCCCCTTGCCACCCATGAACTTGTAGACGTCAAAAAAGGCGGCACCTTGTACGTGGGCGGCTTTGCGCAAGGCATTTCGAACCTCATCGACAAACGGATAGGACTCCCATTCTGTTCCCACTTTGTGCGCCATGTCGCTCGGGCCGATCACAAGCACATCCGCCTCTGGAAGCGCCTTCTGTACTAACGCAATCTGCCGCGCAAAAGCACGACCATAACGCTCAACTTCGCCTGCCGATTTGAAGTACGGAACCGCGTTTCCACCAAACTGAAGAATAACGAGGCCAGGATTCGCCTGCTTGAGCGACGAAGTAAAGTGGTTGGCGTCAATGCGCTTGAAGCCGAGGCCATCTGCGCCCCGCATCGACACATTGTCTACCGCGACGCCACTAAGGCCGTCCCAAGCAGCTCCGTAGTACAATGGGCTCTCGCCCTTGAACTCGACACGCACGCGGCTCATTGGGCGCGGAGCCTTGAATTCCATCAACCCAGGATCGCCCTGGGCGTAGTAGCGAATGTGGGCCAAACTATCCTCATAGTAGACCTTCACCTCAGACGGCCCCTCATAGGGCCCGAGGTAGAGCGTCAACTTCTGCCCTGAGCGAACCCGCTCATAGCCGTAATTGCGATTGCGAAACTCCAAGCTTGCCGAGTTGCCTTCGTAGCGGTGGGCAATCCCGCGAACTCCATATAAATTACTTGGCTCACGATCGCTGGGGCGTCCAAAACAAGCGTAGCGCCGCCAGTTTCCGCTCGCGCGGTGGTCCACACTGGCCATGGGTACAAACGGATCCATGCCCTGCAGACCAGGGCCCATTCCGCCATAGCGGTTTTGAAGCATTCCACGGATGTCTGCCGAGAGCCGGTCGCCCTCGATTTGGGAATCACCGTAGTGAAGGACGCGAACAACGCGGGTTGCGGCTCCGTCAAGCGCACGCGCAAACTTTTGAAATCCCAAGCTGTCACCTTCAGGAAACTCGAGCAAGCCGGCACCTTGGCGGGCGGCCTTAGGTAATGCAGCCAGTTCATCAGCTGCGATGGCCGAATCTGATTCGGGAACTACTTGTAATTCCGCATCATCGGCAAACCATGCGCTGAAGTCAAGCGTTGGGAGCTTTACCCCCGCCGGGCGCAATCCCTCAGGAATAGCAGCCACCGCGCCGAGGAGCAGCAATCCTCCCGCAACGATTGCAAGGGTTAACCATGGACTATGTCGCATCACGGAATCACCAGTATTTGACCCGGGTAAATACGGTCTGAACCCTTATTCGCCGCATAAAGTTGCGCGAGTTTTAACCCGGGGTAGCGACTGAGAATTCGGTAAAAACTGTCGCCGGGGCGGACCGTAATTCTCAAAGGTGCGGCAGGATCCGTTGACGGGACCTTGGGCACCGGAGGCTTCTTGAGCTCAGTAGCTCCCGGTGCGGACATGAAGGGCGGAACCGCAACCACATGATCCCCAGCAAAACGCTCAGGAATCCCTAGTTCAGACCACACCGACCGCGGTGAGCGAATCAGTGCAAGGTCCGCACATAAGCTGTCCTCAAAAAGGCACAAGTAGTCCAACCAAAGTGTTTGAGCGGCCGCAAAGGCAAATGCGGAGTCGCGCTGCACTCGTTCCCATCCAAAGCGCGCAGCGGCGGGTTGGCTCAGTCCAAATGGCCCCAAGCGAGGCGAATTCGACTGAATCGTGGATTGGGCCGCGCGAAGCTTTGCCGGATTCATAAATATGGGTTGGTAGCGAAGGGTATCTTGCGCCCACAACGAAGTGGCGATGAGACCAAAAAGTACCACAAAACAGCTTCGCATGGACCCCAAAGGTACCGAACCTGCTCAGACCGAGCAACGGACGATTTAGGACTGGGTTCGGTTCCGCAGCACCCAGTATAAGCCCTTTTGATTGGACCGCATTTCAGGTAGTAGTGCGAGAATGAGCATGCCTTCGGTAAACGAAAGCACGCCCCAGATCAGCGCAAAAGCAAAGTACGGCGGCCAAAATCCAAACGAAAAGAGCGAGAAAAACAAAAATCCTTGCAGGTAACCCCCGATTTTTGTCGAATACAGATGCAGCCTTGGGCTCGTACGAAACTTCAAAAATGACAGAAGTAAAAAGCTGATGATGAATGCGACAAACACCCAAACGAGCACAAACCAAGGCCCTATAGTCACCTTTTTGAAGATGTAAAGGCCGTAGAAGGCGGCAGCGTAGGTTCCGTAGTCCGCAATCGAATCCAACTGGGCTCCCAACTCAGTTTGAAGGTTAAAGCGACGAGCAATCCAACCGTCGGCAATATCGGTAAGCAAGTTGATGCAAATCAACCAGCTGAATAACAATTCGTTGCGTAGATAAACCAAATAAAGAAGTACCGGAAACATGATAATACGGTACACGCTTAATGCGTTGGGGACGTGTCGAAGCATTTAAAAACGCTTTTTAATATGAAGGGCGACAAGAATCCACGACAAGAGTGCATGAATTCCACTGTTGGCTGCGAGGCTTACGGATACCACCGTCCAAAATCCATAGGATTGATTAAAGCCAAATTCAGATTCATTACCTGGAATCCACAAAGCCAGCACCATCGAACCCAGCAAGGCGGAGTCCAACTTATCGGCAGCCGCGCTCAACCAAGGGAAGCGTGCACTCTGGCCTCCGGAGGCAATTCCAAGTCTGCGTTTGATGAACGAATTGGGCAATTCAGCAATCACGTACAAAAGTCCCAATCCGGCACCCCACAACGCGGGGTGCACGGGTACGTTGGGTTTCGTAACAAGTGCCTGAACCCACAGCGTGATTGCGGCTAACGTGGTCATCACAAGTACTCCACGCCACGTTTTGTTGGAACCAAAACCACTGAGCCAAATGGGCTGCGCAAGGCGGCTCAGGAGCCCACCGCGAACCACGAGCATGTGAAGCACGCCGGCAACCGCAGTGGGTAGCAGTACCCATTTAAGGTTCCACACAAGCAACTCAGCCATGGGCTCGGGGTTGAAGAAATTGACGGATTTCGGACTTTCTCAACTGATTTAGCCCTTCGGTGCGACCGCAGCTCACCAAGGCTTCGAGTGCAGCGGGGTGCGTGGTGTCCATGCGCACAGCGCCAATTTGATCGATAGGAATTAAAGGTGGCGGAATGCGTAGGTACGCCGTTTCAGGAGCCAGTTTGGGCAAAAATGCCGCAACGGCCTGATGGGTAAGTTCCGCCTGACCATAGGTCGAAGCATGAAACATGCGCTGAATCCACTGCGGTAGGTTTCGTGGAGCGCCCGTTGACTCATAGCCTTCAGGCTGCTCGACCGTTCCTATGGAAAGCAAGTCAATGCGGCGAGCACCTTGAATGTGCTGTTCGGCGTGAACTAAGCCACTCAGCGCGGGTGAATTTGCCCACAGTCCGCCATCAGCATAAAGCTGGCCTTGGATTTCATGGGCGGGTAAGTAACCCGGAGTCGCTGAAGTTGCAAGAGCCACGTCGCGAACTAAAAGATCCGGATGCGACTGGCGCGTAAACACGACAAGTGATCCATTGCTCAGGTTCACCGAAGCTATACTCACATCGGTCTGAAGTTCTGCCATGCGAAGCCCACCAAAAAGGTCGTCGAGTCCATCTCGAAGTGCACCGGGGGCATACTTTCCGTGAAGTCGAAGCTGCCTTAGAACGTGCTGCGCCTGCTGCACGTGCCGTCTGATTCCCTGAGTCGGATTCGGAAAAATCAAAGGTCCTTTGGTACGCAGAAAGTGGGCGAGTTCCGCAGAGGAATTCCCGGCGGCAAGTCCGAGCGCAAGGATTCCGCCAGAGGAAGTTCCAAAAATCCAATCAACTTGTTCGCTCCAACGCTGCCCGAGTTGCGCTTCGAACTCCGCGAGCACCGAAGCAGAGTACAGCCCCTTGATTCCGCCACCATCAATGGACACAATGCGCAGGTGGTCACGATCTCTGTGGTTCATCTTGCCAAATAACTTACAAAAAGTGTAATGCTGTACACACGTTTTTTACACAAGTCAAGAGCTGCACCAGCAATTTTTGCAAAAACTGGGGTGCGATGACGTATGTCAAAAAAGAAAAAGCCGAACACTTTAGGCGTTCGGCTTTGTTCTCGTTTAGGGTGAAAGACGGGGTTCGAACCCGCGACCTCCGGAACCACAATCCGGCGCTCTAACCAGCTGAGCTACAATCACCATGTTTGGGGCGGCAAATATAGCGTGCCGAATTGGTTTTGCAAGGGGTTGCCACAAGAGAACCCTGCCACAAATCAAATAGATTGACCTGCACAAAACTGCAATTTCGGATCATTTTCCACCGAACTTTGAACCCATGACCGTCACCCACGTAGTCCGCATGTGGCCCGACGAGGGCGACCCCCAGCTCGGAAGCTTTGTGCGCAGCCACATCACCGCGCTGCGCGATGCCGGGCTGCAGCAGCGCGTGGTGGTCTGGTCTGGGCGGAGCGAGCATCCGCTCCCCCTCGACCGAGTACAGGTCGTGGCCGGCCCCGCGGTGCCCCCTGGCCCCAAGGGCTGGAACGCCAAGATCCGAAGCGTGCTGACCCTGGGACGCCCAGACGTCCTTCACGTCCACGGCTCTGGAGCCGACACCGCCTACCTTTTTGTGCGCAGCATCATGCAGTGGGGCCAGCGCCTTCCGCGCGTGATCTCTGAACATCAGCATTTTGGCGACGGTGATCTTCCGAGCGGAACCCTCTGGACCCACCGCCTCGCCAACGTCCGCACCGCCGTTTCGCCTTTTTTGGCCGAGCGATTTGCTGCGGTTGGCCGCGTCGACGTCGTGCCCAACTGCTGGGACGCTCCCCTGCCCCACCAGCTGCGCCAGCCCCATTCGGGCGGACGCCGCGTGCTCCACATCGGCGACTGGGTTGACGCCACCAAAGGCATTAGCCCTTTGCTCGAGGCATGGCGGATCCATTCTGAGCGCAATCCCCTCGACCACCTCACCCTGGTCGGCGACGGGGTGGACCGACCTGCGCTTGAGCCCCTCGTGCGCGCGACCCCCAACTGCACGTGGCTCGGCCGCATGGCACCAACGGACCTCGAGTCCGAGATGGGGCGCCATGACGTGCTCGTAGTGAATTCCCCCCGCGAAACATTTTCGATGGTGGTGGGGCAAGCGCGCGAGCGCGGGCTGCACGTGCTGAGCACCCGCTGCGGCGGACCCGAATCCGTGTACCTCAACGTGAGCGGAATCACCACCCGCGACGGATCAACGCACGACGTAAATGACCTTATCGCCGCCTTGCACGGCCTGCCCTTAGCCTCAGAACTGGGTACTACAGCTGAACAACTCTCGAGGTTTCGGCCCGAGGTAGTCGCAGCACAGTTCATCCAACTGTACCGAAACGTGGGGATCAAAATTTGACGTCA